>Ga0224496_10001480_pt1 | contig 14591 bp, 12 predicted proteins | sample SF_Jul11_sed_USG_2_FD_168127 | JGI IMG/M metagenome (GOLD analysis project Ga0224496, IMG submission 168127) | Sediment microbial communities from San Francisco Bay, California, United States - SF_Jul11_sed_USGS_8_1 | ecosystem: Environmental > Aquatic > Marine > Sediment | place: USA...
CGGTGGGCTAGATGGCTATGAAACAACGGTTACGGTCACGCCAACGGCATTGGGCAGTATTACCTCAGCTGATTCATTGCTCATTACCGTCACGGTCATTGGTCCGAATGCGGAGCCGATCGTACAGCAAGGCTATCGTACCCGTTATTCACCCCGGACGACACCGTGAAAACCATGACCATTGACATGAAGAAATACAGTAACGCTGGTTTTACCCTGGTGGAACTCATCGTGGTGATTGTTGTTACTGGCATTATTGCCGGCGGGGTGGCCCTGTTTATACGCTCCCCGGTGCAAGGTTATGTGGATCTGGTGCGCCGTGCTGAATTGGTGGATGTTGCTGATATCGCTTTGCGCCGCATTGGACGTGATGTGCGCCTGGCATTACCCAATAGTGTGCGAGTGTCTGCGGATACATTGGCAATTGAATTTTTGGAGGCGCCTGCCGGGGGGCGCTATCGGACAGTACCTGATGGCGGTGCGGATGAATTGCGTTTTGATCAATCGGATGCCTCTTTTGATGTGCTCGGCCCACCGGTGATGTTGACGGCAGGCAATGAAATCGTAGTGTTTAATCTGGGCGTTCCCGGTGCTAGCGCGTATGAAGGAAATACGGCCAATACGCACGTTCGTCGCGCTTATACTGGTGTTACTGGGCCCGTAACGAATATTGCGATCAACTCTCCAGCTCGTTTTCCGCTAGCGTCGCCCAATGCTCGTTTCCATGTGGTGCAGGGCCCAGTTAGTTATATCTGCGATCCGGTTGCTGGCGAAATGAAGCGTTATTGGGGTTATGCGATTCAGCCAAGTCAGCCGGCAACAATCGCTGCATTAAATGCACTACCAGGTGTGGTCAGTGCACTAATTTCAAAAAATGTATCGGCTTGCGCATTTTCGTATGATGTTAATGTGGTGGCCCAACGGGCAGGTCTGGTTACCATGCGACTTGCCATTACACAGGAAAACGAAACCGTCAGCCTCTATCATGCCACTCATGTCAGTAATATTCCCTAATTGTGTACCACAGCAATGCCGCAAACGGCAGTCAGGTTTCTCACTGGTGTCTGGAATATTTATCTTAGTTATCTTGGCTGTGCTGGGTGCGTTCATGGTTACTATTTCTAGCTTGCAGCAGTCCAGTTCCGCGCTCGATGTGCTGGGTTCACGTGCCTACCATGCGGCGCGTGCGGGAATTGAATGGAGCGCTTATCAGGTGACTAGCGGCCCTAGCGGCACGCCGTTTGCTCAATCCTGTGTGACTGCGCCCAACAGTCAAGTGATTGCAATGACCGGGACGCTAGCGGGATTTACCGTTACAGTTGACTGTCGTGCATTTGTTGCGTCGCAAGCGGGTGCAGCCGTGACGTTGTATCAAATGACTTCGACAGCAACACAGGGGGCGCCAAATAGCCCTAATTATGTTGAGCGGCAATTGCAGGCAACCTTGGAGCGTCAATAGATGTATCTAAAAAACCTGAAGAAAAAAACGATGACATACATGAGGCGCATAAAGATGATGGAGAAAGTTCCTTCATGTGCTTCATGGTGAAAACTAACAGCCCATGAAATTATTAGGCCGTATTAGCAAATTCAAGGTGGCGATTGTGTTGCTATGCATGGTTTGGCTGACACCTTCAATTGGTTATGGGCAAGTTGTATTGCGCGGCGCGGCTTCGGCGAGCTTTTCCGGAGGCGATGACATCACCCATGTTGGTGCTGGTGATCGAGCAAGAAGAAATAACTGTGGCAATATCAATCCGTCAATCCTGGCAGGGGTGCCTGGTGATCTTCTAATTGCTTTGGTTAATGTGCGTGAGAAAGATGCGGTAGTGACGATGTCCGGTTGGAATCTTGCATATTCAGATGCTTTTCCAGGGCAAGATTTTCAGGTTTTTGTTTATTGGCGGATTGCGACGGGTAGTGACCCGAGTACGATTAACCAATCGGGTTCCTGTAGTTCGATCGGTGCTCAGATTGCCCGTTTTAGAGGCGTTGATATTACGCAGCCATTTGAAAATATGCCGATTCCTGACAGTAACGTCGTGCGTCAGAACAGTGGTAATCTTGATAGTGGTACTGAAACTACAACACTGGATCGGTCGATGCTCTTGGTAGCAGGGTTTATTAATGATAATCGTAAGGTTAGGGAAGGCGCGGGTTGGATAAGGTCTTTTGATTCAAGTATCAACGTAAATCGTGACTTGGCTATTTCACTGCACTATCAATTGCAGACCAATGCGGGCCCGGCTTCGGTCTCTAACTGGGATTTATCCAATAGGGGGAGGGACGAGAATTACGGTATTATCATGGCATTGCGGCCAGCAGCAGCTACTGCTGGATTGACTATTGCTGTTCCGGCAGGGACTGTTGTCAATGATGTTATGATCGCCAGTATCGCCGTTCGGCCTTGTAGTAATAGGAGTGGTAGAAACTGTACGCTAACAGTGTTACCACCGGCCGGTTGGATTCTGGTTAGTGCTTATGATCAGACAACCGGCGGCGGAACCGGCGGGTTTGGTAATCGACTATTTACTTATCTACGTGTTGCAAGCGTGTCCGAGCCCATAGATTACACCTGGCAATTTGGTGGCACACCAGGCCAGTCTGGCGCTATTGGTGGGATACTTAGCTTCTCAGGGGTGGATCCGGGCAATCCGATTGTGGCGCAGGCAGGCCAAGCGACACCCCGATCATATGGGCATGACGCCCCCAGTATTGATGTCGGTGTGGTTGCCAATACCATGCTGGTCAGTACGCATGTAGTTAACTCATCCGCTACCTGGACACCACCCGCTGGGATGACTGAAGCGGTCGAAATTTCTTCACTACCGGTGCCGAATGCATTGGGTATCGCGATGCAAATCAATTACCAGCCGCAATTGTCGCCTGGTTCAACCGGACCGCGCAGAGCCATCCACTCCAATCCGCCAGCTAGTGATACTGGAACAACGCAAATGCTGGCATTGCGGCCAATCAATGTGGCGATTCCAGGTAGTTTCAATGCATTTGAAAGTATTATCCCAGCAGGTGCAATTACAGGCAAATTATTTACTAAGCTGGTTGGCGCAAGCTTTGTTCTTGATATCGTAGCGATCAATAACGGTGTGCAACTGAGTAGTTTCAATGAGGCCGTATTGATTGATTTGGTGGCCAATACCACAGGTGCGGCAATTGATAGTAATAACTGCCCGGTTGTTTTTAGCCAGATACAGACGATCGCACCGAATCCAATTATTGGCGGGGGGCGAGCAACCGTTGGTTTTCCGGCCTTGGTCAACGCCTATCGCGATGTTCGGGTTCGGGTGAGGTATCCGGCGAGCTCCCCAACGGTTATTAGTTGTTCGGCGGATAATTTTGCCATTCGGCCGACGGGGCTTATCGTGTCATCGACTAATGCGATCCAGACCGGAGCTTCAGATGGTCCCGTCATTAAAACCGGCGCGAACTTCAACTTGACAGCGTCTTCAGCCATCGGTTATGACGGAACGCCGATGATTGATAACACAAAAATAACAGGAACACCAGTTGCGGGCACGATTGGTGGCAATTTTAATGCGGCGTTGGCAGCGACCGGAATTGCGGCCGGCAATAGTTTTTTTTATGCTGAAGTGGGTAATTTTGGCTTAGACCGCCACGCTGTTTTTGATGCCAATTTTACTGCGGTTGATCAACCTAATGATTGCACTGCTGATTTTTCCAATCTATTGGTTGGCGGAAAATATGGTTGTTCCTTTGGTAGTAGTGCGATCCCTCAAATTACAGGCTCCAGTGGTTTTGGCCGTTTCATTCCGGATAATTTCGCCGTTAGCTTGAATACGCCGCAGTTTCAAACCACTTGCGGCGCAGGAACGTTTACTTATATCGGGCAGCCGTTTACCTACCTTACCGCACCGGTCATTACCATAACGGCTCGTAACGGCACATCCAATGGTCTCTCCAATGCGACCACGCGAAATTATGCCGGTGCATACATGAAATTAAGCAACGCCAGTTTAACGCCGATCAGCCAGGCAGTGCGATATTCTCGTTTTGACGCCTTGGGTGGTGGCCTGACACCGATATTGGATACGTCAGTTTTACCGGCAACTAGCGGGGATCCCGCCATCGGAACATTTACCAATGGGGTCGGGACATTGGTATTTAGTTCCGGTGGGACAGGGTTGACATTTACCCGCAACAGTACACCAAATGCGCCATTTAATGCGGATATTGCGTTGGCAATCAACATTATTGATGCTGATGGCGTCATTTTCACAGGAAATCCCGCATCTTTCGGTACGGCAACAGCAGGCAACGGAATTGCCTTTAATAACGGTAATGAGATGCGTTTTGGCCGTCTGTATTTACAAAATGCGTTTGGATCGGAATTGCTTCCTTTGCCGGTTCCCGTCACTGCGCAATATTGGAATGGCATCGGTTTTGTCACCAATACCCTGGATCAATGTACGCAAATAAGCGTCGCCAATATTGGTCTTGCCAATTACACCGGTAACCTTGTGCAAGGTGATACCACTGTGTCGACGGGCGCGGCATTTACGAGCGGTGTTGGTCAATTAACCTTGTTCGCTCCGGGTGTTGCCAATAATGGTAGTGTCGATCTCGTCGTGAATTTGGGTGCAACCGCATCTGAAGCGTCTTGTATCCCATTGATTCCAGATCCAGTGACTACAGGTGTTGATAATAGTTATCTTAAAGGCAGGTGGTGTGGGGCGAATATTGATAAAGATCCCACAGCGCGCGCCACTTTCGGCGTGTACAAAAGTGCCGATGAAATCATTTATATCCGTGAACTTTATTGATTGCTAATGGGTAATCAAGATTTCCTTCAGTTTATTAATTTCAATTCTGAATATAAATAACCGTAAATTCTAGCTCTGTTTTCCAGATCATGACACCTTAATTTTTTGCATAATTCGTATATTAATCAATATTTCCGTTTGGCACAATAAATCAGGGTATCAATCTTATCTCTATGTTGAAACTTTTTAATCGCGCGAATCGAATCGCTGGTTGGTTGGCAGTTTCTTTGTCGGAAAATGGGATCGCATATGCACATGTTGAGCATACGCCCTTGACTAAGCCAAAAGTAAAGCTTTGCGAATTTAAGCCGTTAACGGAAGTAGATGCTGAGACGCTAAGAAAATTATGCAACACAGCTAATCTCGGGCGCTATCGCTGTACGCATGTTTTATCGGTAGAGGAGTACAAATTGCTGTGCGTTGATTCGCCTAAAGTGCCGGCGGCGGAATTAAAGCAAGCAATACGTTGGCAGGTTAAGAACATGCTGGACTTTCCAGTGGAACAAGCAACCATTGATGCGTTTGAAATTCCAGCAAGGGAAGGGGGGCAGCAAAATTCTTTGATGTACGCGATAGCAGCACCAAACACAGTTATCAGTCAGCGTATGTCGCTATACAACGCAGCAAAGCTAAAATTGCAAGTGATTGATATACCGGAAATGGCGCAACGTAATCTCGCCGGATTTGTTGAACAGCATGCGCGTGCCTTGGCATTGCTGTCGTTTAATCCTGCAGGGGATGATTGTTTGCTGACATTTACCGCAGACGGTGAACTATACCAGACCAGACGGATCGAGGTTTCTCAGCAGCAGATATTAGAGCCGGATGAGGTTCGTCAACAACAGTTTCTTGAACGGTTGGTGCTGGAGCTTCAGCGTTCCCTTGACCATTTTGACCGGCAATATCATTCATTGTCTTTGAGTGAATTGAAGCTTGCTCCGTTTTCGGGCGCAGCCGAATTGCAGCGCTATCTAACGCAAAACCTTGATGTGGGTGTGAGTGTGATGAATCTGAATGATGCATTGGATTTAAGCGCCGTACCAGATTTAGTCGATGATTTTGAAAGCCAGGGGAAATTTTTCTTGCTGTTGGGTGCGGCATTAAGAGAAATCCAGGAGATGGCTGCATGAGTCATCAGATTAATCTGTTTAATCCAGACTTTTGTATACGGAGGCAACCTTTTTCTGCATCGATGATGCTGCAAGGGTTGGTTCTGCTTACCACTGTCGCTTTACTTTACTATGCCTATGTCCACTATCAGTTATCCGATCAGCAGGTCCATGTATTGGCGATGGAAAAAAGACTGGTTGCAGAACAGAATCAGTTAACGCAGGTAATCGCCGAATATGGGCAACCGGCTAGTAATACGTTGCTTGAGATCCAAGTTGAGCGGCTTGAGGAGCGGTTAAGCGCAAAACAGGTAGTTGTTAAGATGTTACAGGAAGAAGCTTTAGGAAACTCGCATGGATTTTCTAAATATATGCGTGCATTTGCGCGCCAGTTGCTCAATGGCTTGTGGCTGACAGGATTCACCATTAGTAATACGGAAATGGTGCTGATGGGGCGCATGGTTCAGGCTGATTTGATGCCGGCCTATTTGCAACGCCTCAAGCAAGAAAGCGTCATGCAGGGCAGAGCCTTTTCAACTTTACAAATTGAAATGCCTGAACCGGAAATTGGTCAATCAGAAGAGTCAAATAGTTCAGCGCTCGGTTATCTTAAATTCAGTCTGGGTTCATCAGGTATCGGGCAAGCAGAATGAAACAGGCATGGAGAAAATGGGCTGGCAAAATTAACAGCCTAAGTTTGCGAGAACGCAGCATTATTTTTGTCATGGGTGCGGTCATTATGATGGCGCTTTTTAATAATGTTTTGTTGGATCCGTTATTTGCCAAAGAACAGGTACTTTCTCAGCAATTATTGCAAATGGAGGGGGAAATTCAGTCGTTACGAGAAGAGATGCATGCACATTTGAATGTGCGCAATGATGACCAGAATGCCTCGATGAAATCACGGTTGGCAGTCGCAACACAAAAATTAGCTCAAATTAATTTATCGTTACAGGAAAAACAGCAGCAGCTTATAGCACCGGATGAGATTACCGAATTACTAGAATCGATTTTGATTCAGAACCGAAAATTACAATTGATAACACTAAAAAATTTACCGACTGAACCATTAATTGATGCCGCATCAACTTACGCGGATAAGAAAACGGATCAAACCGAAATTACAGTACAAGAAAGTAATGAAACAGCAGTGCAGATTTTCAGGCATAAGGTGGAAATAATCGTTCAAGGCGGTTATTTTGATTTGCTGGCTTATCTAGATAAACTGGAAAAAATACCTTCTCGGATGTTTTGGGATCGCATCAGTTTAAGTGTGGATGAGTATCCTTCCGCAATATTGACCTTGACGGTTTATACCCTGAGTCTGGATAAAGCCTGGCTAAAAGTTTAATTGGAGAGGATTATGAGAAATAATATTTTATCGCAGCAAAATATATGCTTTAGTAAAAGAAAGATCTTCTGGATTTTATTTGCTTTTGTTTTTCATTCGCTGGCTATTGCGGAATCATTGCCGGATCCAACCCGTCCCTATAATGCGGCAAAGCCAGCGATAACAAAGGCTGGTCCAGTATTGCAATCGGTATTAATTTCGCCATCTCACCAGGTGGCCATTATTAATGGCGAACGTGTGGCGGTGGGTGATCAGTATGATGGTACGCAACTGGTAAGCTTGAGTGATGGTGAGGCGGTGCTGAAGGGAAAGAATGGCTTGCAGACACTGACGTTGTTCCCAGGTAATGAAAAATACGGCATCAAATGGAATAAACAGCCTAGTAATGATGCGGCCGTTTCGAATCCACAAATTGCGCAAGGGAAATAATCTTGCAGAGGCGTGAAATATGTTTGCGGCATAATTCATAGGGGATACCATGATTAAGCTTATGTTCTTAACGCCTGTCGTCTGGGTGCTGTTTTTGGGTGGCTGCACTACTCCTCAGCCAAACCGTGAAACAGCGGATTTGTTGGATGCGGAAATGACCCAGGCTGTAGAACAGCGCGCACAAACAGAACAAGCGGCAATTATTGATAGTGCCTTAATTCCGCCGTTAAGGATTGAAATGCCAACGGTTAAGAATAGTGCTTTGGAAACACGATTTGACATGGCGGTTAATAATGCGCCAGCACGTGAGATATTTATGGTGCTGGTGTCGGATACCCGCTACAGCATGTTGGTGCATCCTGATGTGATCGGAACTATTTCTTTGGACTTAAAGAATGTGACGGTTTTTGAAGCGTTGGATGCTATTTACGAATTGTATGGCTATGACTATAGAATCAACGGAACCAGAATTTCTATTCTTCCGCTGACGCTCCAGTCGCGTATATTCCAAGTGAATTATCTGACTGGTCAGCGCGAAGGGAAGTCAGAAGTCCGTGTCAACACATCCGGCGGCCCAATTATTGGTGGTCGGGGAATGGGGGGTGGATTCGGCATGGGTGGCGGATTTGGCATGGGTGGTGGAATGGGAGGGGGCGTAGCCGGCGGTTTAGGGATGCAACGCGGTATGCAAAGTACTAAAGTGACGACTAAATCCACGTCGAATTTTTGGGAATCACTAATCCAGGCGTTGACTGCTATCGTTGGGACAGGAGAAGGTCGTAATGTTGTCGTGAGCCCGGAAACCGGGGTCCTGGTTGTGAATGCATTTCCGAAGGAATTGAGGACGGTCGAAGAATATCTTAGAGCTTCGCAACTTGCCGCGGAAAGGCAGGTAATTCTGGAAGCCAAGATTGTCGAGGTACAACTTAATGCCGGCGCGCAACAAGGGGTTAACTGGGCGGCATTTGGCAGCTTGAATAACGGGAAATTTTCTGCCGGACAAATGACGCCGAGTGCGCAATTGTCAAACGATCAGACGCTGGTTGATCAATCTTTATCGTCAAATCCTGGGTCGGACCTGACTAATCTGATGGATAATGCGTTGCAAAGCAGCGCAGGCGGTATTTTTGGGCTGGCATTCCAGGCAAAGAATTTTGCGGCGATGCTATCCTTCCTGGAAACGCAGGGGAATGTCCATGTTTTGTCAAGCCCGCGTATTGCCACATTAAATAATCAAAAAGCGGTTCTCAAAGTTGGGCAAGACGAATTATTCGTCACCAATGTGACAGGAAGCACCCAGGCGACGCTTAATGTGCAAGGTAATTCGCCAACGGTTACCATGCAATCCTTTTTTTCCGGGATTTCCCTTGATGTAACACCACGCATTGACGATCAGGACAATATTATTCTTCATGTGCATCCGGCAATCAGTAATGTGACTCAGGAAGGGCGTGAAATAGAGACAGGGGTTTCAGGCATTTTTCGCATTCCGGTTCCGAAAAGTCAGATTCAGGAAACCGATAGTATTGTGCGAGCAAAAGATGGCCAGATAGTCGCCATTGGCGGTTTGATGAGTCAATCTCAAACTAATAATCGTACCGCATTGCCAGGATTGGGTGAAGCGCCGGGTGTGGGTGCTTTATTCCGGCAAAGTAACCGTGCTATGGCCAAACGTGAATTAGTGATATTGCTTAAGCCGACCATTGTACAGGCGGACAGCGACTGGTCACAGGATATCGAGCAAAGCAGGGATCGCATGCGCTATATGGGGCCGTTAACTGGCGAATCTGATATCAACGTACAAAAGTATTAAGCAGTATTAACTAAAGTTTCGGAGTTCAGAAAATAGTAGTAACTTTTTGATAAATAATGACAAACGCGCTCTGAAAGGGTATAATATTGGTTTTATTGACAATTAAACCAACCCTAACGGAGCGCCCATGAATCGTGACACAAAAGCCACTGTTTTGCCAGCTTTAACGATAGACCTTTTGAAAGAAGAGGGTTTTTCGGCTGAGAATGTATTTACCGAGCTTTGGCGACGAATCGGCGTAAAAACCATCCTGAATTGCTCGGGTTTTACTAAGCGATCGGGCACCTCGATTCATAAAGTGGTTTACGCGCTGTCACTGTGGTTGTGGCTTCGAGCAGAATCCATTGGCATGTTTGCACGGGAAGACTTGCAAGGTATGGGTAAGGATGTACTTTACGACACAATGAATCGAGAAGATTTAAATTGGCGCAAACATCATGAGCACATTGCTCACAAGGCGGTGCAAACATTCCAGTCGACGGATAAAAAGGCTTTTGTTTTAGACGACACCATTGTGCGGCGGTTTGGCAACAAGATGCCGGGCATATCATGCCATTTTGATCATGCCTCAGGAAGGCATGTCATGGGGCAACAAATGTTGACACTGGGGCTGGTTGGTGAGGAAGGTTTTGTGCCGCTGGATAGTGAATTGTTTATCAGCCAATCGAAAGCACAGTCTTTACAACAGCCATTCCAAGATGGGCGCAATACCGTAGCGAAGCGTTACCGTGTCGCACAAAGCCAAACCAAACCAGAGATGGCTGCCAGTATGATTCGTCGTAGCTTGAGAGGCGGGACAGAGGCCGACTATCTACTGGCCGATGCATGGTTTGGCAGCAAGGCAATGATTCGCCTGTGTCAGGAATCCGCATTGGTTGCCATTCTCAGAATGAAGAAGAACAAAACGAAATATCGTGTGAGTGAATATATCGATGGTAACGTGGTGAAGCAGGAATTGAATGTCAAAGCACTCTATAGACACTGTGTGCGCAAAAAATGGCAGGCTATTCCGGGGCAGACATGCCAAGCTAAAACAGTGGATGTCGAACTCAATCTAGCGGAAAGTGCCAAGATGCCTGAACAGTGGGCCAATGTCCGCTTATTATTCGTCCGTGGTGCGGCTGAACAAACCAAAGCCCAGGTAGGAAAGCATGACTGGGCTATCTTCCTGTGCACCGATGCCGCGCTATCTGTCACTGAGATTTTGCAACGCTACGCTATGCGCTGGGCGATTGAAGTGTATTTCAAAGAAGCCAAACAACATCTCGGCTTACTGAAAGAGCAAAGCAACCACTATGCAGCCTATATCGCCTCCATCCATTTAACGGCGATTCGATTTTGCATGCTCGTGATTGCCAAACAAATGCAAAACGGTACCAATGTCGCTCAAATGCGGCTGCAGTTTTGCAATAATAGCACCGAGATAAACTTTATCAGTAAATTGTGGAAGGTGTTTCGCGCAATCATCAGCGGTGCGCTGGATGAACTGAAAAATGTATTAGGTGATACGATTGCTCTGGTAAAAGAAACCATTGATGCGCACATACAATGCTTTTTTGTGCAGTCCTTACAACTTGACCCCAAAACACTTAGACTTGAAGCATTATAAATCAATGTAATAGGATATCATTTCAGATGAAAATGAACTCCGAAACTTTAATATTAAGCAATAGTTGGAGAATCGGCATGTATCAATCACATTTTGGTCTCACCAAACCCCCTTTTGGGCTAACGCCTGACACCAGTTTCTTTTTTGTCTGCGTTAGTTATCAGGAAGCGTTGAATACGTTGCTGGTAGCTGTCAGAAATGGCGAAGGGCTTATCAAAATTACCGGCGAAGTCGGCAATGGCAAGACAATGTTGTGCCGGAAATTCCTCGCCACACTCGACGAAAATTTTGTTGTAGCCAATATTTTCCGGCCCTGCCTAGATCCCTACCATCTGTTACTGACATTGGCTGAGGAATTTGCAATTCCCTTGCCGGTCAATGCAGATCAGCATCAGTTGCTGAAATTAATTACTAATAAATTGATGGATTATGCCCGATCCAATAAGTATGTTGTGGTTTGTCTTGATGAAGCCCAGACCATGTCATTGGAAACCCTTGAAACCTTGCGCTTGCTAACGAATCTTGAAACAGAAAATTATAAGTTGCTGCAAGTAGTGTTGTTTGGTCAGCCAGAATTGGATGAGCGCCTGGCAAACAAATCAATGCGGCAATTGCGTCAACGTATTACATTTCAGCATCACTTGGGGGGGCTACTTGAGAGTGAGCTGGAACAGTATCTTAATCATCGTTTAAACGTTGCTGGGTTCCAGGGCGGGCGGGTTTACAGTAGTGCGGCTATCCGCTTGATGTGCCGTGTGACCGGTGGAATCCCGCGTCTGGTAAATATTATTGCGAATAAATCATTGTTGTTGGCGTATGGCGAGGGAACGCGGGAAGTGTTGCCGCTGCATGTCAGGCATGCCGCCATTGATACGCCTGAAGCCAAATTTGACTGGCTAGCCGTTAGGACCAATAAATTTGCTGTGATTTGCCAAAACGGCGGCCAGCGTTCTGCTGAAATGGGGCTGATTAACAAGGTATTGTTGGATCTGCAGAAACGAGGTGGGGTGCGTGAAAGCCTGGGTCAGGCGAGTGCTTGTTTATGTGCGGCACCTAGTTATTTGCGTTTGTCTAAGGTTCCAATGCTCGCGCCGATAATTCTATCCCTGCTAGTTGCATCGGCTATTTGGGGAATTTTGAACAGTCAATTTTGGACTGCTTCAACTGTTCAGTCGAAGATGGAAGTTACCAAACGAATGGAGGCAATCACTGATTTTTCAATCGGGAATCCACCTGCAAAATTATCAGTGCATGAGTCATTAGGTTCACCATTATTGGAAAGTAAAGCGCAAATTCTGCCTTTTTCGGCGGCCAAGCCTGGCTTGTCATTGACCAGATCAGCCAGTTTTCATATTGTGCCGCCGGCCAAGCCTGGCTTGTCATTGACCAGATCAGCCAGTTCTCATATTGTACCGCCGGCCAAGCCTGTTCGTGTTGCCGAAGTTTCTGAAAATCTTATGTTGGAAAACGAGGACGCTTTTCAATCTATCCCTGCAAACAAGCCAACAACGATTGCCGCAGCAGCGGATGAAACGATGATCGAAACAAAGCAAGTCGACGTTGATTTGTTAATGGGCTATGAAGATCAGGCCATGACGGTTGAGCCAATTGTTGTTGCGTCAATCGCCGAAGATAACGACGGACTGCTTTCATCCATTCCTGAGCCACAAGAAGCGGTTGCAATGATGCATCCCGTGGAATCGGTATTTAGCGATCAAATCGTTAAGCAAGTGAATTCACGGCAACAGATTGAGCATGAATTCCAACAGGCGATTTTGTTGGCGCAGCAAGGCCGGATAAATGAAGCGCTGAATAAATATGACCAGATATTGCAGCTTGATGCAACCCATGAAACAGCGCGGCATGCTATGGTTGGCTTATTGCTGAAAAGTCGGCGCCTGGATGAAGTGGAACGGATATTACAAGCAGGAATCCGCCTCAGCGCAGGGCATACAGAATTTGCAAAAACCCTGTCCCGCATACAAGTTGAAAAAGGGAATATCGAGGCAGCATTAGATACCTTGCAGCATTCCCTGCCGCAAGCGCTCAATCAGCCTGATTATCGTGCATTCATGGGTGCATTGTTACAGCGTCAATCCCGGCACAAAGAAGCAATCGAACATTACCGGGCAGCGGTGAATCTGTCACCGTCTGCCGGCGTGTGGTTAATGGGGCTGGGCATCTCTTTGCAGGAAGAAGGGCATTTTGCCGAGGCGCATGAAGCATTCCGGCGTGCGCAGATGAGCCGTGATCTCAATGAAGATTTGCTTGCTTTTGTGGATCGCCGTATTCGTCAGATCAGGCGGAAGATTTATTGATATGATGCTGTTTTTGATGAAATTTGATGGGCTAATACATATAAGCACTTGAATATATATCCGTTACAGCTTTCTACTCTAATATTAACTGATTAATTCTACTTTGTCAGATTACAGCCTCTTCCAATATGAAATGAGTCTAAAGGCATCGCGTATTTCCATTAAGAAATGAGTCTGAATTTAAATTGCTGAAGTTCTAAATCGGTCATGATGCAAGGCATGGTGATCAATATGGAAGAAGCAAAGCTGCGGACCTTGGCGCAGATCAAGGAGTTTTTAGACGGAACGACAGAAGTTGCCTTTCGTGTACCAAAAGCAGAACGCAATACATTTATCGAGCGCGTTCTCAAACGGATTGGCTATGCCTGCCACGGTCGCTTTGGTCGTGGCGTTACTACGTTATATCGAGCGTATTACAGGCTTATCACGCCAACAGGTTACGCGATTAGTACGACAGTACCGCAAGGATGGGAGGTTAACAAAACGACAAGCAGCGCCTAAGCACGGCATTGTTCGACGCTTTACCGCCACTGACGTGGCCCTGCTCGCTGAGATGGACGCATTACACAGCACTTTGTCTGGCCCAGCTACCAAGAAATTGATGGAGCGTGCTTTCCTTGTATTTGACGATGTACGTTTTGAGAGACTGGCAAGTATTTCGGTTTCTCACCTGTACAACTTCAGAACTCTTGATCTCGCGGATTTTAATTTGATCCCAATTTGAATATCATACGCAAATTTGTTCGCGGGAATTGTGTTTCTGTTGCATTTAATTCGTCACATAATTTGTGAATAGCTTCGTCAAAGCTTCGATTTGCTTGATGGTGTAATTGTACTGTCAAAGTACCTTTTTCATAATCGGGCATCAGATCCGCCTCACTGCTATACAATCCACGCAATAGGCTGCGTACATTATCTGGTTGAGAGATTTTCTCGCGTAGTAGATTGGCCATGGCCGTTTCTGCCCGGTAAGCGATCATTTTGATTGTATCAATGAAATGCTTACTCTGCGTGCTGAGTTGCTCAAAGCGCTCATCTGTCAATCGGCATTGAAAACTTTCCAGGTATCGGCGTCGAAAAGTTTCCACCTGGTTTAGTTGGTTAATTGGTTTTTATACATTTTTTTCGGTGCTTGAATCTGTAAGAATCATTTCCTGTTTCTA
>Ga0224496_10001481_pt1 | contig 14590 bp, 10 predicted proteins | sample SF_Jul11_sed_USG_2_FD_168127 | JGI IMG/M metagenome (GOLD analysis project Ga0224496, IMG submission 168127) | Sediment microbial communities from San Francisco Bay, California, United States - SF_Jul11_sed_USGS_8_1 | ecosystem: Environmental > Aquatic > Marine > Sediment | place: USA...
TGAGCAATCTCTTTTTACAGGTATCCTTTTTGGCCTTTCCCGAGTTGTCCCTGTTGATCATTGGTATGAATCTTTGGCTTGGACGCTGGGTCGGGCTAAGGCTGTCTGAGTTTATCCGTTTCAGAAAAATTATTTTTCAGGGGCCATGATGGGGTTTGGTTTGATAAAATCGGTCTTAAGCGCGTCCGAAAAGGTGGTCGGGCTGAATTATAGGAACTTCGAGCTGATCTATAAGCTGAACGAACGTCAACACTACCCGATGGCGGATGACAAGATCGAGTCCAAGGAATTCCTAAAGGAGATCGGAGTCCCAACGGCAGAAACATACCGAACCTATAGCGCTCTTTTCGAACTGGACGATTTAACCGATGATCTGAGTGGTTATCCCAGTTTCGTGATTAAACCTTCCAACGGAAGCCGAGGCAACGGCATCCTGATCCTTTATCAGCCGGAGAAAGGAAAATATCGATCCACATCCGGCCGGGTATACCCCTTAAAGGATCTGCGCTATTTTATCGCTTCGATTATCTTCGGGAAATTCAGCATGGGACAGCAGGACCGGGTCCTGATCGAAAAAAAGTTGACAGCCGATCAATCGCTTAATGAAATCAGTTTCGGTGGTCTGGCGGACATCCGGGTTTTAATCGCCGGGGAAAAATTGATTCAGGCCATGCTGCGGCTACCGACCAGCGGCTCAGACGGTAAGGCGAATCTTCACCAGGGCGGCATCGGCGTGGGTGTGGATCTCGCGAGCGGAATCACCACGCGGGCCATCTATAAGGATAGATGGATCACCAAACATCCCGACACCCAAAAGGAATTAACCGGGTTTCAAATACCACACTGGGAAAGGATGCTTGAATTATCGGTGATGATCGCCAAAAATTGCCCGATGAAATATATCGGAGTGGATTTGATCATCGACAGAGACCAGGGACCGCTGGTCATTGAATTTAACGCCAGACCGGGACTGGAGATTCAAAACGCGAACCTTGCCGGACTCAAGGATATCTTATGATTAATAAAATATTCAACTCTTTTGTTCCGCTGTTGACGGGTTTTATCGTTGTCAGCTTTTTTTTGGTATGGAGTCATTTCTCCATAGAGGATAAGTCGAACCGGTCGCTGCTGATTGAAATTCCACGCTCTGCCCAGGCGACCCAAACGGCTCAGCAGGACGGCGAGGGTATCCGGGTCTTGTATCCGCTTTATCTGCTTGATAAGGGTAAAACCGATCCATCGAGCGCGGGGCAAAAGATGTTCGCGGAGCAACTCAAGGGATTTTATTCGGGCAGTGCGCCTTATAGCCTTCAGGAGCAAAACGACATCCTGGCGCGGCTGCTGTCTCAAAACAGCTACAAGGACGCCGAAAAAACCGCGGCGGTTATTCTAAAAACAATCAATAAAGATCCGGGCTCGCCCCAGGTCAACTCCACGGTTTATTATAATCTAGGGATTTTAGCCTTAATCCAGGACGACTACCTAAAATCAATCGAGTATCTAGGAAAGATTCAGGCCCTTGAAACCCCGTACCTTAAGGACCTGGCGACCGCTTTGGCTCTGTTGAACCTTAAAAAGCAAAAGGAGGCCGACCCCCTTTTGGCTGGAGTCTTAGAACAGATTCCTAAAAAGAGCTTGCCTCTCATCCACTTTAAACTGGGAAATCTTTATGACCGCCTGAATGAATACCAAAAAGCCCTGGACGAATTCGACAAAACCTTGTCTTTAGACGCCACTCTTTACCAGGCCAAACTTAACAAGGCTGTAACCTTAAAGAAGATGAAGCGCTATAAGGACGCCGAGCGGGTCTACGCGGAACTGTTGACCGAGCGACCCAGCTATTTTAAAGGAATATATAACTACGGGCTGTTGCTTGAGAAAGTCGGGCGAATCCAGGATTCCATTCGTAGCTTCGAGAAGGCGCTTTCCTTAAACCTCAAGCATAATGAACTCAGAGAAAAGCTCGCTTCAATCCTGTTTGCCAACAAGCTTTATCCCAAGTCCCTGCGTCATTACCGCTGGCTGATGAAGGAGTCACCTGGAAACTGGGATTATATCCTGATGGTTGCCAGGATCGAACTGAAATTGGATAATTACGTTGAAGCCATCAAATTGATGAAGTATGCGATTGAGAAAAAGGGAGGGAACTTTCCTGACGCCTGGCTGGAATTGGGCGATGCCTACCTCATCACCTCCGAGGACGCCTTAGCCTTAAAAGCCTATCAAAGCGCTTTGCGGCTGGAACCGAAAAATCAAAGCGCGCTCGGGAGATTGGCGAAGTATTATTCACGCATGAAGAATTATGATAAGGAAGTTGAGTATTACCAGAGAGCTCTAAAGATCAACCCGGATAACGGACTTTATCTCAGGCGTTTGGGAATCGCTCTGCTTGGACAAAAAAAGATAAAATTAGCCATCGGCTACCTGGAAGAATCCTTAAAAAACGTCAGCAACCCTTACAGGTCTTATAAATACCTCGGTAAAGCCTACGATGATTTTAAAGATTACAAGAAGGCCAGCCAGTACTTCGAGGAAGCCCTGAAACTGGAGCCGAAAGATGATCTGGACTGGTATCATTATGGTTCGGTGCTCTATAAGCTTAAGGATTATGAAAAGGCGATGGAAGCCTTCAGGTCGTCACTAAGATTTTCCGATCAGGAGGACCATAATTTCCAGGCTCTGGTAAAAAGGAAACTCGCGAATGTCTATGTCAAATTGAAGCAGTTCACGCCGGCGATAAACACTTATAGGGAGGTTTTGGAGCTTCGAAGCGAATATTTCGCGGCCAGGCTGGATTACGCCGCTTTGCTTTTGAGGCTAAAAAGCAGAAAGGAACAGGGGAAAAAGGAACTGATCATGGCTTTGAGTTTAAGGCCGAATAGCTGCAAGGGATTAAAGCTTGCAAAAAAACAGAAACTTGAAGGTTACAGCGAAAAATGGAGTGCGCGATGTGGCAAAAAATAACGACCCGGATATTGATTTTAATGTTTTGCGGCTGGCTGGGACTGGCTCAGGCCTACGGGTTGGAAAACGATAAGAAAGCCAAGAAAGAGAAAGAACAAGGTGGTGTCGACCAACCTGGTCCAAAACTTCTGAATTTGGGTCTTTCAGCCGAGTTCGATCTGCCTTTTGTTTATAGCAGCAATGTTTTTAGCACCCCGTCTGAGAGGTTCATCAATCCCGAGACCGGAAACTGGGCGAGCGCTACGAATACCAGCGGGATTTTCTTTAACCCGACAACCAAACTGGGGTGGGAGTATGAATTCGTTCAGTACCAGAAGTTTATCGCGGGTTTGGATATCGAGGCCGTTCAGTTTTTAGGTGATAAAAGCCTTCAATCGGCCAACGGAAATAGCACGGATCTGGAGATGAAATATGAGGTAGCCTTTACAAACCATAAACTCGGCCTGGGTTATATGAAAGGGAGCTATGATTATAATTATCTCCACAAGGGAACCGGTGAGATCCGTCGGACCAAGCTGGCTAAACTCCCCGAAGGGCAAAGATACAAATATAGATATACCGGAACTTTACTGTCTTATGATCTCAAGCTTCAAAGTGACACCAGAATTCATTTCGACCTGAAAAACACGAACAAGGATTACGACGAGGTCGTTATTTTCCAGAGTCTGGATCGAAAGGAAACCTATCTGAAGTTAAGCGTGGTTCAGAATTTAGGTCAGGATTTTAAATTCAGGGTCTCTCTTAAAAAAGAGACTTTCGACTACCTAACCCACAACGCCGATGATGTTTTTGGCTTGCGGGTTCCAGGTACCTTACAAAACCTCGTTGATACGACTAATTCTTTAAAGCTTTACTACGATTATAAAAATTTCGAAATTATTCCCTATATGAGTCAGTTTAAAAGCGTCGATACCTATCAGGCTTACTGGAGCTACAAGGAAAGCGAAATAGGAGCCGAGGTGAAGTATAAAATCGGCAAAAAACAGGTAGTCTCCCTGGATACAAACCGCGCGAACCGACAGTACTCCCACGAGACCAACGTGCTGGGAGAGATTCGCTCCAGGGTGAGTACCGATTTTGAGATCAACTGGGAGTATCAATATGATAAGAAAACCAAGGCTTACTTTGGCCTGGATTCATACTCTCAAAAAGATGTAGATTCCTACTACAGTTACGCTCACCAGGAGTTGACCCTGGGGTATGTGAAGGGATTTTAATTTAAACCAGGATAAACGACATAACAAACGAGGATTATGAGAACAGCAAAGCTTTTGTTTTTACTGCTGATGATTCCCTTTTTTGGTTGCAATAAAGGGAGCATGGTGGAAGAGCCGCTTTCTGACCCCAACTGTTATCATACCATCAAGGAAGTAAGGTATTGGGATTTAAACGGGGACGGCGCAAATGATCAGATGGTAACTCTGTCTAGTTACTATGACGATCAGTTCAATCAAGTCGTCAGAGGGACCGAGGAATGGGATTACAACGCCGATGACGTGACCGATGATTTTATCACCAGCACTTTCAGCGACTATAACCAGTTTGGCGATTACAAAAGGCTGGTGGTTGAGACGGATATCGGGTTTGATAAGATCATCGATCAGACCCAGGACTCGACTTTTGATTATGTTTATAACTTGAATCAGAAGGTTATCAAGAGAATCGAGTACAGAAGGATTATAGATATCACCGCCCCTGAGACGAGAAAAAATCTCGCGTCCATCACAGTATACGACCAGACCGGAGACAAGATCGCCAATTCAGTCTCGATCGACAGCGATCTGGATGGTTACGCCGACGCGGTTCAGTCCTACGATATGACCTATGACGGCCTGGGGACGCTTTTGGCCAAGAGCTACTCATACGATGGGGCTCTCCGCTACGTCAGTCATTTTGACAATACCTATGATGCGAAATTGCTCCTTACTCAGGTTGTCTCAGAAACCGAGTCCTGGGACAAGACCGGCGCGAATTTGGGGCGAGTTTACGCTCAGGTGGACGTGAGTTACGACGTGCGGGATTACGCCATCAGCGAGACGACGAGACAATACTCGGATCTAGGCATGACAACGCTTTTATCGACCTATTACCGGATAAAGACGCGCAGTCAATGCAAAATATCAGGTCCTTAGAGGGGTGCTTGTCTATGATAAACTTTCACTGAACAAGAATCCGGAAAATCAATTAAGGAATGATAAAGATGAGAATAAACCATTTGGAAAAGACGATCAAATTTGAGGTTAAAATGAAAAAAATACTGACGCTGCTCGTGGGGATTATGCTTCTGGGAGCGGTTTCCTGCGCGTCCGGCGAAGATCAAAGCGCGACGGCCGATAGCTGTTTAAACCGACTGGAGGGAACAAAAGAGAATCCGCTGTCTCTAAACCCGATTCCCTCAACCAATAAGGGAGCGACCAAAGGGGATTTATGTTCACAGTTCTCATCCCTAAAGGGACAGGCGCACATCACCTATGATGTCTCGCTTGACGCGGGGGGGGCTGACGCGTCTTTGAAATGCTATCTTCAGGGGACTTTTTTAACTGAGCTGAGTTTGATTGACGAAAGCGACAACCCCGACTCGGGATTGGAGAGCTGTCAGATCACCCCCGGAAACGAGCAGGACTTAATGATCTTCGAGGTTTCGGCACCTGTCGCCGGAAGCTATGATCTCGTGATCAACGAGTCGCCAGATACCCAGCCCTGGATTAAGCCGTCTTGTTTCCACACGATTTCAGAGACTCGTTCCTGGGATATAAGTGGTGACGGCGTGATCGATCAGACCGAAGTAATCTCGAATTATTATGATATCACTCAAAACCGGATCGGTCGTATTCAGATAATGGATGTCAACCTTGATAATATCGATGACCGGGTCGCGACGAGCTACTCTCAGTTTAACGAGTTTGGCGATTATGAAATAAAGGTCGTCGAGACCGATCTGAGCTCGGACAACACCATCGACCTGACCGAAAGTTCGGTTTACGCCTATAGCTATGATATCAACCAGAAAGTCTATCACAGAGAGGAAGGCAGAACCATCAGTGTCCCGAACAGCCCGGATGTGAACAAAATCTTGATGTACGACGCGACCTATGATGTTCTGGGAAACCGCGTCAGCAATATGCTTGAGATAGATGACAACGGGACCATCGCCACTCAGGATTATCTGATGACTTATGATGTCAACGGAAAAATCCTGACCAAACGCTACAACTATAATGGCAGCCCGCGTTATTTTATTACCAATACCAACAGCTACTTCTATACATACCTGACAAACGTGGTCTGGATCAAAGAGAACTGGGATAAAAACGGTTCGTTGCCCAGGAGCTTCGGTGAGACGGATATGAGCTATGACGGCAACAATGATCTTGTTTTGAGCGTCACGCGGGAATATAGCAATCCAAAGCGGACCGGAACCCCGGACCTGATTTACCGGGCGGAAAAGACAAGGGCTCACTGTTCGGTACTCGGGCCTTGATGCTCGAAAGAAAGCGGACTTCAAACAATTCTTTCTAAAGATTTATTCGCGGTAACGCTTATAGCCGGTCTGTTTCAAACCACGGTCGCACCAAAAGGTTCTAGGCGATCCATTTGGAGATGAGTTCAAGCAGTTGGTTGCGGCTAAATGGTTTGGATAAAAAATCCTGAATGCCGACCTGGATACACTGATTACGGATTTGTTTGGTGGATTTTGCGGTCAAAGCGATGATGGGGGTAATGGTGTTCTCTTTTTCTTTTTCTCGGATCTTCAAGGTGGTCTCAAAGCCGTCCATCTGAGGCATCAGGCAGTCCATCAAAATGATATCGTAGTTATTTCCTGAGAAAAGCTCAAGCGCCTCTTTGCCGTTGCTGGCGACATCGATTTTATAATCAAAATCCTCGAGCATCGATAAGACAACCCGCTGGTTGACGTAATCGTCCTCGACCAGCAAAATATTAATACCTCCCACACCCTCCCCCATAATGATCTCCTTTTGATCCGATGCGTCATTGTCTTTTAGGCTACTTTCGTAATCAGGCAAAACCAGATCGAACCAGAACCTTGAACCCTTGCCTTTTTCGCTTGCAAGACTAATCACTCCCCCCATCAGTTGAACCAGTTTATAAGAGATACTTAAGCCGAGTCCAGTCCCGCTGTATTTTCTGGTTGGTGAATTGTCTTCCTGCGAAAAGGCGTTAAAAATCGATTTTTGATATTGTTTAGCAACTCCGATTCCCGTATCCAGGACTTCAAAGCGGGTTCTTGGTGATTTGTCCTGGGAAAAGACCCGGGTGACATGAATCTTGATAAAACCCGATTCAGTGAATTTAACGGCGTTCGCGATCAGATTGGTCAAAACCGTTTCCATCAGGTCATAATCGCCGATAACGTCGTTTCTCACCTCAGGGTCAATCTCATAGGTGAGCTTAAGTCCTTTAGATTCCACCGAGCCCTGAAAAAGATCCACGTTTGTTTTAAGCAAATCCCAGATGGAAAAGGGCCGCTGTTTCACCTTGATTTTCCCAGCTTCGATCTTGGTGATTTCCAGGATGTTTGACAAAATACCCACGAGCCTTTGACCGGAATTGAGGATAATTTCGCACTTGGTTTTTTGATCCTCGGATAGTGTCGAGTTCAAAAGCCCTTCGGTCATCCCCAGGATACCATGCATGGGCGTTCGGATTTCGTGGCTGATATTGGACAGGAAATCGTTTTTCGCCTGATTGGCCGACTCGGCTTCCTCCTTGGCTTTTTTTAGCTCATGGGTCCGCCTTTCGACTTCCTGTTCCAGATTGTCTCTAGACTGCTCAAGGGCTTTGAGCATCTTTCTGCGCTCTGTGATATCCTCGCCAGAGCTTAAAGTACCGACGATTTCGCCCATATCATTATGCACGGTGGTGTTGACCCACGCAATCCATCTTTCTTCCCCTGATTTTGTCAAGACAGGATTGTCCCCATACATATCCACATGCTTTTCGTCCCTTAAAACTTTTTGTGCGACATGCTTAAGCTTATCATGAAAACGCTCAGGAACAAAATTTTCCACCCAGCCTTTGCCGATGATATCTTCTTCCTTATACCCTAAAACCTCGCAGCCTTTTTTGTTGATTAAGGTCACTTTGCCAAATTCATCAAGCACAACCAGGATCACACCCGCGATATCCAGGTACCTCTGCGTTTTTACATTTTCACGGATCAAGGCCAGTTCATATCTCTTTTTATCGGAAATATTGCGCGCGATACCTTCGATGCAGTATGGCTCGCCCTGGGAATTGACCCGGACCGTGGCGTTGGTAGAAACCCAGATGACATCGCCGTTCTTATGTCTCATCGCGGCTTCGACGTGGGTTGCTCGGCCTTTGCCGTCTATAATCGCCTGGACGACTTTCGCTCTTTCGTCCGGATGGTGATAGAAGTCGGCCATGGGTTTGCCAATCATTTCGTGAGGTTCAAACCCGATGGTATTAAAGCTTTCTGGTGTCACGTCGGTGATGGTCCCATCCATGTCGGTACGGTAAAAGACATCCGGCAGATTGCTCAGAACCGACTGAAAATTCTCCTGAGTCAGTCTAAGCTCTTTTTGGATCTCATAACCTTGAGCGATCTCTTTTTTTAGTTTTTCTTCCCGATTCTTCCGCTCGGTGATGTCATTGAAAAAAACAGCGAAGTAACCTTTTTGAATGCTGAAGGCCTGAATCTGGTAGTGTTTTCGTAGCGGTTCAAAATACATATCGAACTGCCTTGACTGACCGCTGATAGCGATTTCGCCGTAGAGCTCAATCAGGTTCGGTTTAGATGCTTTAATCTCTGGGATGATCTCGGTGATTTTTTTCCCGAGGATATTTTCTTTACTTAGACCGGTGTATTGCTCAAAACGCTCGTTGACCTCAAGGATTATATAGTCGATGGGTTTCCCTTTCTCGTCGGTCACCAGTTTGTGGTAGGCAAAAGCGTTTAAGGAGTTGTAAAGCAGTCCCTTGTATTTTTCTGTGAGATTGGGTTTAGAAATATTTTCCTCTTTTTCTTTAAGATGGTTCATAAATTATAGACGATGGGGTATTAAGCCCGATCTTTTAAAATAACTTTCTTTGTTGATTTATATTGGAATATCTTATCTGTTTCAACAGTAAATAAAAAGCTAAATTTTCAACTTTGGACGATAAAGTTGAAATCTTCCGGTATCAAAATAGGGGCGATAAAATTTCTTTGCCTCACCCTGGTTAATCCAAGTTAAATATTTCACAAAAGAAGGACCGCTGAGGTTGTCTGATGGTGGATGATCAGGTTTGTACGGGAACTTCAGGACCAAAGGGTTTGATAAAGATGATGAGCTGGGGCAGTAATGTCAAAGCCGCAATAAGCGCGATGACCATGGCGAGTCCGGTAAGAAGGCCGAAGTAGATGCTGGGAATGAAGTTGGAAAGGACCAGAATCGAAAAACCGATGATGATCGTGATGGAGGTATAATACATCGCGTAACCGATACTTTCGTGACACCGGTGCATGGAAGCGATATAGTTTTTATCAATTACGAATTCCTCTTTGAAACGGTGAATGTAGTGGATCGTATCATCCACGGCGATTCCAACGCTGATGGCGGCGATCGTGATGGTCATCAAATCCAGTGGAATCTTTGCCCAGCCCATAAAACCCAAGACGACACCCACCGATAAGATGTTGGGAAAAATGGCGATAAAGGCGATGCGGATATCGCGAAACAACAATAAAAACATCAGCAGCAAGGCGGCGATTACCGCTCCCAAGGTCAGGATCTGAGAGTTAAAAAGGCTCTGGAGCATATTGTTGTAAAGAACCATGATCCCTGTGACTTGAACCTCCTTATCCGTAAAATTAAGTTTGTCGGTCAGATCAGAGCGGATTTTTTTCAACAACTCGTTGCGCCTTAAGTTGGGATCAGAGTCCCGGATTCTGATGGAGACCCTAGCCTGATTATGTTCGATGGAAACATAGGGGTCCAAGATGATCTTTCTGTAATCCTCGGGCAGTTCGTTATAAATCAGGGCCAGCTTGAAATTATCCAGCGGCTCACCATCATTGAGCTTTTCGCCGATCTTAAGCATGGTACCAAGCGAGAGGACCTTTCCCGTCTCAGGCAGGGAGTCCAGATAGTCATGCAGTTTTTCGACCTGCCGCATCTTATCTGAGGTAAACCAGTACTGTGCCTGGTTTTTTTCGGCCTCGAACTCTTCTTCGAAATCGTCGAATTCATCGTTTCCATCACCGGAACCATTCTCGGGCACGGGGCTTTCCTGGTCGCCCTCCGGAAAGTTCAAGACCACTTCAAGCGGGGTGGTCCCTCCCAGTTGCTGGTCGATAATCTCCATACCCTGGTATATCTCGGTGGATTCCTTGAAGTAATCGATAAAGCTGTTCTCGACCATCAGTCTGGACGCACCGACGATGCTTAGGATTAAGATGACACCGCTGATGATCAGGATCGGATTTCCAAATTTGGCGGTGAGGTCGGCCAGCTTTGAGGTGAATGTAAAATGGGATTCAAAGGTAATATTTGGCGGTATTTTTTCCAGCAGGATCAAAATGGTCGGGAAAAGCAAAAAAGTCAGGATTAGCGAGACGCCAATTCCGGCGGTCATCATCCAGCCGAAATCGATTACCGGCAAAATCCCGCTTAGGATCAGGGAACAAAACCCCGCCATAGTGGTAACGATCGCGAAGAAGCAGGGTTTGGCCATGAAGAGAGCCGCCTCCAAGACCAGTTCCTCCTGAGGCCAGTCGGGATTGATCCCGATAAGTTCTCTGTAGCGGACGGTCAAATGGATGGTGAGGGCCATGGTGATGATGATCTGAAGGGAGATGAAGTTGGAGGAGATAACCGTAACCTCCCAACCGAACATCCCTAAAATACCGCAAGTGGCGACCACCGAAAAACCACAGCATATAATCGGCAAAACAACCCAGCGTATCTGACGAAAAATCACCCATAAAGTGATGATCAGGAATATCAAAACACCAATCCCGAAAATGCTCAGATCGTTTTTGATGAAGGTGACCAGATCATCGGCGATCATGCTGACACCGCCCAGAAACAGTTCGCCTTCCTCGCGGTACTGATCCATCACAGTCCTGACTTCGAGAATGTTTTCATGCTGGATGATCCGCATTTTGTCCCTAAGCGTCTTGAGATCGACCTGAATTTTATCAAGTTCGGTCCGTTCGCTGTCGGCGATCTTTTCTTCCTTTTCGAGCTGGCGGAGTTCGTAGCGCCGATTGATCATTCCCCTGTAGGCTTCGTCTTCGTGAAGGTTGACCTGGAGCGCAGTCGTCTTGAAATCCGCGCTGACCAAAAGTTCCCGGTAGATGGGGCTGTTGATGAACTCGATCTTGGCCAGTTTTTTATCAATACTGGGTGTTTCCAGCGAGGGTACGTCCTTTAAGAGTTCCTTGATCGGCATGGGGGGGGATTCCAACAGCGGCACATCCAGCAGCGAGACCACTGATTTGACACCTTTTAACGCCAAAAGATCTTTTTTGAGGCGCTTTAAGGTATTGAGAGTTCTGTCTGAGAGAAGTTCTTCCTTGGGGGTGAAGGTGATCACCAGGAAGTCCGAGCCGGAATAACGCTTGTCGATGAGCCTGGAAAGCTTTAAATCCTTGTCGTCTTCCAACACGAGTGTCTCGGCCGAAGCGTCCACTTCCAGCTTGGTCGCTTCATATCCCAAAAACAGGGTCATCCCAATAAGGATCAAAATGACTGCCTTTGGGTATTTCAGGATGTAACTTTTATAGATAACTCTCAGCATGTAGAAAGACTTTTTATATTGGGTTATTTGCCGCCTGTGGGAACTTTGAATTGTCCTTTAAGGCGCATCTTGGTCAGAAGATCCTCAATACTGCCTTTTCTAAGGATGCCGTCGAACTGGGAACGGTAGGTCTGAACGACACTGACACCCAAGATAACAACGTCATAGACCTTCCAGCCTTTTTTGGTTTTGTAGAATTTATAAAGCATGTCTTTTTTATCGTCCTTGGAAACCAGTTGAGTCAGGATATGAATTCTGTTTTTGACCTTTTTGGCGTCAGCGACCGTCACCTCCTCGTCGGTGTAGAGATCCAGTTTTTCCAGATAGGATTCCTGAAGGCGGGTTACGAACAAATCCGAAAATTCCTGTTTCTGGGCTTTATTCATTTCCGTCCAGTACTTTTTGCCAAGACTGATCGAAGCCATTTTCTTGAAGTCGAAAAAGGGATTGGCGGCTTCGATGATTCTCTTGTCGCGGGTTTCTTTACCGATTTTTTTATCCCTTAATATCTGAATGACGACCTGAATCTTATCTCTCGTCATCTTGGTGATATCCTGAACGTCGTCAGCCATCAGAGGCTGAAATCCGAAAACCAAAAAGCTGGCCAAAGCTATAATCATTCTCATAATCACTCCCTTATTTCCTGGTTTCTGTTTTGTTCGTACACATCCCTTAAAAAGGGGTAGAAATCAACCGCGTCTTCTTTGATGTTTTCGTATTCGCCAAGATGCAACGAAACATAGTTGAGTTTATCGAAAGCGGCCAATCCCAAAGCGGTATAGGTGTCCTTAGTCAGGGCTACGGGGTCATACCTGTACTCGGGTACGAGACCGAACATGTCTCTCAGGTTGGATGGCCCCAGAACCGGCAATACGATATAGATTCCGCTGCCGACTCCGTAATGGCCAAGCGTTTGACCAAAATCCTCCGTGTGTTCCTCCAAACCAAACCAGGCTTTCGCCGGGTCCATCAGTCCCAAGATGCCAATGGTGGAGTTGATGCCAAAACGTAAAAATTCGGTCGTGGCGTATTTGAATTTCAATTGCATCAGGTTATTAATGAAACTAAAAGGTATGAACAGGTTGTCGAAAAAATGGTCGATGCCGATTCTGGCAAATTCGGGCATCACGTAGTTGTAACCGGTAGCGACGGGCTTTAAAATCCAAAAATAAAGCCGATCATTCACGGTCGTCATAAAACGGTTATAACCGCTCAAAGGATCATAAACCTGATGTTCGGAAACCTCACCGAATTCATCTTCGAATCCGTCCCCCATGTCCTCCTCGCCGCCAAAAGCTTCCTCCTCTTCGGTCTGCCCCGCGTCTTCGGCTGTTTCATCTGTTGGCTCGACACCTGCGAAAGGGTCGTTGCTCGCATAAAAGCGGCCTTTAAGCGCGACCCCTTCGATATGAAAACCAAAGGTTGCTTTTTCTAAAGACTTCTTGACTCGAAATTCAGGCGAATTCACGTAAAGACCGATTTTGATATCCAGCTTGGCCGCGGATCTTTTCTCCGGTGAAGTGATGGGTAAAGGCCTATAAGGGACTCTATTTCTTAAAGAAGGCTCTGGATGGGAAACCATCGAAGCGTTTACGGGCAACAAATCCAAAAAGATAAAGATAAAGACCCCCCATAAACCCAGTTTCTTCAAGCAACTTATGATCATCTTATCGCAAAACATCGGATCAATCAAAGGATGAATAAATAAAAACTCTCAGTTTTTAAACAGGGTGCGCGCCTATTAAACTTACGCCCCCTGAATTATCATAGAACTTTATCACGCCTTGCCATATATCCGCAATCAGAATTTGACGGGTTACAGGAGTAGCTTAAAAAATCAGGCAGGTTCGGTAAGGTCCAACCTTGAATTTATTTCCAGGTAAACAGTTTAATTTTTCAAATTATTTGTCAAATTCAGGATGCAGCGCTAACTCCCTGCCTTCTTAAATATTAAACTAAAATCGTCAGTCGCGCTTACCGATCTTCCACCGAAGCGAGAAAAATTTAATTCAATCTGATCGGCTATGGCCTACAGCCAAAATCATGCGGTCATTTGAAGTCATTTCGCGGTATGATGAAATCCATTATGTTTCCCGCCCCCAACGGATGGGAAGTCCTGTAATCGCTCATTAACGAAGGAGGATATCAAACATGCCCAAACGGATCATTTGAAGCTAATACAGCGAAAAAAAACCTATACAAACTATATTAATAATTAATAATGTAATTTAATTTACTAAAATAGCATTTTATTTCATATAGGACTAATTTAGTCCTTGACTAACTTCAACCAGGATGAAATTAGTCTTATATGAAAATAAAACGCGAAACAGATCATGCATTAAAATGCGTTCTTCACCTGGCACAGCATCAGGACGAGTACATTAACGTTCTGGAGATATCCCAACAGAAGAATATTCCCCGGACCTTTCTGGCGAAAATCCTTCAGAAACTGACGAAAGCGGGGATAGTGGAGTCACATCAGGGTAGCCACGGAGGATTTAAACTGACGAGACAACCGGCTGAGATCAGTATTTATGAGATATATAAGGTGGTCCAGGGAGGAATCGAGGTTAACAAGTGCGTGATCGACAATAAATTCTGTGACCGGATTCATTATTGTTCGATTCATCCGGTATGGATTGAAGTTCAAGTCGATATTAAGAAGAAACTTATTAATACCAGTTTCGCCGATTTAATCAGCAAGGAAGCGGTTTTAGCCGATGGGGTACAAAGAAAGAAGGCGAAAACCTAAATAAAACTTTCTTTTATGGTGATCTCGGAGTAAAATACTCGTAATTATGTTTTTCAACTATTTTAGGCAGGGCTAAATCAATTTTTAAAAGTTCGTCAAAAATTT
>Ga0224496_10001482_pt1 | contig 14588 bp, 5 predicted proteins | sample SF_Jul11_sed_USG_2_FD_168127 | JGI IMG/M metagenome (GOLD analysis project Ga0224496, IMG submission 168127) | Sediment microbial communities from San Francisco Bay, California, United States - SF_Jul11_sed_USGS_8_1 | ecosystem: Environmental > Aquatic > Marine > Sediment | place: USA...
ATTTTAAATAGGGTATAGCCAAGTTGGTAAGGCAATAGTTTTTGATACTATGATGCATAGGTTCGAGTCCTATTACCCTAAAATTAAACGAGGAAAACGGGACTTGAACCCGCAACCTTTAGCTCGACAAGCTAACACTCTACCGATTGAGTTATTTCCTCTAAATTATTTTATAATAAATAAAATATACATTTTTTTATGTATACTCATTATCGGACTTGAACCGATACACTTTTAAAAGTAATAGATTTTGAGTCTACCGTGTCTACCAAATTCCACCAAATGAGCTTTTCGAGAGAGACAGGATTTGAACCTGCATCAATAATTTTGAAGACTACTATTCTACCGTTAAACTACTCTCCCTTAGGGTAATAGGACTCGAACCTATGCATCATAGTATCAAAAACTATTGCCTTACCAACTTGGCTATACCCTATTTAAAATTCTAAAGTTTAAAATTTTTTTTATATTATATACATAAGTAAATTAAATTAGGCTGAAATTTGTAAAAACCAATAGGGTTAGTTTGACTATTTTTTTAAAAAGCGGTTACTGTTAAGTAAGGTGGCTTTTTTTTTTATTACTACTTTGTAAGTAGGTTTAGGGATGCTGAGCTTATAACTCAATAGGTAGAGTGTACCCTTGATAAGGGTAAAGTTGAGGGTTCAAGTCCCTCTAAGCTCATAAGTGTACATATTAATTATATATTATTATATATTTATTATTAGTATATATATATATATTTTATTATTATATATTTATTATTAGTATATATATATATTATTATATATTTATTATTAGTATATATATATATTATTATATATTTATTATTAGTATATATATATATTATATATTTATTATTAGTAGGTTATATATGCAGTATAGACTTTAGTCAATATTGTCAATTTGTTTAAAAAAAGTATATACTTAATAATAATAAATATATTATGTATAAAATATATTATAATTATATTATATATATTATTTATATTATTAAATTAAAATAAAGCAAACGTAAAGTATGTTTCTTGTTACTAACAATTTTGTAAATGAAAATATGGTGGAATTTTTTTTAGGAGCTAATTTAAGAATGATTAGTTACTTCAATCAGCTGCAAGAATGAAATTTAATGATTTTTTTAAAAGTAATGTTGGGGGTTGTGCTCTCTATTTATAGTGTTTTGAAGGAATCTTCGTACCTATTTAGTTTATTGTTATTAGCAAATTTGCCGTACTTAATTTTGTTTGGGTCTGGAGTTGTTTTTTTTCTATTATATTATATGCCTGAATGAGTTACAAACTCCAAAGTGTATAAGGTGACTTTGGAATTTGTTTATATGTACGGTTTTTGGTTTGGGTTGTTGTTTTATGTTGAAGGTTTCTTAGACATCTTGTCGTGGCCTGTTTTTACAATGTCCTACGTACTGTATGTAGGTTTTGGTTTTTTTTTATATACTTTATATTTTGTGTTTTATATTATTAAGTATGTGAGCAGGTTGTTGGCCGTTGGGTTGTTAAAATTTTTGCCTTTGGTAATTGTTTTGTTTTTAAATTTTAGTTTTATCAATTTAATGTTAAATTTACGTATTAAACGCCAAATGCTACGCTCCAGCAAAGACTTTTCTTTTACGTTTTTTTCGCAAGATTATTATAAAAATGCTGGCATGGAGTTAATAACTACTCCGCCGAATTATACGTTAACTTCTTCGTTTTTTTATAAAAATGTAGCGCAGTCTTTTAATTATATATATTTTAATTATATTTTACCTTTTAATTTTAAATTGTTTGAAAGTTTCCACATATATACTTATACGTTAAATTTTGAATTGGATGGTGTGTCTTTGTTATTTAATGTTTTGGTTTGTTTTATAACTTTTATTTGTTTATTAGAGTTGGCTAATGTTGCTTATGCAAAAAAAAATGGTGTGTTTTTTTCTTGGCTTTTTCTATTTAATGCAATTATTCTTTTGTTGCTTTTTAGCACAAAAAATATTTTTCTTTTCTTTTTCTTATTTGAATTGCTTTTAATCCCTATGTTGTTTGTGTTAGTGCGCGGTGGGTTTAGAAAGGAACGTGTCCGAGCTACAGTTTATTTTTTCATGTATACGATATTAGGTTCTTTGTTATTAATTTCGGCGTTAATTTTTATATATTTCTATTGCGGAACGTTTGATTATAATATTTTAATGCTTTGCTTTAACAAATCAGTTACCCCTCTGAGTTTTCTGATTTTTTGGTTGTTGTTTTTTGCTTTTGCTATAAAAGTACCTTTGGTGCCTTTCCATTTATGGTTGCCGGAAGCACACGTAGAGGCTTCTACGGCAGGTTCTATATTGCTAGCTGCAGTGTTGCTAAAGGTTGGTTCCTACGGATTAATTAGATTCTGTTTGTTTTTGTTTCCGGTAATTTCTTATATTTCTGCACCGTATATATATGTTTTATGTAGTTTAAGTTTGTTTGTTGCCACTGCGAATGCACTGGTGCAAAACGATGTTAAACGTATTATTGCTTATTCGTCAGTTGCGCACATGAGTTTTGGTGTTCTAGGGTTGTTTTCTTTTAATAAAATAGGTATAGTAGGTTCTTTTTTAGGACTTTTAGGTCATGGGTTGGTTTCAGCAGGCTTGTTTTTACTTATAGGGTTTCTTTACGATCGGTACCATACCAAAAATGTTTATTATTATGGAGGTTTGGCTGTAAAAATGCCTTTGTTCTCTTTTTTTTTTTTTATTTTTGGTTTAATGAATTTAAGTTTTCCCGGTACGCCTAATTTTTTACCAGAATTTTTTATTTTAACTAAATTAGGTTCTGATAGCGTTGTTTTGTTCGGTTATATGTGGTATGCTTTAGTGTTAGGTAGTGTTTTTAATTTGTTGGTTATATCGAGGATACTTTTTGGTAAGCCTCGTGTAAACATACAACAGCAACAGGGTCCGCACGTCTGAAAAAAAAATTTATACAATTTAGATGTGACATTGTCTGAATTTTTAACTATTTTGTTACTTTTTGTGGTTTCGTTGTTTTTCGGAGTTCGTCCGGGAGTTTTTACTGATTTAATAGATTTTGATTTTACGTTTTTTTTGTTGAACTTTTGGGCAAGTTTGTCCGTATAATATTATATTAATAAATATATTGTTTGTACCTTTTTTGTATTTCGGTTGTTACTAAATATAAGAAATTTACTTATTTGTCTACGTTTTTTGTTTTTATATTGTATAATGCACGTTGTCGTGGATGTTTTTAAAAGGTTTTATTGCGATAATGTTGTAATGTTTTTTTTTAGTTTATGTTTAATTTAAAATGAATTTAATGAATTTATTAAATAATTATTTTAAAAAAAGGGAATTAGGAGAATCTGGTTATTTTAAATTTTTTTTAGCATTCTCTTTGCCTTACCCTTTTTATGGTGTTATTAGTAAGCGCAAATTAAGTTCTTTTGTAGGGAATGTTCGTATTTACCTGCAGCAACAGCATTCGTTTCATATAGTTCCTAGGAGTAAAGCTCCTTTTACTACGGCAATGTCTTTGTTTTTTTTGTTGCTTTTTCTAGGTACGTTATTGTCTTGTCCGGGATTTGTTACTACTGTTTTTTCTAATAATGATTTTAGTGTACGTCTTTTTATTGGTTTTTTATTATATTTTCCATTATCGAATCTAGTGGAATGGGCTTGAGCTAAAATTTATTGAGAAAATAGTTCGGGCGGATTTCATACTAAGAAAGTTGTTTATGGTTTAAAGGTAGGTTTCGTTATTTTTGTTTTGACTGAGTTGTTTTTTTTCGTTTCGTTTTTTTGAGCGTTTTTTCATTCAAGTTTGATTCCTTCAATTGCCTTTAATTTAAATTGACCTCCTCGTACAATAATACCTTTCATTGCATGGTGAGAACTTTCTCCTAGAATTAACACTATGTTATTGTTATTATCAGGGGCTTGTGTAACTTATGCGCATCACGCGTTTTTATGTGGTATGTGGCGTGATTTCTTAGTAGGTATGTATTGGACGGTGGCGTTAGGGTTGATTTTTACAAAGGTACAGTTCGACGAGTACTTGTATGCTCGTATAAACATGAACGATGGTGCCTACGGTTCAGTTTTTTATTTATTGACGGGGTTTCACGGGTTTCATGTTATTTTAGGTTTAACTTTTTTATTGTTTATTTTATTACCAGTACGTTCTTGGTATAATAGTATAGCTGCTCGTAAATTTTTTGGTGTTTGTCCTTTTAAAGCTACATTCAGATTTGTTCATTGAATTTTAATGTTTTTTGTGCGCATTGCTGAATTGTTTGGTATTATTAAATTAGTAGGTAAGCAGTATCCTGATGTTTTAGTGTTTGTGAAAAATTTTAAATCTATAAACTTTTCTGTTCCTGTACGTAAAAAAATATATTTTAAAGGCCAAGGGTTGAATGTAACTTCTACAAGTTCTTTTAAAAAAGATGGGCATGGTGATTTAGATGTTGTTATTTGGTACTGACATTTTGTAGATGCTATATGGTTATTCGTTTTTACGTTGATTTATTACTGAGGTGGTGTAGAAGATGGTGATTTCTATGACATGTTGTTGTGGGATTTCGATCTTTATGTATTCCTTCAGTATGTTATACCTCAAATTATAGTTTGAGCTCATTTAGTTTAGGTTTATTTAATTTGTTACGTATTCTTTTATATAGAATATAGTATAGATGAAAAGATTAAGTAAAAGTAATCGCAATTATCTTTAGCTTTTGGCTTGAAGGGTATATGCTGCTTTTGTAAGGTTGTCTTTTATTTAGGGTATTTGTTTTGATTGTTTTAAATTTTATAATAAAAATGTTATTTGATTTTTTGGGTCAAATTTATAGGTTATTAGATTCTATTAATTTTTTTGTTAATTTGGTAAGTAAGTTTGCTGGTTTTAAGCTCCATCCGCAATATCTTATACCTTATTTATACTCTATATTCGAAACTATGTTTGGTTGTCCTTGATGACCTACTCATTTTATTTTAGTTTACTTTTGGTACATTTTTATACCCACTAAAGGTGAGCGACTTTATTGAAAATATTTGATTGAATTTGATAAAACTATTGCGGGTATATTTAAAGTTTTTTTTTATTTTTGATTATTTATTTTGCCATTTTTATATTTTTATATGTTTGTTTTTTGGGTTGTAAAATTGACGAATTTTGTTAGGTATATCATTATTTATAAAATTTTAAGGATAAAAGAGGATTGGTTTGCTAATTATATAGAGGAGTTGTTTATTTATCCCTTTTATTCTTTTATAAAGCGCTGAGTTTTTTCCACAAATCATAAGGATATAGGTACTTTATATATTTTGTTTGGTGCTTTGGGTGGTATTTTAGGTACTATTTTGTCGGTTATAATTCGTATGGAGTTGCAAGAGCCTGGTAATACTATTTTGCAAGGGAATCATCAATTTTATAATGTTATAATAACGGCACATGCTTTTTTGATGATTTTTTTTATGGTTATGCCTGTTTTGTTGGGTGGTTATGGTAATTGATTTTTACCTATCATGATAGGTGCTCCTGACATGGCATTTCCTAGGTTAAATAATCTTAGTTTTTGATTGTTACCGCCTTCGTTATTGCTATTGCTTTTATCTAGTTTAGTAGCCGGCGGTGCGGGTACAGGTTGAACTGTTTACCCTCCTTTGGCTAATTCTGCTTATCATGAAGGTGGTTCTGTAGATTTGGCTATTTTTAGTTTGCATATTGCGGGTATATCTTCGTTAGCTGGGGCTATAAATTTTATTGCTACTGTTATAAATATGAGATGTAGGGGTTTGTTTTTTGCAAGATTGCCCCTTTTTGTTTGATCTGTTTTTATTACAGCGTTTTTGTTGGTATTTTCCTTGCCAGTGTTTGCAGGTGCTATAACGATGTTGTTAACGGATAGAAATTTCGGTACAACATTTTATGATCCAACTGGTGGAGGAGATCCAGTTCTTTATCAACATCTTTTTTGATTTTTTGGTCATCCTGAAGTATATATTTTAATTATACCCACTTTTGGTATAATAAGTCAAATTGTAATTTTTTTTAGTAAGCGTGGTTATATCTTTGGTTATATCGGTATGGTTTATGCTATGTTATCTATAGGTTTTTTGGGATTTATTGTTTGAGCGCATCATATGTATACGGTAGGTATGGATGTCGATACTAGAGCTTATTTTACAGCTGCTACTATGTTAATTGCAGTACCTACAGGTATTAAAATTTTTAGTTGAGTTGCTACTTTGTATGATAGTGAAGCGTTTTATAATTATGAAAAAGTTGACGTGTCTTTTTATTTTGTTTTAGGGTTTCTTTTTCTATTTACCATGGGTGGATTGACTGGTGTTGTTCTTTCTAACGGTGGTTTAGATATAGCATTTCATGATACTTATTATGTTGTTGGTCATTTTCATTATGTTTTATCTATGGGTGCTGTTTTTGGTGTTTTTGCGGGATTATATTTTTGATTAGAGAAAATTTTAAATGTTGCAGTAAACCCAATTTATGCTAAAGTGCATTTTTGAACTTTTTTTTTTGGTGTAAATATTACATTTTTCCCAATGCATTTTTTAGGATTGTCTGGTATGCCTAGGAGAATTCCTGATTATCCAGATGCTTTTTATTTGTGAAATTATATATCGTCTTTTGGTTCTATGTTGTCGTTTTTTTCATCACTTTATTTTTTTTGGGCGGTTTATGCTTCGGCAGTTGCTAATTCTAAGTTGAATACTTATGATTTTTTTTCTAGTTATAGAAATTGATCTAATAAAACAAAACTTTCTAGTACGTCTATTTTTAGAATACCGGCTAAATTAGGTGTTTTGACTTTATTTTCTAGAGCATTGGATGATACGTCATATACGGAATATGTTATGTATGATGCAAAAAGTTATGCTAAAATTGAAGATGTTGAGGTAATGGGGTTAGGTTATGATTTAGAGCGTAATTATGAGAATGTGCGTAAATTTTTTATAAAACAGGCTTTTTTCATTAATACAGAAACTTTGCCTTTTTTACGTAAGTTGTTTTCTTCGAATATAGAGTTGTCGGGTGTTTCGTTGTTTAGACAACCTACTGTAACTAATGTTAGTTTTTTTTATTATGTTTTTGGTGAATATGTTTCTAAGTTGTTTAAACTTGACAATGAATACCGTAGTCATTTGCGCCATATTCTTTGAACGCTTTTTCCTAGTTTGCGCGAAGGTAAGGCTATTGTACAATTAAACGCTCCTAAAAATCCGAATATACTTAAAGATGTTAGTTGAATGGTGTGGAAGAAAAAAGGGTTGCCTTTAGATACCGTAGGTAATGATGTTAGGGTTAAGCAAAAAAAATATGCTGGAAATTATTATAGTGAAATTAAAGGTTTTCAAAGTTTTTTTGGTTATAGCTTTTTAGATTATACCGCGGTTAAACGAAAAAATTTATTGTTACGTGATTTTTATTTATATTCAGCAGTTACAAGTCCTGATGTACCTGGTCTTGTGTTTGATAAATTTGATGATAGGTTTTTTTTTGCGACAGAGCCTTTGTATTATATAGATCAATATGATTTAGCAAAAGTTAATAGAGATGGTGTGGATTCGTTAGATTATGCCGATGACGTGGATGCTTACAAGCATAAAGGTTTCCCTGTTTTAACTTATAAACGAGGGTTGAGTGTTTCTTACAATCCTTCCATGATACCTTCTAGAAAAGACGCCATTACATACGATGATTTACCTTTTGTGGAATATTTGTTGTTAATTTTAACTACGAATTTAAGTAGCGAAACACGATTGTTTCTGATGGATTCTTTTTATGACATGCACCGTGAGTCTGTTGTAACGTATTTACATAAGGATGTTTCGAGGGTTTCAATTGATTCTAGTTTTATGCAAAAGATTTATACGGATTTATTGTTTAGTGATGCGGAGTTTTTTTATACGTTTATGCAATATTTAGGTTTTGGTGAAATATTTGGTAGTTCGAAAGGTATAAGTCAAGAGGTATTCATTAAACGTCTTGTTGCTATAGAAGGGGCTAGAGTTGCGGCCGTGTCGTCTTGAAATTCTAAAGAGGAGGTTTCTTTTTATGGTTTGCAAACTGTAGTGGAGGGGCCTGAACTTACCGATAGTTATGGTGGTGAAATGGCTGACACTTTTTATAAGTCCTTGAATTATTCTTGCGGTAATGAACGTTTATATTTGCATAGAAGTAATAGGCATCATCCTTGAACAGATAATAAGTTGTTTAAATATATGCCTAATGTGTTGTTTTATTCGAATAATCTTTTACAATTATTTAAATCCGATCCTCTTTCGAGTAGTCTTCTCGTAGGTAATTCGTTATATTACGATGATCCTTATTGAGGTAAAGTTTTTGGTATTAAAAACCGTCGTACTTTTGAGGGGTATAAGCATGGTGATTTTTTTTATAAGGAGTATTTTAATTTTATTCCTGTTAATACTTATATGAAAAAGACGTTTACTGAAATTTTTGAAGACGATATTATATATATAGTTAAAAATGAGCCTGCTAAAAAATATATTATGAAATTTTTTACGACTGCTTTTGGTGATATCGCAAACGTTCCAGAAAGTTTCGGTTTCTTTAGAAAAAATTCACACGCTAAAAATTACAGAACTCCTTTTTTTTTTGGAGGGGTTGATTTTTTTATTTATTCGTTGTTAATGTTTAGTGTTTTGGATACGGTGTTATATATGTATCATGCTTTTATAAAGAATAAAGGTTTTAAGGATTTTTGTTTTAAGCCTATATCCGAGAGGCCGGAAGATAAAGGTGTTGTTGATTTATATACTTATCCACAAGGTTTTTGCGAATCTCCTACTTTTGATTATTTGAAAATTTTTTTTAGTACGTATAATTATCAACTTTCCGGTGAGAATTATTTTTTTACGAATAAGGAGTTTGATGCGCGAGCAGTTTCGTCTGGGCTAGATTTTACGGCTTTTCATAAGTATTACGATGCTTATTTTACTAAGAATCGAGATATTCTTGATAACAGTAAATTTAAAAGTTCTGAGCAGTTTGATGTGCATTTGGTTAATAAGGATTCTTTTGTAAAAACTTATTCTACTTTAGTGGATGCTTTTACCACTATGGGTTTTAATAAATTTAATACGTCCAGGGAATTTTTTGTAGATGATTTATTTAATGCTTTTTTTATTTATTATAATTTATTTGATTTAAATTGAATTTCGTCTGTAAATAGGGATGTTATGTATGAACGAGGTTATACGCATGTGTATTTTAATCAGGAAATGTATGATATTTCTGAGCATTGAATGTATACACATTTATTACCTAATAGGATTAATCAAAATGACGGTGGTACAGGGTTAAATTGAACGCGGCATGGTAGTTTGGTTGATGATAAAATTTGTGAAAAGGTGTTTAAGAATTTTTTTGAGTTTAATTGCGTAGCGTTTCGCGGTTCGCATAGGGATATGACGAGATTTTCGAACATGTTCATACCTGTAGATTATACTTCTCTACATTTTGATAAGTATAGTAGTGTAGATTCGTTTAACTCTTTGAGATTTTACGATACGCCTGATTTTGTAAATTCGAAGTTTTTTACGTTTAATTTAGATTGACTAGACACTTTGGGTTATGATATGGCAGGTATTAAGTATTCTCAAGTGTTTAATTGATTAGATAATATAGGTCAAACGCGAAGTTCCATTTGACGAGGTGTTACTTATAATAATATTAATATGTTGACTTATCCGGATCATCTTTTAGTAGATTCGTTTTATCTTTTAAAATCTTTTTATAAATCCTTGTTTGCTACTTTTGTTTTTAGTAACTTATTTTTTTTTGTTACAATGTTTTTAAGTTTTTTTGAAAACCGTAAGGTTTCGGGCAATTTTTTAGAAGATTTTGAAGTTTTAGATTTGTTTTTTATAAATGGTAAGTTGGTAAGTCCTTTTTTTAAGGTATTGTTTGCTGATGAAGAGTTTTCAGACGTTTTTGCAGAAAAAACGGTTCTAAGGTATTCTTTTTTTTTTGATGCTGTTACAGATCTATTGAAAAACATGTATTTAAAAACTTATAATATTGCTAGTTTTTATTTCTTGGATTTTGATTATTTTTTTTCAAAAAAAATGATACAGTATATGGCGTCAGATATGTCGTTTGATAATAGTACGTTTGTTTTAGTTAATGATAAAGAGTAATATTTATAATAATATGAAAAATATGAAAAGTTTGAATAATAATAATAAGGAAGGTAAGTTTTTTTTTTGACATTTAATTTTAGCGTTTTTTGGTAGCTGATTTATAGTAAAAGAAGGTGTTGCTGAATGTGATGCGCCAGAGTCTGGCCAAATCTTGTTCCAAGATCCTGCTTCCCCTATTATGGAAGGTTTGATAGATGTTCATCATGATTTAATGTTTTTTTTGATTTTTATTTTTTTTTTTGTTTCTGTTATGTTGTATGATATAATAGATCGCTATTTTCCAACCCGTAGTCGATTGGCTGTAAATGGTGAAGATTATACTGTTAATTATTGAGATATTTTTCAATATAAGTATCCTTTGGTTAAATCGTTTTTAAATTTCGAGCCTCGGTATGCTAATACAATTTATAATTTGGATTCTATGGTATCGTTTTTAACGAAGTATCAGCCAGTTTTGAGGTATGGTGCTTTGTCTATTCGTTATAGGAAAGTTGATCCTTATAGTGGACATGTTGAGTACAGTGGACGAGATTTTTATAATTTAGAACGAATTGACACGTCAGACCCTAAAGTGAGGTCTTATGGGGATTCTTTTATTGCAAAAATGGAAGTTGTAAATCAATTAAATGCTTTAATTGATAAGGATGTTGATTTAGGGGATGATTTTGCACCAGGAACTCCTAATCATTACAGGTTTCAACAGTTTTTGAAACGTATTCCTAATAATTTTATATGGCGTTTTGCTTTTTTATCTCGTAAATATAATTTGTTATATTTTTCTAAGTTTATAATTTCTCCGGAAAAGTTTTTTTATATTTACTTGCCTTTCTTGTTTAATCCTTTATTTTGACAAGGTAGTAGTAATTATTATAATAATAAATTTTATACGCGAAATAAATTTTATGTTAGAGATTTTTTTAACTTTTTTTATAATAATTCAAATATTAAAAATTCTAATTTTAATTGAGTTTCAGGTAATACTGAATTGGATCCTTTAAATAGCTATTTTTTATATTTTTTTTCCGGTCAAAATTCGTTTTTTAAGTTCAATTCAAAACAAGTCTCGAACGTAAATTCTAATGTTTTCTCGGACATTTTTATGTGGAGGGTATATTCGCCTTCATTTTATTCTTTTGATTATATAGTTGATTTGAATTCTGTTGATGTCTTTACTGAAGTTTTAGATGAATTAAAAGCGGATGTTACGGATAATAGTCATTTTTTTATGGATTTGGATAAATTCTCCAAAGTTTCTGATATCTTAGCTAAGCCTAGTAATGCAACTCATTTTAAAGCGTTGTATGGTAATACGCGTATAGGGGGTGTTGCGCATAATAAAGATGCGAGTTTAAATTTTTTAACTAAATATGAAGTTGCTCGTAGTTCTTATACGGATGTTTTTAAGGATTATTTAAATGAATTTAATCCTTACAATTTTGCTAATTTGCATTTTACTGCGTTCGATAAGCATAGCTTTAATTTGTTTGGGTCGTATTTTTATGATAATTTGTTTCCAACTTATGATGTTTTTTATGTACCTTTTTTTCAAGGTCGTAAAAAAAGAGCTGCAGAATATGCTTTACGTTTTGATTATAATTTGAATGGGTTGGGTAGATTGAATTATGTTTTTAGGTTACGCTCTATTTTACAAGTTAGAACTCATATTACATTGTTGGAGTTTTTTTGAACGGTAATACCGGCTTATATTCTTTTAATTATTGCTATTCCGTCGTTTATTCTGTTATATTCCATGGATGCTATGGTTTGGTTACCTCATATTACATTGAAGGTTGTAGGTTATCAATGGTTTTGAACTGTTGAATATGGGGATATTTATTTTGGTCAGTTGGCGCTTACTTACAGTCGCCTATTATGAGAAAATATGACTCGTCATGTAAAATTTAAAGTGTCTATGGCAGAAACTTTTAAAAAAATAGATACTGTAGGATTTAATTTAGGTTATAATGATAAAACATTATATAATGGGATGAAATCTCTAGCAGGTGATAGTTTAAATTTAGGGGTTTTCCGTTTATTAGACGTGGATAATCGTGTAGTGGTTCCTGCACGCGTTCATATACGTGTTTTGGTAACAGGTGGTGATGTTATTCATAGCTTAGCTGTTCCTAGTTTGGGTATTAAAGTGGATGCTTGTCCTGGACGTTTAAATCAGGTTCCTGTTTATATAAAACGTTTGGGTACTTATTATGGACAATGTAGTGAAATATGTGGGGTTAACCATGGTTTTATGCCTTTTGTTATAACGGCGGTTAGTTTGCATGATTATGCTGTTTGATATTTGTATAGAAGTTGAGGTGCGGTTAAAGGTTCGTCTTTTTTTAACAGTGTAGATTATGTAATTTTTTCTAGTGTTGATGCTGATGAGTCTAATTTTTTTTTTTTTTAATTTATAATGTTGCGTACGAATAATTTATATAAAATTTTACCTGTTTCTAATAATTTAGCTACATTTTCTCCACATGCCGGTACGGCGTTAATTGAGGAAACTTTTTCTAAAAAATATTTTAAAAATACTATTGGGGGTTCTTCTTCTATATCCTCTGATACCGCGTTAATCAGTAAGAAAAGTTTGTACCAATTCTTGCCTTTAAATCTAATTGCGAATTCTAAATTTAGTGATTTAAAATTTTTAAATTTACATGTTTTGAATTACCCGACTCCCGTTAATTTGAATTATTTTTGATCGTTAGGTTCGTTATCGGCTTTTTTCCTAATGATTCAAATTTTTACAGGTGTTTTGCTTTCGACTCATTATGTAGCTGATGTAGAGTATGCGTTTTTTAGCGTGGAATATCTGGTTCGTTACGTACCTTTTGGTTGATTGTTTAGGTCGATGCACGCGAATGGCGCGTCTTTTTTTTTTATTGTAGTGTATTTACATATAGCTCGTGGTTTTTGGTATTGTTCTTTTTTGCCGCCAAGGCAGTGAGTTTGAATAACAGGTGTGGTTATTTTTTTACTTATGATGACAACGGCTTTTATGGGTTATGTGTTACCTTGAGGTCAAATGAGTTTTTGGGGCGCTATTGTAATTACTAATTTTTTGGGTGCCGTCCCTTATCTAGGGCAAGATATTGCTTATTGGGTTTGGGGTGGTTTTAATGTAGGTAATGCGACTTTACATAGGTTTTATGGTTTGCATTATTTATTTCCTTTTATAATTTTAGGATTGTTTTTAGTACATTTATTAATTTTACATGTTAAAGGGTCAAATAACAGTATAGGGGTTGATGACGTTCGTCCAATACCACTATATTCACATTTTATTGTTAAAGATTTTTTTGTATTCTTTGCGGTACTTGTTGTGTATTTTTTTATTGTTATATATTATCCAGATGTGTTAGGTCATCCTGACAATGCTATAGAGGCCAACCCTTTAGTTACTCCGACGCATATAGTTCCTGAGTGGTATTTTTTACCTTTTTACGGAATTTTGCGTAGTATTCCTAATAAAACATTAGGTATAGTTTTTATGGGTTTGGCTGTTATTATTTGGGTATTTTTACCTTGACTTATGCGTACTCCTATCAGAAGTCCTAAATTTCGACCTTTTTATGCATTTTTTGTAATGTTGTTTTTTTTAAATTTTATTTTCTTAGGTAAGGTAGGTGGTTCGCCTGTTTCTTACACTGCTATGGTTATAGGGCGTATAACTACTTTTTATTACTTTTTATTTTTTTTAGTTTTAGTGCCTTTGTCTAGCTTATTAGACACGTTGTTTTTGTATAGATTTTTTACTTATGGGAAAGAGTCCAGTAATTACTATCAGCTTAGTGATTTGCGGGTTAGTGATTACTATAAAGATTTTCACATTATATCCAGTTTTAAAGAATTTTTATTTTTTTTGAGTTTGAGTGGTTGATTTGCAATATACGGTGGTTCTGTGGATTCTATAGAAGATATTACCAAAGATACTGAGGAAGTTGTTTTGGATATGAATAAATATATATATGACTATGATGTAACGTGAACGTATCACGAATGGGGTTATATTTTAGATTTAGCTGATATTTATAAAAATTTAAATAATCTTTTAAACAACTGGCATTATACGTTGTTGCAAGAGGAACTTAGCCGTATCCGTAAAGAATTGAACGATAAAGTTTTTTTTTAAGAAGGTTTCAAATTTAACCTTGTTAAAGTTTAAGCTGCAGTTTTTTAGACGCGGCGTGCTACACCTTGTTATACTCTTTGTGATGTTTATTGGTTTTAGCCTTTGTTGAGGTTTTTTAAATCCTGGTTATTTGTTTATGTTTTACCTTGCAGATCTAGGTTTTTCGGTTTGGTTTTTTTGGTTTTTTATTTTAAATTATTTGCGATTTTCGGATATTTATTTTTTATTAATGTTTTTTTTTTTTTATTTTTTCTTTGGGTTTTATTTTAT
>Ga0224496_10001483_pt1 | contig 14588 bp, 15 predicted proteins | sample SF_Jul11_sed_USG_2_FD_168127 | JGI IMG/M metagenome (GOLD analysis project Ga0224496, IMG submission 168127) | Sediment microbial communities from San Francisco Bay, California, United States - SF_Jul11_sed_USGS_8_1 | ecosystem: Environmental > Aquatic > Marine > Sediment | place: USA...
AACCGTCAAGTACACGAATGACGTGAGTCCAACTGCCGACCCCCACCGACCTTCTCCCAACGCTGCGCCATTGACGTCCGTATCGATACCCACCGGTACGCCGAGCGCCCCGCCGAGCGTCCCGGCTAGATCGGTGTTCGACCAACCGGGTTTCGGGGTGGCCGTGATCGAACCGAAGTTGGCGCGATCCGATCGTAGCTCCAACGGCCCGAACGAGGCGACGCCAAGTGAGTCGATCGCTGGCTGGTTGCGGAAGAAATCGATGACCCGGCCAAGTGTTTCGGAAGGAGACGTCGTATCGATCCTGGTTTCCGACGCCAGATCATCCAGGCCGGTACCGACCGCGCAGATCCACTTGGTCCCACCCGCCTCGATAGATCCCCGTAAAGCCCCAGCCACCCTCCGGATTCAAGGGCGGAGTCCCAGCAATGTCAAGACAACGACCCCAGTGGTCCGCCACGGCAAAAATGGTCGACGTTGCCGTCTTCAGGCACGTAGCCTGGTCGCATGAACCCCGAAGAGACTGCTGAGAAGTCGCGCCTCAACCTCGATGTGCTGCGTCCATACCTGGCGACCCGCCGGGGATGGTTCGCGCTTGCGGCGCTCTCCATCATTGTCGGGGTTGGGCTCGAGCTATGGATCCCGCAGATCCTGGCCGATTTCATCGACGAAGCCTTCGGCGACGTGCCGCTGAGCCAGCTGATCCGCCTCGCCGCCATCTATATCGGTGCCGGGATCGGCGCCCAGCTCATGTCAATTGCGTCGCGATACGTAGGCACGGCCATTGGTTGGTCCATCGCCAACGACCTGCGCATCGATGCCACCCGGCACGTCGCTTCGCTCGATCTCGACTACCACACCCATACGAGCGCCGGCGCTCTTATCGAACGGGTCGATGGGGATATTGATGCCGTCGCCAAGATGTTCTCCCACTTCGCGGTTCAGGTGATCTCAGGGATCCTGTTGCTCGGGGGCATCTTTGTCTTGACGTTCCGCGAGAACACCTTGGCGGGATGGACCGTGGTCATCTTCTCGGCGTTCGTTGTGCTCGCCATGTATCTGCTGCGGGGATTCGCAGTGGCCGCAACCAAGGCCGAAAGGGGAACGTCGGCCGAGTTGTATGGCTTCATCGAGGAACGACTGGCGGCCATCGAAGACATCCGCGCCAACGGTGCCGGTGGCCATGTCATGGGAACCTTCCAGACGGTCATGCGCCGCTATTACACGCGTTCGGTGAGTGCGTGGATAAAGCGTTCGGTCATCTGGACGACTTCCATCGGCATGTTCTCCCTGGGAACCCTGCTGGCCCTGGCCGTCGGTGCCTACCTTGTCTTCCAGGGGGAGATCACGTACGGCGTCGCGTTTCTGATCATCCAGTACATGTCAAAGCTGGAAGGGCCCATCGAAGAGATCACCGACCAGATGCAAGAGGTCCAAAAAGCGGCTGCCGGATTGGGTCGGCTTCGGGAGCTATTCGGTCGCCAGCCAACGGTATCTCGGGTCGGCACTTCAGCGCTGTCGACCAACCCACTCGAGGTCGAGTTCGACTCGGTGACGTTCGCCTACGACTCCGAGCCGGTGCTCGACGACGTCTCATTTCGGATAGCGCCGGGCACCCACATCGGGCTTCTGGGTAGAACGGGAAGCGGCAAGAGCACAATTACCAAACTGATCGCCCGCTTCTACGATGCGTCATCGGGCACCGTGCTGCTCGACGGGCGCCCCATCTCCGACGTCGAAGAGTGGTCACTACGAGCCCGGGTGGCAATGATCACGCAGGACGTACAGCTCTTCGAAGGGTCCGTGCGCGACAACGTGGCCATGTTCGTTCACGAGCGCGACGACACGCTGATCGAGAACGCTCTCAATGAGATCGGCCTCGGCCAATGGCTCGCGTCCTTGCCAGATGGCATCGACACACACCTCGACACCGCAGGCAAGGGACTCTCGTCGGGTGAGGCACAGCTGGTGGCATTGGCCAGGGCGTATCTGCTCGACCCCGGCCTCGTCATCCTCGACGAACCGTCATCGCGCGTCGATCCGGCGACCGAAATCGTGCTCTCGGCCGCGCTCGACCGGTTGATCGAAGGGCGGACCGCCATCATCATCGCCCACCGTCTTGCCACCGTGGCCCACGTCGACGAGATCATGGTCCTTGAGCACGGCCGGGTCGTCGAGCACGGCGACCGTCGCGAATTGGCGGCCAGCCCTGATTCGCTTTTCGCCCATCTGCTCGAAACGGCCAAGGACGGTTTGATCCGCGACGAGGTGGTGCTATGAACCCGTTCCCGGTTGCGTGGAGAATCTCAAAACCCTGGCCGTTCATGTTCTGGATCAACGTCTTCCTGTGGGCGGGTTTTCACATATTCCCGGTCATCATCGGGGTCATGGTGGGGCGAGTGTTCGACGCGCTCGACCAAGGCGACCAGAACCTGGCGATCACCGGTCTGTGGATCTATCTGGCGGTCATCATCGGGCGACTGGTGTTGTTTCAGTCGAGCATCCTGTCCTACTCACGGCTCTGGCATCGGATGATCCTGCTCGTCCGTCGGAATCTGCTCGACTATCTGATGCGTGCCCCTGGGGCGCGGGTTCTCCCGATGAGTACCGGAGCGGCCGTCTCGACTTTCCGCGAGGACGCCGATCAGCTCGTCGACTACGTGGAAAACCTGCTCGACCTCTTCGGCTTGGCTGGCTTTCTCGCCACGTCGATTTGGATCATGCGTTCGATATCCCCAACTCTGACCTTATGGGCAATCCTGCCCATGATCGGGGCGTTCATCGCCACCCGCGCCTTGTCGGGGCGTATCAAGATGTACCGGGAACGCCTGAGAACGTCGACGGAATCGGTAACTGGCTTCATCGGTGACTTCTTCACCGCGATCGAATCGGTAAAGGCGACCGGGACGTCCGGGCCGATGATCGACCACCTCGCCGATCTGAACGAAGATCGCCAGCGATCTGCGCTGCGCGACACGTTCCTTGATCAGACAGTTCGCTCGCTCAACCGCAACATGGCCAACATTTCGACCGGTCTCGTGTTGTTGGCCGGCGGCTCACTCATTCAGGCCGGCCAAATCAGCATCGGGGACCTCACGGTCTTTCTGGTGTATATCCCCCGGATGACCGGCTACATGGCTTGGGGTGGCCAAATGCTCGCCCAACACTTCCGCGCCAGGGTGGCAGTCACCCGGATGATGCGTCTCATGGTCGACGCCCCCATCACCCAGATCACCGACCCGGCGCCACTCTGGCAGGACGGTCAACCGCCGGCGCCCGTACCAGCGGTGCTCTCGCCAGAACGTCGTCTGCGTCGATTGACCGTCACCGACCTGAGCTTCGGGTTCCCGGACGGCGAGGCCCAGGGCATTAGGGACGTCTCGTTCACGCTGGAGCGAGGCTCGTTCACGGTGGTCACCGGCCGGATTGGTTCTGGCAAGACCACCCTGGTCCGGGTGCTGTTGGGGTTGCTCCCCCGCGATAGTGGGGAAATTCGCTGGAACGACGAGCTAATTCGCGACCCGAGCTCATTCTTTGTCCCGCCCCGTTCGGCCTACACCCCGCAGGTACCGCGACTCGTGTCCGACACGTTGGTGTCCAACATCACGATGGGACGCTCGCTAGACGAGAGCACGCTCGGCGAGGTGATTGACCTGGCCAGAATGACGACGGACCTCGGCCAGCTCGAGTCGGGCCTTGACACCGTGGTGGGTACCCGGGGTGCCCGCCTCAGCGGCGGCCAAATTCAGCGATCCGCCGCGGCCCGAATGTTCGCCACCAACGCCGACCTGCTCGTGTTCGACGATCTGTCGTCGGCGCTCGACGTTCGAACCGAAGCCGAGTTGTGGAAACGCTTGTTCGAACTACGTGACGTGACCTGTTTGGTGGTTTCACATCGTCACCCTGCTCTCCAGCGCGCCGATCAGATCATTCTCATGAAAGACGGCCGGGTCGATGACACGGGGACCCTGCAAGAACTACTCGGGCGCAACGAGGAAATGCGGGCCCTGTGGGAGGAAACCAACTGAGTTGCTCAGGGGACGTAACGGGGATGGCGACGATGGCGGTTGGCCATTGCCGTCTCGTGCCCTCTGTTTCGACCTTCATCGGAACTCCTTTGCGATTAGCGCGTCACCATTACCTGCTAATCAGACGACATCACGGCGGGTGACTGCGACAAGGCCGACGACTGCAGGCACAATCGCAAGAGCCGGCTCACGTTGGGCGCTTTCCCATCGAACCGATCAGTTTTGTAATGAGCCTCAAGATGATGCTCGAGATCAAGAGACTGGCGGAACGCGACGCCTAGCCACCAACCACGCGTTCCCCTACCCCCGAACGCGGCGTTAGACGGTAACCAGGCCGCGTAAGAGGCTTTGGCGTTTCTGGTGTCAGTTTCGTGACGTCGTCCATCAAGTAGCGGCTCCCTCGTGCTTGCGTAAATAAAGGACGACGACCCAAAGCACGAGATTCGACCAGAGCGCCGTTGGCGATCCCTCGTACAGAAGCACGAGGGTTAGCGGAACTGTGTTGAATACGGCATGAATCAGCATGCTGAAGAAAACGCTGCGGGTTCGTTCGTAGAACCACGTGTGGAAGATGGACATCGCCACGATTCCCATGGTGAACCCCGCCAGCGAACCCACGATCTGGACAGGCACCATACCCTGCTGGGCGAACATCATCACAACCACCGGAAAGTGCCAGACAGCCCACACGAAGCCGACGCTCCATCCGGTATCCCAGAAATTCCGGCCGGGCAGCATCTTCTCGACCAGGTAGCCCCGCCAACCGATCTCTTCAGTAGCGGACGTAAGCATCTGATACACGAAGAACACAGTGAGGAACGGAAGCAGTTGGCTGATCGTGGGACCGTCGACCCTCCGGGCCACGGTTAAGGCGTTGATGATTAAGAGAGGCACGATCGCGATCGCCAGCACCGCCAACGCGGTGAAGTAGTTGGACCTGCCCACGCTGATACGCCGGATGCCTGCACCGAGATCAGTGGTGGAGACAGCCGGATCGCTTCGAGTGGCGATGAATCCACCGATCATTGGACCAAACACCGCGACGATTGAGACCAATGCGACGATGAGCATGTCTGAGGAGACATCGCGCTCGAAGACGATACGCCAGACAGCCTCTTCGTTGAACAGCAACTCTTCGATGCCCCTTGCCCGGCCCAGCAGCCACGAACCGATCCAGAAGACCCACGACCACCCAAAAGCAATCAAGATGAACCGGACATGGTGCGGATGCCACAACGGGGTGGGCTGCTGCTCAGTGAATTCTGTTTCGACCTTCATGAGAACTCCTTTCCAAACAATAGGTCCCCCCGGTGTCAGCAGAGCGACGTCGGCAACACCTCTTGATTAGACGACATCACGACGAGTGACTGCGACAAGGCCGATGACTGCTGGCACGAGGGCCCATAACCCGACGGCGCCGATCGCGGCCCCCATGCTGGTGGCGGTCTCGACGCCGGACACGACGTTGGCGAGGGTGGTCGGTATCCACCTGGCGGTTTCGCTGACCGCCTGCACGGCTAGCGGCGGCAAGATGAGCAGCAACACGACAGTCCCAGCTACCGCCCCCCTTTTATTGCGGACGGGGGCGCCAATCCCAGCACCGAGCACCGCACCGGCGCCTCCTGCGAACGTTGATGCCGCAAGAACTTGCGCCAGATCAGATGCAGCGACCATGAATCCGAAGTCACTGCTCGTGTTCGACGATCTGTCGTCGGCGCTCGACGTTCGAACCGAAGCCGAGTTGTGGAAACGCTTGTTCGAACTACGTGACGTGACCTGTTTGGTGGTTTCACATCGTCACCCCGCTCTCCAGCGCGCCGATCAGATCATTCTCATGAAAGACGGCCGGGTCGATGACACGGGGACCCTGCAAGAACTACTCGGGCGCAACGAGGAAATGCGGGCCCTGTGGGAGGAAACCAACTGAGTTGCTCAGGGGACGTAACGGGGATGGCGACGATGGCGGTTGGCCACGTTCCGGGCGTCTGACAGAACGCCGCGCAACAGTCCCAGCGGGATAAGGCCCGCCAATCCGAATCCCAACCCAATCGCAACGGCCGCTGCGAAGCCATCAGCCAGCGCGGCGGCACCGGCGACATCGGCGACTTCGCTCCCCGCCAAGAGTCCCCGCACGGCTTCGACATCGCCGAGGCGTTGAGCAACAACGAAGAGAACCACCGCGCCGCCAGTGGCTGCCCCGAGCGTGAATCCCAGGTTCCGGTAGAACTGATGCGCGGCCGTTGCTCGACCACTCTCCTCGGCCGCAGTAACGGACTGAAGCAGGGTCAACCCGGCGTTGGTGGCCATACCGAGGCCTGACCCGACCATCGTCATTGCCGCAAACACGAACGGCAGCGGCGCATCCACCCACGCCAGAAGCGCCACTGAGGCCAACCCGCCAAGGTTCAGGGCAAACCCGGCCACCATGGTCGTCGTTTCGGCCAACCGATCGAGCATCCGACTGGAGGCATTGGATCCGATGGTCCAGCCCACGACGAAGAACACCACCGCCCAGCCGGTCAGGCTCTGGCTGGCCCCCCTCGCTCCGCGCACATACAGCGTGAAGAACGATTCGGCGGCGATCCCTCCCGCCAACAACAGGCTGATCGACCAGGCGAGGAGCCCAAAGGGCGGATCCACCAGATGGCGTCGCTTCATCACCGGTTCCCCGTGACGTTTCGCGTGCCACATATAGAGGACACCCACGACCAGGGCTGCTCCGAACAGCAAGCCAGACCGCCGGTCGAAGGCGTTGACGGCGAACAGCAACAACAGATTGAACACAAACACGATGGCCAGACCAACCAGGTCAAGCCGACGCTCCGAGCGCGCTCCGGCCGGGCCGGGCATGACCTTCCATCCGGCGGCCAGCGATATCAGGCCAAACGGAACGTTCACAAAAAAGATCCAATGCCATGAGGCAAACGACAGAAGAAATGCTGCCAAGGCCGGACCGGCGACACCCATCACACCCCACACGGTCGAGTTGGCCGCAAACGCCCGCCCGACCAGGTGCTTCGGGAAAAGCAGGTTCACACCGGCGAGGCCGACGGCGATGATGCCGCCACCACCGGTTCCCTGCACCGCCCGAGCCGCAATGAGCAGCGGCATCGAGGTCGTCAAGCCGCCGATAAGTGAACCAACGACAAACGCCACGACCGAGACTCGGAAGATGGTTCGCAGGCCAACGGTATCAATCAAGGCGCCCGACACCACCGTTGCCACACCGGCCATAAGCAAGTAGATGGTGATCACCCAGGGAAGCAACTCGAGGTTGCCGAGATCTGCGGCGAGGTTGGGCAAGGCGGCCGACACGCCGAGCGAATTGAACGCCGAAAGGCCGACCAGCGTGAAGATCGCTACCGAAGCAGGCAGCAGTTCGGGCGACAGGACACTCGTCGGTTTGGAGTCGTTCACTCGTACAGCCTAGGCCCGGTGGTAGGGATGTCCCGACCGGATCATCTCCGCCCGGTAGAGCTGCTCGAGGAGGACCAGCCGGGCAAGTTCGTGGGGCAGGGTGAGATCGGAAAGTCGCCAGACTTCGTCAGCCCGGTTAAGCAGTTCGGCGCTATGACCATCGGCTCCGCCGATCAAGAAGCTGAGCCTCGACACCGCCTGTGTCTCGGCGAGGCTGACAATCTGCGCCAGATCCTCGGACCCGAACTGTTTGCCGCGTTCGTCAAGTGCGACGACCCGCCCATCGGCTTGTTCGAGGAGGCTGGCGGATTCGGCAGCCTTCCGCCGATCACCATCGCGGTCCTTGCCGTCTTTGATCTCGAGGACCTCGATGCCGGTGACCCGTTGCAGCCTGTCCAGATAGAAGGCACAGCCTTCCTCATAGAAGCCGCGCTTGAGCTGGCCGACTGCGACGATCCGATATCTCATGGACGTCAGGCTACCGCCGCGGCGGGATCCGGTGAGCGTCAGCTAGAGGTTGCCGCGCTCCGCCTGGTCGCGCTCTATTGCCTCGAACAACGCCTTGAAGTTTCCAACCCCGAACCCGCGCGAACCGTGACGCTCGATCACTTCATAAAAAACGGTGGGTCGGTCTTGCACCGCTTTGGTGAAGATCTGCAGCAGATATCCCTCGTCGTCTTGATCCACCAGCACCCCTAGTTGCTGGAGCGTGTCGAGGTCGGCGTCGATGGTGGTCCAATCGAGACGCTCACGCAGGTCTTCGTAGTAGGTGGCTGGAGTCGACAGAAACCGAACACCGTTGGCGCGCATACGGCGGACCGTTTCCACGATGTCATCCGTCGCCAGGGCCATATGTTGCACGCCCGCCGAACCGTAGAAGTCCAGATACTCCTCGATTTGACTCTTCTTCTTTCCGGCGGCAGGTTCGTTGATCGGCAGCTTGATCCGACCATCCCCATCCCAAAGCACTTTGGACATCAATGCCGTGTAGTCGGTGGCGATCGCTTCGTCGTCGAAATGATGAAGCTGCGTAAAGCCCATAATGTCGGCGTAGTACTTGGCCCACCGATCCATCTGACCGAGTTCGACGTTACAAACGACATGGTCGATGAACCGCAACCCGGTCGCCACGGCGGGCAGCTGATGGTTGGTGGGGTGGTAACCGGGCGCATAGACACCCGAATAGTTGGACCGGTCCACAAACGTGTGAATGGTGTCGCCATAGGCGGTGATGGAGGCTCGCACGATCTTGCCGTCGTCGTCCTCGTCGATGTACGGTTCGGCGAGCGGCTCAGCTCCCCGATCAACAGCAACCGCGAACGCCTGCTCGGCGTTGGGTACCAAAAAGGACACATCCTTGACCCCGTCCCCGTGCGTTGCCTGGTGCCGCACGATCGGAGAATCAGGACCGAGTCCACCGGTGACCACAAACCGAATGCCGCCTTGCTCAAGCACATATGAACACCGATCGCGGGTTCCGTGTTCAGGCCCGGCGTAGGCGGTCACATCGAATCCAAAAGCCGTCCGGTAGTAGTGGGCGGCCTGGCGTGCGTTCCCAACGTAGAACTCAATGGCGTCGTAGCCGAGAATGGGCATGAGGTCAGTCACGGGTGAGGCCTTTCAGTGACGGGTCTGTAACCCGATTATTAGCCTTCACCCAAAACTTGCGCAACAGCACGCAGAGAGGCTAGGCAGTTTGTATAGGCCAACGACTAGGGTTGCCGCATGAATCTGCAATCTGTACATCACATCGACCACCTTGATCAGCAACTCGTGGAACTGCTGGCGGCCGAGCCACGGTTGGCAGTGCTGGAGATGTCCCGACGTCTCGGGGTGGCCAGGGCCACCGTCCAAAGCCGCCTCGACAAACTCCTCCAGTCGGGGGTTATCACCGGCTTCGGACCCGACCTCGAACCGAAGGCGCTCGGCTACGCAGTTACGGCGTTTTGCACGATCGAAATGACCCAGGGCAAGATCAGCGAAGTGGTCGAACCGCTCCGGGCCATCCCCGAAGTCGTTGAAGCACACTCGATCGCCGGACAGGGCGACCTGTTCTTGAGAATCGTCGCCCAATCCAACGATCATCTGATGACGGTCCTTGAGACGATCCTCCAGATCCCGCAAGTCGACCGCACATCGACGGCCATCGCCCTGGCCTGCCAGATCCCCTACCGGACCATCCCACTCCTGGCCGGGGTTCGGTCAGACCCACCACCTAGCTGATCAGATGTTCGACTTTTCCGGACTGCTGAACAAGATGGCGATACCTGCCAGGATGACAAGCGCCGGCCAGAAGAACCGCCCCTGGAGGGCAATCCACCCGATGGCATCGGCGAAGTAGGCGGCCCCGATCACAAAGAAAGCACCGCCCGTTATGAAGGCTCCTGGGCTTTTCATCTCTGAATCTCCAATTCTCCAATTCCAAGTTCCGCGTTGATGTGAATTGTCGGGCCGGATCCAGGCCAGGTCCGGTCAAGGGACAATCCGACACCGTCGATCGTCCGCTCAAACATCACAAGCTTTCCGATACCCGTTTCGGCATGCACAACAACCGTGGCGTCGCGAGGAACGACGACTCTTGCTGCCCCAACGCCCATGGTGAGCGAAATGGTCTGATCATCGACGAACTGGACCGCCCCCAGATCGAGTAGGTAGTCACCAACGCCGTGTTCGTATACCGCTCTCACGTCGGCTACAGCCGTCGGAACCTCGCTCACCTGGCCAGCCCCGCTCCACGGTCCGACAAACGAAACAGCTCCAGAGATGACCGTTGCGATGGTCAAGAGCACTCCGACGGTGATCAGCCCTCCAACGTCCTGCCGTCGGGCTCCGTACAGAACCCCGAGCCCAACCAACATCAGGGCAGCCGGAAGCAGCAATCCCCAGGCAACGGTGGTTTCGGTCGTTACGTCCACCATCCATCCGATTCCAACCAGCACAACCAACGCTCCCGTTATGAGGCGGCCAATCGGGACAGGCGGAGGTGGGGGCGGCAACGGAGGCGTGACTAACGGCCGCTCTTCGATACCAATCACTTTCTACCTCCCAACATGATGAAGGCACCAATGGCCACAAGTCCAAGCGGCCACATGTATTGGGATAGGCCAGGAACGAACTCGGATATGAGTAGAACCGAGCCAACCGCGATAACCGTAGTGCCGATGATGACCCGCCCAGCGATGTTCGTGCCGCCGGGAACGGGACCGAGCACGTCGGTGGGTTGCTCTTCGGGGATCGCAATCCACGCGATGAGATAAAGCAGCACCCCCGAACCACCTGACAATGCCAGCAACACAAAGGCAATCCGAAGAATGACCGGATCAATGCCTAGATACCGGCCTAGGCCGCCAGCTACCCCGGCAATTACCTTGTCCGATGTAGTTCTTCTCACCCGGACAGGCTGGTGATGCTGGGGCTCGCGAGTCTCCATATCAAGAGCCATAAGAACCATCCTTTCTGCTCAAGCTCTACGGTACGGCCAACCACCTACCGGTTCCATAGGTCATTAGTCCGCGATCTGCCATCCGTCACCGAACGGTTCCCGAGTCAGGTAACGCCCGTTCCCAGCTTTCGGCGCGGAGTTCCAACCACGAGCACTCCAGTCAGGGTGAGCAGACCGCCGACCGCGATCGACGGCGTTATGAGTTCACCAAGCAGGACGACACCGCCGACCAATCCGACCAACGGAGCCAGGTAACCGGTGAGGGCGACCACCGTCGCCGAGACGTGTTTTGTGGCGTACAGCGTCGCGACGAACGGCAGCAGAGTCGACCCGAGTCCGAGCGCCACCAACAATGGCCAGTAGTTCATTGGGACGGTCGCTGGTCGCACCCCGCCAATGCCGAGGCCGACGAAGCTCACAAGCACCAAACCGGACACGAACATGGGGATGGCCAGTTCAGCCGTTGTGTGCAACGGCGCGAACCGGCGGCTGATGACTCCCGACAACGACCCCGCTAGAACCCCGCCGAAAGCGAGTCCAGCTCCGGCAAGTGCGTTCCCACCCTCAGCCAGGCCACTGTCTCCCGACGCGACAATGACCAGCGTACCTGCCACGCCGAGCATCAACCCGACTACTTGAGACCGACGCACCATTTCGGACAAGAACACCCTCGCCAGGACAGCCGTTACCACTGGAATCAGCGTTATGACGAGAGACTCGAACCCGGCCGAGATGTAATTGAGGGACCCGATGAAGAGCATCGGGGCGATACCGATTCGCAACAACCCGATCACCGAACCGCGCCGCCATGCCTCACCGTCGATGTTGGTGCGAAGTGCGAAACCGTAGACGACCACCGCCATCGTTGCGAAGAGGATGCGAAATACAACCACGGTGAAGGTAGAGGTTCCCGCTATGAAGAGAGCTCGCACCCCCACGCCAGCCAGACCCCATCCCAGCGATGCGGCGCCCAGAGCAGCGACTGATCGCGAGTGCATCCGGCCACGCTAGACCAAATTCGACGAAATTATCCTAAAGTCGGTGTGGTCGGATGCCGATACTGGGGTAAGCAAGCTTCTCAGCGAAGGATGCGGCGGAGATCCCCTTCTCTCGTTGCCTCTCCCTTTTGCAGAGACTTAGGAAGAGGCTCCTTCGGGGGCCTCTTCGCATTTGGGAGTGCCTCATCTGCTGGGTCGGTTGGTACTGACAGCAATCAACAAAGGACCTGAATGAACATCGCACTATGGGTCCTGGCCGGCCTACTCGCCGCCATATTCCTTATGGCCGGCATCATGAAAATGACTCAAAACAAAGAGAAACTAGCCGAGAGTATGGGATGGGTCGAACACTACGAACCCCGCCAAATCAAGCTGATCGGTCTTCTCGAGTCGCTGGGTGCCATCGGCGTGATCGTGCCGGCGCTGACGGGCATTGTCCCGATCTTGACGCCACTGGCCGCCATCGGGATTGCCCTGGTTATGGTCGGTGCAATGGCCCGGCACCTCACGCGCGGTAACGAAACTCCGATGGTCGCCATGAACATGGCTTTTCTGCTCATGGCCCTATTTGTGGCCTGGGGCCGCTTGGGCGACTACGCCTTTTAGTCGGCGGTTCCCATCGGCCCGATTGTCGTACTAAACCCGTAGTCTGGCCCCATGAAGAGACTCATCATCCTGCTGGCTGTTTTAGTCGGCGCGTGTGGAGGGAACGAGGCCTCGCCAGCGATCCCGCTCACCGGCGAAGCCCTAATTGTCGCTGGTGAAGACTCGTACCAAAGGTTCTGCGCAGCATGCCACGGGGCGGATCTCCGTGGATCCGACCAAGGCCCATCGTTGCTCTCGATTGTCTACGAACCGAGCCACCACAGCGATTTCGCCTTCGTGAGCGCATCCAAGAACGGCGCACCGGCCCACCACTGGGGATTTGGCGACATGCCGGCAATCCCCGGCATCTCCGACGCCGAAATCGGCGCCGTAACTGCCTACGTGCGTAGCGTCCAAGAAGCGGAAGGCTTCGACGAATGACCGCGGATGTCGTTCGACGCTGTGTCCGGCCCGCTGCCGGCCCGACCGAATGAGCTTCCTCGATCCCGAGCCGGCGGCGTGGCTGTACTTCGGACTCGCCGGTCTGGTCGTGCTCTTTCAACTCGCCCTGGCGTTGGGCGCTCCGTGGGGAGCAATAGCGATGGGCGGGCGCTATCCCGGCTCGTATCCCCACCACCTACGAGGCGCGGCCGTCGTACAAGCGTTGTTCATTGGGGCGATGGCGGCGGTCGTTCTGGTTCGAGCGGGGTTGGTAGCGTCGCCGTGGTTCGATATCTCAAAGAGCCTGGTGTGGGTGGTGGTTGCCTTCGCCGCGCTCAGCACGGTGCTCAACCTGACGACTCCAAGTAAATGGGAGCGTCGATTGTGGGGACCCGTCACCGTGCTCATGTTGATCACCAGTATCACGGTCGCCACCGCCTAGTCGAGTGTGCATCCAGGCTCGATATAACGAACCGTAAGCACACTCGTCGCAGTGGGGGGTGTGGGATGGCCGTGATATGGCTGGATGGCTAGGGGGCCGGATGCCTGGTGAGGTCGGCAAACAACGTGTATTCGGGAAGAAAGTTCATCTCGACTCGGCCGGTGGCGCCGGCGCGATGCTTGGCGACAATGACCTCAGCCAAACCCTTACTCTCGATCGCTTCCGGGTTGTAGTACTCATCGCGGTAGATGAACATAACGATGTCGGCATCTTGCTCGATGGCCCCCGACTCACGAAGGTCCCCGAGTCGGGGACGCTTGTCCTCGCGGGCTTCCAGTCCACGGTTGAGCTGAGAAACGGCCAGCACTGGGCACTCCAACTCCCTGGCGAGGTTTTTGAGGTTACGGCTGATCTCGGCGATCTCTTGCTGGCGGTTCTCGCGATTGCGGCCCTGCATGAGCTGGAGGTAGTCGAGCACCACCAGATCCAGGCGGCCCTTCTGGCGTTTGAGCCGCCGACACTTTGCTCGCACGTCGGTGACGGTCGTGTACGAACTGTCATCAACGAAAATCGGTGCCGGGTAGAGGCGACTCGCCGCGTTCGTCACCTTCTGCCACATCTCGACAGACAGCTGGCCGGCTCGCAGCTTCATCGAGTCGACGCGGCCCATCGAGCAGAGGATTCTTTGAATGATCTCGTCTTTGCCCATCTCCAAGGAGAACATGGCCACGACGCCTCCGTTCACGGCAACGTTGGTCGCAATGTTCAGGGCGATGGCACTCTTGCCCATGGCCGGACGGGCGGCGATGACGATCAGGTTGGCAGGTTGGAATCCGGCCAACATGCCGTCGAGGTCTCGAAACCCGGTCGACAGACCGGTGATCTGACCGGCGTTGGCTTCGAGGGCCTCAATTGACTCCAGTGCGGGCTTGAGCATCGTCGACAGCTCGAGCAGGCCGTCGCCGACCCGACGCTCGGCGACGCCGAGCACGGTTTGTTCGGCGTTATCGATGACGTAGTCGAGTTCCTCGTCCGTTTGATGGGCGAGGTTGGTGATCTCACCGCCCGCCCGGATCAGGCTTCTCCGTAGGGCACTGTCTTCGACGATGTCGGCGTAATAATCGACCCGCGAGGCCACCGGGACTGCGGTCTGTAGTCGGGCGATGAACGCCGGGCCACCAATCTTGTCCAGTTCGTCTTTGCGCCGGAGTTGATCGGTAACGGTGACCGCATCG
>Ga0224496_10001484_pt1 | contig 14587 bp, 14 predicted proteins | sample SF_Jul11_sed_USG_2_FD_168127 | JGI IMG/M metagenome (GOLD analysis project Ga0224496, IMG submission 168127) | Sediment microbial communities from San Francisco Bay, California, United States - SF_Jul11_sed_USGS_8_1 | ecosystem: Environmental > Aquatic > Marine > Sediment | place: USA...
CGCTTGAAATTGTAAAGACCTTACGTCCTGAAAAAGGCAAGACTGCCGCTCATGTAGAATTCGACAAAACTGGCGAACACGCCTTATTAAGTATCTGGGATATGGATGGTGCAGTTATTGTTTATGATGCAAGTACGTTAAAAGAAATTAAACGCCTGCCAATGAAAAAGCCTTCTGGAAAATATAATGTTTCAAATAAAATTAATCGCTCAGCTGGAACCAGTCATTAGCCTTCGAAATCCCTTAAGGCTTCGACATCCAGCAGGGTTATTACTTTTCCCTTTACACTAATCAGTTCGAGTTTACCCAGCTTCTTCAATATTCTGGAAAAGGTTTCGGGTTGAATAGAAAGTCTTGAAGCAATAATACTTTTTGAAGTCGTTAATTTAATATCAACCACATTATCGTCTGCATGCTCATCTGGTATTTGCTGTAACAAATATCGAGTCAGTCGGAAAGTTGCATTCTGTAAAGTCAGATAATCAATTTCATTCAGACGTTGGTGCAGACGCTTACTCATATCTGCTAATAAACGAAAACAGGTCTCCTTTGATTCAGAAAGAATACTCCTGAAAGCATCTGACTCAAACGCCAGCAATTCAGTTTTGCCTATCGACTCTGAATTAACCGGATAACATCTCTCTTCCATAAAAATTACAGCTTCGGCAAATGTCTGACCTGCCTGCATAACTTCAATAACACGCTCACTGCCTTCCATTGAAATAAGATAGAGTTTAACCTGCCCGGATACTACCTGATAAAAACGGTCAGCAGGTTGCCCCTGTTCGAACAGGTGCTCACCATCAGAAAGGCTTATAATTCTGATTGTTTTTTTAATTTTTTCGAGCTGATCATCATTTAATCCACCTAATAAATGATGTTTACGCAACACATCATTCGATAATGATGTTTTTATCATAAATAATAATCCGAATCTGAAATTGTATGTAGCTAAGAGCAGGTTTAATAATTGTCAGAATATACCCGTCAATGGGTCACATGGCCAGAAATAAAATTGATATAGATCATATTTTACAATATGGCAAAATGCTCTAAATCGTCATTTTTTGAGGTTTTTTAGTGCTTCTAATCCTGTTCTGTGATTATCCTGAAGCTAACCGGGATACCGATATATCACAACCGTGAACCCTGGTCAGGCCTGCACACTTTTATCAGCTACTAATTAAAATCCCCCCTTATCAGCGACTAGCCCTGTGCATACAGGGGTTTATTTATGCTATGAATCTGATAGATTTATTGCCTTATAGATGAAAGAGCAATAAACCATGTCACAACCACATTTTTCACTCAATTGTAAACGCTGTCAGGCACGCCTTGAACTGGACGACTATGCAATTGACACCACCACCTGCCAGAACAAACATGTATTCTTTTTTAAATGCTCAGGATGTGATGACTTCAGTGCCACAGCCATGGCCAACATAGCACAGGATCAGTGGCATGAATTTGTACCCACAGATAAACTTGATGAACTCATTAAACAATATGACGCAGCCATAAAAAAATACGGGTAAAATACACTCCTGTTAGATATTATGACTTACCCTGATTATTACCTGCGACATAATGACACATCACACATCTGATAATAGATCTTCCTTTACTGAAGTTTTTACAGCCGCACCCCATCGCATGATGTTTTTCGCAGGCACCATACAGATACTGATTCCCGTTCTAGTCTGGCTAATTGAATTAACTGGCCGACACACAAATCTGTTTGGCACGCTGGATACACTGATTCCATCGACCTGGGCCCATGGATTTATCATGCTTTATGGTGTCGTTACTTTCTTCATTTTTGGTTTTTTAATGACCACCTATCCCAGATGGATGAATGGCAATTACGTAACTCAGAAGCAATATGTCAGCACCTTTATATGGACCAGTCTGGGCATTATTATTTTCGAAATTGGCCTGTTTAGTAATTTCGCACTACTGACATCCGGACTGGCTATTTTTATATTTGGCTTGCTACAGGGCTTTTTAGCCTTATACATTGTCTACAGGAACGCACCTGCAAAAGATAAAACCTATGAAACCATTCTTAATGCCGCTCTTCTGGCCGGTTTAAGTGGTTGTCTCAGTTTTCTAATATGGATTTTTACGGATAACTGGTTATATGTTCAATACGCAATGAATACTGGTATCTGGTTATTTCTACTACCCATTCTAATCACAGTATGTCATCGCATGATTCCATTTTTCAGTAGCTGTGTCATTAATGATTACCCGGTTTACCAACCGAAATGGAGCCTTTATCTAATGATCATCAGTTGTATTGGTCATTTTTTACTGGAAATAAGTCAGCTTCCTCAGTGGTTGTTCATCACCGATATACCTCTGGCTAGCCTGGCCTTTTTTCATTCATACAAATGGAATTTAATTCGCAGTCTTCCAATCAGACTCCTGGCCATTCTACACATTGCATTTCTCTGGCTAGGCATAGGCACAACACTGTACAGCATTCAGAGCCTGTATCTGTTTTTCACAGGTGAATTAATTCTTGGCAGAGCACCTCTTCACAGTTTAACCATTGGTTTTATATCCGCCATACTGATTGCCATGGCAACACGAGTATCACTGGGACATTCAGGCAGGCCACTGGAAGCCAATAATTATGTCATGAGTATTTTTATAGGCATTGAGCTTGCTGCGCTGCTACGTATTTTTGCTGATACAACTGTAATGAATACACTATCAGGTATTCACATGAATATTATTGCCGCAACCGTCTGGATTATCTGTATATTATTATGGGTTATAAAATTTGCGCCCATATATTTAACACCGCGCGCTGACGGTAATCCGGGTTAATTTTTTCTCTAAAAATTTAGCTTATGAAAAATCCTTTCTTCATTATTGCTGTATTATTTTTACTTAGCTACATCGCTATCAGTCAGTTTTCAGGTCAATCATTATCTGATCAACCCGTCACCATAACCAAAGCCAATCCACCGCAAATTCTCATGTTAGGCAGTCAGACCTGCCAGTACTGCGCGACTGCTCGTGCTTTTTTTGAAAAACATAACTTACCCTACACAGAAAAAGATATTGAACAATCAGACGATGCAAGGCGTATATTTGATTTAATGAATGGACAAGGCACGCCCTTGTTAATCATTAATGGTCAGATCATGCATGGCTATGATGAAAATATGATCCGTGATGCTTTATAAATTTTTTTATATAAAACATCTATCATTATTGCACTGACACTATATGCTCCAGAGAAGAACGCATACGTTCAACACAGGCACGACCCTCTTCAATTGCCTGAGATCCACGATCAAATTCCATTAAGCCAAAATGTGATAATCTTGGTGAGAGAATAATATCCGGTGGATCACCCGCCATACGACTACGAGTAATACGATCCTGCATAATATTAATTGATCCAGCCACCACTTCAAGCAGGCCGGGGGAATTCAGGCTATCACCAAATAATCTGGATAATAAAATATTTTTTTTATCCTGTAATGACTTGCCTAATTGATCTGAAATTCTATCCCAGAGAGCATTTTTATTCTGTATCACAGTTTTCTGCATTTCAGACTGCTGATCATTATGATGATTATTACGCCAATGTTTACCGATAATATCGCCATTTAAACTGACAGCAATAACCACTTCTGCACCCATCGCCCTGCACAATGACACCGGCACCGGGTCAACTATACCGCCATCAACCAGCCAGCGACCATTTTGCTTAACGGGAGTAAACATCCCTGGCAATGCCACAGAGGCACGCACAGCATCGAGAAGATTTCCATTCTGCAACCAGATTTCACGCCCTGTGTGTAAATCAGTCGCCACAGCAGAAAAATGGCGTGGCAATGATTCTATGTTTTTTTCTTTCAGGTATTTGTTAAAAAACCTGACCAGTTTATCACCCTGAATAAGCCCGCCACCCATTACTGACATATCCAGGTAACTGACAATATCTCTCCAGCCAAGCATCTTTACCATATCAGCCATTTCTTCAAGCTGACTGGCAGCATATGCCGCACCCACCAGCGAGCCGACAGAACTGCCCGCGACTATCATCGGTTCTATACCCAGTTCAGCCAAAGCCTGAAGAACACCAATATGCGCCCATCCACGAGCAGAACCGCTGCCCAGTGCAATGCCGATACGTGAATTATCTATACCCGAGCTTGAAGGTTTATTAGTAGCATCAACAGACATCATGTATGCATCTCTACAGAAGCAATAACTGTTAAGTAATTATGACACCTGAATAAGTAAAATTACTGCGAGAGATCAAACCAGTTGTAAATAAAACAGAATCAATCCAGCCTCAGAACCGGATATCATCGACTATCGACAAACACCGATGGCAGTAGAGCGACAACGCTGATAATCAACCCAGTTGGCATCACCCAAATCAGCGTTTTTAAACACGGCACCATCAATAACCGCCTCTCTTAAAGATGCCCTGGTTAAATTAGCGCTGCTAAAGTTTGCATTTAGAAGATTGGCTTTATCAAAACCAGCCTTGTGCAGTTTTGCATTGATCAAACTGGCATTTTCAAGATTAGCTTCTATAAATTTTGCAGCACTGGATTTTATATCATTAAAATTAACATTAACTAACTGAGCACGCTCGAAATTTGCAGCATCCAGACTTGCATTTGTAAAGACGGCATTATCCAGTTTGGCCTCATAAAATGTTGTTCTGCTCAAATTCGCATCAACAAAATTTGCAGCTGATAGTTTCGCGCGACTTAAACTGGCACCATCCATATTGGCTGCTGTAAAAACAGCTTTCTCAGCTTTAACACCAATCAATTGGGCCTGTTTCATTGATGCCTGTTTAAAGCTGGTTGCTTCAAGTTTTGTAAAATACAAATCAGCCTTATCAAGCCGCGCCTTATCGAGTATGGCACCGGATAAATCAGAGCGCGTAATAATGGCACCATTCAAATTAACACCGCTAAGATCTACACCACGCTTATCACAACTGGTCCAGTGAACACCGGGTGCAGGCGGATCTTCACAACTACCATAGACATTTACAACAAATAAAAAGAGAAAAACTTTTATGATTTTTTGCATCTGAACCTTATTTGCCTTTTTTATATTTTTTAATCACTGATCGCGCAGGATGTAATGCATATTGTACATTATTGGACACACAAACTGGCTCAGCATTCAATTCAGCAGCAATTATTTCTGCACACAATAAACTCGATGTCAGGCCACGGGCGCCATGCCCCACATTAACATATAAACCCGGTAAATACCTGGCCTCCGGGTACACATTTTCGGCCCTGCCTTTATAGAGATCATGATACTCCGCCTGATAAAATTCCAGATCAGGCACAGCACCAACAATCGGCATCCGGTCCGTTGTAGTCGCTCTTAGCCCTGTTCGACCTTGCACTGCCGTTATATCAATATTGGGAAACAGGTTATTCATCCATTGATTACAGGACTCAAGGTTTTTTACATGACCGTCCAAACTCATTTCTAATGAGGATATATCAGGTTCGAATGTGGCACCAACCACATGTTGTTCATCAGTCGACGGCAAGATATAGCCATCATAACAAACGGCACATTTCAGTTTCCTGCTTTGCTGAACCGATGGCAAATAACTAATCTGTCCACGTGCAGTCTGTAATTCCAGAAATTCTGTTTGTTGAAAATCCGACACCTGTGAAGCAGTTGCCAGAACGACGGCATCCACGTTAAATACTTTATGATCAGCGCACATAATCTGCCAGTCACTTTGGTCATGACTTAACCGGGTCACTTCTGTATGGCTATGCAATTGAATATTCCCAACCTGCATAGCCAGCAGCCGCTGACACAAATCCTCAGGCCTGAACCAGCCTGCCTGTTTGAAATATAAGGCCTCTGTAGCAATATCAAGACCACAAATATCACTGGCCTGCTGTGCACTGACAGCACATACATAATCATCGGGCAGATCGATTTTCTGAATCTGTTTTTTGATACGCTCAGATGACGCCAGTTGCAGAACACCCTGTTGTTGCCAGCTAAACGAATCATCTGCCCGTTTGATCTGATTAAGCAGATTAACCATCACAAAAAAAGCTGATGCATAAAACTCACCTTCCACTGACTGATCCAGTGTGATTCTGGGCATAAGCACTCCCAGAGGATTACCCGAACCCTCCTGCGCCAGACTCGCATGCTTTTCTATCAACATGACCTGCCAGCCTCGATTAGCCAGCGACCAGGCCGTCATAACCCCTGCTATACCAGCACCCACCACGGCAACCCGTTTAGCTTTGCTTTTTTCATGCGGTGGATAAAACCAGGGCATGGTTGTTTTTGGGCGTTGCGGCGCGGTCATAACGCCGGTTAACATCTCCCGTTTCTCACCAAAACCGGCTACCCGACTCACATCAAAACCACAGTCCCTGAGTCCACGCCTGACATCGCCCACAGCCGTATAGGTACTGAAGCGGGTATCTGGATGACTGTGAGCGGCAATCTGCTGAAATACCTGCTTTGACCACATATCAGGGTTCTTTCCCGGTGCAAAACCATCCAGGTACCAGGCATCAACCGAGGCATTCATCTGTGACAACAGGGTTTCCACATCCCCCAGCATCAGCACCAGTGTCACTCGCTGCTGACAGAAGCGCATCGGATGAAAGCCATTAACAGCCGGCGGATAAACGGCCAGCAGCTGATCGACTAAATCCTGATAATCATCCCACACAGACAGTGCCTGCAGCAGATCAGTGCGTGACAGTGGATACTTTTCTACCGAGAAGTAATACAAACGGGCATGCAGCGGTGCTGAATCAAGCCAGTGCCTGAGTGTTATCAGAAAATTAAGCCCGGTACCAAATCCGGTTTCTGCAATAACGAACTGCTCACAATCTAACCAGCGCTCAGGTAATCCATTATGCTTAAGGAAAACATGTTCCGTTTCAGCAATACCCCCCTGGCGTGAGAAATAAATATCTTCAAATTGCTGATTTACCGGTTGGCCATGTTGCCATTCAATCTTCGCTTGTTTCATGGATTCCATTATACTCCCAAGCCATGACTTCCCGTGACCCCTCTATTTCTGTCAAAGCCGCCTATCAGCATTGTTTAAAAATCAGCCGGAATCATTACGAAAATTTCCCCGTTGCCTCATGGGTATTACCGAGACGTATGCGCAAACCTGTTGCCGCCATTTACGCCTTTGCCCGCATGGCAGATGATCTGGCCGACGAAGGTGATCTCGACAACGATAGCCGAATCGAACAACTGGATAGCATGGCTCGACAACTCGATGCTATTGCAGCCAATCACATTCCCAATGATGCCATGTATATTGCACTGGCTGATACCATTCAGAAATACAGCTTACCAATTGAGCTGTTTCATGACCTGTTATCTGCCTTTAAACAGGACATCACCATAAAACGCTATGCTGATTTTGGTGAGATCATGAACTACTGCCGACGTTCAGCTAATCCTGTCGGGCGATTACTGCTTTATCTCTATGGTCAGACAGACAGACAGAGTCTGGGGCAATCCGACGCTATCTGCAGCGCACTGCAATTAATTAATTTTTATCAGGATCTGCATCAGGATTATCAGGAAATGGGGCGCATCTACATTCCGCTAGATGAAATGAAAGCTTCATTTGTAACAGAAAACCATATCAAAAACCGCCGTTCAGATGGCCCGATGCTGCATCTAATGCGTAAACAATATGAACGTGCCAACAAATTACTCAACGCCGGTGCCCCACTGGGAAAAACACTTAAAGGCCGTTTTGGCTTTGAGATCAGGCTTATTATTGCCGCAGGCTCAAGAGTGATTCAAAAACTCTATCAACAAAATAATAACCTGTTCAGCCGACCAAGACTCAACAAGGCAGACTGGTTATGGATTTTCTGGAAAGCACTGCGTGCAAAATAACAGCGCCAGGAACTTTAGTGCTAAAATAGCACCATTACAATTTATCCGATCCATATGACACCAGACGAATACTGCCAGAATAAAGCCGCCACCAGTGGTTCCAGTTTTTACTACAGCTTTATGTTTCTCCCTGAGTTACAACGCAGGGCAATTACTGCACTTTATGCCTTTTGCCGCGAAGTGGATGATGTGGTTGATGAATGCAAAGAAGAAAGCATTGCACATCAAAAACTCGACTGGTGGCGCCAGGAAATTAAAAACCTTTTTTCTGAGCAGCCACAACATCCGGTAACAAAAGCACTGCAGCCTCTCCTCGCGGATTTCAATCTGGCAGAAGAATATTTTCTGGAAATTATTGATGGCATGGAAATGGACCTTGCTTATTCCAGCTATCAAAGTTTCAGGGATCTGTCACTGTATTGCTACCGGGCTGCCAGTGTCGTCGGTATTTTATCTGCCGAAATATTTGGATTTAATAATCGCATGACTTTACGCTATGCCCATGATCTAGGCATGGCGTTTCAGCTCACCAATATCCTGCGTGATGTACGAGAAGATGCTCAACGCGGGCGTATTTATATACCGGCTGATGAACTGGACAAATTTGGTATCAAGATCAATGATCTTCATCAGCCAATCACATCCAGCGCTGTTAAAGCCCTGTTTAAATTTCAGGCTGATCGTGCCAGAGAATTTTACAAAAAAGCATTTGATACATTGCCAGATGAAGATCGATATGCACAACGTACCGGCCTTATCATGTCTGAAATATATTATTCCTTACTGGATGAAATTGAAGAAGATGGTTTTCGTGTGCTGGAACATAAAATAAAACTCACCCCGCTGCGAAAATTCTGGCTAGCCTGGCGCGCATCACGTCGCGAAAAAAAACGTTACAAACGATATCAACGTTTAATTAAAAGCACCTGATGAAAAACCACTCGACAATCATCATAGGTGGTGGCTGGGCAGGACTTGCTGCCGCGGTAGAACTGAGCAAACACAATATCCCGGTAACCGTTTTTGAAGCTGCAAAACAGGCTGGTGGCAGAGCCCGAACAGTAACTCATAACAATACCCTTCTGGATAATGGCCAGCACCTGATGATTGGCGCCTATCATCAGATGTTATCGCTATTAAAAACCATCAATATTAATTACCGGGATGTTTTCTTACAGATACCACAACAACTGGAAATAATCGACCTCAATCGACAAACCACTGTTTTCAAACTGAAATTACCGCTATTACCTGCACCCATTAATTTATTAACAGGCATACTATCCTGTCCATCGCTGAATTTAACCAGCAAACTAAAAACACTTTATAAATTTAACAAATTACTCAAAACCCCTCTCAACAAAGACATATCCGTAGAGGAATGGCTAAACACTGCTGGCCTGCCCGCTGAATACACAAACTACTTACTCAAACCACTGTGTCTGGCTGCACTTACAACCCATCCACATGAAGCTTCTGCCAGAATTTTTCAAACCGTATTACAACAAACATTTAATGGCCAGGCTTCTAATACAGATCTGTTGATACCTGCGATTGATCTTGGCCATGTGTTTCCCGAGGCCGCTATAAAATATATAGAATCAAAAGGTGGCCAGGTTTTTCTTGAACACAGGGCCAGCAAACTGAATGCCATAAATGGAAAAATACAATCCATCATCGTCAATGATGAAACCATCGAAACAACCAATGTCATACTGGCCACATCTGCAAAAAGTACAGAGAAATTATTATCGGATATTGATAATTGCATGCATATTAAACAACAACTGCATAACCTGAATTACGAACCGGTTACAACCATTTACTTACAATACAACCCGCAAGTAAGACTACCTTTACCCATGATGGGTGCAATTAACGGTATCAGCGAATGGATTTTTGATCGTAGTATTTGCAGACAACCCGGTTTAATAGCAGTCGTTATCAGCGCTAATGGTCTCCATATGACATTAAACAATGAACAATTATCCGCAAAAGTGGCTACCGAACTGGCCCAACAATTCCCGGACTGGCCAGCAGCGGAATCGGTTATGGTGATTCGTGAAAAACGCGCCACCTTACGCTGTATTCCCGATATTGACCATTTCAGGCCGGGTATTCAAACACCTGTCAGCAATCTTCGCCTCTGTGGTGATTACGTCTACATCGAAGAAAATAATCAGCCAGGACTTCCATCAACACTCGAAGGCGCCATGCGTTCTGGTGTAAAATGTGCTCAGCAACTCATTCAGGAATATTTATAAATGCAGTATCAGGCTCCAGCAAATTTTTTGAAAGACAAAATCATTCTTATAACGGGCGCAGGCGACGGCATAGGTAAAATGGCTGCCAAAGCGTATGCAGAACAGGGAGCAACCGTTGTATTGCTGGGCAGAACGGTTCATAAATTAGAACAGGTTTATGATGAAATTGTTGCCAGTGGTTACCCGGAGCCTGCCATTTACCCAATGAACCTGGAAGGTTCTACCCCCCATGATTATCAACAACTGGCCAGCACACTGAAGGAGAACTTTGGCCGCCTTGATGGCCTGCTACATAACGCCGCGTTTCTGGGTGCCAGCACACCGATACAGCATTATGACATTGAACTCTGGTATAAAGTTATGCAGGTCAATCTCAATGCTCCCTTTATAATGACACAGGCACTATTGCCGTTAATGATTAATACATCTAACTCATCTATTATTTTTACTGTTGATGACAAATCAACCGCATACTGGGGAGCTTATGGTGTATCAAAGGCAGCAATTAGCAGCTTTATGTCGATACTGGCAGATGAAATGGATACTGACAAACCGGTTAAGGTCAATGCCATCAATCCTGAGCCGGTAAGAACTGGCATGCGCATGAAAGCATTTCCTGGCGAAGATCCCAACACACTGAAAAATCCTGAGAATATTATGCCAACTTATCTATATCTGATGAGCAACGACTGCACAGACACAGGCAAAATTTTTAATACCTCGGACTAATTCATTAAATCGACTGCTATTCCCATTTCTCTCAATTTGTCCGCCCTGCTATCAATATAACGCTGGAAATTTGGTTGCGTCTGGTATGCACTCGATGCAACATAATCCATTACTGACTGCACATGAAATGATTTTAGATAAGCTTCGATTCTAAAAACTTCCTTGCCATGGTTATCAAAAAACACCATGCTGGGTGCATATTGAATATTTAACTGCCTGGCCCAGTCTCTAGCTGTCACCTGCTTACCATCAGGCCGCGTTATCATCTCATCAGACCACATATCCAGAACAGATACTTCAAACTTTTCAAGCAATGCCTTTGATTCATCACGCTGCAAAATAACCTGATGCAACTCATCACAGGCTTCACATTGCTTTTGTTCAAACATCACCAGACGATAATTCGCCAATGCCGGCTTTGTATCAAAACGGTAAGGTGACTTTAATGTTTCCTGTTCCCTGTGGATTTTTCCAGAAGCCGGTGCAGGTGAAACACGGGCCAGATATGAATTAAATTTTTCATTTTTATCATGCTTTCCCAGTACATAATCAAGAGCAGCATTGAACTTACCCGGATGATAATAACCATTCGCCCGTAATACCGCCTGACCCTGCTCATTAAAAAATATTAAAGTTGGGGTGTACATAACTTTTAATTTCTCTGCGAACTGTTTCTCCGTCATGGTAAGCTCACCCAGAGTAATTTCACGATCACCCCAGAGATTGACTGCAACGACATCAAAATTATTTTTTGTTTTTTCTGCAATATCGCGTTGTCCAAAATTATCCTCGAATAATTTTTTACAGTAAGGACAGCCATCCTGGTAAAAAAACAACATTAGACGTTTGCCATTTTCTTTTGCTTCGGCAATATCTTCATTAAGATCTAGAAATGAATTTTTGAACCAGGCCGGCTGCTCATGATAACCGGGGTTGACCATACCCGCCTCAAGCTGCCCTTCTTCACTGGCATAAGCTAATGTCATCACTAATAAAGTGAAAATAAAATAACTAAACCGGCTTCTAAAGATACTAATAAACATAAGTTCTCCTATCGATCTCTGGTTTTACCACGCTGATAAGATCCCTGTTTCTTGTTAACAATTTTTCTGTGACTTTTTATCGGTTGTTTTTCTGTCACAGCCTGCTCATCAATTTCATAATGCAAACCAACAAGGGCTGCCAGTTCGATCACTTTTTTATCAGGTAGTTCACGAAACTGCCCCACTCGCTGACTTTTATTTAAAATAATCGGCCCATACCGTACCCTCATCAGACGACTCACTTTTAAATCAACCGCCTCCCAGATACGTCGGACTTCTCGATTTCTGCCTTCCATCAGCACCACGTGATACCAGTGATTAGCCCCCATGCCTTCGGAACCAGAATCAACCACCTCCTCAAACCTGGCCGGGCCATCTTCCAGCTCTACCCCATGGGTAATTTTCTTTAAAATATCCTCTGTTACTGTACCCAGAACACGTACCGCATATTCACGTTCAATAATACTGGATGGATGCATCAGCTTATTGGCCAGTTCACCATTATCTGTCAGCAAGATAAGACCTGAGGTATTCAAATCCAGACGACCAACCGCTATCCAGCGACCGTATCGGATGGGTGGCAAATGATCAAAAATAGTCGGTCTGCCTTCCGGATCACTGGTAGTACAGACTTCACCCTCCGGCTTATGATACATAATCACTTTTGGTGGATGATTAGTGATTTCTCTGATAATAATCTTTCGGCCACCATGCAGCACAACATCACCCGCCTGGACATGATCACCTAATTGTGCAATTTTATCATTAAGCTTGATTTCGCCCAGTTCAATCAATCGCTCTATCTGGCGACGTGAACCAAGCCCTTGCCTTGCTAATGCTTTTTGTATACGTTCTTTGGTCATACTAATCCGAAACAGTTGGAACAAACTAATGAAATTAAATCTGGTACTGATGGCATTACTACTGATGACAAATCTGAGCCATGCTGACACTACACTTATTTATAAACTACCTGATGCCAATAGTGAAAAATTCCTTACCTATTACATCAAAGACAGCCTGCTACGTTTCAAAGAAGAGGGCATGAATAAAACCAATGTATTTGACCCAGGCAAACAGGAATTTACAAGTATCGATCAGAATACCGGCAATATATCACGAATTAATGATGCCATCGTCAATCAACATACAGAAAAACTCAATAAAGAACGCATGGAAAAACTCAAATCCATAGAAGCTGAACTCAACAAACAACTGCAGACAATGGATGCCAGCAAAAAAGAAGTCGCCGAAGTGCTGATGAACAAGCTTAAATACCCCGAATTTTATGGTGATCAGGCCTATCTCAACACAGAAAAAACAGCATCTTCAAAAAAGATTAACAATATTGAATGTCAGATTTATAACGTTAGATTACATGAGAAACTGATGCGTCAAATCTGTATGGCATCAATAGATGACCTTAAAATCAGTGCCGATGACTATACAGCCCTACGCTCCTTTTTCAAATTTAATTACAGAACCCAAAGCCGCATGATGCTGGCTGCTGGAAAAACCTCTTTCAATATGATTGATTATGATGAACAAAACATACCCGGTATTCCTATTGAAATTACGGTATTTACTGATCAGGGCAGCAAACAGGAACAGTTACTCCATAAAATAAGTAATAACTCGCTGGATAAAGCGTTATTTGAAATAAAACACCCTAAATAGGCTAAAATAAAGTGTTCTTAAATGATAACGGTATGTTGCTATGACTATCAGCACAAAATTGAAAAAAGTCCTGTTTAGACTAAGCAATTTATATTTCCCTTTTAATAATCTTAGCCCTGAACGCCTTCAGGAAATCGTTAATCATATTCGCATCATCGAGCTCAAACAGGATGAAATACTTCAGGTCAAAGGCAGTCATAGTCATGATTTCCTATATCTGCTTGAGGGCCAGATTGACGTCGTTTGTGACGGTTCGATACAGTCCATATCAGACCCCGCAGAGACCCAGCGCAGCCCTGTGATGATACCCAATAACCAGAGTTGCAGCATTATTGCACGGGAAGACTGCATTATCTGCCATGCCAACAGGGATATACTGGATAACATTATTGCCTGGGACCATATTGGCAAGGAATCAAAAGAATCGGTTCAATATATCGATATCATTCGAAACACACTGGTCTTTAATCGCCTGCCGGTTGAGTACATTGAAAGTGCCTTTTCCCGCATGCAACCCAAAACCTTCAAAAAAGGTGAAACCATACAGGGTGAAGCGACGGATGCCTATTATCTGATTCTCTCAGGTAGCGTAGAAGTACAACACTTCAATACTGAAAACCAGCAACTACAAACCATCACCCGATTAAAAACTGGCGATACCTTTGGTGATGAAGCACTGGTATCTGGAAAAAACCAGACAGAAACCATTGTAATGCTGGAACGCAGTGAAATACTGGTTTTAGGTAAGGATGACTATAACGAGCTTATCAGTAGACCACTGGTTCGTACTATACAGGCCAGAATTGCCCAGACCATGCTGGATAATGACTACCAGTTACTGGATGTCCGTTATCCGGAAGAATACGCAGAAAGCCATATACCAGGTGCCAAACTTATCCCGCTCAGCGATTTAAGCAAACGACTGAAAGAACTCGATAATAAACAGCCCTATATCATCTA
>Ga0224496_10001485_pt1 | contig 14572 bp, 13 predicted proteins | sample SF_Jul11_sed_USG_2_FD_168127 | JGI IMG/M metagenome (GOLD analysis project Ga0224496, IMG submission 168127) | Sediment microbial communities from San Francisco Bay, California, United States - SF_Jul11_sed_USGS_8_1 | ecosystem: Environmental > Aquatic > Marine > Sediment | place: USA...
AAATTCTCAATACTCGCGCTGAAATTCGGGATATCTATGAAACAGGGCAGGGCTCCATCCGGCTACGAGGGGAATATACGGTCAATCCAGGCGAACAGGGCAAATCCCAAATTCTCATCACCTCCATTCCCTTCGCTGTGGATAAGGCCACCATTGTGGAACGCATTGGCGAACTCATTCTCTCCAAAAAAATTCCTCAATTAGTCGATGTGCGCGACGAATCCACCACGGACGTGCGTATTGCCCTGGAATGCCAAAAGGACGCTGATCCCCATTTGGCCATGGCGTATCTCTTCAAACACACCCCCCTCCAAAATAATTTTTCTGTCAACATGACCTGCCTGATCCCGGTGCCAGGCTCTTCCGTCTCGCGTCCCGATTGTCTCAATCTCAAGCAGATGTTGGAACAGTTCATCGACTTCCGTTTTACTACCGTCACCCGTCGATTTACCTACGATCTACAGGTACTGGAAAAGCGCATTCATATTCTGAACGGGTTCAAGAAAATTTTCGATGCCCTCGATGAGGTCTTACGGATCATCCGCGCCAGTGACGGCAAAGCTGATTCTGCTGCCAAGTTGCAAGAGCGATTCGGCCTGGAGCCGGTTCAAACAGAAGCGATCCTCGAAACACCCATTTACAAATTATCCAGGCCAGAAATTCAAAAAATGCTGGATGAACTCACGGACAAATTACGTCAAGCCAAAGATCTCAAAGCGCTCTTGGCTTCCAAGAAGAGATTATGGGATGTGGTCAAGCAGGAATTAGAAGAAGTCGCAAAGACGTTCGGCGACAAACGTCGAACCAAAATTGGCCGCAAACAAACCGAGGAAGTTGAATTTGATCCAGATGCCTTCCGCGTCAAAGAAGATGCAGTCATCACCATCTCGACCGACGGCTGGATTCGCCGAGTGGGAATCATCAAAGATCTCTCGAAAGCTCGCGTCAGAGAAGGCGACAGCTTGATGACCATTCTGGGGGGAAGCACGCTCGATCCCATCGTCTTCTTTTCCAACTACGGGAGCGCCTATACGATACGAATCGGCGATATTCCTCCGGCACGGAGTGGATTTGGCGACCCCGTCCAAAAGCTCTTTAAGTTCAAAGATGGCGAACGCATCATTGGCGGATGGAGCTTTGATCCCCGCATGCGCCATAGCACCGGAAAACCTCCGTCGGCTTCCAGCTCAAAGAATGCTCAGCTGGCCCTTTTCAACCAAAAGGGGAAACCCCTGACTCCTTCAGCACTGGAGGCCATCGCCGTCACCACAAGCGGCATGGGGCTTCGCTTTGATCTAGGTTCGTTTCAAGAACCTTCTACGAGGCTCGGCCGCAAATTTTGTAAGCTCAAAGAGGCAGAAGAGGTTGTGGCTCTTGAGGTCATCACCGGCCCACTGAAGCAGACAGTCGTGGCAGTGGCGTCGGCCAAAGGTCGTGCGCTCCTGTGCCAAGCGGAAGAGGTCGCCCAATTAGCCGGGCCAGGACGTGGAGTGATTGTGTTAAAAGTCGAGCCCAAGGATACGGTCGTCGGATTTACCCTCTTATGCTCGAAAGATGATCGCCTGACTCTCCTCAAAGAAGATGGTGGAACCCTTCACGTCTCCCTTCGTAAGTATCAAGTGGTCGGACGTGGTGGAAAAGGGCATGCCCTCTTTAAACGTGGTCGTCTTGCCGGCATGGAACCCGTTGAGCTCCGTATTCCAATCTTTCAAACTGAAGCATCATCCTAAAGGAATCTTTATGCCACGCATTCACACATCGTTGCCCGTGACGCTTCCCCTACATTCAGAAGGGTTGCAGTATGGCTAAAACATATGGCGCCAGTGACATTGTCGTGTTGGAAGGCATTGAGCCGGTTCGGCGGCGTCCGGCTATGTATATCGGCGGGACCGATAAAGCCGGGCTCCATCATCTGGTGTGGGAGATCTTAGACAATGCCATTGATGAAGCCATGAATGGCTATGCCTCTCAGATTATTGTGGAATTGGATAAATCACGAGAGGGCCTTCGCGTGACCGACAATGGCCGGGGCATTCCCGTGGATAAACATCCCACACACAAGAAGTCGGCGTTAGAAATTATCATGACCACCTTGCATGCCGGCGGGAAATTTGAAACCGGTAGCTATATTCACTCGGGAGGCCTGCATGGCGTGGGCGCCTCAGTCGTGAATGCGCTCTCTCGTCACCTCGAGGTGCAAGTAAAGCGTGACGGCAAGGAATGGGAACAGACCTATCAAGCGGGGATCCCACAAGGCCCGGTGAAAGCCAAGGGCAGCGCCAAAGGCACCGGAACTTCGGTGTACTTTCATCCTGATCCAAAGATTTTCGGGAAAACGATTCAATTCGACCCAGACTTACTACAAGAGAGTTTGGATGCCAAGGCCTATCTCCATAAAGGTCTCAAGCTCACGTTCAAAGATGGGACCACGGGTCAGACACACCATTTTCATCACGAACAAGGCATTCAGGAGTACTTACAAAAACTGGTGGGAGACCGAGGGAAAAAACCCACCATCGATTTCGTTTTTTACCTGGAACGCCCATTGGCCAACGGAACCTCAGACGCAAACACTGCGGCAAAAAACCTTGGGTTGGAAGTCGCCCTGCAATGGACGGATGAACCAGCGGAATTTGTCAAAAGCTATGTCAACGGGGTGTCCACCCCCAATGGCGGCACCCATGAAATGGGCTTACGTGGCGGCCTGGTGAAAGCCGTGCGTAACTATATTGAAACCCACAATCTCGCGCCCAAAGGCCTCGCGCTCCAAGCTGAAGATATTCGTGAGGGGATGGCGGCCGTCCTGAGCGTGCTGGTCCTCCACCCGCAATTCCAAGGACAAACCAAAGAACGGTTAAATAACCCGGAAGTCCAGGCACAGGTCGACACCATCGTGCGACCGGCTCTGGAAAACTACCTGAATGAGAATAAGACGATTGCCGAAACGCTTGTCGGGCGGATGATCTTAGCCGCACGTGCACGGGAAGCTTCGCGAGAAGCCTCGAAAGCGGTGATACGCAAGTCTGCTATCAGCCATCGCCTGAATCTTCCCGGAAAACTGGCTGACTGCCAAAGCACGGATCCTTCCATCAGCGAACTGTTCATCGTCGAAGGGGACTCGGCAGGTGGTACCGCCAAACAGGGGCGCGACTTGAAAACCCAGGCGATCTTGCCTATCCGGGGCAAAGTGTTGAACACCGAAGAACTCACGCTTGCCAGGGTGGTCGAAAACAATGAATTGTCCGATTTGATCAAAGTGCTCGGCTGTGGCATCGGAAAAGATTTCGAGATCAAAAAACTTCGGTATTATAAAATTATTTTGTTGATGGATGCAGATATTGATGGCTATCACATCAGCACGCTCCTGCTGACATTTTTCTTTCGCCATATGCCTGAACTCATTCGCCAGGGTCATGTCTATATCGCGCAACCACCGCTGTATCGCATTGAAATTGGCAAAGAAATTCAGTGGGCCGGCACCGATGAAGAAAAAGATCGCATCATCTCCGAAGCCCGCGCCAATGCGAAGCCCATCATCAGCCGTTTTAAAGGGTTGGGGGAAATGTTCCCGCAACAGCTCAAAGAGACCACGCTCAGCCGCGCCACCCGTCGCCTACTCAAAGTCGAACTCCTGGACGAACTCAACACCGACCGCACCTTCCATGATTTAATGGGCAAACGCACCGAAGCCCGCTACGAATTCCTCATGGCCAACGCAGGCACGGTGGATAATCTGGACGTGTAACGATGGAAAGAGTGAGGCGGCCTTACCCATAGACGCCCCCCTGGAACAACCCAGACGCCCAACCGGGGCGTCTCTACAATTGGATGAAAATTTCCCCTTTCTTCGTAGAGACGGGTCGGTGACCCGTCTAGGTCCAGCCAAACCCATCCCAGTTCCTACCTCTCCCCAAGACGGCCCTCTTCTACATATTTTCTGACTTCCTATCCCTATTTCAGGGCTTGCCCATGAAGAGAGGGCAAGGACTGAGGTAAGTGTGAATATGTTCAATTCTTTGCCATTGTGATTGAACGGTTACCAGCCTTCCCCCCCTCACCAAATCTTTCACCCAGTGAAGAGGAAAAGAGGGATCCAAAGCTGTAAGATGCTTTACAGAATAAACCGAGCACATGGCTTGGCCTACCCTCTTTTTCCCGGATAGACGTCCCGACGGGACGTCTCTACAAGAGGATCTGATTTTGTCGCGGCGGGTCGGTGACCCGTCAGCTCCTATGTTACCGCGCCTCCTGGACGACCCAGCATTGCCGGATGCTACACTGGTCCCTATGACATTGAATACACGTTCTTCTGTACCGCTTTCTCCTCTCGAAGAAGTCAAAGCCTATCATGAGCAAACGAAGCATGAATTCAATCGGTTTGCCAAATCGTTAGGCTATTTGGATTGGGCCAATCAACCTGATCCCTTTCGGCGATTTCACGGATCACCCCTGATTTCTTTGCCGATTCTCAAGCTTGAGGAAGAACCGCTCTCACCATCTTACGAGGCGCTATTTCAGGGGTCTTCGATTCCTTCCCAACCAATCACCCTCAATACCGTCTCTCGATTTTTTGAATATGCCTTATCATTAACCGCTTGGAAGGAATACAACGGCACCCGCTGGGCGCTACGCAGCAATCCTTCTAGCGGAAATCTTCATCCCACCGAAGGCTATCTGTTTATTGGCCCTCACTCAGGCCTTTCACTCGAACCTGGACTCTATCACTATGCCCCGAAAGAACATGGGTTGGAGCATCGCTGGCAGGTTTCTTCTGAAAACGCTGAAATGATCCTTCGACACCTCCCCCACGAAGGCTTTTTAGTTGGTCTTACCTCCATCCATTGGCGAGAAGCCTGGAAATATGGCGAGCGAGCCTTTCGCTATTGCCAACATGATGTCGGCCATGCGATTGGGACCATGCGCATCGCTGCAGCCACTTTGGGCTGGAATATGGTCGTCCTCTCTCACACCTCAGACGAGACGATTGAGCCATTTCTCGGATTGCATCGGAAGCAAGACTTTCACCCATCTGAACGCGAATATCCTGAGTTGCTGGCTGCGGTCTGGCCAAACAATATCCAACCAGCTCCCAACATAAACCTGGCATTTGAGAAGCCATCGGATCAGGTGTTGTTATCGGGAGAATGGCAAGGAACGGCCAACCGTCTCAGTAATGATGAGCCCGTTCATTGGGATATTATTGATGCAGTGGCAGATGCTTCACGGAAATCGACACAAGAATCCGAGATTATTTCTTACTCTTCGATTCCCGAAAACCCGAACCCGCAGGTTGTAAAAACGAGCGAACCTCTTGCCGGCCGAATCATCCACCAACGGCGAAGCGCCGTGTCTTTTGATGGTCACACCAGCCTTTCCGTTGAACGGTTTTACACCATGCTGCTGCGGACCATGCCGAATAGCGAGCTGCCGGTTCCCGAGCGCCCGATGCCTTGGGATGCGCTTCCCTGGAACCCTACCGTTCACCTCGCCCTGTTTGTGCATCGAATCGACGGGCTCCCATCTGGTATGTATTGGCTCAATCGTCATCCTCAGAAACGACCGGTGAAAGATTTTCAATCAGCCATGCAGGAGCAATTTGTGTGGACAACCCCCGACAATTGCCCTTCTCAACTCCCGTTGTATCTCTTGGAAGAAGGCGATGCACAGAATCTGGCCATGCAGCTCAGTTGCGGGCAGGAAATTGCGAAGGACAGCGCCTTTGTTCTCGGAATGATTGCGGAGTTTGACGACAGTTTAGATACACATGGCCCGTGGTTTTACAAACGCTTGTTTTGGGAAACCGGATTGATAGGCCAAGTGCTCTATCTGGAAGCAGAAGCCGCCGGCATACGAGCGACCGGCATCGGGTGCTTCTTTGATGATCCAGTGCATCGAATGCTCGGATTTTATCCTCAAACCAAGTGGCAATCGCTCTATCACTTTACCGTCGGTGGCCCCACAGATGACGGCCGCCTCTCCACATTGCCCCCCTACGGCCCTCACGTGGCGTAATGCTATATGCCCCCAAAGCATTCCATTCCTTTACCACGTGAGTTTTTTGACCGACCGACGTTGACGGTGGCGAAAGATCTGCTAGGGAAGGTGCTGAATACACAGACGACAAGCGGGATCCTTCAATCAAGAATTGTGGATGTGGAAGCCTATGTGGGGCCAAAGGATAAGGCCTGCCATGCCTCCAAAGGCAGAACGAAACGCACAGAAATCATGTTCGGCCCAGCCGGATTCACCTATGTCTATCTCATTTATGGAATGTACCATTGCCTGAATATCGTGACTGAACGACAGGACTATCCTGCCGCCATTTTAATTCGAGGGTTGGAAGTCTTGGGAGAACATCATCCTGGAGCTTTACCCACACGCATCGACGGCCCTGGTCGTGTCTGTCGTTTTCTAGAAGTCAATCGCACCCACAACGGCTTGGATGCCACAGTCGGCACCACACTATGGATTGAAGACCATGGCCTGGCCGTTTCACGAAAACACATTCAGGCGCTCCCACGCATCGGCGTGGACTATGCTGGAGAATGGGCCAAGAAACTCTGGCGTTTCTGTCTACCCACATCAGCTTCCCCCAAAACCCGTCGAATCAGGGCCACGTGAGGGAATTCGAAACCTTTTCACAGATATCTTGAACAACAGAGACCGTCTACGTTACCCTAAGTCGTCAAACACGTGTGGGCTACGTTCCGTCAGCCACATATTTCAACACGCTTCTCATTTCCACAAACAATAGAAGGAGGAAGACAATGGGCAATCCGCTCGATACGATTTCTGGCACTATCACTGCTGGCTTTGTGTTGACCGTGGTCCTCTATGGCCTGGTCAAAATGCTGGTGTGACATCTCACGGCTTCTGAATATTTTTTAACCACCTAACTAAGACGAGGATATCTTATGGAAAGTTTATTAGCGTGGGGACATTTCCTCGCGGGCATTACCTGGATTGGGATTCTGTATTACTTTAATTTCATCCAAGTGCCGTTTCTCAAAGTCGTCACACCGGAAACGAAGGCGGAAGCCTTCAAGCACTTGGTCCCTAACGCCTTATGGTGGTTTCGATGGGGAGCCTTGGCCACCTGGGTCTTTGGCGCTGCATTGCTCATGAATCAACATCGGATGGGCAGTGCCTTTTTACTGCAAGGCCCTGATGCCGTCATCGGCATGGGTGCCTGGTTGGGCACCATTATGCTCCTCAATGTCTGGGGTATTATTTGGCCTAATCAGAAGAAAGTCTTAGGGCTCAAAGAAGCCACACCAGAAGAAAAAGCCAAGGCTGGGCGGATGGCCCTCTTGGCTTCACGCACGAACACCATGCTCTCCATCCCCATGTTGTTCTTTATGGCCAACTCCGGTCATGCTTCAGGCCTCTTTTAACTTAGAAATGGCAGTTGGGCGCGAAAAAGCAGTGCAAACTATTTATGTGCATAGGAAATTTCCACAACTCGTGGTCACCTTGTGGGTGAAGAGGGATTATTGAAATTTCCTAGGTGCATGAAGAGGTTGTGCAGACTTTTGTGATCCAACTGTTGTTTCTAGGTTTGAGTCAGATACAGCAAGAACCTACAGTTCTGTTGCTATAAAAAAAGGCCGGCTCATATGAGCCGGCCTTTTTTGCTATGTCCGCGCACCCATGGAACCCTGGCAAGATCAGGAACCGAAAAAACGCCAGAGGTGGGGAATGGAATGTACGTGGTTGAAAAATATGGAGCCGGCGAGTGGGATTGAACCACCGACCTACGGTTTACGAAACCGTTGCTCTACCACTGAGCTACGCCGGCTCAAGACAGGAAAGGCAAACCTTGGGCATTGAATACCATCAGCAACCCTATTATGAGGCATTGCAACTGGGGTCGTTTATACCTTTCGTCGGTTGGTATCGTCAACTAAAGATGTCATATCTCGAAATCTGAGGAAATCCCCAAGAAAATCCGTCGCCATCCTTATTCACTGACCTTCCCTTCCATTGACATGGTATGAGAGATAGCCTAATTTCCTATCTGATGTTTGATGGAGAAATTATGAAGAATGTCACTCACCATATGCTTCTCAGGGTTTTTATGGGCATCAGCCTGATGATGATGTTCATCCCCTTTACCTATGCTGAATCGACTTTTTCTGTCGAGAAAGTCGTCATTTCTCAGAACGTGACGAACCGGAATCCTGTAGGTATTTTTTCTCCGCCGGCCTACTGCGAAAAAGACACAAGCGGCCAAGCCGCGATCCCCGTGGTGAAAACCTCAAAAACCTCCCAAGTCTTTCTTTGGACTAAAGTAGCCGCAACAACCAAAGGAAAATTGCGTCATAGTTGGCATCATCAAGTTGACGGCACCTGGAGAATGGTCTCTGAGGTGAATCTTTCCATCTACCCGTCACCAGGCTATCGAACGTGGAGCGTGAAATCCCTCAACCCTGCCATCCATACTGGAGAATGGATGGTAGTAATTGCTCCTTCCAACTCACCAGAGAAAATCCTGTGTATTACGAGATTCACCGTTCAATAAGAGCTTGAAACTCATTCCGAATTGAACGATTGCCACTCCTCATTCAAGCCAACCATTTTCTGACAAAGTCATGCCAATTCCACAGTCTTCTGATTATGGCGAAAACCCCGTACAACCTCGGCTCAAAGCCTTTGCCAATTTAATACGATTGCCCAACCAAACGGGCACGTTGCTTCTCCTTTTTCCTACCCTATGGTCTTTATTTCTTGCTTCAAAAGGATGGCCATCGACCCACTTGCTCATAATTTTCATCGTGGGATCTTTTTTCATGCGCAGTGCCGGGGTGATTATGAATGACCTCGCTGATCGTTCTTTCGATGGCCAGGTTGAACGAACGCGCCACAGACCTTTAGCGTCGGGACAATTACAGCCCAAGCATGCCTTCGGGTTATTGGCCATACTCCTTTGTCTGGCAGTAGGGCTTTTAGTATTTTTGGATCCCCTCACCTGGGCACTCAGCCCGGTGGCCTTATTGCTTGCTGGAACCTATCCATTCTGCAAACGCATCCTTCACGTTCCACAATTGATTCTAGGGGTCGCATTTGGATGGGGAGGGATCATGGCCTGGGCTGCCGTTCGCCACGAATTAGAAATCAGCACCTGGTTGCTCTTTGGAGCTACGGTCTGTTGGGCCATCGTCTATGATACGATTTACGCTATTCAAGATAGAGAGGATGACCTCAAAATAGGGGTGAAATCCTCCGCCATCTTGTTTGGTACCTACACGTGGCTGGGAGTAGGAGCTGCGGCATCGATAATGCTGTTATTTTTATCCCTGGCTGGGGAAGCCAGTGCCTTGGGCATTGAATACGATGTGGCCTTGATCCTCGTGGCCTTTTTCATGGGGTATCAGGTGCTCAGACTGCGATCTAAGATCACCCCCCAGCAAGCCTTCGCACTTTTTAAACAACATTGCTGGATTGGGATAATTATTTTGGCAGGGATATTCCTCAGTACCCTTTAGCCCGTGCGAGCCAAAGGGTCAGAGGATAGAATCTCAGAGAAGGAAATGACTTGAAAGGCCTGCCGGTTACTCCGGTTCTGCAACCGGCTTTTCTGGGATTGGAGCCCGCAAAGTATCTAAGTAATAGGTGAGCGCACGGGCATCGGCATCAGAAGCACCTAAGTTCGGCATGCGTGTATGCTTTTTCATCGCTTGCGGATTACGAACCCATTGATAAATCCAAGTGGAATTGAGGCGAAAACCAGCACGATCCAATGCCGGACCCACCAACCCACCAGTATCGTTCAAGCTATGACACCCGTTACAGCCATATTTTGCAGTATAGAGATGCTCCCCTAACTTAGTTTGCTCAGTCCTCTCATTTTCAGAAATTGTGAGATCAGGCCGTGCAATTCGAGTTTTCTTTGGGCGTTTAGCAAAATTTTCTAACGCAGTTTTAGCCTTTTCATATTTCTCATTAACCTCGAGAAAAACCGCTTCCTCGGGAAGTTCTATGTCTTCCGGTTCATAATCATCAAGTTGCTCATCAGTCAAGGTTTCTTCATAGGCTGCCTGCGCGGCTTCCGCCTTTTCTGTGGCAGCTTCATAAGTAGCTTTAGCCGCTTCCATTTCTTGTTGCGCCAATTGGAAGGCTTCCTCTAATTCCTTTTTTCGCCCTGGCAAATCATACGTCAAAGACATTCCATGCAACGTACGAACGTGCCCGACAATATCCCAAATTTCCTCCTCGGAAAGGGTATACTTGAACGTTGGCATCGTAGAGACGGCAAAATAATTATCGTCATCTAGCACCTTTGGATCGGAAGTATCCCGCATATCTCGATAGACGGTATCGAAAATTTCTTTATCACTAAATGTTGACATCTCAGCATTGGAGGCCAGATTTTTTGGCCGTGGGTCTGGCATACGATCCCAGTTGAAACCCTCGCCCTGCTGTCCGGATTCCCCATGGCAATGGCTACAATAATGGTTATACAGTTTCTTCCCTTTGCCTGATCGTTCATCACCTGCGCAGCCATACAAGAGAAGGCTGGAAGCCAACGCGACTGCCATACAATTCAATAATGTTTTTATGAGACTTACTCTGGCCATCCGTTTCATGCTGATTGGCCCTTTCTCAATTTCCGTATCACGACAAATTCAAAACCCGCTGCGAGAGCCAAGCCAAGTATTACCCAGCCAAATATGGAATTATCGGCGCTCGGTTCTGCACGAATCGACCACCAGGACGACACGGCTTTCTGGCTACCCTTTTCTTTAACCAGACCATCAACGACCGCCCCATCCCAAAAGGCAAATGCCACACTTCGCCACTCACCCGGTTCTATTTGGACATCTTGTTCATCTTCTGTTTTGAGCGCTCGCGTAAACACCACCTTCCAGGAACCATTGGCCCAGGCGCCAGTGGCTTTCACATCTTGTTTTTCTTGGGTGGTCAAAGTCTTAAAACCCTTTGCACTCATATCCAAGGTCTTATCGTGTTCTTTTTTCCAAAACCAAATATTGACAGGGCCTCCTTCAACTTGAAGCATTTCCTGCCCATGGGCAAAGTGGGCTTTTTTATCTCCCACCATAAACTCCACAGCTGCCGCGTCCTTGGGGTCTTCGGTTGGATCCGCATACTCAAGCAAAATTGCCAAATCTTGCCCGTTATGCAGCCCTTTGACTTTCACCGATTTGACTGTCACTTCTTGAATGCGTTCAGGCCAGTGGACCTGTGGTGCTAAGTTAAATTCGGATCCTGGAATGGTTTCCCATTGAGCCGCGTTCGGATCATCGACAGGAAGAGCGCCCTCTACCTGATACATTCTGACGGACACACTTGTACCCACTTCGTCCGCAGGCGGCGGATCACTCGCAAACCCTATAGAAAAACCGAGTATTCCGAATACTCCCACAAAGATGATTGTCGAGAGGAACCTCAGTCTGTTCAGCATGTCATAATTCTCCACAAAACGAACCTGCAAGGAATGAATGCCGGTCCTTTATTCTTCTTCTTCCCATGTCCGAGGGGATTGATGAGCTCCATCATATTCCCCCATGATGATCTTCCAAATAAATTCATCTGGTAATTCGACTTCCCAACGAGGCATAGCTGACTTCCATGGCATTCCCTCTACCGGCAAACCCACTCCACCCTTTTTGATTCGCCAAAATAAATAGGATTCTTGTAACTGGGCGATTGTGCCAGGATCGCTGAAGTTGGCCGGCGGAGGATTAAAACCTGGCGCAGCCGTTCCCTTGCCATCATAATTAGCTCCATGACATGGGGAACAATATGCAGCGTACAAACCTTTTCCCATATTAATATTGGCCTCGTTATTCTGATACGGATTGGCCAATCCCACAAACTCGCCTGGAGGAGCTGGATGAATCGTCCTGTTTTCCGACGGAGGAAGATCGCTCGGAGCCAATCGAGTATAGGTTTGCCACCCCACCAATAATGGAAATAAGACTAAGACAGCTAATCTCGCCATTTGGCCAATGCCAGACTGGCCTTTTCCCGATAAAAATCTAAAAATCGGACCCATCAGGTTTTCTAGGGATGAAGCACTCATCGTTCCAAAAATCATGATTCCGCTTAATGTCAGAGCCAAATACAGATAGATCAAACTAGCTGGAAGTGGCGCTGTGAGCAACGGAAGGATGAACTTTAAAAAGACAAACATCCCGGCAAGTAGAATTGCCCCGTTCGCTATAGGTCCTCTCATAATGTTCCTCCTGTGTTCCGCTTTCTCATCTTCTTACGGAGCCACGGTATTTTCTGCTGTAGCCGCATTCACAGACCTTGGTTCAAGAATGGAAGCCACTTTTACTGCTTCATGCTCTGTCACTTGTTCTTCCATGATATCCTCAACTTTTATACTGATTGGCTCTCCACTCATCTTCTGAAGAAAGGCAATCACTGAATAAATTTCAGGTTTGGTAAGCCCAATTGGATCCTTATCAATATGAGGCATGCGCGCAGGATATTCTTCAGGCTTGGTTCCGTGACGAAAATCTAAATAAATATAGGCTTGAGGTTGCGTGAGACTTTCATAAATAAACTCAGGAGCCAATTTCGCGCCAATGCCATTCAAATCCGGACATCTAGACGATTCACTCGGCCCAATCGAATGACAGAGGGCACATTGCCCTTTGCTGAAAAATATCTTTTGCCCAATCGAGGCTAAATCATCCGGGCTCTTCACACTTGCTATATCAAACGTTTCAATAGCTGGTGGGAGGGAGGCCATTTGCGGCACACCCAAGGCAATCAAACTAAACATTCCCAAAACCATCGCCACAAAGCCTAACACCCTGACAAACATTCCTTTGATAAACAAAAGAATGAGGATCCCAGTTCCTACGACACACAGACCAATTATTTGGAGTAACGCTACTTCACTCATGATGCCTCACTTATGGTTTTCGAGGATCCCAGATTCAATCGTTTCGCTGGAACTTGGTGATCCCCCAGCCATAGCCGGAGCAGCACCAGAAGGAACGCCAGGCAATTTGCCCTTGGCTTGCTGCGCCTTGGCCTTATCTCCCAACGTCGCCACCCAGAAAATGAACGCGACCAACAAACAATACACAAAGGTATTCAGGGACATAAACGCGGCGGCATAGCCTAATGCCGGGGAAAAGGCATATTCCGAGGTGTCTCGCATCACTCCATAAATATGCCAATGAACTCGTGAAGAGGATCGTGCATAACCCATAAGTGACATCAGCAGAATCACCATCACCGCATTAAGGACCAAGCTATACCCCGCACGTATGGGCATTTTTCCCCATACCATTTCTGTTGTCGTCTTTGCGCTTTTCAACAATAGCGCGGTCAAAGGCGTAAAGGTCACCATAATAAAGCCTACAATGAGGACCTGGGCTACAGAGAAATAATTAATACGAATAATGGCCGGGACAAAATAACCCCATACGCCTAGAACAATGACCGCAATGCCAGCAATGGCCAACAATGCATTCATGATCACTTTCGCCGCCTTGGCCCACCCGGCGGTTTCCTGCTTCCCCGCACGCCAATACATAATAAAACTCATAAACGTCACGAGAATCATAATATTAGCCACCGTCATTTTGGCCGACATCACGCCGAATACTCCAAGCAAAGGGTGGTGTGTCCCACCCATTTTTTGGGCTTCTGCCAGACTCGCCACCAAAGTATGGGGAGTCATCCACACGCCAAGACACAGCAGCAAAATAATAAGCATGGCCATCACTGGCTTTTTATACTGGTTTTCTGACCCGGGTATTCGATGCGTGATACCCATCCAGAAATAGTAATTCGCTCCTAGAAAAAGAACTCCGATGAGCATGGCTTGAAGAATAAATAACCACGCAAGGAATCCACCCATCAGGGTAATCCCCATCTGCTGGTTGTACTGGTAGACTTCCCGCATGAGCCAATAGCCGGCGAATGGGAGGGGCAACATACCAAATACCCCAATAAAGTTTCCGACATACCCCATCCAATCATAATGCTCACGCTCTTCCTGTGATACCGCCAGAAGATAACGTATTCCTGCATAAGCTCCCACGATAAACCCACCAAGCACCACATTCGCGATAAGACGATGAATATTGACCGGCATCCAGGTTGGGTTTTGCATGGCCATCCAAGCTCTCGCCCATGCATCACCATCCCCCACCACCACAGGACTCGCCTGAAAAGTTGCCCATGAATTTGGAACGGCCATAATTCCGAGAGCAAAGAGATTCAGAAGAAATCCTAAAAATAGATGAAATGCCTTTTTATTCCCCTGCATGTAGTCCCACCCATACCAATACATATAGAGGGTGGCCGTTTCTAATAAAAAAAGCAGGCAATAAAGAAGGAAGGAAGGGAAAAACATATCGGTCAGGTATGCCATTAGCTTAGGATAGAGGCCAATGAGCAAGAACAAGAGAATTCCACCGAATAGCGCGGTCGTTGCATAGGCCGAAGTCAGAAGCTTTGTAAACTCTTTGGCCAACTTGTCATACCGCGCTTCTTTAGTCTTCCAGCCGACCAGCTCGCAAATCCAGGCAAATATCGGGACGCCCAACACGAATCCAGCTAACAGAAGGTGTTGCTGCGCCACAAT
>Ga0224496_10001487_pt1 | contig 14544 bp, 8 predicted proteins | sample SF_Jul11_sed_USG_2_FD_168127 | JGI IMG/M metagenome (GOLD analysis project Ga0224496, IMG submission 168127) | Sediment microbial communities from San Francisco Bay, California, United States - SF_Jul11_sed_USGS_8_1 | ecosystem: Environmental > Aquatic > Marine > Sediment | place: USA...
GCGCCCAATCGTGCTAAGAACTGGACTCCTTCACCCGTTCCCACTCACGCGCGCCCACCCGATGCGGAAGAATGCGCCGCATTCTTCCGATGCCGAGGCGCACCCGACCCGAACGATGGAATCACAGAGACCGGAAGCCGCGATCGATCCTGCCGAGACAGGACTCAGACAGCATCACATGAAGACCTCCACCATCGTCTTCATGATCTTCTGTCTGTGCGCGGCGGGCGCCTACGGAATCGAAGAGATGATCCCGCAGGCCGGGCCGGGGCTCACGATCGTCATGCTGATCTCGCTGCCCTTCGTCTGGAGCATTCCGATGGGGCTGGTGGCCTCGGAGCTCGGCTCCGCCATTCCGCAGGAGGGCGGCTACTACAAGTGGGTGCAGCGCGCCTGCGGTGAGTTCTGGGGATTCCAGGCGGGCTGGTGGCGGACGATCTCGATCTATTTCGACAACACGATCTACGTCGTGCTCGCCGGATCCTATCTGGCGTCGGTCTTGCACTTCTCGGCCGTGCAGGAGTACGCCTTCAAGGCGGCGGTCGTCGTGTTCTTCACCTACATCAACATCCGGGGCATCAAGGACGTGGGGGTGGTCAGCACGGTCATCTCCGTCCTGGTCATGATTGCCTTCGGCCTGGTCGCCCTCGTCGGCTTCACGCACTGGCAGATGAATCCCTTCGTGCCCTTCATTCCCCCGGATCGGACGCTGCTGCAGAGCGTCGGCAGCGGCATCGCCATCGGCATGTGGATGTATTCGGGCTACGAGTCGATGTCGACGGTGGCGGGGGAGATCGAGAACCCGCAGGTCATCCCGAGAGCCACGCTGATCACCGTGCCCCTGATCATGGTGGTGTATCTGCTGCCGACGATCGGCGGGCTCGCCTCGCTCGGGCGCTGGAACGAGTGGGCGTCCGAAGGCGGCCTGTCCTACAGCGATGTCGTGACGCAGGTGGCACCGGCCTTCGGCGTCTTCTTCGTATTCGTCGCGGTGATCGCGCAGTTCTCCATCTTCAACACCTACATCGCATCCGGCTCCCGGGGATTCTTCGCGCTCGCCGACGACCATCTGGCGCCGAAGATCCTGGTGCGCTGCAGCGAGAAGCGCGGGGTTCCCTATGTCGCGGTGCTGTCCCTGGGGATCTTCAGCCTGATCGCCTGCATGTTTCCCTTTGGCGTGATCGTGGTCGTGGACATGATGCTGCTCATGTCCGCGTACGCGCTGATCTTCATCTCCGCCTGCATCCTGCGCGTTCGCGAGGGAGACCTGCCGAGGCCCTTCCGGGTTCCGTTCGGGACCAAGGGCTTCATCGCCATGTGCACCCCTCCACTCCTCGTCGCCTTCGTGGCGCTCTTCATCAACGGGACCGATTACTTCGTGGGCGGGATGATCGCCCTCGTCAGCGGTCCGGCCGTCTATATTTTCGTCAAGCGCAGGTACGGCGGTATGACGAGAAAGGACCCCGAGAACTACCCGATCAATCCCAGGACCGGACTCGGCGTCGGCGACCTGAGACGCATGGCGTGGATCTTCGCGGGCATGACGATCGTCGGGATTCTCGGCTCCTTCTTCCTGCCCTGGTACGACGATCCGCGCGCCTACGCGAGCTACGGGATCGAGGGAATCTTCGACACCCTGGTGCGCGCCATTCGCTGGGTGACGTTTGGCGTCGGCGTGTTGACGATCTTCCTGGCGATCGCGGCCCGGCGGGTCGAGCCGCGAGACGCCTAGCGCGCGCTGGTGCGCAGCCGCTGTCTACCAGATGCTTCCGAGCGCGACCGTGATGGCCTCGCCGCTGACACCGCTCGACTCCTCGGAGGCCAGGAAGGCGATGGTCTGGGCCACCTCTTCGGCGCTGGGGACGCGACCGGGTAGATACAGGGCCTCCCGTTCCTTCCAGATCTGCTCGCGCGTGACGCCGCGCTGCGCTGCTTCGGCATCCGCCGAACGTTCCGCCATCTCCGTGCGCACCCAGCCGGGCAGCACGGCGTTCGAGGTGATGCCGTAGGGGCCCGCGTCCTGGGCCACCGCTCGCATCAGGCCGAGCAGGCCGTGCTTCGAGCTGGTGTAGGCGCTGCCGGCGCGCTCGGCGACCACGCCGGACGTCGAGCTCGTGTAGACCAGGCGTCCGTAGCCGCGCTCGACCATGCCGGGCAGCACGCGCCGCGAGAGGTGGAAGGGGCCGTCCAGATTGATGCGCATCGTCTCGTCCCAGATCTCCGGATCCTGCTCCCAGATCAGTCGCTCGTGGGCCGAGCCGATGCCGTGGTTGCACACGAGAATCTCGACCGGGCCGAGCTGCTGCTCGGTCTCCGCCACCGCCCGCGCGCAGCCCTCGGGCGTGCCCAGATCCGCAACCGTGTACGCGAGGCCGAGCGCCGCCAGCTCGGATTCGCTGCGCGAGACCGCCAGCACGCGCGCGCCCCGCGCCGCCAGGAGCTCCGCGGTGGCGCGCCCGATCCCGCGTCCCGCGCCCGTCACCAGGGCGACGCGCTTCTCCACTCCCGCCATGCTCCGCACTCCTCCCGCGTATCCCGCGCGACGCGCGGGTGCGCTGAATCGACCTAGGCTCGGTGGAAGTCTACCGCGATCGGAGCGAGCGGTGTGTTGCCGAGAATCATGTCCGCGGCTCTTTCCGCGATCATCATGACGGGAGCGTAGATGTTCCCGTTGGTCACGTAGGGCATGACCGATGCGTCGACGACCCGAATGCCACCCAGACCGTGCACGCGCATCGTTTCCGGATCGACCACGGACATCGGGTCGCGCCCCATCTTGGCGGTGCACGACGGGTGCAGCGCGGTTTCGCCGTCGCGCGCCACCCAGCTCAGGATCTCTTCGTCGCTCTCGATCCCGGGTCCGGGAGAGAGCTCGCCGGCGTCGTAGGGCTCGAAGGCGGGCTGGCCGAGAATGTGGCGTGCGATCCGCACGGTCTCGATCCACTCGCGGCGGTCCTGCGCCGTGGAGAGGTAGTTGAAGCGCAGCGCCGGGTGCACGCGCGGATCCGTGGAGCGGATCTTGACCGAGCCCCGCGCGTCGGAGTTCATCGGTCCGACGTGCACCTGGTAGCCGTGTCCCCGGGCGGGCGCCGAGCCGTCGTAGCGGACGGCCACGGGCAGGAAGTGGAACATCAGGTTCGGGTACGCCACCTCGTCGTTGCTGCGCACGAAGCCGCCGGCTTCGAAGTGGTTGCTCATGCCCAGGCCCCTGCGCAGGAACAGCCACTGGAATCCGATGATGGGCCGGCGCCAGCGGGCCAGTCCCGGTGCGATCGAGACCGGCAGCTTGCTGGCGTGCTGGACGTAGACTTCCAGGTGGTCCTGGAGATTCTCTCCCACGCCCGGCAGGTCCGTCAGTGCCTGGATGCCGAGGGCGCGCAGCTCCGCGGCGTTGCCGACGCCGGAGAGCTGGAGCAGCTGCGGGGAGTTGATCGCGCCGCCGCACAGGATCACCTCGCCGGCGTTGACCGAAACCGCCTTGCGGCCGCGCGCGAAGTCGACGCCGACCGCGCGCTTGCCGTCGAATCGGATCCGGGTCGCCAGGGCGCGCGTGACGACCGTGAGGTTCGGGCGGTGCAGGACGGGGCGCAGATAGGCGACCGAGGCGCTGTGGCGCCGCCCGCGGCGGATGTTGCGGTCGAAGCGCGCGAAGCCCTCCTGGCGGTAGCCGTTCACGTCGTCCGTCAGGGGATAGCCGGCCTGCTGCACCGCCTCGAAGAACGCCCCGAACAGGGGGTTCTCGGCCGCGCCCCGCTCGAGCACCAGCGGACCGTCCTTGCCGCGGAAGTCATCGCTGCCCGCCGTGCACGTCTCCATGCGCTTGAAGTACGGCAGGCAGTGCGCGTAATCCCAGTGTTCCATGCCGGGGTCCGCCGCGAACTTGGCGTAATCCATCGGATTGCCCCGCTGGAAGATCATGCCGTTGATGCTCGACGAGCCGCCCAGCACCTTGCCGCGGGCGTGGTAGATGCGGCGTCCGTTCATGAACGGCTCGGGCTCGGACTGGTACCGCCAGTCGTAGAATCGGCTGCCGATCGGGAAGGGCAGGGCGGCGGGCATGTGGATGAACACGTCCCACTTGTAGTCGGGTCGCCCGGCCTCGAGCACCAGGACCCGCGTGGCGGGGTCTGCGCTCAGCCGGTTGGCGAGCACGCAGCCGGCGGATCCGCCGCCGACGATCACGTAATCGAAAGAACTTCTCATCATCGTGTCCTGCTCAATGGCTCGCGACCTTCTCCTGGCCTATCACCTGTGCGCCGGTTCGTGTGGGGAAGCGATGCAGACCATTCTGTCGATTGCCATCCTGGTGACCCTGTTCACGTCGCTCGTCATCGTGGTGCGCTGGGGAAACCTGGAGTGCCAGGGCGACATGCCCACCTCGCTGTTCACCTTCATCGCCATCCTCTTCACGACGGGTCTCGACGTCGGGCTGATCATGCTTCCCCTCACCGAATTTCCGGTCTACGCGCGGGAGGCGTCGTACCACTTCGCCAACCCGCTGGCGGTGGAGTTCGGCTTCTGGGGCTTCCTGGTCTGGGCCTTCTACTTCCTCACGACCTTCTACTTCTGTGTGATCGAGCCGCGCGCGCAGCTCTTCGAGATTCCCTCGGTCAAATTCATCAACAACATCGTCGTCATCGGCACCTGCGCCTTCACGGGCTTTCTGTTCTTCCGGTATTTGCCGAACTACGTGGACGGCATCCGCCCCGTGTTGCGCTACGGACTGGTTGGCGCGGCCGTGCTGTGCGCGGTCTTCTCCAGCACCGAGGTGAGCTACGTCCGGAAGCTCAGCGTCGCCTCCACCTGGCTGTTCTTCGGGCTGATCGGGGCCATGTGGCTCGCGACCGGCATGGGCATCACCGGCTTCGCCTCCAGCGCCGTGAAGATCGGCGCGTACTTCACGCACCTCCATCACTTCGTCGCACCGATCACCGACTACCATGCGTTCTATCTCTTCTGGTGGTTTTCCTGGAGCATCATGATCGGCCAGTTCGTCTCCCGCTTCGTGGGCGGTCTGAAGACCTGGCAGCTCCTGGCAGCGCTTCTGGTGATTCCGTCGATTCCCATCGCGGTCTGGTTCTCGGTTCTCTATTACTATTTCGCCAACGGCATCGAGGTGGTCGGTTTCTTCAAGTTGCCGATGGTCTTCGTCGGCGTGATCTTCGTGATCAACTCGCTGGATTCGCTGATTCGCCTCTACAGCGTCAATCTGGGTCTCACCGTCGAGCGCTACGGCAGGCGCAACTACATCGTCGGCCATTGGACTGCGCTCTTCGGTCTGATTCTCCTGTACCAGTTCACGCCGTTGCGCATCGAGTGGATCGGACTGATGGTGATCGGCTTGTACGTCGTCATCTATGCGCTCCTCTTCGCGCGGCGTCGCGCCCTGCTTGCTCGGGAAGTCTGATCGCTCGGCCCCCCGATCCCTCCCCGCGTCACGTGGGCATCGACGGGGGAAGCGGGCCCACGCTGGCTTCCCCCTCTCCCAGCCACGCGTCGAAGAGCTTGTAGCCGAGCGCCAGCATCACGGCGCCGAGGAACAGGCCGATGATGCCATCGAGCACGAAGCCTCCGATGGCGCCCATGAAGATCACCAGCATGGGGACGTCGACCCCGCGCCCCAGCAAGAGGGGCTTGAGGAAATTGTCGCTCAGTCCCACCAACACGCTCCAGATCGCGAACACGGTGGCCACCAGCGTCGAGCTCGTCGAGAACACGTAGACGATGATCGGCCCCAGCACGAGCAGGGAGGGCAGCTGCACCACGGCCAGCAGCAGCACGAGCAGCGCCCACAGGCCGGCGGCCGGCACGCCCACCGCGAGCAGGCCGATGCCGGCGAGCAGCGATTGGATCAGCGCGACACCCAGAATGCCTCGCGTCACACTCTGCACGATGGCTGCGGCGAGGGTGGTGAGGTCCGCCCCTCGATCTCCGGCGATCCGTTGTGCGATCGCGATTGCGCTCGCTGCGGCGCGTGGGCCGTTTGCGAGGAACACGCCCGCAATGACGATCGAGAGGATGAACATGAGGATGCCCACGCCGGTCGTGGCGACCGAGGTCAGCAGCCAGCGCCCGATGGCTTTGAGCTGGGGCGCGATCTGAGCCAGCGCGACTTCGAGATTCGCCGAGGCCCCGGTCCACTCCGCGTACAGCCTCTCGCCAATGATGGGCCACTCCGCAACGGACGCCGGCGGCGGCGGCACCGCGACAGAGCCCGCCCGGAGATCGCCGGAGAGACTGGCGGCCGTATCCACCAGGCTCACCGTCAGTGCGACGGTGGGAGCCGTGAGAAGCAAGAGCGCGGCCAGCACCAGCAGCCCGGCGGCGAGCTTGGGGCGTCCGCCGAGCGCGCGCTCCATGCGCACGTACAGGGGCTGGACGGCGACTGCGAGGACGATTCCCCAGAGGATGCAGTGGATGAAGGGGCCCATGATCTTTAGGCACCCGTACACGAGCACTGCAACCAGGCCCACGCGAAGGCCCACTTCGATCGTACGGCTCGTCAGCGCGCGGTCCTCGACGGACGCTTGGGTCGGTGCCATGGTGTCCTCCCCTTCTCACGCCGCTTCGCATGGGGCGCATCGGATCACGAGTGTCAGCAAGCGATCGCGGAGCGCGGTGCAGGCGCGGTCCGAGAGCTGGCTCGGGTTGGCGGCAGCGGGCTGGGCGCCGGTCTGTTCTTGCACTGCAGTTGGGTCTCTGATATATCAGATGTCGATTAGTAGCATCCTAGCACGCCTGGGCCTGGCAGACAGGGCAGCGCGGGAGGACGCGGATGATCACGCTGCCGGGCAGCGCCCGGGCCGTGGCGCCCGGCGCCGGGATTGCAGCTGGGAATCTCGAGCGAGGCTCTCGGAGGGTCCGGTCCGCTGACCTTCGGTCGAGTGGGGGGCGCGCGGGCTGGAGGTCGACGTGAGCGAGGTGCGCAGGACGCGCGCGCCCGGCGGCGGCCGCGCGGCGCGCCGCGCGGCCCGCGCGCGCCCGGCCGTCTCGGCCGTGCCCTATCTGACCCGGCAGATCCCCGTCTACGAGGTGCTCGGCGCCGAGGGTCTCGAGATCATCGAGAACAACGCGGAGATCATCCTCGAGGAGACGGGCATCGAGTTTCGCGACGACGCCGAAGCCCTGGCGCTCTGGAAGCAGGCCGGCGCCGACGTCGACGGCTGCCGCGTGCGCTTTCCGCGCGGGCTGTGCCGCGCGCTGATCCAGGCGTCTGCCCCCGCCGAGTTCGTGCAGCACGCGCGCAATCCCGCGCGCAGCGTGAAGCTCGGCGGAGCGCACACGGTGTTCGCGCCGGCCTACGGCTCGCCTTTCGTGCGCAGCCTCGACGAGGGGCGCCGCTACGCCACCCTCGAGGACTTTCGCAGCTTCGCGAAGCTCACCTACATGGCGCCGGCGCTGCACCACGCGGGAGGCACGCTGTGCGAGCCGGTGGACCTGCCTGTCGACACGCGCCATCTCGACATGATCTACACTCATCTACGTTACTCCGACAAGCCCTTCATGGGCTCGGTCACGGCCCCTGAGCGCGCCGAGGACACGGTGGCGATGGCGCAGCTCGTCTTCGGAGACGCGTTCGTCGAGCAGAACGTGGTCGTCACCAGCCTGGTGAACGCCAACTCGCCGATGACCTGGGACGCCACCATGCTCGGCGCGCTCCGGGTCTACGCCCGGCACAATCAGGCGGTGATCGTCACGCCCTTCCTGCTGGCCGGGGCGATGTCGCCGGTGACGGCGGCCGGCACCTGCGCCCAGCTGCTCGCCGAGGCGCTGGCCGGCATGGCCTTCGCGCAGCTCGTGCGCCCCGGCGCGCCGGTGATCTTCGGCGCCTTTGCGAGCTCGATCTCGATGCAGTCGGGCGCTCCCACCTTCGGCACGCCCGAGCCGCAGCTGGTGCAGTACGTGGCCGCCGCGCTGGCGCGCCGGCTCGGCGTGCCCTTCCGCAGCGGCGGGGGGCTGTGCGCCTCGAAGATCCCGGACGCCCAGGCCGCCTACGAATCCGCCAACACCCTGCAGCACGGTCTGCTGGCGGGCGTGAACTTCATGCTGCATGCGGCCGGCTGGCTGGAGGGCGGTCTGACCATGGGGTACGAGAAGTTCGTGCTCGACGCCGACCAGGTGGGCATGCTGCAGGTCTTCGCGGCCGGCGTGGACCTGAGCGAGAACGGCCAGGCGATGGACGCCATCCGCGAGGTCGGGCCCGGCGCCCACTTCCTCGGCTGCGCTCACACCCAGGCGAACTTCGAGGACGCCTTCTACCGCTCGAGCATCGCGGACAACAACAGCTTCGAGCAGTGGCAGGCCGAGGGCGCCCTGGATGCCGCGCAGCGCGCGAACGCCGTGTGGAAGCGTTTGCTCGCCCAGTACGAGGCGCCCGCCATCGATCCGGGTGTGGACGAGGCGCTGCTCGACTTCGTGGCCCGGCGCAAAGCAGGATGAGCTTCAGCGCGATCGTCGCGCGCGGGGAGGAGGGACGCCGATGCGCCTGCGCGATCTGACCTCCATGCTCATGTTGATGCTGCCCGTCGCGGCCGCCAGCCCGGCCGCCCGCGCGAGCTACGCCTTCTACGTCGGCAAGAACCTGACGGAAGCCGGCGTCGTGATGGTGGGCGGCTCGGGGGAGGAGGTCTCCAGCCATTGGCTGGAGATCGTTCCCGCGCGGGATCACCCCGCCGGAGCGACGGTCGTGGTAGGGGTCACCGCCGCGGCCGGCATTCCGGGCGCGCTCAGCGAGATTCCCCAGGTGCGGCACACGGCCCGCTATCTCTCGATGTCCTACACCGAGTACGAGGGGTTTCCGGCGCCGTTGACCAACGGCGGTGTGAACGAGCATCTGGTGGCGGTGCGCGACGTCTGGGCGCCCAGCCGCGACGAGCTGCTCGCGATGACCCCGACACCCCAGCGCGGTCCGCAGTACAGCGATCTCGCCCGGCTCGTGCTGGAGCGGGCGAAGACGGCCCGCGAGGGCGTCGAGCTCATCGGCGCGCTGATCGCGAAGTACGGATATTCGACCTACGGCGGCAACACGCACATGATCGCGGACCCGACGGAGGGATGGGTCGTCTGGGAGTTCGCCGGCGGCGCGGGGCTGTGGGCAGCCGAGCGGCTCGGTCCCGACGCGATTCGCGTGCTGTATCCGGGCTACATCGAGGAGTTCCCGAGCGACTTCCGCAAGAACCCCGACTTCATGGGGTCCGACAACATCGTCCAGTTTGCCATCGAGCAGGGATGGTACGACCCGAAGAGCGGCGAGCCCTTCAACGTCTTCGAGGTCTACGGAAATCAGCGTGCAACGGCGCGCGAGGGTGGCTTCGCGTACATGAGCCAGGCGGCCCTCGAGGCCGCGGTCCGCGACATGGCTCCCGTCAGCGAGCGGGATCTGATGGATCGGCTGCGCGACAAGCGCATCACCGACGATCACGCCGGCTACGGGCAGGTGGTCAGCCTGCGCCCCGGGCTCGACGCCGATCTGATTCGGATCTGGGTCGCGCCGACCGGATCCGTGGCGGCGCCCTTCATTCCGTGGTGGCTGGGTGTGCAGCAGATTCCCGTGGAGTTCGGCGCGCACCGCTACCTCACCGCGGGGTCGTCCTCGACCTTCTTGAACAACGACTTCCAGCTTCAGGAAGCGAGCGATTTCGCCGGCAGGCGTTTCAAGCAGGTCCTGTACTACATGTGCGAGAAGCCGGCCGTCTACCATCCGGCCGTGACCGAGATGCTCGAGGGATTCGAGCGGGCGAGCATGGCGGATCTTCCCTGGATCGAACGCTCGGCCCAGACGTTGATCCACAAGGGACAGCGCGAAGACGCGCGTCGCCTGCTCACCTTCTACTCCCAGACCCGCGCGCGCGATGCCATGCAGCTCGGCAGCGCCCTGGTCGGCTGGCTGCGCGCGTCGGCGGAGCTGGTGACGGGCGTGCGCCGGCCGACGCAGCCGGGGCCGGAGATCAGCCGGGGGAAGGGCCTGGTCACCTGCCTCGAGGGGATCGATCCCGATACGCCGGCCGACGCGCAGTGAGATCCACGGCTGCACGACTGGGGCGGTTCGCGTCGGGTCGGGCGCGCCGGGCGCCGCGCGCTAGGGCGTCGCTGTTCTCGGAATCACCGGCAGCAGCAGGCGGGACGGATGCTCCGCGTCGTGGTGGATGCGGACGCGGACCGGCACCAGATGCGTCGCCGTGGCAATCTCCTCGCCCGTGTTCGGATTCGGGTCGAAGTGGGGCGCCCGGCTGCTGCTGATCTGGAAGCGGATCCGGTGGCCCTTCTTGAAGACGTTCGAGGTGAGCATGTCGCCGATGCGCACCGCGACGATGCGGCCGGGCTCCATCAAGATCTGGCGGTCCAGTCCTTCCCGATAGCGCAGGCGCAGGTAGCCGGCCTCGGGTCCGTTGATCGCGTAGGACGTGCCGTCGGGATGCACGTCGCTGACGCGCACGGCGAGGTCGGTGTCCGGCCGATCGGTCGAGACGAAGAGCTCGGCGATCATCTCTCCCGTGACTTCGAGATCGCGCTCGAGCGGCTCCGCGGTGTAGACGAGCACGTCGTCGCGCGACTCGAAGGCGGACTGGGGCAAGGCTCCGGAGCGCTCGAAGTCCTCGTCCCAGACGGGACGGCTCGGATCGAAGACGTAGGCGTCCCCGGTCTCGCCCGCGGGCGGCAGCTCGCTCGAGAGCCGGCCGTCGCCGGCGACCGCCGCCGCGCTCCCGCCCCCGCGCAGGTAGAGTGAGCGCGACTGCGCCCGGGCGGGCGGCCACTCGTTCTCGTCGCGCCAGACGTTGTCGCCCATCACGAAGAGCCGAACCGGCGGCTCTCGATCGATGCCGTTGTCCACCTCCTTGAGGCGCGCGTCGAACCAGCGCAGCAGGAACGCGTCGAAGTCCAGCCCGGCGTTCGGGCCGAAGTCGAGGGCGCCGAACTGCGTCTTCGTGACCTCGATGCTGCTGTGTGTCCACGGCCCGATCATCAGCTTGGTGTGTTCGCGTGCCTCGCGCGTCGCCGCCTCGCTGCGCATGCCGCGGAAGCCTCGCGTCGCACCGACGGGGCCGTAGTTGTTGTCGTACCAGCCCGTGACCAGAAGCACCGGCACGCGCATGCGCCGGAAGTCGCGCTCCACGTCTGCGAATCGCCACCACGCCGAATCATCCGGGTGGCTCGCCCACTCGTAGTAGTAGGGCGCCCAGCGCCGCAGCAGCGCCGGCCCGAGCAGGGGGCGCTGCATGTAGACCCCGCGGCGCTGCGCGACCCACTCCGCGTACGCCGCCTCCACATCCCAGGGGCCCGACGCGTCGCCGGCGCGGCGGCGCAGATCCGGCAGGATCAGCGGCACGAACCAGTCGAACCAGGTCTGGTTGAAGGCGCCGCCCTGGAAGAAGAAGTGGTGGCTCGAGGTGGGCGTCATCGTGGGCACGGCGGTCGCGTAGTGCGGCGGGCTCTGCGAGAGCGCCAGCCACTGCACGTAGCCCGGATAGGACTGACCGTAGGAGCCCACCCGCCCGCTGCTGCGCGGATGCGCAGCGACCCACTCGATGACGTCGAACCCGTCGATCTTCTCGTTGCGGTACGCCTCGAACGCGCCGTCCGAGCTGTAGCGGCCGCGCACGTCGACCAGGAAGACGAGGTAGCCGCGCCGCGCCGCGTTGCGCGGAAATGCCGACTCCGCCGCCTCCTCTTCCTGGCCGTAGGGTGTGCGGTACACGATCGCCGGAAAGCGCCCCGGCGCGTCGGGTCGGAACAGGGTCGCGCGCAGCGTCACGCCGTCGCGCATCGGAATCTCGACCCGCCGCTCGATCGCGATGTTCGGAAACCACGCCGACGCCTCGGCGCCGTGCTCTTCCAGCATCGCGGGGTTCGCGGCGACTGCGCCTGGCATCACGGCCTGGAGCAGGAGCGCCGCGAGCCAGGACGCCGACGATCGCCGCATGGCCGCATCCTAGAGCGGTTGCCGCGCCGACTCCAGTCGGATCGCATCCCCCGCGCTCCGCTGGAAACGCTTGTCTCAGTTGAAGTCGCGCGGGATGCTCTCCGCCCAGGTGCGTTCCCGGATCAGCTCGCCGTTCTCGCGGATCGTGCGCCGGATGGTCACGTGGAAGTCCTTCTCGTCCGAGCGGACGTCGATGGTCGAGACGAACTCCAGCGTGCGGTCGTCGATGACGATGCGCCGGCCCCCCTCACCCGAGAATCGCGACGCCGCGGGGCGCAGGTCGTGGGTCTCGTAGGCGTTGCGCTCCCAGGTCTGGATCCGGCGGCCGCGATTCTCGAAGTCTGCGTGCCCCTTCCACTCGAGGCTCGCGGTGCCGTTCACCAGGTCGCGCGTCCAGACGTAGTGGCCCTGCGGCCACGGCACGCTCTCGAAATAGCGGCCCTCCGTCGGAGCATCCCGCGGCTCGGGCGGGCGGAACGGCGGCGCCGGGCGCTCGACAGCGGGGATCACGGGAAGATCGATACGCGACTGCTCGACGCCGAGGTGCAGCGCCGTCGTCATCGGGTGGGGCGTCGGCCAGATCATCGGGAACAGGGCGTTCGAGATCGCGAGGCGCACGCGGTGGCCCGGCTGGAAGGTCCAGGTGGTGAAGTGCAGGTCGAACTCGAGGTCGTAGACCGCGCCGGGCGCGAGCGCCTCGGGCTCGAGACGCGAGCGGCGCTGCGAACCGTTCAGCAGCTTCCCCGTCACCAGCGACACGGTGCCATCCGGCTGCACATCCTCGAGGCGCGCGACCCAGTGCGCGAGGGGCGCATCGGCGGACACGCGCAGGTACACGCGCGGGAAGCCGGCGATCTCGAATGGCTGCGTGACGATGTCGCTGTCGAAGACGAGGCTGCCGGCGTCGTCCGGTCGCATGTCGCCGGTGGGCTCGCCCCACCAGAGGCCGGTGGCGATGCCGTAGCTCGGGACGTAGCGCAGCAACGCGATGCTCGGCGCCGCGGCTTTCGCCTCGCGGGCCGCGGCGCCGGCGCGCGCTTCGAGCCGCCGCCCCTCGACGGGATAGAAGGATCGAAAGCTCGCGCCCGGAATCGGCCACTCGGCGTGGATCCAGTGGCCCGGCGTGGTCTGCAGATTCCGGTCGGGCCCGTGTCCTTCGCGGATGAACAGCGCCAGTCGAGGCTCTTCCATCATTCCGGTGTCGCGGTCCTTGAGCCAGTGATCCCACCAGCGGACCGCCTCGTGCCGCCACTCGTAGTTCGGTCCGGGCACGCCGTCGTCCGGCCAGTCGTGCTTGTAGGGGCCGATGGCGGCGCGCACGGGAGCCTTCAGGTACGCGAGCATGCGCGGCACGCTGTCGCGATAGCCGTCGAGCAGTCCGCCGATCAGATACACCGGGATCTGGATCCGGTCGGTGTGCCAGCGCAGCGAGTTCTTGCGCCAGAACTCCCCGTCGCGCTGGTGCTTCGCGTAGCTCAGGAACCAGGGGGGCTGATCGAAGCGGTTGCGAAAGTAGGCATCGTCCAGCCGGTAGTCCGGGGTCTGCGCGATGGTGTTCTCGTTGTCCATGAACGGGATGAACTGGTCGAGGTGGAAGGCGCCGTCCATGTGGTGCACGTCGTCCGGAAACAGATCGTCGGTCGCCTCCGTGGCGAGGATCGCCGCGAGGGCCGGGGGGCGCCGCATCGCGACCTGGATCGAGTTGAAGCCGCCCCATGACTTGCCCCACATGCCGACGCGTCCGTTCGCGCCCTGCATCTCGGAGAGCAGTCGGATGACTTCGACGGCATCGTCGAGCTCCTGCTCCGAGTACTCGCGAGGCGGCAGCACGCCCTCCGACGAGCCGGTGCCGCGCACGTCCACCGTCGCCGTGATGTAGCCGCGCCGCGCGAAGTAGGTCGGGCCGGCATCGGGATACTCGTCCTTGCGGTAGGGATAGAGGTCGAGGAGCACGGGAAAGGTCTCGCCCGGACTGCGCGGGCGGGGCTTCAGGAACGTGACCGAGAGCCGCACGCCGTCCGGCATCGGCAGCCAGTCTCTTGCCACGCTGAACTCGTAGACCGGCGGAGAGGCCTCGACGCGTCCCGAGGCACTCGAGGGGGCTGCGGCGCAGGCCAGCGCGATCGCGACGCGCGCGATCCCGAGCGCGCGCGCGTCTGCCGCGCCTCGCAGCGCTCGACCGCACCTGGAGATCGCGGTGGTGGTGCGCGCAAGCTTCATCGGATCGCGGCAGCAGCATACGCCAGCGGCGGCACCGAAGCCCGTGGATTCACGCCGGGCGTCCCGTCGCGCGAAGCCGCCGGATCCGGATCGCGCCCCAGACGCCTCGTGGTCTGGAGTATGATGGCGCGGTCACTCCCGGGTGCATCCCGGATGTTCCGAGGGAAGCTCCGAGCGGAGGTGTGGTGCCGATGCGCCATCGACAGGGCAGGACCGCCGGGCCTCGCGGCGCGTTGCTGGCTGCGCTGATCGGCTTCGCCCCCGCGGCGGGCGTCGCGGCGGACGATCCCGCGAGCGACGGCCCGTTCGATCCGAGACGGCCTGTCGCTGCCGAGCTGCAGATGAGTGTTCGCGACGGCTTCACGCTGGCGGCGGTGGGCGATTGCATCCTCTCGCGCCCGCTG
>Ga0224496_10001489_pt1 | contig 14502 bp, 10 predicted proteins | sample SF_Jul11_sed_USG_2_FD_168127 | JGI IMG/M metagenome (GOLD analysis project Ga0224496, IMG submission 168127) | Sediment microbial communities from San Francisco Bay, California, United States - SF_Jul11_sed_USGS_8_1 | ecosystem: Environmental > Aquatic > Marine > Sediment | place: USA...
TCACTACATTGGGCGTGACTGGAGTCACCGTATTACTATCTCATTGGTGTTCGCTTCATTGATTGCTTCAATTATCATCTTCATGGATGTGTTGGATGGCAATACCTATAATGGAACAGTATATACGTGGCTTGTTACCGGCGATACGAGCTTTGAAATTGGCTTCTTAATTGATCAGCTTTCTGCAACCATGATGGTTGTAGTCAGTCTTGTCTCTCTAATGGTTCATGTATATACCATTGGTTATATGAAGGAAGACCCTGGTTATCAACGATTCTTCAGCTATATCTCATTGTTTACCTTCTCAATGATGATGCTGGTGATGTCAAATAACTTCCTGCAATTATTTTTTGGTTGGGAAGCGGTCGGATTAGTATCTTATTTGTTAATCGGTTTTTGGTACAAGCGGCCTACAGCAACGTATGCCAATATGAAGGCGTTTTTAGTCAACCGAGTTGGTGATTTTGGATTCTTGCTCGGCATTGCAATGGTATTGATGTATTTCGGTTCTTTAGATTATGCGACCGTTTTTGCCCAAGCGCCAAGTGAAGCTAATACAACGGTCGAATTAATTCCAGGTATGGAATGGATGCTACTAACAGTGATTTGTATTTTGCTGTTTATTGGTGCGATGGGCAAATCCGCACAATTTCCATTACATGTATGGTTGCCAGATTCAATGGAAGGACCGACACCAATTTCAGCCTTGATCCATGCGGCAACAATGGTGACGGCAGGAATTTTTATGGTGGCACGTATGTCACCTCTGTTCGAATTATCGGAAGCTGCACTGTCGTTTATTATTATCATTGGTGGCATTACGACATTATTCATGGCGCTAGTGGCAGTCGTGCAAACTGATATTAAGCGTGTTGTTGCTTATTCAACCTTGTCTCAATTAGGCTACATGACGGTTGCGCTTGGTGCCTCAGCCTATTCAGCCGGCATTTTCCACCTAATGACACATGCCTTTTTCAAGGCGGTGCTATTCTTAGGTGCAGGTTCAGTCATTATCGCAATGCATCACGAACAAAACATGCAGAAAATGGGTGGTCTTAAGAAATATATGCCACTGACTTATTGGACGATGTTTATTGCCGCATTAGCGAGTGCGGGTGTACCTGGTTTTTCAGGTTTCTTTTCAAAAGATGCCATTATTGAGGCTGTACAGTTTTCGAATATACCCGGCGTTGAGTTCGCCTATTTCTGTGTATTGGCAACGGTCTTTGTAACAGCACTATATACATTCAGGCTCATTTTCATGACTTTCCATGGTGCGCCGCGTATGGATAAACACACCAAGGAACATTTGCATGAGTCGCCGTGGGTTGTGACACTGCCGCTTGTCGTACTAGCCATTCCGACGGTTGCTGCGGGATGGTTTATTGGGCCGATCGTGTTTGGTTCGTATTTTGATGGCGTTATCTATGTTTTACCGGAACATGATGCGATTGAAAAACTGGGCGCTGAATTTACCGGTGTGTTTGGAATGATGATGCATGCTTTTTCGACAGCACCATTCTGGTTGTCCGTTGGTGGCATCTTTACAGCATGGTTCTTGTATATTGTTAAAACAGATTTGCCCGGCAAAATAAAGAAAATGGCTGGTCCAATCTATACCATACTGGATCGCAAATACTACATTGATGAATTTTATTCATGGTTGTTCGCAGGTGGAACACGCGCCTTAAGTACTTTCTTATGGAAAGTCGGCGATGTCAAAATTATTGATGGTTTCTTTGTCAATGGTACAGCCCGTGTTGTGGGTTGGACGGCGATGTTAGTACGAAGATTCCAGACCGGTTACATCTATCATTATGCATTTACAATGATTGTGGGTGTGTTTGTATTATTGACGGTGTGGCTCTACTAGCCCGACCGTTTACGAAAGAAATAAAAGATATTAATGGCGGCGTAATCAGTCATCTTTTTATAACAGATACGCACTAACGAAAAGACGGAATAGACATGTTGTTTGGTTTACCACTATTAAGTTTGGTTATATGGCTACCTATCGTAGTCGGCTTGGTTGTTTTTGCAACCGGTAGTGATCGAAATGCGCAATTAGCACGCCTGATTGCAATTGCAGGTTCTATTTTAGGATTCTTAGTTGCGATCCCACTCTATCTGCAATTTGACTCAGCGCTAAGTACGATGCAATTTGTAGAGCATCACGCTTGGGTTGAGCGTTTTAATATTAATTATTTCTTAGGCGTTGACGGTATTTCAATGCCCCTGATTTTACTTAATTGCTTCACGACACCTTTAGTAGTACTGGCTGGTTGGCAGGTTATTAAGGAACGTGTGTCTCAATATATGGGCGCATTCCTTATCATGTCAGGTATTGTCAATGGAGTCTTTGCGTCACTCGACGCGGTGCTATTCTATGTTTTTTGGGAAGCTTCATTAATACCAATGTTCTTAATCATTGGTATCTGGGGTGGCCCAAACCGCGTTTATGCGGCTATAAAATTTTTCCTGTATACCTTACTGGGTTCGTTATTGATGCTGGTGGCTTTCATTTACCTTTATCAAACATCCGGCGGTAGCTTCTCGATATTGGATTATCATCAGTTACCACTACCGATGGAACCACAGATATTAATATTCATCGCGATGCTCTTGGCATTCGCCGTGAAAGTGCCGATGTGGCCAGTTCATACTTGGTTACCTGACGCACACGTTGAAGCACCAACCGGCGGCTCTATCATCCTTGCTGCGATTCTATTGAAGATGGGTGGCTACGGATTCTTGCGTTTTTCACTGCCAATCGTGCCAGATGCGAGTCAATACCTTGCAACCATGATGATAGTGCTTTCGTTAATTGGTGTGGTATATATTGGCATCGTTGCATTAATGCAAGTTGATATGAAAAAACTTATCGCCTATTCATCCGTGGCGCATATGGGTTTTGTTACCTTAGGTTTCTTCTTATTTAATGCTTATGGGCTTGAAGGTGCCATGGTTCAAATGATTTCACATGGATTCATCTCGGGCGCGATGTTCTTATGTGTTGGCGTCCTGTATGACAGACTACACTCGCGACAAATTGCGGATTACGGCGGCGTAGCTAATAAGATGCCGATATTTGCCGCTTTCTTTATGTTGTTTGCAATGGCCAATGCAGGACTGCCGGGTACTAGTGGATTTGTTGGCGAATTTATGGTCATCATGGGTAGTGTTAAAGTTAGTTTCTGGTATGCATTTCTTGCTGCTACGACACTGATATTTGGTGCGGCCTACACCTTGTGGATGTACAAACGCGTGATCTTTGGTGAAGTGGCAAATGCTGCTGTTGAAGGTCTTAAAGACGTAAATAAACGAGAATTTGCAATATTAGCTATTCTGGCTATCGCAGTTATCTGGTTGGGTGTCTATCCTTTCCCGCTGACTGAAGTCATGCACGCGACCGTGGATGATCTGTTGGCTCATGTTGCACAAAGCAAACTATAATTAAATATCGAGATTATGATTATCTCAATATGAGGAACATTGATTAATGAATATCCAGCCACCTGATTTAACTTCTGCCTATCCCGAGATATTTCTTCTTGTGATGGTGTGCGTGGTGATGCTTGCTGATTTAGTTGCAGGTGAGAAGAAACGTTACGTTGCCTATTATTTGTCGCATTTCGCCTTGTTGGGCTGTGCTTTCTTAACATTTACTTCTTTTTCGACAGAAACAACTTATACCTTCTCAGGTATGTTTGTTGATGATGTGATGTCCGATATTCTGAAGTTAATGGTCTATGGAACAGTCGCTTCAGTTTTAGTTTATTCGCGTAGTTACATTAGTCTTCGTGGTATGTACACCGGTGAGTTTTTCAGCCTGATATTATTTGCGACATTGGGCATGATGGTGATGATTTCTGCGAGTCATTTCCTCACACTTTATATTGGCCTTGAATTACTTTCACTTTCCCTCTATGCCTTAGTCGCATTACGTCGAAATACCGTTACGGCAACCGAAGCGGCAATGAAGTTTTTCATCCTCGGTGCGTTGGCTTCTGGTTTCTTACTCTACGGTATGTCAATGGTGTACGGCGCAACAGGTTCGCTACACGTTGCTGCTGTATCGGAGGCCATAAAGAGTGGCGTGATGAGTCACGAAGTGCTTGTGATCGGGTTAGTATTTATTGTGGCTGGTATCAGCTTTAAACTCAGTGCGGCGCCATTTCACATGTGGGCGCCTGATGTTTATGAAGGATCACCAACGGCTGTTACTTTATTTATTGGTTCAGCGCCAAAGTTAGCGGCGTTTGGATTTGTAATGCGCTTGCTTGTCGAAGGTATGGGAGAAATGGTAGATGACTGGCAAGGTATGTTAGTTATTCTCGCTGTTATGTCCATGGCAATAGGTAATATTGCTGCAATTGCACAAACAAACATCAAGCGTATGTTGGCCTATTCGACTATCTCACATATGGGATTCTTGATATTAGGCTTAATCAGTGCGGATACCAATGGCTATAGTTCAGCTATGTTTTATACATTTGCCTATGTGCTGATGACCCTTGGTACGTTTGCCATTATTTTAATGTTGTCTCGTGATGGTTTTGAAGCCGACAACATTAATGACTTTAAAGGGCTGAGTAAAAGAAATCCCTGGTATGCATTTATTACCATGGTGATGATGTTATCAATGGCGGGTATTCCACCCATGATCGGTTTTTACGCAAAACTGTCGGTATTGCAAGCAGTTCTAGCCGCAGGGTTTGTTTGGGTAGCTATTGTTGCTGTATTGTTATCGGTGATCGGAGCGTTCTACTATTTACGTATTATTAAACTGATGTACTTTGATGCGCCTGAAAGCGATGCGCCAATTAAGCCGAGTATTGATGTTAGAGTGCTGGTTACTGTTAACGGATTAGCCGTCATCGCATTTGGCCTATTTCCGCAGAGCTTGATGGCTTTAAGTTTGTTTGCGATTGAGCAATCAATGTAAAAACTGTATTTCTTAAAGCAGTATGAGCCCCGCTATGCATTCAGACTGATGAAGCTTAGCGGGGCTTTGTTTTTATGATTGAGGATTCTACTGCTCAACTGTTCTAATGTGTATTTTTATTCATTCTTGTTTTGAATAAGCACTTAATCACATCTATTGTCACCCCGTCATTTTTAGTTTTTTTAATCCTTGAATAGTAAAGCTTATACCGTGTTATCTTGAATTTCAGAAAACTAGCCTTACTATCTATCTCATTTAACCATGGAGAGAACTGTGCCGAAAGATACAAATAAAGAACAAATGAGCTTCCAAACGGAAGCAAAACAGTTGCTGAAATTGATGATTCATTCTTTGTACAGTAACAAAGAAATATTCTTACGGGAATTAATCTCGAACGCTTCAGATGCGTCAGATAAGTTGAGATTTGAAGCATTAACAGATGGTGCATTGTATGAAGAGGATTCTGAATTAAAAATTCTTGTCAGTTATGACTCAGCAGAACGCACAATTACGATTACCGATAATGGGATTGGCATGTCACGTCAAGAAGTCATAGACCATATCGGAACGATTGCAAAATCAGGTACGCGTGAATTCTTTGATTCGCTGACGGGGGATCAAGTAAAAGATGCCAATTTAATAGGCCAGTTTGGTGTTGGCTTTTATTCTGCTTTTATCGTCGCTGATAAAGTTACCCTGATAACGCGTCGTGCAGGATTAACGGCTGAGCATGGCGTTCGTTGGGAATCAGTCGGTGAAGGTGACTTTACTTTAGAGACAGTATCCAAAGAAAAGCGCGGCACCGAGATTATTTTGCATTTGCGCGAAGATGAAGATGAGTTGCTGAATGGTATGCGATTACGCGGGATCATTCGTAAGTATTCTGATCACATTACGTTGCCGATCGAAATGAAAAAAGAGGAGTGGTCTCAGGAAGAAAGCAAGACGCTTGTCTCAGATGAATTGGAGTCTATCAATCAAGCAAATGCGTTGTGGGCTAGAGCAAAGAGCGACATTACACCTGAACAATATAATGAGTTTTATAAGCATGTATCACATGACTTTGAAGCGCCGCTCACTTATTTGCATGCCAAAGTAGAAGGCAAGCAAGAATACACCCAGTTACTCTATATTCCTGCGCGCGCGCCATTTGATATGTTCGACCGTGAGCATCGGCATGGTATCAAGTTGTATGTGCAGCGAGTATTTATCATGGAGGATGCGGAGAAGTTATTGCCTAATTATCTTCGTTTTGTCAGAGGCGTCATTGATTCCAATAATTTGCCTTTAAATGTATCTAGAGAAATATTACAAGAATCGAAAGATATCGATACTATTCGAGCTGGTACCGTTAAAAAAGTGCTTGGGCTGATCGAAAGTTTAGCGAAAAGTGAAGATGATGAAGGTAAAGAAAAGTTTAAAACTTTTTGGCGTGAGTTTGGCTCTGTTCTAAAAGAAGGGGTTGGTGAAGACTTTTCTAATCGCGAACGTATCGCAAAATTACTGCGTTTTATTTCAACACACGATGAATCGGATGAGCCGACGGTTTCATTAGCTGATTATGTCGGGCGTATGAAAGAAGGCCAGGACAAAATTTATTTTGTGACAGCAGATAGCTTAAATGCGGCAAAGAGTAGCCCTCACTTAGAAGTTTTCCGTAAGAAGGGAATTGAAGTGTTGTTGTTGGCTGAGCGTGTCGATGAATGGTTAGCATCCAATCTCAATGAATTTGACGGTAAGCCTTTGCAGTCAGTCGCAAAAGGTAGCCTTGATTTGGGTGATTTAGAAGACGAAGCAGAAAAAGAAGAAAGAGAAAAGGAGTCTGGTGAGCTACAGCCACTAACTGAGAAAATGCAAGAGGTTTTAGCTGAACGCGTAAAAGAGGTTCGTATCACTTTGCGTTTAACTGAGTCGCCTGCTTGTTTGGTCGCTGATGCGCATGACATGGGTGGAAACTTAGAACGGTTACTTAAATCCGCTGGTCAGCAAGTTAATCATGCAAAACCCATCTTAGAAATTAATCCACATCATCCCATGGTTAAAGGACTAAATATCGAAGATGAGCGCTTTGAAGATTGGAGTAACTTGTTGTTTGATCAGGCACTATTAGCTGAAGGTGGTCAGCTTGATAACCCCGCAGTTTTCGTTAAGCGACTTAACGAACTACTATTATTGTCAAAATGATGTGATTTATACCACATTCACAATACTATCTTTGTGTATATTATCTATATCAAGCAGAGGGGGTGAATGACTGTTTTTGAAGTTGTATGTCCTGTAGGTGGCTTGGTGCTTATACCTGATTAATAAGTTAACTGGGTCATAAACGTGAGGCGAACAAAAACAGTCGGAAAAGATCGTTCAAATAATTTCCAGGCAAAATTTGCCGCCCCATTTGCAGTTCTTGGTGTGCGTACGGAAGATGAGTGGCTGGTAGATATCGATTATCTGCCACTCGATACTTCTGAATTGTCACCCCAGAATGAGATTGCAAGTGAGGTGTGTAATCAATTGCGGGCGTATCTTGAAAATCCAGATTACGAATTTGATCTGGCATTGCATATTCGAGGTACGTCATTTCAGCAGCGTGTATGGCAAGCTATTAAAGCGATACCATGTGGGCAGACCAATAGCTATGCTGATATTGCAAAACAATTACATTCATCACCCAGAGCGGTGGGGGGAGCATGTGGGGCAAATAACATACCCATAGTGATCCCTTGCCATCGAGTTATAACTAAAAATGGTAAATTGGGTGGGTTTATGAATGCAAATGATGGACAGCCTTTAGTCATTAAACATTGGTTATTACGTCATGAGGGTAGTTATGACTAATGTGACTTTATTGGATGAATTCTCAGATACTTTGTGGCTGGAAGACGGGTTGTCACATAATACGCTAGAGAGCTATCGTAATGACCTACGTCAATTTGGTAATTGGTTGGCTGAGCATCAGAAAAGTGGCAGAGAGTTAATTGAGGCCACACATACAGACTTGCTTGAATTTCTTGCCCACCGTGTTGAAACTAAAGTGAAGGCGAGTACAGCGAGTCGCGAGGTGTCGAGTTTAAAACGGTTTTACCGCTTTTTATTACGAAAAGGGCGCATTCATGTTGACCCCAGTCTGAACATTTCGACGCCAAAGATCGCTCGCCACTTACCCGTTACCTTGACTGAGCATGATGTCGAAATGTTACTCGCGGCGCCCGATATTAATCAGCCTTTAGGTATACGTGACCGAGCCATGTTGGAGGTGCTTTATGCCAGTGGATTGCGTGTGTCGGAGTTAGTCAACCTTAAAACATCTCAACTCAGTGAAGATATGGGCGTGGTGCATGTGCGCGGCAAAGGCGATAAAGAACGGCTTGCGCCTTTGGGAGAAGAGGCGCTGGTTTGGATCAACCGTTACAATAGAAAGGTCAAGCCGATGTTGCTGAACGGCAGAATGTCAGATACGGTATTTGTGACCACGCGTGGTTCTGGCATGACTCGTCAGGCATTTTGGTATCTTATAAAGCGCCATGCAAAAAATGCGGGTATTGAGAAATCGTTATCACCACATACCCTACGTCATGCATTTGCGACCCACTTGTTGAATCATGGCGCGGATTTACGTGTTGTACAGTTATTGTTGGGTCATTCTGATATTTCAACGACGCAAATTTATACGCATATCGCAAGAGAGCGTTTAAAGCAGATACATACGCAGCATCATCCGAGGGGCTGAGCGAGCGCCATTGGATGGGCTTGAATTTAACTTATTCCTTTTTATCTTTTCTCATGCCGCCGGCGACTATTTTATACTCGAGTAAACGACATTCCAGTGCGCCATTAAATAATGGCGTACGGCGTGACGCGCTGAGCCGCATTAATTTAGGTAGCATTGGGTCGCCGGTAAAAATATAAGCATTCCAGCCGCTGAATCTTCTTTTCAATGCGTCGCCCATCTTAGGGTAAAGCGCTGTTAATTCTTCTTGCTCGCCAATGCGTACGCCATAGGGTGGGTTAGTGACGAGAATGCCTGTCGGGGTAGGGGCGGATATTTCCAGCATGTTAGCTTGTTTTAGCTGAACAACATCGTTTAATCCAGCCGCCGCTAAATTGGTGCGGGCATCTGTCAATGCGTCACCATATAAATCGCTGCCAAAGATAGATTGTGGGCTGGCTGGCTGTTGTTTTGCAATGGCTTCTTCTTTTAAATTACGCCAGAGTAGGGCATTAAACTGATTAAGTTTCTCAAAAGCAAACGGGCGATTTATGCCGGGCGCAATGTTGAGCGCCATTTGAGCAGCTTCCAACAGAAACGTGCCGCTACCGCACATGGGGTCAAGTAATGGCGTGCCGGGTTGCCAGCCAGATAGGCGTAAAATCCCCGCAGCTAAATTTTCTCGCAATGGCGCATCACCGGCTGTTTTTCTCAAACCTCTTTTAAATAATGCGTCACCGGATGTATCCACATACAACGTAAATCTTTTCGCATCTAAAAAACCATGAATGCGAATATCCGGTTGTAGCGTATCAACACTGGGTCGTTTGCCCGTTAATTCACGGAATTTGTCACAGACAGCATCTTTGATTTTTAAGGTAACAAAATCTAAGCTGCGCAATGGGCATTTAATCGCGGCTAGGTTAACGCGTATGGTGTGTGTTGGTGGAAACCAGTCATTCCAAGGCAGCGCATAGGCTGCTTGGTATATTTGCTCTTCATTAACATACGCTTGATCAGCAACTTGCCATAAGATGCGGCTTGCAATGCGGCTTTCCAAGTTTGTGCGGTAACATGTTTTCCAGTCACCTTGAAAATGTACGCCGCCATTGCTGGGCTTCACGCAAACTGCGTCAAGTTGTTCTAACTCGTCGGCCAACATTGATTCCAGTCCACGAGGACAGGGCGCAAAAAAATGCAGCAATTTTGCTTTCATATTAGGTTCAAACTAATCAAAGTAAGCAGTAATTAGTTTGATTTCCATATGCCCGTCGCAAGTAGTGCCCAAGCACTTAATAATGAAAGGCCGCCGAGGGGTGCAACCATGCCGAGTCCACGCACACCTGTGAGGCTTAATATATAGAGGCTGCCGCAAAATAAAATGATGCCGAGCAGCATTAACCAGCCTGAAAGGGCGATTAATTTAGACTTGCTGAAGTGTAATAAGATCAACCCGATTAACATGAGGGCTAAGGCATGATAGAAGTGGTATTGTACGGCCGTATGAAAAACAACCAGCATATCTGCAGATATGCTATTTTTAAGACCATGTGCGCCGAAGGCGCCGAGTGCGACACATAAGAATGCATTGATAGCACCCAGTGATAAGAAAGTTTTGGGCATTGGAAATGTTTCCTTGAGGAGTGAATTAATTGTTTTTTTCCCGCGCAGCAGGGGGGCTTTTGTGTGTTCTTTTACCTTTCTTTGATACATTGGCTTCGCACCATCCTTTGGCGAATGTGACTTGGATGTCATCGCCAACCTTAATTTGATCGCTATTTCTTAGTACGACGCCATCAGCAGTATAGCTAATACTATAGCCGCGTGCTAGTACGGCGTGTGGGTTAAGGTGCTGGAGGTGTGCTTGTTGGTGTTGCAAATGGGTGTCAGTTGTTTCTGTTTGGTGGTTGATCGCGCGGGTCATGCGTAAAGCCAGCTCATGTTGTTGTTCATTTAATAGTGAGATATTAGGCAGCGATGATGACAGTCGTTGCTGTATCTCTGCATATTTCCAGCGTTGTGTTTCAATACCGTGTGACCAACTGCGAACCAATCGTTCTTGCAAATGTTGCAGTTGTATTAGCTGATTATTAATGCGTTCACCGGGATGAAGTAACCGGTGTGCTAATGTGTCAGTTTGCTGCATGAGGCGCTCAAGAGAGCGGCGCATTGATTGCTGCGCTTGATTGTTCAGTGCGTTAATGTGGCGCAATAATGTTGGTGTATCTTGGCAGGCAAGCTGCGCCGCGCCGGTCGGTGTGGGTGCGCGCGTATCGGCGACAAAATCTGCAATAGTGAAATCTGTCTCGTGACCAATGCCGCTGATAACAGGAATAGTGCAAGCAGCAATCGCTCGTGCAACAACTTCTTCATTGAATGCCCATAAGTCTTCAATACTGCCGCCGCCACGACAAAGTATCAGGACATCGCATTCGTTACGTTGAGTAGCGAGGTTTATTGTGTCCGCGATTCTTGCTGCCGCCCCTTCGCCTTGAACAGGTGTTGGGTAAAGAATAATTGGTATAGCGGGCATGCGGTGTTTTAGTGTGGATAACACGTCGCGTAATGCGGCGGCAGATGGTGAAGTGATGATGCCAATTTGTTTTGGGTGGTGTGGTAATGTCTTCTTTTGTGCTGGGTCGAAGAGCCCAGCTTTTTCTAATTTAGTTTTTAGACGCTCATACGCTTCAAATAACGTACCTAATCCAGCGCGGCGGATATTTTCAACGCCAAGCTGAAAATCGCCGCGTGGCTCATAAATTGTCACTAATGCATTGACTTCGACCTGCATGCCATCTGCTGGCTGCCAATCAAGTAACCGGTTCTTATGACGAAACATCACACAACGGACTTGCGCGTTTTCATCCTTCAATGAGAAATACCAGTGGCCTGAACTGTACTGCTTGAGATTGGAAATTTCACCGCTGATCCAGCGCAAAGGCATTGCCTGTTCTAATAATATTTTGGCGCAATAATTCAGCTCGCTAACGCTTAAAATGGCGCGGGTGCCTTGATGGGCGGTGGATGAAATGTTCATAGTGTCGTGGATGAATTACGTTACCGGAATTTATTCAATTGATGGACTAACCTCTTGACCTAAAAGCCGTGAGTGTGCACATAAATAGATAATGCCGCTTATCCAGTGTTTGTTCGTTGTATTGATGCGTTTGGTTGCATGTTACTTTAGCACGCATATCTGCTTTACACGATTTATTCCTTTAGAGATGCGGTTGTGTTTTTTTATCCGTATTTTTATCACTCGTAATTTCTCGTTTATCAATTTTTTCTTTTGGAAAAATAACAAACACTTAAGCCCTACATAAAAAATAGCGGGATTCTGTATTATAAAAATGGCAAAGTTTTGTGGCATAAATAGTCAAATCGATATTGACATTTAACGATAATCCACATTAGTTAGTGGAATGCTTTAAATTTCATGCGGAAAGCGGCATGAATAGGGGGTTTATTTTTAACCTGTTGTTAATTAATAATAATATTGTTGGTATAATAATTAATCAGATCAGAAAATATCGTTATGAAAGGGTGACTTAATAATTCTGATAATCCTTTATCCACAAACTTATCCACAGGATTTGTGGACAAAAGAATTAATAGACTTTCTTGCTGAAAACACGTAAGCACGATACATTACGAGCATATAAAATAGGATGTCAATATTAATGAGAAGTGCCGCACCACATACATGAATTTAATTCGTCGCAAGATCTGTGTGATTGTTAATATAGAAGAATAGACTGGAGTTTTATCCATTTCGGATTATTGGGAGATTATTACGTGTTTTCGTTAATTGAAGCTGCTGGTTGGCCAATCTGGCCGATAATTATTGCGTCCATTGTTGCCGTGGGTATTATTGGCGAACGTATGTGGGCTTTGCGTTTGCGTGTTGTATCTCCAAAGGAATTGTTACCTAGACTATTAAAAGAATATAAAAGAGATGGCGTGACGCCAGAAATGATTGCACGGTTGCAGAGACATTCGCCATTAGGCCAAATTTTTGCATCAGGTTTAAGGAATGTCGAGAATTCACGTGAAATCATGAAAGAATCCATCGAAGAAACGGGGCGAGAAGTTGCGCATAATCTTGACCGGAATCTGACAACGCTTGGTACGATTGCGTCATTGAGCCCATTGATGGGTTTATTTGGAACGCTAGTTGGTATGATAGAGATTTTTGGATCAAACTCACCAACGGGTGGTAATCCGGCACAACTTGCTTACGGTATTTCTGTGGCACTGTATAATGCTGCTTTTGGTATTTTAGTCGCTATACCGAGTATGATTTTTTACCGGCATTTTCGTGCAAAAGTTGATTCTTTGGTGATGGATATGGAGCTACAGGCACTCAAGTTGGTTGAAATGGTTCATGGAGAACGCAAGGATTAGTTTGTTGAATTCGAGTAGTAAATTATTTTTCTAGAAATTAGATAAGAATAAATTTTTCGATACATGATGGCCTGTGGATTAGCTTAGCCCTAATGATGAGTCGATGTTCTGGACTTTGCTGTATGGCTTTGGTATCTGTATAGGGGAGATATTTTGAATAATAGACGCTCGCTGGTTACGGGTGGAGGTGGTTTTATTGGCATGCATCTCGTTAACCAGCTATTGGAGCAGGGCGAAACGGTTAGAGTTTTAGAGTTGCCCGATGTTCCATTGCCATCGTCTGTCGAGGTAGTGCGTGGTTCGGTATGTGATGCCGGTGCTGTGCGTGATGCACTTAAAAATGTGCAGCGTCTTTACCATTTGGCAGGTAATCCCAATTTGTGGGCCGTCGATAAAAAAGATTTTCAGCGTGTGAATTATGAAGGTACATGCACCATTTTTAAGGAGGCTGCAAAAAAGGATTTGGAAGTGGTGGTTTACACCTCAACTGAATCTATTTTAACGGGTAGCGCACAGATTAAGGCTCCCGTTTATTCTGATGTGCAGCGGGTTTTAAAAGAAATGCCCGGCCCTTATTGCCGTTCAAAGTTTCTAGCAGAGCAAGCCGCTTTCCAAGCCGCAAGTGATGGGTTGCCAGTCGTGATTGTTGCGCCAACGCTGCCGATTGGCCCGGGCGATCGTTTGATCACACCACCAACCCGTATGATTTTAGACTTTCTTAATGTTAAAACGCCTGCTTATTACAATTGTCGGTTTAATTTAGTTGATGTGCGTGATATTGCAAGAGGACATATCCTTGCTGCGGAACATGGACGCCCTGGAGAGCGGTATATTTTTGGTCATGAGAACATGACGTTGGGAGAGTTGCTTCAGTTGCTCGAAGAAATTACCGGACTTACTATGCCTAAACTTCGTGTCCCTTACTGGGTCGCTTTGAGTGCGGGTCTGGTGTCTGAATTTACCGCTGACTTCATTACGCATCGCCCACCAAAAGCACCATTAACAGGGGTTCGACTAGCCAAACATCCCATGTATTTCAATAGTGATAAGGCGATTAATGAGTTAGGTTTTCCGCAAAGCTCATTGCGCCAAGCATTGATGGATGAGGTGCAATGGTTAATTGATGAAGGGTTGGTTAAGCGCAATATACCGTTGCAGCAAGAAACCTAAATATTTTAGATAAATAAATAGTATTAGAACATGATGAGGTTTGAGTTTGACGAGAAGTTGTAATCATTTGGGTATTTTAATTGCTATCATTTTGATGGTATTGGCTTCTGGTTGTTCTTCAGTGCCGAAGACCAGCTATGAACATGATGAAGCAGATCCGCATGAAGAGATTAACCGGGTATCTTATAATTTCACGGACTCTGTTGATCGAATACTGTTAGAGCCCGTTGTGGATGTTTATGTCGACTATGTGCCATCGGGTGCTCAGCGGTCAATT
>Ga0224496_10001490_pt1 | contig 14497 bp, 11 predicted proteins | sample SF_Jul11_sed_USG_2_FD_168127 | JGI IMG/M metagenome (GOLD analysis project Ga0224496, IMG submission 168127) | Sediment microbial communities from San Francisco Bay, California, United States - SF_Jul11_sed_USGS_8_1 | ecosystem: Environmental > Aquatic > Marine > Sediment | place: USA...
GGGGGGGGGCAGGAGAATGGCGTTGCAGTGGCGGGGTCTGTTGGTGGGGTAACAGGGCGACGCAACCATGGCGACCGACCCCCGGTTGAAAGATTTCCTGAGGGGGCGGTGCCGGTGATGATTTCGGCTACGCGACTTTGCTGCCGTCGTCGGCTTTGGGATTGGCGGCGCCCTTGTCGAGTTTGCGGGGAGTGAGACCGCTTGAGAGGAACGCGGTGCATTGCTTGCGCTTGTCAAGCGGGCAATCGGCAATATTCCAGCAGGGCGTGTACTTGAGCAATTTTTTGATGGCGGCAATGCTGATGCCGTGTTCGTGGATCATGTCCCGCAGACACTGAATCCATTTGATGTCGTCCATGGTGTAATACCGCCACTGGCCCTTCCGCTGGGGGCGGATAAGACTTTCGCGTTCATAGATCCGCAGGGTACGGGGGTGTACCTCAAGCATTTTGGCGGCGGTTCCGATGGTGAAGATCGCTTTGTCGTCGGCTATCATGAACTTCTCCTCGGGAGCCTCCACCGGGGGGGACAGATTCCGCCCCGGTGGAGGCGTGTTGGACTCAGGCGAACAGCTTCATTCACCTGTCGAATTAATGATGACCGGCGTCACGGAAGGCGCGGCCGAAGAACCGCTCACCGAGCAGGAACAGCGCGCAGGCAAGACCGAAACCGGTGGCGGTTACCAGCATTTCGGTCACCGACGGAACATAACTCAGGTAGGTGGGCAGACCGCTCCAGCCGGTGAACTCGGGGACGATCTGGCCAGCGACCACCAGGTCGTAGCGGGAGATGAACTGGCCAAAGAGCACCATGCCCGCGGCGATGGCCATCACCGGCACGTTGCGCAGTCCGGTCATGGCCAGCAGCAACAGGGGAATGGCCAAGCCGCAAGCGATTTCGATGGCCCAGAAGTTGAAGGCCAGGGGGCCGTTGATCAGGGCATCGGCAGCGGTGCGGGCCATTTCCGAGCCGCCTACGTAGAAGGAGATGAAGCGCCAGATGGTGGCGATGGAGATGAGGAACAGCATCAGCGTGAGCACCTTGCCGGCGGTCTGCACACCCTGAAAGGTGGCGGTGTCCATCTCTTCGTTGCGGATCTTGTAGGCAAAATAGGTGAAGACGATGGCGGCGGCGGCTCCGGACATGAAGGCACAGGAGAGAAAGTAGATCGGCAGCTGAGAGCCGTACCAGAATGGCCGGCCAGCCAGGGTGGCGAAAACGGCGCCCAGGTTGGTGTTGGCAAGCACTTCGGCGATGGCGCCCATCACCCCTAGGGTGACGGCGATTTTGTACTGATGGGTGAGGATGGAGAAAAACTCAACGAACATGAAGCCCACTGCCATGCTGTACAAGGTCCCCATCCACCAGATGTTGGAGGTGAGGTTGGGGGAGAGCATGTTGTAGATCAGCATGCGGTGGGGATTCTCGAGTTCCAGGCCGATGATGGCAAAGGCGCCCATGATGGTGGCTATGGAAAGGAAAACCATCCGGTTGGCGATGGGGGCCATGCGGTTGCCGCCAAAGAGGTGGCTGATGGCCGCAAGCAGGCAGAGACCGGTGGAGGTGATGGCGAAGAATGCGTAGCTGGAGATGAGTAGGCCCCAAGGCATTTCGCGGGTATTGGCGTAGGCATGATGGTGACCTACCGCCTGGGCGTAAAGGCCGGCACCGATTCCAGTCAGGGCTAACAGCGCGAAAAGCAGAGTGGTTTTGTTGACCCCCGGAGTAGCGACTTCCAGCTCCTGTGAGTCAGCGATTAACGTCTTGATCATCGTTCAATCCTCCTCCTAAAACAGCGTCAATGGCTTGTGGTTTTTTTTGTGTCGCCGTCTCGGGGTGTGATTCGGCTTCATCTTTAAAGCGTTACCGCGTTTTCCAATAACTCCCGTCAGGAAACGGCCCTTTTGCCCGGTGGTGGCGTTGCTCGGTTGGACAAAAATCTCGTTTCCGGAGGGAAACTCAATACTCAAGAGGGTGTCCTGGCTCTGCGTCCTTCCTGTTTCGTGAAAACTGCCCAAAGGCCAGAACACTCTGGCGGGGTGTGGCCAGACACTCGGTTCCAGACCTTTTGGGAGAGCGCGTTTCACCTCCTTTTGCTTGCTGTCGTTTGCAACTTTTTGTTCCCCGCCGGGCAAGGAAACGCTTGGCAGCCGTTCCCGGCGGGGGGAAGCGCCGGAGAGGGCGCCTCGGTTTGCGCGCAATCTCTCCGCCGTTCTCATTCTGTTAAGGATACTGGCCCGCTGCCGCCTGCGGTCATCCGGAAAGCCGGTGGGCGGGCCATCTGGTATCAGTGACCGCCGCCGTGACCCTCTTCTTCTCCATGTTCGGCGCTGACGCCCATCATCCGGTTGTGGCCCTGTACGCCGATGTGGCAGGAGGTACAGCGGGTGTTGGAGGCAAAGGCCATGGAGCCGTCGTGGCAGGAGCCGCAGTAGTTGCCGTCGTAGAGAGACTGCATGGTAAAGTCTTCCTTGCTTTCGGCATTCCCGGCTTCCATCTCAAAGATGCCGTCGTGGCAGCTGTCACATTCCAGCCCTGCTTCCATGGTGTGAATCTTGTGCTGGAAGACCACCGCTTTGACCGGGTTGGTCCAGACAATGGGCGCCGCCGGGCCGTAAGTATCCTCGTCGTATGCATCTTCGGCACCGCTTGGCCTGCCGACGGCCAGAACCAGGATGCCTGCAAGCACCAGAAGGCTGAAGAACTTGCCAAAAGGTATATGTCTGCCTTTCATCGTTTTCCTCTCAGGTAATGGTGGACGTGCCGCTGTGGCTACGTTTTGGGTCGTTTGAAGCGATGTCCGTTTTTCGTCCGTGTGGGCGGATCTTTCGGAGGCACCGCGAATTCTTAATCAGTCGGTGGTGTAAAAAATATTGGGCAGAGCGCCGGTTTCGGGCCGCAGCACCCAGACAACCTTGTCGGGTCGGTGCACCAACTGGTAGACGTTGCTGTCGGGATCGCTGATGTCGCCGAAGTTGCGCACCCCAGCAGGGCAGGCCGCCGCGCAGGCAGTCAGGGTTTCGCCTTTGGAGAGGCGGGTGTCGAAACAGAAATTGCACTTGTCAATGGCCCGGTTGGTTTCTTTGAAGTAGCGGGCGTTGTATGGACAAGCGGCCATGCAGGTCTTGCAGCCGATGCAGCGCTTGTAATCCATCATGACGATGCCGTTGGTTTTGTCCTTGTATGTGGCGGAGGTGGGGCAGACCCGCACGCAGGGCGGCCGATTGCAGTGGTTGCAGAGTACCGGCATGAACACCTGTTCCTTGCGGGAGGGGCCGATGTCCCGTTCCTGCTCGAGAATTTTGGTCCGATAGCCATAGGACGGAACGTCGTTGGTCTTGGTGCAGGCTTCCATGCACCGTTCGCAATCGATGCAACGGTTCTGGATGATAACCATTGAGTAATGCGGCTTGTAAGGGAATTTTTTGGCGTCGGGCAGGTTGCCAACCACGCCTTGCGCGTCACGTGCCGATGTCAGTGAGAGCATCGATCCGCCCAGGAAGACGCCGGTGATCGAGAGTCCGAACCGCAGAAACCGGCGCCGCTCCTCGGAAGGCAGCGTCTCCGTTCCTTCATTGGTAAGTTTTTTGAAATCCATGATCTTCATTGCTGTCATCTCCGTCAGATTTTCTCAAAAGCGTCGCTGTGGCGCCTTTAAAGTTTTGAATGGCAAAACCGAACAGCCGGACAACCTCTTTATAGAAAAAACGCACCCCTAAATTGTAAAGTCACGGTATTCTAATTTGACAATTGATCATGTCAAGTTAAAATTTGGTTTCGTCGTGCATGGTTCGCAGCTCAAGGAGCCCTTTGCATGGTGTAACTCCTGAGTTTTTAGAGGCCGAATTGCTAGGAACGGCGGCGGAATTTTTTTAATTTTTATCAGAAAACTTGGGTGTTGTGTAGTAAAAAGTATTAGTTATTACTAGAAAAAGATGAGGGGCGACGCCTGCGGCCAGCCGCCGCCGGCGTCGCGAAGAGCGAATCGGGCAACGGGCTGCGGCCCCTCCTGATCGTCCGGCAAGGGGGCGGAATTTTTTTGTGGCGCCGCTTTTTCGGGTGCTGCGCGTCGTCGCGCGCTGCGCGGAACGCGTCTCCCTGGCCGGTCGCAAACGAGAAAATCCGTGACGACGGCCCGGCGAGCCGGTAGTATGCCCCTGTTTGCACTCTCCGGGCGTGCCAAGGTCGCGCCGTCCCTCCCGCTGCCATGCCGAAGAACCGAACCGTGCCGTCAAAAAACATCCCACGCAAGCGCAGCCCGCCGCAGCCCCCTGGCAAGGGGGGCAACGGGATCTGGGTCTGGTCCCATGTCCATTGCATCGTGTTGGTGCTGTCGCTCTCCGGCCTCCTCACCCTGGGCATCGGCGTACTGCTTTACTTGTTCGTCGCCCTGGATCTGCCGGTCATTGGCAGTCTCAAACATTACCAGCCGCCTGTCACCTCGCTGATCCTTGACGATGGGGGGCGGGTCATCGACCGGGTGTTCCGCCAGGATCGCGTTCTTGTCCCCTTTGCCGCCATGCCGGCCCTCCTTCCCCAAGCCTTTGTCGCTGCCGAGGATGCCCGTTTTTATCATCATTCCGGCGTGGACGCCTGGTCCATTGTTCGGGCCTTGGTCAATAATCTCCGCAGCGGCGGCCGGGGGCAGGGGGGCAGCACCATCACCCAGCAGGTGGCCCGTTCGCTGTTGCTGTCGCCGGAAAAGACGTATTCCCGCAAGGTGAAGGAGGCGATCCTCGCCTATCGCATCGATCAGGCCCTTGCCAAGGAGGAGATTCTCCATATCTATCTGAATCAGATCTACCTGGGGGAGGGGGCGTATGGTGTCGAGGCGGCGGCCCGGACTTATTTCGACAAACATGTCCGCGAGTTGAATCTGGCCGAAATCGCCATGCTGGCCGGGTTGCCCCAGGCCCCCAGCCGATACTCGCCCCTCAAGCATTACCAGCGGGCCAAGCGGCGGCAGGCGTACGTCTTGAACCGGATGGCCGAGGAAGGGTTCATTACCCCCACCGCCGCCCGGAAGGCATACCGGCATCCGCTGTTCTGGGCGCCGCCGGAAGAGGCGCAGCCGGATAATCGTTATTTCCTGCAGCACATTCATCGCTACATTAATAAAAAGTACGGCCGTGGCGCCCTGGCGGTGAGCGGTTTTACCATCGAGACCACCCTGGATCAGGCCCTGCAGCATGCCGCGGCCCGCGCGTTGGCCACTGGAATTGACCGCTGGGCCATCCGCCAGGGGGTGGGGCCGTCGGCGCGGCGGCCCCAGGCGGCGATCATCGCCATGGGGGTGGCCGATGGCCGGGTGCGGGCGTTGATGGGCGGCCGCAATTTTGCCGACAGCCAGTTCGATCGTGCCGTGCAGGCGCGGCGGCAGCCCGGTTCCGCCTTCAAGCCCCTCATCTACGCGGTGGCCCTGGACGAGGGGCTTACTCCGGCGACCCTTATCGACGATGCCCCTTTGCAGCTACCCGGCGCCACCCCCGGGGCGGCCTGGGAACCCAGGAATTTCGACAACACCTTTCGCGGCCCCACCACCCTGCGCGACGGACTGGTCTACTCGCGGAACATCGTCACCATCAAGCTTTTGCAGCAGGTGGGGATTGCCAGGGTCGTCGGTCTGGCCCGCGATCTCGGTATCCGCTCGCCCCTGGCGGCCAACCTTTCCCTCGCCCTGGGCTCGTCCGGGGTTTCCCTGGCCGAGATGACCGCGGCCTACGCGGTATTCGGCAATCACGGCCGGGAGGTGCGGCCGGTGTTCGTCAAGCGGATTCTGGACCGCAACGGCAAGGTGCTTGAGGACAACCGGCCCGCAACCCGGGAGATCATCGAACCCCGTACCGCCTTTCAGGTTACCCATCTGATGCAGAGCGTCATTCTGGAGGGAACCGGCCGGGCTGCCCAGGGGCTCGATGTGGCGGCGGCGGGCAAGACCGGCACCACCGATCAGAACGTGGACGCCTGGTTCATCGGTTATACCCCGGATATCGCCACCGGCGTGTGGATGGGTTTTGACCAGAAACGGTCGCTGGGCCGGAAGGAAACCGGCGGCCGGGCCGCGGCGCCGGTTTGGCGTGACTTCATGCGGCAGGCCGTCGGCCGGTACACAACGCACCGCAGCTTCAAGACCCCCGACGGCATTATCTTTGTCCCGGTTCCGCAGCCGGCTGCCTATTCTCCCAACGGCAGCGTTGGCAAGGTGTCGTGGGAGCCGTTTCGCAAGGACGGACTGCCTTGGGGGGAGGCGGCCGGGGGCGCGCGGGGCGACGCCACGTCGCCGGCCCTGGCCGGGGAGGCGGGGCCGGCGGCCGGGGGCGCGGCCGGCATCCGCTTGCGGGGCGGCTACTGAAGCGCTGCGGTCGGCCCACCGGGCGGCACCGCCGGCGCCGGGATCGACAAAAAAAGCCGGCCCTTCTCCTGGTTGGGAGCGGGCCGGCTTTTTTTGTTCCGGGGAAGACGGCGTCAGTTGCTGCTCTTCTTCCTGGGCAGGTTCTTCAACTCGTCTTTGGACTGGTAGACAACATCGAAATTTTCGTGGAGCGTTTTGTTCAGGGCACCTTCGGAATCCGGGTCCATGGGCAGCACCCGGACCGACACCTGCTTCATCCCCTCGGGCGCATCGTCGTAGGAGGTGAGAATACTGATCACCCGGGTTTTGTTCTTGCGCAGGGTTTCCACCAGATTGGAAACCGCGCCGGGGGCGTCGGGCAGGTTCAGCATGTACTGGATGGCGCCTTCCTTGATGCCGGTGCTGTGGATGAAGGCGCGCAGCACGTCGGTCTCGCTGAGCAGGCCGGTGAGGTGGCCGTCCTTGTCCGCCACCGGCATGCCGGAGATTTTGCACTCCAGCATGATCACCGCGGCTTTCTCAAGGGTGTCGTCGCCGGAAAGGGTCAGCGGCGTGGGCGTCATCACGTCCTTGACCTTCATTTCCGAGAGCAGGTAGTAGAGTTCGTGGATGTCCAGCGAGGTGGTCTTGGAGGGTGAAGCGTCCTTGACGTCGCGATCAGTGATGATGCCGATCAGTTTGCCGTGGGAGACAACGGGCAGACGGCGGATATTGTTTTCCTTCATGATGCGGGTGGCGCGCATGAGCGAAGTGTTCTCGTCCACGGTCAGGACGTCCTTTGCCATCCAGTCTTTGATCAGCATATTCCCTCCTTGAAAATCTATCGCAAAAGATTCAATAAGTTGCTCGGTAATATCCGGCATGGATACCGAATAAGTAACCATTTTATAAATGATTCCCTCGCATCTGGCAAGTTGTTGTGCGTCTCCGGACGAAGAATTGCGGCCCTGCCGCCAGGGAGGGCGGTGATTTTTTGCCTTGAAATATGGCAACGAGTTGGTAAAGAAGGTAAGGTTTTTTCAGCTTTATTTCTTTTTCCCTGCCAATTTCCCCGGTGCCGCCTGTTCTGTGGTGTCACGGTCCCCTTGGTGTTTGAGCATGTATCCACCGCTGTCCGACGCTGCCCTGCGGGCTTTGCTCGATTTTCTCGCCCGGGAAGAGGTCTTTGTCTTCCTTGAAACCACCCGGGCCGGGGCAGGGGAGGCGCGGTCGCTGCTTTTTCGCCGTCCCAGGACGCTGCTCCGTTGTGCCAGCGACGACGATCCAGCCGCCTTTTTCGCCCGGGCGGAAGATTATCTGGCGCAAGGATTTCACCTGGCCGGCTGGTTCGCCTACGAGTTCGGCTATGGGCTGGAGCCGGCTCTCGCCGCCGCGGCCTGGCCCGGACCGCCCGTGCTCCTGGCCGAGCTGGGGGTGTACGGCGAACCGCACCTCTTTGATCATGCCCGTGGCGTCTTTGCCGGCGCCGGCCCCTGGCCCGGGGCCGATGCGTCGGTGGCCGCCGGCCCGGCCGCCGACCACCGGCTGGACAACCTCCGTCTCAATCTGGAGCGCGAGGAGTACCTCCTTGCCATCGAGCGGATCAAACAGTACATCGCCGCCGGCGACACCTACCAGGTCAACTACACCCTGAAGCTCCTCTTTGAGTTCAGCGGCTCGGCCGAATCCCTTTATCAGACCCTGCGCCGCAACCAGAGCGTTGCCTATGGCGCTTACCTGCGCCACGGCGATCAGCGGATTCTCTCTTTTTCGCCGGAGCTTTTCTTCCGCAAGAGCGGGGATCTCTGCACGGTGCGGCCCATGAAGGGCACCGTGCGGCGGGGCCGGAGCAGCGAGGAGGACGGGCGGCTGGCCGCCTGGCTCCGTGAAGATCTCAAGAACCGCAGCGAGAACGTGATGATCGTCGACCTGCTGCGCAACGACCTGGGCCGGATCTGCGCCATGGGCTCGGTGGGTGCCGATTCACTCTTTGACGTTGAAACCTATGAGAGCCTCCACCAGATGACCTCCACCATCCACGGCCGGTTGCGACCCGGTCTGGGGCTGGGGGAGTTGTTTCGGGCGCTGTTTCCCTGCGGCTCGGTGACCGGCGCGCCCAAGATTCGCACCATGGAGATCATCCGCGAGCTTGAGCGGGAGCCGCGTGGCGTCTATACCGGTGCCATCGGATATCTGGCGCCCAATGGCGACGCGGTCTTCAACGTCCCCATTCGGACCGTGCGGCTTGCTGGCGGCCGGGGTGAGATGGGGATCGGTTCCGGGGTGGTTTTTGATTCCGATCCGGCGGGCGAATGGGAGGAATGCCGGCTGAAGGGGCGTTTCCTCACCGCACCCCGGGCGCCCTTTGAAATCATTGAAACGTTGCTCTGGCGTCCCGGTGCGGGCTACTGGCTGCAAGACCTTCACCTGGCCCGGCTGGCGCGGAGCGCCGCCTTCTTTGGCTATCCCTGTGAGGCCGGTGCGGTGGCGGCCCGGCTCGCCCGCCAGGCAGAAGGCTTTGGCGGTGAAACCGCGCAACGGGTGCGGCTCGCCCTGGCCAAGGACGGCACCCTGACGGTTGCCGCCACCCCCTGCGAACCTCCGGCCGTGACCTGCTTTGCGCAGGTACCGCCGACGGCTGGCGCGGAGCTGCCCCGGGTCATGGTCTCGGAGCGGGCCACTGACTCGCGGTCGGCCTTTTTCTATCACAAGACCACCCGCCGCGAGCTGTACGACCAGGAGCGGCAGCGGGCAATTGCCGCCGGCTTTTTCGAGGTGCTGTTTGTCAACGAACGGGGCGAGCTTACCGAGGGGGCGATCACCAATCTCTTCATCCGCAAGGCGGGGCGTCTGTTGACCCCGCCCGTGACCTGCGGGCTGCTGGACGGCGTGTTCCGTTGCCATCTGCTCAACCAGGGGGGCGGTGAGTCGGTCGCCGAGCAGGTGTTGCGCCGGGAGGACTTGCTCGCCGCCGAGGCGATCTATGTGGGCAACTCAGTGCGGGGCCTGGTCCAGGTGGCGTTGGCAACTGCTGGCTGACAGGCAGTCGCCCTGCAGCCGTGAGTGCCCACGAGTGGTTCGGCGGCGCGCAGGGAACGATTTTGCCAATCCTGTTCGCCGTGCCGGCACGGATTCGGCCGGCCGCCGGGTTCTTCACCCTTTGGCGCTGATTGTCCGGATAATATCTGTTTTTCCCACCACGCCCACCAGCCTGCCGTCGTCGGTCAGTACTGGCAGGGTATGCGCCCCCTTTTCGGCCATGATGGTGGCGATTTCCTCCACCGGGGTTTCCTCGCCCACGGTGATCGGGTCCGAGGTGGCGATGTCGGCCACCGTGGTGCCGGTCATCTTCTTGAATTCCTTGTCGAGCTTGAAGGGGTTTTCGAGCAGGATCACCGCGTCGAGAATGGCCGCCACCGTCGGGATGTGCAGCCGTTTCTTCTGATCGATGAGGTCGTTTTCAGTCGCCACGCCCACCAGGGTGCCGTCGGCGTCCACCACCGGCGCGCCGCTGATCCGGTTTTTTGCCAGCAGCGCGGCGAATTCGTTCACCGGGGTTTCGGGGGCAACGACGAGTACTTCGCGGGTCATGATATCTTTTGCCGTCAACATGGGGTTCTCCTGATCGTGTGCGTCAAGGTGGCAGGTTATCGGCGGGAGGGGCCGGTGATGATTTCTTCCAGGGCGCGGGGCAGTTCGGCGGCAACTTCTCCGGCCAGGAACCCGAAGTTTATTGCCCGGTCGGTGAGCAGCCGGTCGCCGGCCAGCCCATGGGCATAAACGCCCAGGCAGGCCGCCTGCCAGGGTGAAAGCCCCTGGGCCAGCAGGCCGCCGATCAGCCCGGTGAGCACGTCGCCCATGCCGCCGGCGGCCATGCCCGGGTTGCCGGTGGGGTTGACGGCGATTTCGCCGTCCGGTGCCGCGATCACGGTGCCGGCCCCCTTGAGGACCAGGAACACCCGGTGGGTGGTGGCGAATTTCCTGGCGACCCGCAGCCGGTCCGCCTGGATTTCGGCGGTGCTGAGGCCGGTGAGGCGGGCCATCTCGCCGGGGTGCGGGGTAAGGATGCGGGGGGCCGGCGGGCTGGCGATCATGCCGGGTTCGGCGGCCAGGGCGTTGACGGCGTCGGCATCTACCACCATGGGGAGCAGCGCCCCGGTGTAGAGGCGCTGGACCAGGGCCACGGTCTTGGCTGCGGTGCCCAGGCCCGGCCCCATGGCAAGGGCCTGCTTGCCGGCGAGGGCTTGCTCGATGGCGTGGAAGTCGGTGGCGGAGAGATGGGCGGTGGAGTTTGCCAGCGGCACGGTCATCGCCTCGGTGAGCGCGGCGGCGAAAACAGTGTTCAGGTCGTGGGGCACGCCAAGGCTCACCAGTCCGGTGCCGGCCCTGAGGGCGCCGTTGGCGCAGAGTATCGCCGCTCCGGTCTTGCCGGCCGAACCGGCCAGGATGAGCAGGTGGCCGAATGTCCCCTTGTGGGAGGTGGCCTTGCGGGGCGGCAGCCAGCCGGCCACCTCGGCTGTGGTGAGCAACTCGGTCTGGATGTTGGCGTCTTCCACGGTCTGGGGCGGGATGCCGATGTCCACCACTTCCAGGCGGCCGACGAAATGGGTTCCGGGCTGGTGCAGCACCAGTCCCGGTTTGGCCAGCCCGAAGGTGGCGGTGAGGTCGGCCTGTACGCAAATGCCCAGGGGCTGGCCCGAGTCGCTGTCAAGCCCGGATGGCACATCCACCGCCACCACCGGGCAGGTGAATCGGTTGATCCGCTTGATTGCCTCGGCGAAATGGCCGCTGACTTCGCGTTTGAGGCCGGTGCCGAAGATGGCGTCCAGGGCAGCCCAGCTCGCGGCGAGTTGTTCCTCGGTTTCGGCAAGGGACTCGGCGTTCAGGATGGTCCGTACCGGCACCGGCAGTTTGTTGACGATGGCCAGGTTCACGGCCGCGTCGCCGGTGAGTTTTTCCGGCTCCACCAGCAGGTAGACCCTGGGCAGGGCGCCCAGTTGGTGGAGGTGGCGGGCGATAACCAGGCCGTCGCCGCCGTTGTTGCCCGGACCGACAAAGATCGACACCACCTGGTTTGCCGGGTCGCCAAGGTGGCGAACCATGGCGTCCACGGTGCCGCGGCCGGCGTTTTCCATCAAGACAATGGAGGGGATGCCGAATCGGTTGATGGCCATGGCATCCAGGCTTCGCATCTGTTCTGCGGTGCACAGCTTCATGCTCGTTCACTCCCGGCGGCTGGTTGTGGTGGTGGATAGCCCTGCTTTGCGCTCCATCTTCCCATGACTTTTCCTTCAGGTCAAACGCAAAAAGGAGTAACTGTTGCGCCGCACCGCATCCGGACTCCCGCTCCGGTCGTTTGCCTGCGGCACTGCTGAAGAGTTACGGCGCCGGGGGGGCGAACGCTTTTCGTCCCGAGCCGTAGAGCTACGTTTTTTGGTCTGATTGCCATCGGGTTTCGGCATTTTTTACCGCTGCTCCGGCGGGAGACGGCAGACGTGGCGGAAGCTGCGTGGTAAGTGGATTTTTTTTTGGTATTGCTGGCGGCGCGGGCATGTGGCTCCGGGCCCAGGCAGGCCTGCGGTTGGCGGGAGAGGGGGCGTTGGCCGGGGGAATTGGGGGGTTGACACCCGACCCTGTTTTTACTAATTGTTCCCCATGTTGAATCCACTTGAAACCGTCCCTTGTGGCGCCCACCGCGGGCGCAAGGGCGTCTTTCTCCACTCCACCTCAGTTGGCAAAAGGAGTTTTGTTGTATGCGCGAAAAACGGAGACACCCCAGACTTGAAACACCTCCGCACGTTGCGGCCTATCAGCAGATTGCGGTGCGTGGCCATGGTGATCTCTGTGATATTTCCCGTTCCGGCATGCGACTGAAAACCATGGACAGATCGGAGCTGGGGGCCATCTCGCTCCTTTTTAAACTCCCCCCCGGCGGCGGCAGGCCGATCGCCGAGAAGGGTCGCGTTGTCTGGATACGGAATGTGCCTGGCAGCGGCTTTGAGGTTGGGATCGCCTTTAACGGGGTCAGCGAGGCGACCAGCAAGGCCATTGAGGATTTTTATCTTTTCAAGGGGCAGGGCGTGGCGATTTCCCAGCTGGAGCGCTTGGGGCAGCGGCTCTGATCGCTGGCCTGACGGGCTGTTGCCTGGCGGTGTGGCGCCGGGGCGGCAACGCAACAGCGTGTCCCGTCCTCCGGCACCCCGCAATCGCTTACAAGCGTGGGGAGTGGTGCGCTATGCCGGAGACTCACCCCCAGTGATCGGATACAAAAAAAGCAGGGTCGAATAATCGACCCTGCTTCAGCGGGAATAGCCTCACTTAAAGTATACGAGCGTTATGGCTGCCGTTTTGAATGTAAGGTTAGGCTCTCCCTCGGTAGATTCAGGCTATCATTTCCCTGCGAAAAAAGTAAAGCGGTTTTATGGGCCCGTGAAAAAGCTTTGGGGGGGAAGGGGCGGCACCCGGCCGCGAGCCCGTCCTCCTTGTCCCCTTATCCCGCCACCACCAGATCTCGAAAAGCTTGCATGGCCTTGCTTGTGTTAACCGTGTGCCGACGGACAAACCAGGTTGTCAGGGTGCCCCCGCAATCGCTTACAAGTGTGGGGAGTGGTGCGTTATGCCGGAGACTCACCCCAGTGATCGGATACAAAATTTCTATTACAAGCGTTTGCTGAAGCAGTCTGTTCTCCACGGGGGGTGACATCTCTTCAGGGGCAGCCATGCCAGGGGGGGTGTTGGCAATTGCTTAATATGGCCCGGAATGTGCCGTTGCCTATATGTTGTCTTTGTTCCAAAGGAGAAGTTGCCGAGAGGCATAAATGTAAATTGAACAATTAAACAACGTCCCCAATCCCGTCCCAGACGGTGTTTGGTTATTGCTTTCTTTTGCCAAAGAAGTTGGCTGTAATGCAATAACGCAAGCCTGGGAACCATGCGTAACCAGGTAATTATCCCTTTGTCTGGCCGATTGAGAAAATCACGACCGCTACAATTGCCAAGCCAATGGCGATCTTCTGATATTCATTCACAGGCTCCTTCAGCCATAAAATCCCTATTATTATTGTCGTTGTAATGATGGAAATTACGGCATAAAGCACATATTGTGAAGCGCCATACCGTGAATAGAGGATATTAAACCCAATATAGGTAAAGAACAGCCCAACCCCGGATAAAAGTACAGCATTCCAGTTTTCCTTGAGGGTGTCTCCTATATCAATGGGGCCAACCAGTGGCGAGAAAACGAGAGCGAGCAAGACGGCAATTGTGGCCGACAAGCCAACGAAGAGTAATCCATTATCGGCAGTGGCTGATCTCTTTTGGCCAAGCGCGAACATCGCATTACCAACTGCAGCAATGGTTGCAAAAACGATTGGAAGTAAGCTCTTCATGTTGATCCTTGGGAGGGGTAAAGGGGCGGCAGGGGGATTGTTTAATTTTGCTCCAAACGCCAAAGAATTGAGCTTATCTTTAGCGCGCTATGGACCTGCATCATCAGCAGCTACTCAAGCTTGCCGCGTCAGGTGTAGGCTAAGCACTGTACCGATAATAGCCCCCGCAGCACAGCCAAACCACCAGCCACGTTTGGTGCGATCATGATATTCGTCTCTGGAATATGCTTTATATTCATGTGCAGTATCTAGTATTAGTTCCTCTTTCCATGAAAATTCAAATCCTAGTTTTATAAAATCTGTTTGATACACATAACCGAAGGCGCCGCCACCCAAGGTGAAAAGAACTATTATTGAGGCATATAGAATTAATTTATGTAACATAGTCGAAAGGTTACTTGATATATCCATCTCCCTTGTTCGAGATAGACGAAATGTGGATATTGTTAAGTATGATGCCGCATTGTTGTGTTATGGTAAATTGTCGCGCTAACGAGTCTGTAGAAAAACTATGCTGTCTGGAAATGCCGTAGTCCAGTCGGAATGACGAAAATTGCTTTCCTCACCCCACATTGACTGCCGGGCAATTGCCCGCTATTCCGTCTTTCTTGCGACTCTCCTGTTGTTTTTGTCGTTTTCCTTATCTTTCCTGGTTGCCCTTGCGCGAATCCCGGTCCGAACCGGTGGATCTTTCTCAGGTTGTGCGCCAGACAGAACAGGTGCCACTGGGTGTTGACCTTCCGCTTGCTGTCGGAGGGTGAATCGATCAAGCCCCAGG
>Ga0224496_10001491_pt1 | contig 14490 bp, 11 predicted proteins | sample SF_Jul11_sed_USG_2_FD_168127 | JGI IMG/M metagenome (GOLD analysis project Ga0224496, IMG submission 168127) | Sediment microbial communities from San Francisco Bay, California, United States - SF_Jul11_sed_USGS_8_1 | ecosystem: Environmental > Aquatic > Marine > Sediment | place: USA...
GACGCACTACACTAGAGAAGATGGATTCCCGATGACTACTGTCGGGAATCATGGCGATTCGAATAGATACCTGATTCAAAAATGGTGAAAAAGTTTGGTTGTTTAACGCCGGGACAACTAACCGCGGCGTCTGACCCATTTTTCGAGTTCTACTGCGAAAAATACGACGGATGAGAGGAGGAGGCAGAGGCCTAATTGGTTCATCGTTAATGGCATCGTATGAAAGATGGGATTGAGGAAGGGCACGTAGATCGTGGCCATTTGAAGAACGAACGTGAGGAGCACGGCTCCCAGTAACCATAGATTGCTCAACGGTCCTCGCTGAATAAATGACTCACGTTCGGAACGAATGGCCAGCACATTGCCCATTTGGGATAAGGTGAGGACGGTGAACACCATGGTTTGCCACTGTCCGAGATTGGCTCCATAGGCCCACATTTCGGTGACCAGCGACACGCCACCCATGAGCAGGCCCACCCACAGGATGTGTTGCCAAAGGCCGCCGGCAAAAATGCTTTCATTCGGAGGGCGGGGAGGGCGCTGCATGATGTTCCGTTCCTCGGGCTCCATGGCGAGGGCGAGGCCTGGCAGGCCGTCCGTGACAAGGTTGATCCACAGGATCTGGATCGGGAGCAGGGGGATCGGCAGGCCGAATAAGGGAGCCAGAAAAATCGTCCAGATTTCTCCGGAATTGCTTGTCATCGTGTATTTCACAAATTTGCGGATATTGTCATAAATCCGGCGTCCATCCCTGACGGCCGTGACGATCGTCGCAAAGTTATCATCCAACAGAATCATATCGGAGGCCTCCCGAGCCACATCGGTCCCGGTTTGACCCATGGCCACCCCGATGTTGGCCTGGTTCAAGGCGGGGGCGTCATTCACCCCGTCGCCGGTCATCGCGACAAACTCCCCCCTCGCTTGGAGGGCTTTGACGATGGCAATTTTTTTCGCGGGCGCGATGCGGGCATAGACACGGGTGTGCTCCACCAGTTGAGCCAGTTCTTCAGGGGAACGCTGCTCCAGGTCCTGGCCGGTTAGTACGGTGGTGTCCTGGTTGATGATGCCGACGCGGGAGGCGATGGCTTTGGCGGTGCCGGGGTGATCCCCGGTAATCATGACGGGTTTGATGCCTGCTGATTGGCAGAGAGCGACCGCCTGCGCGGCTTCTTCCCTCGGAGGGTCCATCATGCCGGCAAATCCGAGAAAGGTGAGTTGGCGTTCGACAACCGGGGGCGTCATATTCTCAGGCACCTGGTCCCATTGGTGATAGGCTACGGCTAAGACCCGCAAGCCTTCATTCGCCATGCCCTCAGCCTGCTCCAGGAGGCTTTCGGTGGTCAGGGACACAGGACCGGTTTGTGTGAGCATGGATTCGCAGAGAGGCAGCAGTTTTTCGGGCGATCCTTTGGTATAAGAGATGATGCCCTGTGGTGTGTGATGCAGCGTGGTCATGCATTGGCGGTCTGAGTCAAAGGGGAGTTCTTGTAGACGGGGATTTGTGGCTTCAAGGGTGCCTTTCTCATATCCGGCCTCGCTGGCTGCCAGATGCAACGCCACCTCCGTTGGATCGCCCATTGTCGGGCCTTCAGCCTGAGCCTTCGCATCGTTGTTCAACGCCAACGCGAGGAAAAACAGATGGATTGGATTTTTGGGGTCGGCTTCGATAGAGGGTTGTTCGCTTGTGGGTGCGTGCAGTAGGGTCCCGGCCACATAAATTTGCTCCACCCGCATGGAGTTTTGTGTGAGCGTGCCTGTTTTATCGGAGCAGATATAGGTGACGGAGCCTAATGTTTCCACAGCGGGCAGCCGCCGGATTAACGCCTGCTTTTTGGCCATTTTTCTCGCGCCCAAGGCCAGGGAAATCGTGACGACGGCTGGAAGGGCTTCGGGAATCGCGGCGACGGCCAGACTCACTGCAGTTAGGAACATGAGCACGGGCGGCTCACCCCGGAGGACTCCGACGGCAAATACCACCACACAGATGGCCAGGACGGCTAGCGCCAGGCGTCGGCCAAACGTCGCCAGGCGTTGTTGCAAGGGAGTTTTGATGTCTTCGTCTTTATGCAGGAGCGAGGCGATTTGTCCTAACTCTGTCTGCAGACCGGTGCCAATGACGATCCCTGTGCCCCGGCCGTATGTCAGGAGCGTGCCTTTATAGGCCATATTCCGGCGATCACCCAGCGAAAGCTTCGGGTCGTCCAGCGGGTCGGTCTGTTTGTCTACCGGGACGCTCTCGCCCGTGAGTGCAGCTTCATCCACTTTGAGTTGAACGGCTTCGATTAATCGAAGATCGGCGGGAACGAGGTTTCCGGCTTCCAGCAGGACGATGTCGCCCGGTACCAGGTTGAGCGTCGAGAGCGGCACGACCTGCTGTTCACGTCGGACCCGTGCCGTGGGCGTGGCGAGCTTCTTGAGCGCCTGCATGGCGCGGTCCGCTCGATATTCCTGCACAAATCCGATGATCCCGTTGAGCACCACAATGATGCAAATTGCCAGGGCATCCAGACGTTGTCCCAGTATGCCGGAGATGATGGCGGCCCCAATGAGCACGAGGATCATAAAGTCGGTGAATTGATCGATGAAGATTCGCGTAAGACTGCGTTGCCGATGTTCGGGGATAGTATTGAGTCCGTAATGACGGGCTCGGCGGTGGACTTCCGGGGCATTCAGGCCGGTTTGCGGGTCGACTTCCAGCCGTTGGGTGACATCCGCGACAGGAAGGGTATGCCAGGCTGTGGCGGCTGGAGATGGAGTTGCGGACTCTACCTTGGTATGGGGCTCTTTGGTCATCTTGGCTGGTGTGACTCTAGTGGATTTCTGAAATGTTGTGGAACGTGAATGCCGTTATAACTTTGATTCCAATTTTCAGGCATGGGATGAACACGTGATGACTCGGTTTCCCCCTAACCATGTTGTCATCTTGAGCCCATGGCGAAAGATCTGTGCCCAGGGTGACGATGCTATGGCTCAGCCAGATCCTTCGTTTCACTCAGCATGACCATGTCCCCCCGAACGCCTGCCTTGCATTGATCGTTTAATATTCAGTAGATGATGAACGACCGGTGCAACTCGAGCTTTGAAATTTTACCCCTCTTTGAGTTGATACGTTTCGTGACACGCTAGACATCGGGTGGTGATATTGGACAGGCGTTGAAGGATGTCCTGGGATGTCGCTTCATTGTTGATCGTATCCGCCAGTTCGTCAAAATCCCGATGGACGGACATTCCGAGTTGTTTCATGGGGAGAGGCAGTTTGAGCATGAGTGCTGGATTGCCATCGGCGGCCATCTCCATCCCGGCCGAGCGGGCGGCCGCTGCCGCCTGCGCGCGTCCTTGGGTCTGATCAGGATCACTCATACCTGTGACGATTCCATGCACCGCCTGTAAGAGTTGACGCATTTCGGTCAGAATAAAGGCACGTTCGGCTGGCGCGAGGAGCACGGTCGTTCGGCCATCAGCCGAGGTGGTGGTCTTCCCTTTGATAAATAACCAGCCTACTATCCCTGCGCTGACTATCCAGATCACGAGAGCGATCCGGCAGAGATTCTTTGATGGTGTTGAAGATGGCAACTGGAAACTCCTTATTTTTTTGACGAGTGTTGACCATGATACTGCCAAGGGTCGGCGAACCATAGCATAAGGGATGTCTTTCGGCTTGTGAGCGGGCATCCTCCGATTTGCGGTTTGTTTACTCCTTTGTGGGGAGGAGAAAAAGTTTGATTGTAGCAATTTTCTACATCAGCTATGATTTTAACTGTACCTTTATTCCCCAATATGCCTGTTCATGGTTCTTGGGGGGGGCGAGATTTCTGAGATATTACAGGTTCTACTCATTATTTTTGGATCTCACGAGGTAAGGCATATCTCTTGCCAATAAATTAGTAGTAAGAATGTTCATGTGGATGAAATCAGATGAATTGCAGGGAGGCGAATGATCCAAATCCGCATTCATGGTAGAGGCGGGCAGGGGGTGGTTACCGCCGCCGAGTTACTCGCGTTAGCGGCATTCCAGGATGGGAAGGCGTCGCAAGCTTTTCCCAGTTTTGGATCTGAACGGACCGGCGCACCCGTCACGGCATTCTGCCGGATCGATTCTCAACCGATTCGCAGCCGGGAGCCCGTTTATCATCCGGATGTGTTACTGATACAGGATTCCACCCTGCTTCATCAGGTGGAGGTCTTTGGCGGGTTAACAGCACCGGCTATCGTCCTTATTAATTCCACACGAAATGTGGAAGCACTTCATCTTACAGATTTTGTCACCCAACATCCCGGCGTTCAGATGTATACGCTCCCGGCATCCGATTTGGCCATGAAACACGTGGGGCGACCGTTTGCGAATATTGGAATGGTTGCCGGCTATGCGGCCCTGACCGGGGAAGTCACCAAAGCCTCCGTGAATAAGGCGATTAAAGACAAGTTTTCTGGAGGGATGGGGGGATTGAATGTGGCTGTGGCTGCTGAGGTGTATGACTATGTGGCCGCCAACATGACCAAGGTCTGACTCAATGGCGTGTATGATCATGAGGATACCATGAAGAAACAAATTGAAGGATCTCAAGCCGTGGCCCATGTCGTCGCTTTATGCCGGCCTGAAGTGATGGCGTGTTATCCGATTTCTCCGCAAACCCATATTGTTGAAACCCTTTCACGGAAGGTGAAAGCGGGAGAGGTCGGCAACTGTCAATTCCTCAACGTTGAATCTGAGTTCGGGGCATTAAGTGTGCTGATCGGAGCGTCAGCCATGGGTGCGCGAACGTATACCGCAACGACGAGTCAGGGACTGTTGTTTATGGCGGAAGCGGTCTATAACGCGGCGGGATTGGGACTGCCCATTGTGATGACTATTGCCAATCGTGCACTTGGCGCACCGATCAACATCTGGAACGATCATTCGGACAGCATGTCCATGCGGGATTCCGGTTGGATTCAATTGTATGCCGAGGATAATCAAGAGGCCGTCGATCTTCACATTCAGGCGTTTCGTCTGGCCGAGGAACTCAGTTGCCCTGTGATGGTATGTATGGATGGCTATATTCTCACCCATGCCTATGAGTCGGTGGATCTTCCTACGCAGGAGCAGGTGGATGCGTACGTGCCGGCGTTTGAGCCGGTTCAAGTGTTAGATCCGCAGGACCCCGTGTCCATTGGCGCGATGGTCGGGCCGGAAGCCTATGCCGAGGTTCGCTATCTCGCCCATCACAAGCATGTGCGGGCGTTAGAGGCGATCCCACGACTCTCTCAAGCTTTTCAAGACATCTTTCAGCGACCGTCCGGTGGTCTCTTGGACCCGTATGAGACGGAAGGCGCAGAAACGATTCTGCTGGCCCTGGGATCGGTGAATGGCACGATTAAAGATGCGGTGGATGATTTACGGAAAGAGGGATGGCCGGTCGGGTCAGTGGCTTTACGTTCGTTTCGTCCCTTTCCCTCCCATGTTCTTCGTCATGTCGTCCAGGATGCTAAGCGGATTATTGTTATTGAAAAAGACCTGGCAATGGGAAAGGGTGGCATTGTGTCCAGTGATGTGAAGATGGCTCTTCGGGGGTTACCGATTATCGTGGACACGGTTATCGCCGGACTTGGCGGTCGGCCAATTCCTAAAACGTCGGTGATTGATACCGTGAAACGCGCGTGCCTGGAAGGCCTGGAGGAACCCCATTTTCTCGACCTGAACTGGGAAGCGATTAATCGTGAATTGACCAGGCAACAGGAACAACGGCGTTCGGGACCCACACCGGAAAATCTGCTTCGGGAGATGGGCGTCCCTGGCGCCAAGCCTGTTTAATCCAAATAGTGAGGCCGGTATGTCCTATCAACGGGTGAAATTTTATCAAACGGGGACCTTTACGGTTGGCAACCGGTTGCTGGATGAATCCGATCGCACCGTGCAAGCCGGGATGGATCGAACCAATTCGCTCGATTCAGGTCATCGCGCCTGCCAGGGGTGTGGAGAAGCTCTGGGCGCCCGTTATGCGCTAGATGCCGTGATGCGCGCCACGCATCGTCAGATGGTGGCGGTGAATGCCACCGGCTGTCTGGAAGTCTTCTCCAGTCCCTATCCGGAAAGCGCCTGGCAGATTCCCTGGCTGCATTCGTTGTTCGGCAATGCGCCGGCGGTGGCGAGCGGCGTGGCGGCAGCCTTGCGGGCTAAAGGGAAAACGGATATCCGGGTCATCGCGCAGGGTGGGGATGGCGCGACCGTTGATATCGGGTTCGGGTGTTTGTCCGGTATGTTCGAACGCAATGACGATGTCTTGTATGTCTGTTATGACAATGAGGCTTATATGAACACGGGCGTTCAACGTTCAGGGTCCACGCCGCCACGCGCCTGGACCAATACGACACAGGCGGTGGGAACAGACCCCGGAAATCCCATGGGGGTCGGAAAAAACCTTCCGCGGATTGCGATGGCCCACGGGATTCCTTATGTGGCCACGGCCTCGGTGGCCGACCTGCATGATCTGGAAGCCAAAGTGACGAAGTCCATGGCCATCAGGGGGGCACGGTATATCCATATCCATGTGCCATGTCCGCTTGGCTGGAAATCGGATCCCGCGCATACGATCAAGGTCGCGCGTCTGGCTGTGGAAAGCGGGTTATTCCCCTTGTTTGAAGCCGAAGGGGGCCACGTGACCGATCGAACGCGTATCCGGAACAAAGTTCCTGTCGAGCGCTATCTGGAACTTCAAGGGCGGTTTAATCATCTCCTTCATCCTCGGGATGAGAGTGCTCTTGGAGCGATTCAAGCGATGGCGGATGCCAATATTAATTTGTATCAGCTACTTTCTTCTGAGGCATAAAATGGAGCAAAAGCCCTTTGCCATCACATTGAATCCTGCCTCAAGCCTGGCCAATCATACCGGCAACTGGCGGACGATGCGTCCGATTTATGTTGACCACCTTCCGCCCTGTAATCAGGCGTGTCCGGCTGGTGAAAATATTCAAGGCTGGTTGTATGAGGCAGAGGAAGGGAAATACGAACAGGCCTGGCGCAAAATTATGGAAGATAATCCCTTCCCGGCGATTCATGGCCGCGTGTGTTACCACCCGTGTGAAACCGCGTGTAATCGTGGCCAACTGGATGAGGCCGTGAGCATCCATGCCGTTGAGCGATTTTTAGGCGATTATGCGATTGAGCAGGGATGGCAGATGGAGCCGGGCGTGGCTACTGGAAAGCGGGTGTTGGTTGTCGGGGCTGGGCCCAGCGGGCTTTCGGCTGCCTATCATCTTGCCCGTCTGGGGCATGCAGTGACTATCTACGAAGCAGGGCCGAAACCGGGGGGAATGATGCGATTTGGAATTCCACAGTACCGGTTACCCCGGAATATCCTGGATGCCGAAATTGCCAGAATTGTCGCCATGGGCGTGGCGATCCAACTGAATCAAAAAGTCGAGAATTTGGAAACGGCTATCAAAGAAGGCGGATTCGATGCCGTGTTCCTGGCTATTGGCGCCCACCTGAGTAAGCGGGTCGATATCCCCGGCCGGGATGCCGGCCGGATGATCGATGCCTTGGGATTTCTGAAGGGCATGGATGGAGAGGTGGCTCCAAAGATCGGCCGTCGGGTGGCGGTCTATGGAGGAGGTAATACCGCTATTGATGCGGCACGAACCGCCAAACGACTGGGTGCCGAGGAAACGATCCTGATTTATCGGCGGGATCGGGAGCATATGCCGGCTCATGATTTTGAAGTGGAGGAAGCCCTTGAAGAGGGTGTACTTACCAGATGGCTGAATATGATCAGGCAGGTGGATGAGACGACGCTGACTGTTGAGGAAATGAAACTGGATGAACAGGGACGCCCTCAACCCACCGGCCAGTTTGAAACGTTGGAAGCCGACACGGTGATTCTGGCGGTCGGCCAGGAAGTGGATACCGGGTTTTTAGCGCAGGTGCCGGGATTGGAAATTTCCTCTGATGGGGTGATTCAGGTGGATCCCTCGATGATGACGGGGCGTTCGGGTGTGTTTGCGGGGGGAGATATGGTTCCCGCGGAGCGCACGGTTACGGTGGCCACCGGCCATGGGAAAAAAGCTGCCAGGCATATCGATGCATATCTCCGCGGATGTGATTATGTGAAATCACCGCCCAATGCTGTGGCCACCTATGATCGTCTCAACACCTGGTACTACACCGATGCCGACAAGAGTCGCCAACCCTACCTGGATCTGGCGAGACGCCGGGCCAGCTTTGAGGAAGTGGTTGGTGGTTTGGATAAGGACACGGCGTTGCTCGAAGCCAGACGATGCCTCTCTTGCGGGAATTGCTTTGAGTGCGATACATGTTATGGCGTGTGTCCGGACAACGCCATCATCAAATTGGGTCCCGGTCAACGGTACGAAGTGAATTATGACTATTGTAAAGGATGTGGCTTGTGTGCAGAGGAATGCCCCTGCGGAGCCATCGATATGGTCAAAGAAGTTAGATAGTACAAAGGAAGTAGTGCGTAACATAAAGTAGGGATTTGGAGAAAGTTTGACGAATATGGTGACGGTCAACATACCTTGCACGAAGAACGTGCCACACCCGGGAGACTCTGTATGAAATACCTATTAGCCGTTGATGGGTCAAATGAATCGTTGGATGCCACACGAACCTTTGAAGCGCTGAGTCAGGCGGAGAGCTTGTGTGTTCTTTATGTGGTGAATGTGCCGGGTATTCCCTATCCGGCCATGGGAGCGGGTGTCGCGAAAGATTTATCGATGGCGGTGGACAAAGCGATGAGGGAAGAAGGAGAACGGATCATTGAACAGGCGGTATCCCTTTTGCCGCTACATCCGGGATCGGTCATGAAACGACTTGAGAATGGGACTCCTGCCGAGGTCATTCTCACCATCGCACAGGAGCAGGGAACCGATCTAGTGGTGCTGGGCGCCAGGGGGATAGGCCAGATTCAGGAAAAGATGTTCGGGAGTGTCTCTCATCGTGTGATGACACATGCGCCGTGTTCGACCCTGATCGTCAAGAAGCCTCTCCGCAAGATCCAACAGGTGTTAATCCCAATTGAAAGTAAGGAAGACGGAGAAGCAGTGGTGCGGTTTTTGAACAAGAAGCCCTTCCGGGAACCGATCTCTGCCATCGTCCTGCATGTCATTCCTTTTTCGGAACCGGTCTGGCCTGTAGGTGCGATGATTTCTCCGGAATTTCGAAAAGAAATGATCACCTATGGGGAAACATTTACGAATGGTATCAGCGCGGAACTAAAACAGTTGGGCCACCAGGCTAAAGGGGTTGTCGTCGTGGGAGCTCCCTCACCTAAAATCCTGGAAGCAGCCGATAAACATGCGGCCGATGTGATCATGATGCGAACGCATAGCCGGTCCGGCGTGAGTCGCTTTCTCCTGGGGAGCGTCTCTCATTCCGTGGTGCATCAAACCGAGTCTTCAATCTTGTTAGTGCGGGATTGAAGCGGGGAAAACAACAGGCTTGGATGAACTAGCCCTGGGGCAAGTGGAAGCCCAACACAATTTGGAATGAGAGAGCATATCTTTCCTGAGGTGATATGAATAAAACCTGGTATCTCATTGGTGCGGTCGCAATAGGAATTCTCGTCTTCCTCTATCTGGTTTTCTGGTGCGCCAGCCCCTGCCATTAACGGCCACCCTCGCTTTTCCGGCTCAGGTTGGAATATTTCATTGTGCGGCCTCATGACTCCTGGGATAAACCCGGCGAATCATTTTGTGATGGCCCGAGTTGGTGCCTACCATGCGGATTGGTGAGGAGAGGGGTCAGGCGGTAGAAGGGAAGCGGGAAGATCTGTTTTTTGCCTTTCTCCTCACCGGCTAAATTTACTTTTCACTGCTCACGTTTTACCCCTCACGTTTCACCGGACATGGAACGGTCGCTCGAGGCTTCTTGACGTGCTTCATTTATGACAGGCGACAAAAACCCATTTTATCGGATATAATAAATATAAATTTCTTTCATCCCTTCACTAGGAAGGCTAAAGATGGGTCGGGGTAACAATAACAGTGTCCTAAACATACTCTGCCTGGTATTGATGACGAGTTTGGTATTAAGCAGTCAGGCATGGGCTTTTACCCCAGCGAGCCGGATTCCTCATTTAAGTATTCCGATTTTGGGGACTTCCATTAATGAACAATTCAGGCCGGTGGGGTTGGTGACCCAAGTGGTGATTGATGTATATGAACGCCGGGATCACAGCGGTCTCCAAGTTCAATTTCATATCGAACCGGGACAATTTTCATTGCTTGCCCGTAAGTCTATTCACGAAGCCATCACTCGGGCGCTTGTCGCCGCAAATATTCCGTCTGAATCCTGGACTATCCTTTTGAAATTTCCTTATTCCGGCCTTACGGTGTATGGGGAAAGTCTCTCGGCCATGGTGGGATTGAGCGTGGTGTCTATGATCAAAGGGGATCATCTCCTCGAAGGCCGGGCCCTGACAGGAACCATCACGGAAAGGGGATTTATCGGAGCCGTGGGTGGGCTTCAACTGAAGATTTTAGCGGCCTACGAAAACCACTTTCAGCGTGTGTTCGTTCCCAGCGAATATGATGTACGGGATGGGGATTGGCGTACGCCGTTTCTAATGCATGTCTCTCCTGTGGCGACGGTCGATGAAGCCTACTTTGGTCTGACCGGTCATCATCTAGCGGGTCTTCCGTAATTCCTTCCTTTTATTTTTCCACCCTTACCCATGGATAGGGATTTCCTTTTTCTGTGGCGTGTCTCCGGCGCGTGCGCTTAGCCATGAAGCATGGCCAATTTCATTGAGGCAGTGTTGACCAATCCCGTCATTGGCGTTCTTGCACCTTAGCCGTCCTCAGCTGGCCGTTCCGTTCGTTTTTGTGGTCGGGGCGTAGCTTCACCGGCCATCCCTCTCAGCATCTCCGGGCAAGCGTTGAACATTCTGCAGCAATCCGCGTCACAGGTGCTAAGAGGCCTCAATCTGGCCTGATCACGAACGATTCAACCGTTCCAATGCATCTGGACGAGGGGAAAGGGAGTTTTGAGAACATGAAAGAGTTGGAAGTGTGGTCCCCTGCTTCCGGCCCGGCAGGGGGGATTTCTACGGCGAGAAATATCCAGGAGCCTATGGTTTATCGTAGCTCTGCGTGATGTAATCGACACCGGCTCGAAGAACTTTTTGCCATGCTCGTTCGATGTCAGGAGTCCATTTGGCGTCACACTCCTTGGCGGCGCTGACCAGGCTGTCAATCCAGGATTGATAGAGGCTTGGATGAATATTCAACTTCTTTTTGGAATGATTTTCCGCGATCCTGTTGAGGGTTATCGTTCCCGACGCCTTTCCTTCAAGATGCGAGATCATCATGGCAACGCTGGTCCTCAGAAGTTGTTTTTGTTTGGTGAAGTCGGTGTTTTTGAACATGGGGTTGATGCTGGGATGGCTGCCCAGGAATATTTCATAAAATCGATCAATGAAATGAGGGGGTCAGGCATGCTCGTCCATAACTATGCTTCACGATCTCGAGTCCGTCCATATTCATCTTCCTCCTCGTTTCAGTGGGTTAAAGCTCTTTGCTCTCTGTCGCCCAGCCGGAGGTTAAACGTGAGGATTACGTATGTGGAGAATCTTGATGTGGGTTCTTAGTCCCTGCCGGAAAACGATTCTTGGTTTTCCGGCTTGGGCGGTTGATTTGTCGTTTTGAAGCATGTGGCAGGTGCCTCTGCGTGGAGGGGGGACAGCCCTCTCGCCATCATCTCCGCGGTTTGTCACGGGGGCCATACGAAGACCGTCAAAGATGGATTCCCGATACTGGATGTCGGGAATAACAAATTGTCTCCGACCTCCCAGCCGGTAGTAAACAGGGAACTATCTGAACGGAATTCAGGATTGATTCCCGTTCTTACGGAAGCGACAGAGAACGGAACTGTTCTTTGAAGGGCACCGTCACCGTTGATGTTCTGACCCTGTCCGGGTGAGAAAACATTCCCGTATGGATGTTAATACCCTTTGAGGTTTTCGATGGGGTATGTAAGATTTTTCCCCAGAATCCGTTCAAGGGTGCGGGTCATGACGACGATGTCATTGTCAAACGATCCATGAGCCAGGGGAATTTCACCCACGCCATCAGAAACATGAATTTCCGAATGTTCTGTCGGGGACTTGCCGTTTCCCCAGAATTGACCCCACTCTTGAACGGTTTTCCCCAAGGCCGAATGCCAGTCTGTTTTGGAGGAGGAAGGATCCCAGGCCTTGGCCATCCCCAGCAGAGGTGTCTTATGGTAATCCTCCAGGGCCCGGCTCACCAGATAGAGCAATGATTTTCCATAGGGGCCCACCGAATCTCCCCGTTCACGTTTGTCGTTCAATATTTCAAACACCACGTCGGATTTTCTGAGAATGTTTGGCGCCTCGATTGCGGGTTTGTAATGGTTGAGCGCAAAGCGAGTGGTGCAAGCCGGAGCGAACAAGGTACAGGTACGGGCTGGGAGGCTCTGCTGAATGAAAAAGTCCAAGAGATATCCCAGTAAAATGGATCCGGCCGAATGTCCTACTAGATGGATTTCGAGTTTGGGGAATTGGGTTTTTAAGGTGACCAGCGCCGCCGTCACCAATCCAAGTGTTGGTGTTGAAAGGGTGGCGGCCGCCTGAGCATTTTGTTTCATCTGCGCCCATACGGCTTTCACCAGGAGGTTCTGACAGGCGACTTCAACCGCCCGGTCTTTGGCCTCTTTCGCCGCGTCCTTCATGCTATCCCAGATATCTTTCCATGCTCCTTGGGGTTCGACGCCTTGCGTGGCATCTCCCATGATATTCAGTAAGCTTTCCTGGAAGCCGGTTCGCCACGTAAAGAAGATGGGATACAGGTTATTGGCTTTGAAATAGGGAGCCATGATGCGGATGCGCTCGATGGAGTCTTCCTCGGAATTCAGGCCTCCATGTGCGTATAACGCCAGTTTTGTCCCACCCTTGGAAAGCCAGTCGGTTGGCATGGCGACCAATATTTCATGTAAGGACGACAGGGCATCCTTACGAACCAGGCTGCGGTTGAGAACCGTTCCGTTGTTACCTAATACCACTGAATGGTCGTAGGCGGTATCGGAATCCCAAGGCGCCACTTCGGGGTGCTTGTACTTATGAGGAGACGTGCTTTTTTCAAAAATTCCAAAGAATTTGGCGGGTTCGGTCGAGGATCGCACGAGGGATTCTTTTGTTTGGTATCGTCGGGATTTGGCTCCGATCATGGGTGATCCGAGGGCGGCGACCCATGCGTCCATGCCATGTTGGACCCAATCCGGATAGGTTAAAATTGCGAATCCGTGTGTGCCCCATGTGGGGCCCCAGGAATTTTGGACAATAAATCCCAGGTCGTTATAGCCCACGATGGCAAATGCATGACCACCCGGTTGTTCAACTTTCTTGGGAAGCTGGATGATTGCAATGCCAGTGGCCTTTTTCCAACGATTTTGGCGTGGGAACCAGCCTTCATGCACATTGGCCGAGACATATGCCGCCCCGACTTCATAAATGGCGGCTTGCATATCGGTAATTGAATCTTTGTTGATCCGGTAATAGGCTCCGAGAGGACAAAAGGCCGCTTCTGAATCCCAGCCCGCTTTGGGCTCCAAAAACACGACGGCGCCTTTTTTGTCCCGATACGGCCAGGTGGTGGCCTCACACACTCCATGACGGTGCCAGCCTTTCATGGCGCCACGGCAACTGGACCCTTCGTATTCTTCCCCCGGCCATTCATCATATTGCTTCGCCAGGTGGTACAGCATGCGTTCACTCACTTTCGGCGGAATGCGTTTCCTGGAATCCTTGGCCTGACGCCACCGCAAATAGTTAATCACTGCCGCCAGCCCGAAGCCCGTGCAGGCACCTTCTTCACCCTGGTCAAGGATGAGTTTTGCTTTGGCATAACTGCCAAAATGCTGCTTGATTTGCTTATGGTCCGGAAACTGTGGCGGAAGGGAGCGGAGACGGGGTTGGTATTCCCGATCCCGTAAGTCAATCCGATCCGGTCGGGCATCAAGTTGTTTGCCATTGAAGGTTACAGTGGGCATTGTTCATCCTCCTGATGAAAGAAGAGTAATCTTGGCAAGGATTTCCACGAGGAACTAACCTGCATGGTTTTCGCAAAGCCGCATTGTAAGATAAAGCAAACATTGAATCAAAAAATGGAAATTTTGCGGTGCAGCGTTACGGTGATGTGTATCTAAGGCTGGTTGTCGGGGGGATTGAAGATATTTCGGAATTGTGAAGGAATGGGCTTGGCGGTTTCTTGACGACCCTCAAGAAATGATAAGGAGTTCGAGGGAAAGATCGACTCAGCGCTGATGCGCCATGAAATTATGGGTAGGTTTGATGCCAAAAAACATGAATGAAACCGAGCCATTATCTTCGCAGTCTGGCATTGCAGCCAGGTGGGTGATGAAGGACCCATAAAATTATGGGTGAGGAAGTAGGCGTTGAGGAATTTTTGGTTAATTTCTCACCGAAACTTTCCGAAAGAGTTACCTACGAAAGAAAGAAAACAGATGTCAATAATCAC
>Ga0224496_10001492_pt1 | contig 14487 bp, 9 predicted proteins | sample SF_Jul11_sed_USG_2_FD_168127 | JGI IMG/M metagenome (GOLD analysis project Ga0224496, IMG submission 168127) | Sediment microbial communities from San Francisco Bay, California, United States - SF_Jul11_sed_USGS_8_1 | ecosystem: Environmental > Aquatic > Marine > Sediment | place: USA...
AGCTTCCTCCGCCCACCGACGAGAAAGTACCTATCGCCCTGTTGGAAATTCCACCACTGATCGACGACAACGGGCCGCTCACGCGGTTCCTACGACCCGTTACAAACCCACCAAAGCTCGAGTATCCGTGCTCTGGTCCGATCACCAGGTTATGCGACCCGGTGCGGAGGAAGGGGAAGACGGACTGATCCGGTTCGTTGTAGCCCACCACGAGGTTCCCCAGACCAGTGAGGTTTTCGCAATGCGAATCGTCGACCGCGCACCCATCATCGGTACTTCCTGAACCGCTGCGCACGTGGACGTTGGCTCCTTCGATGATCCAGTGAGGCCCAGCGAGGCGGTCGATCGGCCCGGCCTCGACCCGTACGAACTGGAGAATCGTCTGCGCCTGTGTCAGCGCCGTCTCCATGGCCTCGACCCGTGCGTCGGTCTGTGCCAACACCCCCTCTAGGGCCTCTACCTGCGCGCCCAGCGCTTCGACTTGCGCTTCGAGTCGGGCAACGCGCGTCGCCAAGCCATGAGACGGACCTTCGCTGGTGTTGTCATCCATCTGAGCGAACGCATCCAAGGGAAAGGTTGCAACCAGCCAGAAGGAGACGACAAGAACAGACGTGAGCCAGTGCATGGTTACCCCTCCATTCCTACCCACCTCCAGTCTAGAGCCCCGCACTCTGGGCGTCACAACTGCCCTAGAAACAGGTCGATTACGAACGCTGTTGGGGGCGCGGGGTAATCCTGGAAATAAGCATCATTGGGGGGTGGCGTCTGCTAGCCAGGCCGTGAGTCCGGGGGGAAGCCGGGGGTAGTGCCTCCCGAGCCCGTCGGAGATCCTCGAGTTGGAGATTCAACAATGCCCAACGAGAGGACGCACCGACGGAACGGTTTATCGTCTTGGATGTTGATGCCTCGAGCTGCCCGCCCGAGCGCCGCCGCTCAAGCCCGCGTCGGACGAGTCGCTCGAGCATGACCACGCGTTCTTGGCCGAAGACGCTCCGTGGGCGCTCGATCAGACGACACCCGACGGCGACGACATGGCATAGACACTGATCTCGGTCCATTCGGTCCACCCCTGCACCCGCGGCCGCAGCGCCCCCTCCCAGCGGCGCCAACCAGCCAGCCGTCCTGCGACGCTCCTACGGCGCGAGCCCCGCCTTGCATCGGCGCCGCTGAATCCTGCAATGAGAACCCCGGGGGGAGCCGCGTGCGGTAGTGAATGGATCGTAGATTTGCATTTTGCGTTATGTCGTGCGGTGAGATAATCGCGAGAGCGATCGGCCAGCCCAGGGACGCGGATTTCCCACAACCGGGGTGGATCGATGCGGCACGACGCAATCCAGATTCGATTTGCGAAGCGCTACCGCGTTCTGATCGCATTGCTCGCCGCATTCGGGATGAGTGGCTCGATTGCGAATCCTGCGCACAGCGAGCTGCTTCAGCTGGACATCATCGGCACGGTCAGATTTGCGGGCTGCCCTTACGACGGAATGTGCTGGCTCTATCCCCTCATGTGGGCTGTGTCGAGTGGGGAGAGCATGACCCTCCGCGTGATCTATGACCCCGACGTACCTCTATCGGGAGATTATTCGGAGGCGGATTATTACTACGCGGAATACGACCACGCGATCCCGCTCCAATCTCCTCTCGGAATGGAGATCAGCTTCGGATCCTATGGGATCAGTGTCGGAAGCAATGGTGCGGCGGCAGAGGACTACTGGATCAGCGTGTTCGACGTAATTGAGTCCTATCCGAATTTTCCCGATATCCAGGAGTCGATTGGAATCCAGATTGAGGTTCCACCCGGCAGCGTGATCCTGCCGGGTCCTCCAGGTTTCCATGATCTAGAGTTTCATGGCATTTATTGCTTCTTCACCAATTTCGGCGGCCATGACTTCCTGGTTGGTCCATCAATTCCAGCAGGGTTTCCGCTATTCGATTGGGACGACATTCAGCTGCGAGTCGAGGTCAGTGACCCCATTTATGATCAGCTGGGGTTCGCGTTCATGAACATCGATCAAGTGACTCTGACACCAGTACCGGAACCCTCAGTGCGCCTCGGCGTCCTGGCAGGCGCCGCAGTGCTCGGGTTGCTGCACCGCACACAACGGGGCAAGCGGCGGCGCCAGTTCTAGTTCGCAAGACCGGAGGTTCTTCTCCGGATCGCCGAGCAGTGAGTCGTTTTGCTGGAACTTCTGATTGCGAAGGCCCGGGCGGCGCGCCACCCGGGCCTTCCTGTCTGCGACGGCGCCCGGCATCGATCTCGACGCAGAGTTGCGGCAATTCGCCCCTGGCGTTGTAGGAGAAGCACGCCACTCACCGGTGCACCTGTGTTGAGAATAGCTCTCCCGAATCCGAAAAGACTTCCTACTCCATCTACACAACGAGTAGGATGGATCCGGTTTCGATCGTTACGTCAAATGGCCCGCCGAGCGGCGGCCCATCGCACGCGGCGATGCCCCTCGCGTCAGTCCGTGTGATTGCGTCGATCTCTCCGGGCGGACCCCATCAAGGAGGATCGACAGCATGCGAAAGCACACATGGACCGCGCGACTGATTCTGGCCGCCGGGCTGCTCCTCATCGCGGCGCTCGCCATCGGCGCCATGCGCGGACCGCAGCTCACGGCGGAGGAGTACGCCTTCGCCGACGCCGTCGGCGTCGGCGAGTACGCGTACACCCTGAACGAAATCATGGCCTACACCATGGGCTCCTTCGTGCTGCCACTGCCCGACCGCCAGGACGCGCAGGCCTTCCGGACCTGCGGCAGCGCCGCCGAGCACCAGGGGGCCGACTTCCTGGTGACCCAGATGATCAGTATCGGCCTCGACCCTGTGGTGAAGGAGCCCTTCCCGGTCCAGGCCTACGAGACCCGGGGCGCCTCGGTGCAGGTGATCTCGCCGACTGCGTCGGAAGTGATGCTCGCCAGCGGCTACACCGGCATCGACGGCACGCCGGATGGCGGCCTCAGCGGCGAGGTCGTCTACGTCGGCCTCGGTCGCATGCAGGACTACGACGCCCTGAAGGCGGCCGGCGGAAGCGCGGAGGGCAAGATCGTCCTCGTGGACGTCAGCGAAGAGGACATGTACTGGTTGCAGTTTCCGCACATGGAGGCCCGGATCCAGGGCGCCATCGGCATGGTGGTCCACTGGCTCGAGTACGGCGAAATCGAGGACTCCGTCGTGACCCACGACGCCGAGACCGAGATGTCGATCCCGGCCGTGTCCGTGAGCAACAAGAACTTCGCCCGCATCAAGGAGATGGCCGAGACGAGTGACGATCCGGTGGTGGTCAAGATCATCGACACCGCCGACCAAGCGCTCTCGGGTACGTCCTACAACGTCATCGGCTACATCCAGGGCACAACGCGCGCGGACGAGCTGGTGATCGTCGCCGACCACTACGACACGCACTGGTACGGGGCGTCCGACGACGGCTCGGGCGTGGCGCGCCTGCTGGGCATCGCCAAGGGGCTCGTCGACTCGGGCTACCAGCCCGCGCGCACGCTCGTGTTCGTGGCCACCGGCTGCGAGGAGTGGGGCTGGACCGACACCGAGTACGACTGGTCGATCGGCGCCTACAACGCGATCCACAACCAGCATCCCGAGTGGGCGGGCAAGACGCTCGGCTACTTCAACCTGGAAGGAGGCGGAACCATCGGCGCCACCAGCGTGTCGCTCAGCGGAATGCCCGAGATGGAGAACTTCCGCAAGAAGTTGCTGCGACCGATCGACACGTACTTCAACAACACCGCCCCCTACATGAGCTACTACGTTCCGTCCGTCGCGTACTCGGAGCTCCCGAGCACCTGGGCGGATCAGTTCTCGTTCGGATCCCACGGGATCGGAATCATGAACGTGGGCAGCCGCAGGCCTCGTCCACCGGTGCCGTCCGCGTACCACACGCAGATGGACAGGATGGATCGCATCTCCGCGGAGAGCCTCGCGATGAGCATCATCTCCAACGGCGTCGTGGCGATGCGCCTCGATCGCTCCGACGTTGCGCCCTACAACTTCGCCAAGTGGGTGAAGCTCATGCAGGGCACCCTGTGGGGGCCGACGCTCTCGCAAAACGGGATCGCCACGAGCGACTTCTACGCGGCGCGGGATCGATTCAAGCGAGAGGGCGAGTCGGTCTGGAAGCGCATCAACGGGCGGGGCTTCGAGGACACCGCGACGGCCACCAGCATGCTGCTGGACACCCAGAAGCTCGTGGCCTCGGAGCTCATCACGGTGGGTGGCTACGTCGAGCCGCTCTTCCCGCACGAGCACTACCAGAGCGACATCTGGGTGCTGGACGCAGTCATCGATCTCCTGAATGCGGGAGACATCGATACCGCGCTCGAGTACCTGCGCTGGGTGTACGGGATGTGGGAAGGCACCAACGTGAGCCCCGAGGTCTATCAGGAGATGATCATCAACCGCAGAGATCCGACGCGGGACGATCTCTTCTGGGCGACGGATCGCCTCGCGGTGTACACGGACCTCTACAGTGAGTACTTCTCGCTGCTCGCGAAGAGGGACACAGGAGACACGGACTACTCGGCAGAGCTCGCGTCGATACAGGCAAAGTACGGGGACGTCCAGGCCCTGCTGCAGGGCGCCATCGACTCGATGACAGAAACGCTGTCGACGGCGGCGGACAACCTGAAGGCAATCCAGCTCCTGAAGTGAGCACTCGCCCGACCGCAGCTGGGAAGGCTCGCGCATGAATCGCGGGCTCGGGCGGAAAACCGCCCGGGCCCGCCTCGTTGCGGCGGATGGACGGCGGGAGCGCCGAGAGTCGGGATCTGCGTTGCCCGCCGGGCAGCGAGCGGAACCTTCGCGCGCAAAGAGCCGTGGGAGAAACACCGTGCGGATGCTTGCCACTCTCGTTCTGGGCCTGAGCCTGGGCCTGCCCGCGCAGGCGGGCCCCGCAATGTTCCAGGCGAGTCTCGACATCCTCTGGATCGGCACCAACGCGGGACCCGCCGGTGCGACGGCGAGACACTTCCACCTCCCCTTCGACGACGTCTGCAACCCCTATTTCCCGGGCGGCACGACCTGCTCTCCGACGCGGGTCGAGAACGGCACACCCCTTACGGGGAGCGGCGCGGCCAATGTGTTCGGCAGCGGCCCGGCGGCCTTCACGCTGCCGAAGGCCGCCATCGCGCGAAGCTTCTCCGGCGCGTTCCCCACCCACTATCCCACCTACCTCGGCTCGTTCGTGAGCGGACACCTCTACAACGACGCGGTGGCCACCACGCCGGGGGGCGGCCCCGGCTTCTTCGGCCCCGGAGCGGGCGCCGGATCGCTCACCCACGCCTACTCCCCTGCCTCCTACGGCGTGGCGCGGGTCGTCGCCGGCGCCGAGCGTTTCGGCGGCCTCATGGGGTTGCGGGGCGGGGCCACCCTGTTCCGCGATCTCTACTTCACGCCGCCCGTGGCGGGCTCGCGGCCGATCGTCACGGGCTTCGGCGCCATCGGCATCACCCCGGCCATTGGGAGAACCAACGGCTACACGGCCAGCGTCGTGCGGCACCTGCTCTACTTCGAGCGGGGTCGCTACCGGAGCGTCGCGTATCCCGTCCTCGCCACGGGCTTCCGCTGGACCACGGGCACGGTGTACGCGTACGACGCCGTCGGGCGCTACGCGTCGCGCTTCACTCTGGCGGGCTACGACCAGCGCACGCCGATGGGCCTGGGCACGCTCCAGCTGGTCACGCCGTTTCTCGCCCACTGGGCGCTGAGTCCCGCTCCAGATCACGTGGCAGGTGTCGCTTCACTCCGAATCCGCTTCGCGCCCGAACCCCACGCAACCCTTCTGCTCGCCGCGGGCATCGGGCTGCTCGCCGCGCTGCGCGGCTACGCCAGCAGCCGGCGGACCACCTGGCTCACGAGCTTGCCATCCGCAGCGGCGCCCAGGCGCTCGAGGGCGGGCTTCATCACCCGGCCCATGTCCTTGGGTCGCGCCATATCGTCGCACACAGCGCCACCCGATGGAGCCTGGCCGACGACCGTGTACCCTCCCCGTTCTTACGCTTACGGCAGCGCGTCACCCATGACCGATCCCAGGAACATTCGCGCGCGTTCGGTGTCGAGTCTATAGACGACGTTCGTCGCCCTGCACACGGCATCGCCCTGAATTGTTGTCGCTGCAAGCACCTCGGTGCCATCCTCCAACCGCAGGAAGTTCGGTCCGCCCGAATCTCCGTAGCAGGTACCGCCGTCGCCGGTATTCGGATTCATCGAAAGCACCAGGTAGCCTGGCGTCATTGCCAGGTACTCCGACTCGGCCGCGCGGCGCTCGAATGGATCGGGGAAGTACGGCTTCCCGTCGCCGAAAATCACCGTGCTGCCATACCCCACCGCCGTAAACCTCTGCCCATGGAGGCCATTCTTGTCTCTCATTTCGGCCAGCATCCCCTCGGTGGGCAATGCGGCGGGTGCAGGCAGAGGCCCACCCACGACGGTGTTCAAATCGAGAAACAGCACCGCGCTGTCCGCGTTTTGCTCGTTGACACCGAGCGAGGCGTTGGTGAACCCCGGATCCACCAAAATGCCACTAACCCGGACGCGGGGTTCGTTGGGAGTGGGATCCGCGGGCGGAGTGGAATCCACCACCTGCGTCGTGAAGTCGGGATCGAAGCTTACCCAGAGATTGTTGGGCGACGTCCCCGAGGAGCCAATGAAACAATGCCCCGCCGTCAGCAAGACGTCCTCTGCAATGAGTGTCCCGGTACAGATGTTGTAATTGATGGTCGCCGGCCCTTGAGTCGTGAATCCGCGATAAGTGAAAAAGGGCGTTCCCACGTTCGGATGCCCATCTCCGTCCGGAGCGCCGTTCGTGATGGCAAGCGCCGAATCGCCTGCCATGCCCCCAACTACCACAATCAAAGCCCAGAACTGAATGCCTTTGCGCATCCTTTACCTCCTCTACTCAGACGAAACTGCGAGGTGCCCATTGGATGACGCACAGGTTTGTACCGCCTGTACCTCACGCAATGACATCCTGCACTCCGAATTCGAACGAAGTAAAGAGCATAATCACGAACCGGCTTTACAACCGACAAATGCGCAAATTCAAGCACTTGCAAGTAACTGAATCTTGATTATAAGGGGCCGCCACCAAGTGTGCGGGAGCACACCAGGGGCATCGCAGATCGTTACACCGCCCGACCCTCCTTTTCGAATCTGACCGCAACTGGCCCAGCGCGCGGCCTGATTGGCGAGATCTGAGCCGAGCGGCACACTCAATCTTGACGCGGTAGGTGGCACCCGGTATGCCCTGTGCATCGGCGCTCACGGACGGGGGCGATGGTGCTGCACCGACTCACGGGCCGCCTGCACGCATGGATGCTTGCCTGTGCCTGCACGCTGATGAGCACCGCGCTGCAGGCTTTCTCGGCAGCGGCGATGGTCGAGCTCGGTGCCCTGGGGAATGACAGGGCCGTCAGCGTCGCGGTGCAGGGCTCGCTTGCCTATCTGGCGAACAGCGAAAACGGCATTTCGATCCTAGACATCTGCGACCCGACCCATCCGATCCAGGTGAGCTCCTTTACGACCTGGGGCGCGGCGAATGACGTGCAAGTGAGTGGAGACCTGGCGTTCGTCGCGGCCGGGTTTTCCGGCCTTCGCATATTCGATGTGTCGGATCCATTGGCGCCGGTACCACTCGGCCGTTCGCGCGGATCGGACGATGCCGTTTCGGTTGAGCTTGTTGACTCCATTGCGTACGTGTCCGAAAACCGCGGCGGATTGCGTATTCTGAACGTTTCAGATCCTGCGAATCCAGTTCTTATGGCCCAAGTAGCCGGGTGGGCGAAGGCGGTGCACGTCGTCAGCGGCCTGGCCTACGTGGCGAGCGGCAGCCAAGGCCTCCGCATCCTCGACGTTTCGGACCCGGCCGCGCCGGAGCTCCTCGGATCCCTAGGCGCAAAGGACGCGGCCGTCGCGGTTCATGTCCGGCACGGCATTGCCTACGTCGCTGACGGAAGATTCGGTCTAACACTCATCGACGTCGGGGATCCTGCGCGCCCCGCGTTTCTGGGCGAGCTCCAGCTGCCAGGGTCCGCGATTGGGATCGACGTCGATTGGCCTCGCGCCTACGTCGCGGACCCCATTGCCGGCCTGCACGTCGTCCACATCGGGCATCCCGCAGCGCCCAAGCTGCTCGCGTCGCACGCTGTGAGGGGGCAGCCTTGGGGTGTCCTCGTCCGCGGCCATACTGCCTTCGTGCCAGCGTTCGGTGCCGGGCTTCAGATCGTCGACCTCACGGTTCCGAACAGGCCTACTCCGCTGGGCGCCCTCGACGGCCCGGGCCAGGTGTATGGAGTCAGGATCCGCGGAGACGTTGCGTTCGCGGTCGAGTCTCTCACGGGTGTGCGCACCATCGACATTTCGAACCCCGCGTCGCCACGGGCGATCGGGCTTCTCGCGATGGAGAGGCCTTACGAGATTGATTTCGTAGACGACCTGATGTACGTGGCTGACGGGACCGAGGGCCTGTTGATCGTCGACGCGAGCGACCCGACGGAGCTCGTGACCGTGGGCTCGATCGATACAGCTTTCAGCCCGCGGGGTGTGCGCGTCGTTGGCAACTTCGCGTACGTCGCGGATCACTCGGCGGGGTTGCGCGTGTTCGACGTCTCGGATCCCACGGCGCCAGCTGAGATCGCTCACCTCGATACCCCCGGATTCGCGATCAGGGTGGATGTGCTCGATGGACTCGCCTACCTCGCAGATCACCGAGGCGGTTTGCGCATCATCGACGTCTCCGACCCAACTTCGCCATTCGAGATAGGTGCCCTGGACACCCCAGGAGACGCCATCGGTATAGTGGTCGAAGGCTCGCTCGCCTTCATCGGCGACTACCGCGCGGGCTTGTTGATCGTAGACGTGTCGAACCCGCGGGCACCGGTCGCGATCGGTTCGAACACGAGGGTCCCCGCAGCCGGCCCGGTGCTGGTGGGAGACATCCTATACGTGCCCGCAATGGACTCCGGTCTCGCCGCATTCGACGTGTCGGATCCAACAGAACCGCGGCTACTCGCCGCAATCGAATCCGAGACCACACATGCGGTCGGCGTGGCCGGAGACCTTGCGGTAGTGGGTGTTGGCGACGGCCTGCGCACCATCGACATCTCGGATCCCACAACGCCGATGCCTCTGGGCTACCCGCCCCACGTGGCGAGAGTCTACGAGATGAAGCTCGATGGCAGCCTCGCCTACTTCGCGGATCAGGGCGTCGGCCTTCAAATCGTCGATGTCTCGAATCCGACGCAACCGATCGCGTTGGGATTCGCCGGCGGCAGCGGACATTCGCGGGATGTGGAACTGGCCGGTGACATTGCGTTCCTAGCTCTGGGCTCGACAGGCGTGCGGGTGATTGACATCTCGAATCCCGAATCGCCGCACATCGTGGGATCGATCCGTAGTCGCCGCACCTCACACGACATCGAACTCGCCGGCTCACTCGCCTACGTCGCCGAGATCACAGGATTGCGCGTGCTCGATGTCTCCGATCCCAGCGTACCCGTCGAAGTTGGTTGGCTCGAGGCCCCGGAGTTTGGTGCGTCCGCCCTTTCCATCGTAGGAACTCATGCTTTCGTGGCGGGCGACCGCTGGGGGCTCCACGTGGTCGACATATCCGACCCCGCGATCCCCGTGTTGGTGGCCACACTAGACCTTCCCGGTAGCGAGCAGGACATTGTTGCTCGAGGCAACATTGCCTACCTGGCGGCGTCCTCCGGCCTCTGGATTATCGACATCTCAAATCCTGTCTCGCCCCAAGTCACCGGGTTCCTGCGGCTCTCCACGGGGCACTGGGACATCGAAGTCGAGGGGGAGACAGTCTACGTCGCGGACGAGCCCGGGGGCCTTCGCGTTGTCGACGTATCGGACCCGACGACCCCGGTCGAGACCGTGGCGTTTGGGTGGGCCGGCGCAACCGCGGTTGCGGTGGCTGGTGACGGGCTGGTCTATGTGTCGTCCTGGAGGCTCGGCAACGTTGCTGTGCAGTTCGCTCCCGAGCACCTCGCGGCTCCGCCCCCATCGCTCGAGCCTGGGGACCTCCCGCGCACGGGTCCGCGCTGCTTCGACGCCAACCGCGCCGTTCGACGTTGATCCGCTTCGCCGACAGCGTTGTAGGGCCCAACGCGGGCCGGATTCTCCCGCGGCGCCGAGTTGACCGAATTCCTACTTCTCGAACCTGCCGAAGGCCCCGCTTGTAATTCCTATCTTCTCTTCAGGCGGCCGGAGATTCACCACACGAGCCGACGAGGAAATCACGCCACGCGGGCAGATCTGCCCATTAGCCGCCCTTGAGCCCGGGATCGCAAGTCCCGATAGCCTCCGGTTCCCCCTACGAAAACGCCCCGACCAAAGCCGGGGCGTGCCGAGGAACTCAGCCGTATGCGAACGCTACGCGGCTGGCCGCCGCCGCGTCGCTCGGCCGACGAGCAGCATTCCCGTGCTGAAGAGCAGGAGTCCGCTGGGCTCAGGGATCGGCGCCGTCCCCCAGATCTGCCACTTGGCTTGGAGATCCCACTCCAGTGTTCCGTACGTGTCATAGGACGTCGCTTCTATGAAGACCCGATCAACGACCAATCGAATAAAATCAATGGATGAGCCTTGAAGATCCGGAGAATGCCCGAGCATCCCGTCCTCTGGGCCCGTGCCAAAGGAGCCCGAGAAAGACAGCCCCGACCCGGGCTTCGAATAGAATGGAAGCCTCCCGACAGAGAGATCCTCGGTGACACCGTTCGTCAGACGGCTCGCAACTCCGAGAAAATCAGCGCTGTTGATCGCATTGAAATCGTAGACCCCCGAGCTCCCCAGCGTCCATTGGATGTCTGCCCCTAGCTGGAGATCTATGTCGAGACCCCAGGGTTGCGTACCGCCAGAGAAGGAGTTGAAACCATACGCAAGAGAGAGAACGGCAAACTCCTCCGTGGCACCCGCAAATCCAGAACTCAAGCCACTTCCAGAGTTTGAACCACTGACTTCAGCGAGAATGATGGAAGCTGCCCTGACAGGGGCAGCGGGGGCCGCCACTGCAAGCATCGAGGCTGCGCCAAGCAGAAGCGCCGTGATCTTCTTGCCGTCACGATTTCGAATCATGCCTTCCCATCCTGTTGATTCTCGACGAGATTCCCGGGGAGTCTGCTCAGCAATATTGGGGCCAAATTTGGAAATGCCCATTGTTTCAGGCATTTACAAACTCCACGAGGCTGGAGGGAAACGGCCGAGTGTAAAGTTCTCCGGCACCATCTCCCGCTCTCGCATCGGCGAAATAAGGAGAGGCGCTCAAAAGACGAGAGAGAGCAGCAGGTTATGCAACCGCGGCGAAGCGCAGCCGAGTGTAAACTGTGTTGACACTAAGGGGGGGCGCGGAAAGTATCAGCAGGGTTTCTGCTAGGCCCAGCGCGGGGTCTGATTCTCTCATCGGCTCCAATCTGACGGAATCGTACTTATCGGATCTGGCAACAACCCCGCTTGAACTTGCTCTGCCCTGAAACTCCAGAAGCGTGCACGGAAATCCCATGCTGGGCTCCCTCCTCGGAAGCCAGAACCCCCCGCTTCGTGTTATTCGCGGTCACGGGCTGAGCGAATCGGATAGGCAGAGTATTTCCTATGGCCAGTTGAACTGCTCAGACTCAGGCGCGTGGGTGAGCGTGGCAGGTCTTGCTGTACCATGATCCGGATTTCGCTGGGTTCCATCGAATGACCGCCGACGCCGGACTTCCTCGCGACTGTTACCTCTCTCCGTCCGCAGGTGACGGCCGCCCGCCGCTGTCGGAGATCTTCTCGGCCCTCGAGCCGCTTCTGCCGGCCGGATGGCGGCAGATCGAGGTCGCGACGCAGCCGGCGCCGTCCGGCGGCAGTCTCCCGATCCGTGCTTACGTCAACGCGGAGCCGGTTGACGCCGTCCTCATCGGCGGCATCCACGGCCGGGAGCCTGCCGGGGCGCTGGCCATGGCGCGCTACGTTCCAAGACTCGTCGAGCGCGGCGGCTCGCTGGGGCTGCTGCTGATGCCGCTGCTCAACCCCTGGGGCTACCTTCATCACATCCGCTACGGGCCGTCCGGTGCGAGCGTGTCGGACAGCGATCACCTGCTCGGGCACCGCCCGAGCCCGGCCTGTCCCGAAGCGGCGGCCATCACCGCCTTCGTGATGAACGGTGTCCGCATCCGGCCTGGCGCGGCGGTGCTGGATCTCCACGAGGACCCGGTCTACGAAGCGCCGGACTACCAGTTCGAGGGTTCGGGATCCTACATCTACGTGACCGGGAAGGGCGCCATGGCGCATCCGGCGAGCCGCCGCGTCCGGGACTGCCTGGACCGCTCGCGCCTGCCGCTCGTCCGCGAAGGCGTGACCCGGTTCGGCGAACGCCTCGCCGACGGGGTCATCGTCGACACCGCGGACGGATCCATCGACGAACTGCTCGCGCGGCGCGTCGGATGCAGTCCAGTGATCACCGTGGAGAATCTCCTCCACGCTCCCGACTCTCCACCGCTGGCGCAGCGCGTGGAGGTCTATCTCGACGTGATGGAGGCCTTCTTCGGCGCCCCGGGCGAGGAGCTCCCGTGTGCACCACACTCGTCGTAGGACGCAACCGCAGCGCCACCGGACACGTTCTGCTGGCGCACAGCGAGGAGCTGGGAAGGAACGCGGCACACAAGGTCTCCGTGGTTCCCGGCCGCGATGTTCCGTCGGGCGAGCGCTTCCCGCTGTACTCGTCCGGATCGCTCGATCAGCCCGGGCATACCGCTCGTCACCTGGTCACCAGGATCTTCGACAAGCAGCACTACCCGGGCGACCACACATCCGGCATCAACGAGCACGGCGTGGCGGTGGCCAACAACATGGCCATGATGCGCGACGTTCCTGAAGCGCGGATGTACGAGGTGATTCCCGGCGGCATCATCTGGACCGAGTTCCTCCAGCTCGCGCTGGAGCGTGCCACGTCCGCCCGCCAGGGCGCCGCGCTGGTGGAGGAGCTCGCGGGCCGCCACGGCCTGAGCTGCGATTCGGGGACGATGATCGCCATCGCGGATCCGGACGAGGCCTGGTGGGTGGAGCTCGCGAGGGACGGCCTGTGGGCCGCCGAGCGGGTTGGCGACGAGGAGGTGTCGGTGCGGGCCAACTGTTACCGGATCGGGGCGCGCCGGGACGACGACGCCGGATCAGCGAAATCCGCTCCGGGCCTCGCAGCGCATGCCGCGTCGAGGGGATGGCCGAGCGACAGCCCACTGCGCTTCGCCGACACGGTCGGCGACCCGGCCAACCAGTCCGACCGCTACAACCTGGACCGGCACGAGGTGCTCGAGGAAAGGTTGCGCGGGCGGAAGAAGGTCGGCGTGCCGGATCTCGTGGAGCTGCTCCGCGAGGTGTTCGAGGGCACCCCGCTCCAGCGGGCGAGACCCGACGGCTCCCCGTTCCGCACCGGGGTCCGCACGGTGGCGCGGATGAACACGGAGGTGTGCACCATCCTCGAGCCGCGGCGCGGCATGCCGCCGGAGGTGGCTCACCGGATGTGGTGCTGCATGTCCACGTCGCTCACCGGCACGTTCGTGCCCTTCCACCTGGGGATCACGAGCGTGGAGCCCCACTATGCGACGGCGGGCGGCCGTTACGATCCCGGGTCGGCCTACTGGCTGTTCACGGAGCTGGCGAAGCTGGTCGACTGCCGGTACCGCGCGTGCGCGGAGGTCGTCCTGAGCCGGTGGGCCTCGTTCGAGAAGGAGACCCTGCCGGCCCTGGCCGCCGTCGAGAATCGCCTCGCCGGCGCCGGCCTGACCGAGGCGGTCGAGGCCCTCACGGCGTTCGACGAGCAGCGCGCGGCCGAGGCGATCCGGGTTCTCCAGGAGCTGCTGGTCGAGGTGAAGACGCGGGCGTTCTTCGAGGATTTCTAACGGCAACTCTGCCACTCACGCGAGTACACCCATGCCCACATTCCGTCAACGTGTCGTCACCGCGATGGGGAACATCAGCCCGCTGGTGATCCTCTTTTTCGTGTGCGTCCTGTGCTCCCTCCTGACCTTCGTGATTCCCGGCGGAGAGTTCGACCGCACGACGGTCGAGATCATGGGGCACCTCCGGTCGATCGTGGTGCCGGGCTCGTTCCACCACGTGCCCAGCGTGCCGCAGGGATTCCAGGAGCTGTGGACCGTGTTCATGCGGGGCGCCGTCGAAGCGGCGGACCGCTCGTTCGTGATCCTGCTGTCGGCGGGCGCCATGACCGCGGTCATCGCCACCGGCGCCATCGATGCGGGGATCCATGTGATCGTGCGGCGGACGCGCTCTTTCGGCATCGCCTTCATCCCGATCATCGTGTTCGCGCTCGGCGCGTGCGGGGCCACCTTCGGGATGTACGAGGAGGCGATCCCGTTCATCCTCGTCATCACGCCGCTGATGCTGACGATGGGGTTCGACTCGATGTCGGCAGTCTTCGTCATGTACTGGAGCATCGCCGTCGGCTTCGCGTGCGGCATCACCAACCCCTACACGGTCACC
>Ga0224496_10001495_pt1 | contig 14480 bp, 12 predicted proteins | sample SF_Jul11_sed_USG_2_FD_168127 | JGI IMG/M metagenome (GOLD analysis project Ga0224496, IMG submission 168127) | Sediment microbial communities from San Francisco Bay, California, United States - SF_Jul11_sed_USGS_8_1 | ecosystem: Environmental > Aquatic > Marine > Sediment | place: USA...
CTGCATCTGCGACTCGGGAATACGGCCGGCGAAGCAACGCGTCGCACCGAGCTTGCCGAGAATGCGCTCGTCGACAAAATCCTCCCATGCCATACCCGTCACGGCCGGGACCAGCTCGCCACCGACGATGTATAGCAGGTTGTCGTAGGCGTATTCGGTGCGGAACGCGCTCTCGGGCTTGAAATAACGGAGCCCGTGAATAATGTCCTCACGAGTGAATGCGTTCGGTTTCGGCCACAACATCAGATCGCCGGCACCGCTCACGAGGCCACTGCGATGCGTGAGGAGATCGAGTATGGTGAATTCCTGCGTCACCCACGGGTCGTAGAGCGCGAAGTCGGGGATGTGATCGACAACCTTGTCGTTCCAGTCGAGCTTGCCTTCATCCACGAGCATCGCGAGCGATGCCGTCGTGAACGCTTTCGAGGTCGACGCAATCCGGAACAGCGTCTCTGTATCCACCGGCGCATCGAGGCCCAGTTCGCGCACGCCGTAGCCGGCTGCGTGCACAACGATGCCGTCCTTGATGACGCCTACAGCCACCCCCGGCACCGAGAACTCCTGCATTGCCGCAATGACCAGTTCGTCGATTTTTTTTGGCGACAGTCGTGGCTGTATCGCGCAGGCACCGAGCAGCGTCGTGATCAACAATGCGGCAGCGAGGGATCGAATTGAACTCATATCATTACTATGCCTGCCAGCAAATACATCAAAAACGCGAGCGCGCCCGCCACCACGGCATACGGCAACTGTGTGCGTACATGTTCGAGCAGATCACATCCCGAGGCGATTGCGGATACCGCTGTCGTATCGGAGATCGGTGAACAGTGGTCACCGAAGACGCCACCACCAAGTATCGCTGCCAGGCATAGCGACGGCGGCAAATCGAGCGAAATTGCGAGGGGCATTCCCAGCGGAATCAGAATTGCGAACGTGCCCCAGGATGTTCCTGTAGAGAACGATATTAAGGCTCCGGACAAAAACAGCATCGCGGGAATCAGGAAATTCGGCAGGTTGCCGCCAACGAGCTTCGCTATGTAGGCACCGGTACCCATGTCACCGAGACTTTGACCAAGCGCCAGCGCCATCAGCAGGATAGCGACCAGCGGCATCAGGTCCCCCATGCCCTGAAACGCGATTTTGACGAGTTTGATGTGCGGGAAACCGCCACCGAAGAGCATCTGGAAATAGGCGACCAGGGTCGCCAGCGTCGTCGCGTACAGCACCGACTTCGAGCCGCTGCCATCGACCAGGCTGCCATCGCCCGTGTAGTACATGAAGCCGAGCATGCCGAAGATCATGACCAGGAGCGGCACCACCATGTAACTCGGCTTCGTCGCAGCTATCTCCTCTTCGAGATGTATATCCACCCCGACTCCGGCCGCACTTCTTGCAAGCGGCCCGAAGTATCGACCTGTCGCCGCTGAGGCGAACACGATAGCCAGCGTCAGGATCGCATAGAAGTTGAAGTAGATGGTGCCCCACAGTACCTCGGCCGACGTCAGTCCGAAGTTGTACTGGTTCAGCAACACAAGCACGAACGCGCCCCAGCCGTTCAACAGTATCAGGATGCACACGGGCGCCGAAGTGCTATCGATGATGTACGCCAGCTTGGCGCGGCTCAGCTTGTACTTGTCGAACAGGCCTCGGGAAAGGATGCCGGCGGTCAGTACACTGAGGTTTGATTCCACGAAGACGGCGCAACCGACGCCGCTGGTGAGCAAAGCGGTGCTCCGCGGACTGCGCGCGATGCCCCGCTTCACGAGGCTCTCGACCAGCGCGGCAACGCCACCGGATACGCGAATAAAGGCCAGCAGCGCACCGATCATCAGGCTGAAGATCAGCAGGCGGGCATTGTCGGGGCTGTTAAATACACCCACGATGCGTTCGATGGTATTGAGGGTTGCAGGCGCGGGCGCAGACCAGGTAAACGGCATTTGCAGCAATTCGGCCGAAAAGATCGCCAGCAACAACGCGACGATGACCTCTTTGCGCCAGAGCACAACGACGATCGCAACCACCGGCGGAACAACCGATAACCAGTCCATAAGTTGTTTTCACCCGGTTGCAAAAATCAAGCGGCCAAGCTATTCATTTATTCCGGGGCAGTCAACCAATATAATAATTTATTCGTCCTCGCCGGAATCCACCCATTATGAATGCATTCGCTTATCGCGATGGTCACTACTACGCGGAAGATGTTGCGATCCAGCAAATTGCCGATGCTGTTGGCACGCCCTTCTACTGCTACTCACGAGCCGTTATAGAGGCCCGCTACGATGCCTTCGCTGATGCGCTGCGGGGTTTCAACGCTCTCATCTGCTACGCGGTCAAGGCTAACTCGAACCAGGCGCTCATTACATTGCTCGCCGCGCGCGGCGCGGGTGCTGACGTGGTTTCAGAGGGTGAGATGCGGCGGGCGCTGGCCGCTGGGATACCCGCATCGAAAATCGTCTACTCCGGTGTGGCGAAGACCGTTCGCGAAATCGAATTTGCGCTGCAGCAGGATATTCGTCAGTTCAACGTGGAGTCGGAGCAGGAACTCGAGACCATCAGCGCCGCGGCGGTTCGTCTCAACAGGACCGCACGCGTAGCGTTTCGCATCAACCCGAACGTCGATGCCGGCACACATGAGAAGATCTCAACCGGAAAGTCCGATAACAAGTTCGGCATCGCCATCGATACCGCAACAGCGGCATATGACAAGGCGCGGAAGTTGCCAGGTGTTGAAGTCTGCGGCGTCGACCTGCATATCGGCTCGCAAATCATGAATCTGCAGCCGTTCGCCGCCGCGTTTACCCGCATCGCCGAACTGACGCAGGAACTGAAGGACGCGGGGCATACGATCTCGACGATCGATCTCGGCGGTGGCCTCGGCATCAATTACGACCCGCAAAACGACAAGGCGCCGAGCGCCGCTGACTACGCGCGCATCGCCAGCGAAACGGTCGGGCATCTCAACTGCGACATCATCGTCGAACCCGGCCGCTCGCTCGTCGGCAATGCCGGTGTGCTCGTCAGCCAGGTTATCTACACAAAGACCAACGGCACATCGAAGTTCCTGATCGTCGATGCGGCGATGAACGACTTTTTGCGGCCCAGCATGTACAACGCTTACCACTCCATCGTCGTCGGCCGGCAAACTGACGCCGAGGAGGAGCTCTACGACGTCGTCGGACCCGTTTGCGAAACTGCCGATACCTTCGCTCGCAAACGCCAGCTGCCGAGGCAGGAAGCCGGCGACCTGGTCATCATCGAAGGTACCGGAGCATACGGCAGCGCCATGGCCTCGACTTACAATACGAGACCCCTGATTCCGGAGGTCCTGGTTGACGGCGATGAGTTCAGGGTGATCAGGCGAAGGCCGGACTATGACAGCATGATTGCCCTCGACATCCCCTGGGATGCTGCGGACTAAGGGCGGCGGGCGCTATTTCGCCTTGGACATATCCGCAGGCTTGGCGCCGCGGGCTATCAGGTCCCGGCATCGCTTGTCCGACTGCGCCAGGGTGTAAAACACCAGGTCTATTACGTGCTGCTGAGAGGTGGCGGCGACGACATTCGGTATCTCACTATCGCTGCCGTGCGACACCGAATACAGACGGATGTCAGCCGCAGCGGCCAGCGGGTTTGCCGACTGGTTGGTCACCGAGATAATTGTCGCACCGGCCTTCCTCGCCAGTTGCGCCAAATGACTCAGATGCGCCGACTGACCGGCAGCGGAAATCAGGATAAGGCAGTCTCCGCGGGTGAGGGTGGCAACACCCAGGAGCTGCATCTCGGCGTCGGCTTCTGCCATAACGGGCTTGCCGATACTCATCAGCTTAAGCGCACTATCCCTGGCAACGCTGTACGCGTTGCCGCTGCCAACCAGCTGCACTCGCGATGACGACTCAATGGCCCTTGCAGCCAAACGCAGGTTTTCGTCTTCGTTGAGGTCGGTTGCGCCGCTGATGGCTTCGCTTTTTGCCTGGAACAGCCGCTCCTTGAGCGAAATGCCGGCACCGGGGGACGCGCGGCGGCCATTCAGTACCGCAACGTTTGACTCCTGCTTGACCACGGATTCGTGGATGGCGAGCTTGAGGTCGGTAAATCCTTTATAGCCCATTTTCTGGCTGAACTTGACGACGCTCGATTGACTGACACCGACCGAACCCGCAATTTGCTGGGACGAGTAATCGCGAATCAGCGACGGATTTTCGAGAATGAAGTCTGCGAGCTTCTTCTCGTTCGCCGACATTTCATCGCGGGCGGATCGTATGATTGCGAGACAGGACATGGAGGACATGATAATTCAAACGATCTCTGATGTAATCCGGACACGAGACCCGATCTAAGGCCATACCCTGATGAACCGACGAAAAATGCTCCAGGCGACAGCCGCCGCCGCGCTCATTACCGGCGCCGGCCTGCTGCCGGCACCCAATGCCCTTGCGGCTCGGAGCGCCAAGATCCTGAAGCCGCGGCGCCTGGCACCCGGAGACACGATCGGGCTCGTCGCGCCGGCCAGCAGCTCTCTGGAAGACGAGGGAATTCGATTCTCAATCGAGCTCGTGCGCTCGCTTGGCTTTGAAGTCCGACAGGGCGCCCATATTTTTGATCGCCAGCAGTACCTCGCAGGAGAGGATCGCGCTCGTGCTGATGACGTCAATAGCATGTTCGCGGACGACGAGGTCGCTGCGATCTTCTGTCTTCGGGGCGGCTACGGCACACCGCGAATATTGCCGTACCTGGATTACGACTTGATTCGTGACAAGCCAAAGGTGTTGCTGGGCATGAGCGACATCACCGGCATACTGACGGCGATACACGCCAAAACGGGCATGGTTGGCTTTCATGGCCCCAACGCATCCGGCAACTATTCCGATTATTCACTTGGCGAGTTCAAGAAGGTGTTGATGCAGCCGACACCAACGACCCTGATTGGCGCGGCACCACCGTTCGAATCAGGCGAGGGTAAGGTCGACAAGACCAATCGTCTCACCTACATCGCCGGTGGCCGCGCGAAAGGTCGCCTGATCGGCGGCAATCTGACCTTGATCTCGATCCTGATGGGCACCGAGTTCGAGCCGGACTTTCGCGATCGAATCGTGTTTTTTGAGGATGTGCACGAGGCGCCATATCGCATCGATCGCATGCTGACCCAGCTGCGACTCGCACGGAAATTGCAGCAGGCCGCCGGCATCGCGTTTGGCAAGTTTACGGACAGCGATACTGACGGCAATACGTTCAGCCTCGAGGAGGTGCTGCGCGACCGCACCGCGGACCTCGGCATCCCGGTCGTTCGCGGCTTCATGATCGGTCATGTAAGCGAACAGACTGTCGTGCCGATCGGCATCGAGGCAGAGCTTGACGGTGACGCCGGCACCTTGCGCTTGCTGGAACCTGCGGTTACCTGATGTTACGCGGTGGCACGATCGGACTACTGGCCGGAGCTTTGCTTTGCGGCTGCCAGCAGAACAGCAAATGGAACGGATCAATGGACGAACTTCTGCTTTCGCAGCCGGAGCGATTTGCGACGGTCTTGCAAGACCCCGGCAAATATCGCGTACAGATCATCTATACGCAGATCGACAGGTATGCCGATAACCGCCCCGCGTTTACGAGCTATACCTATGGCCTCAATCCGGATCAGTACTTCTACCCGGCGAGCACCGTCAAACTTCCGACCGCACTGCTGGCCCTCGAAAAAATAAACAAGCTGGCCATCCCGGGGCTGACGCGCGATACGGCGATGCTGACAGACGTCGCGTCTGACTGGCAGACAGCGGCGTTGACTGACCCGTCGTCTCCGACCGGCCTGCCGTCGGTCGGACATTACGTGCGCAAGATATTGCTCGTTAGCGATAACGACGCGTTCAATCGCCTGTACGAATTCATTGGCCAGCAATCGTTGAACGAGTCACTGCACGCGAAGGGGTACCGGAACACACGCATCTTTCATCGGCTGGAGGTAGCGCGCAGCGCCGAAGAGAATGCGAAGACCAATCCTGTAAGGTTTGTTGACGGCGACACGGTCCTGTACGCGCAGGCGGCACAAAGCAGCGAAGTCAACTATGCGCATGACGAACCGATATTGCTGGGACGCGCCGAAATCGTGGACGGCGAAAGGCTTGATCGCGCCAAGGACTTCAGCGGTAACAATGTGTTTCCGCTGCAGGATCTGCACGACGTCATGCAGGCCCTGATCTTTCCGCAGTATGTCGACGAGCAGCGTCGTTTCAAGCTGACGGAGGACGACTACCAGTTCGTCTATCGCAACATGTCGGCTTATCCAGGCGAGAGCGGTATCGCCGAGTATGCCGATGCGGAACAGTACCCGGATGGCTACGTGAAATTCTTTATGTACGGCGGTTCGGCGGCGACGATCCCGGACAACATACGTATTTTCAACAAGCCCGGTGACGCTTACGGCTTTCTTACTGACTGCGCCTACATCGTCGACTTTGAGCGCGGCGTCGAGTTTTTGCTGGCCGCGACGATCTTCACGAACGATAACGAAACGTTCAACGACGACACCTACGAGTATGCCGAAGTCGGTCTGCCGTTCATGCGCGACCTGGGTCTGGCGATCTACGAAATCGAACGTGCCCGCAAGCGCGAGCATGCGCCCGACCTGGGTCGATTCCGAAAGGCTACTCTTCCCTGGTGAGCCGGTAGAGCAACAGCGCTGCCTGCTTGATCGCGACCGGCATCGATCTCAGGTCGAGACTCTCATCAGGCGTATGCCCACCCTCGCCGACCGCACCCATTCCTGCCAGGGAGTCTGAGTATGGCGCGACGAAAGAAATATCCGCTGCGCCGCGACGCGACGGATCTACGATTGGCATCGGACCGCGACCGAGATCCTCGTTTGCCTGTGACAGGATTGAGTGCAAGCGCCTGTTGCCTTCGGTCGGCTCCATCGGCGGATAACGATCTTCGAATTCAATGTGCGCGTCCGTCAGCGGCAGGTTCCGGGAGACGATTTCGCGCATCGCTGCACGCGCGCGTTCGAGTTGCGCCTGTGAAATCGTACGCATGTCGCCGTCGACAATCACGCGATTGGGGACGACGTTGGACTTGCCGAAGGTTGTGCCGCGATTGGTTTCGCTATCGTATGTGATGTCTGTTCCGCCCTGTATCGTTCCCGCGTTGAAGGTCAGGTACTCCTCGCCGCGAACTTTTTGATCGAACTCATTGAGAATTCTCGCCGCTTCGAAAATGGCGCCATGGCCTGTGCTTTCGTTGAATATTTTGGATGAATGCGCTTGCTTGCCGGTCACTTCGAGACGCCAGTTCGAGGAGCTGCGCCGCGAAATCGTCGCCCAGTCCTGGCCGTCGGATGAAATGCCGCCCTCAAAACCGAGCGAAATGTCGGCCCATTTGCCCGCTTCGACCAGGTCGTGCTTTGACAGGCTAAGCGGCGAGCCGGCGTTTTCTTCGTCGCCGGTATACGCGACCGTGACGGACAGGTCGTCAAGTGCCCCTATTTCCTTGAGCGCCTTAAGCGCATAAACAATGACGACGTTGCCCGACTTCATGTCTTCGACGCCGGGACCGTAGGCAGTGTCGCCATCGCGCCTGTAGGATTGAAAGCCGTCGTCCGCTTCAAACACGGTGTCGAGATGACCGATCATCAGGATCTTCTTCTTGCCGTCGCGGTAGCGGTGACCGAAAAGGTGTCCGGCACGCTGCATATCGTCCGGCATCTCGATCCACTCGGTCGAGAGTCCCACTGCCTCGAGCTCCCGCGCCATAACCTTGCCCACGGCCCGAACGCCCTCGGGGTTCATCGTGCCACTGCTGATGTTGACGGTTTCCTCGAGCAGGTCGATTGCGTTTTCGGTGTTCGCATCGATCCAGGCCATCATGCGCTGTTCGTCGGCAGTGAGTCCTGATGACATTGCGGATGTCGAAAAAAACAGCAGCGCGAATGCCGTGACGAAGTGCGCCCGAAATATTTTTGTCATTACTAAACCTTGATGAAGATCTTGCGTGAATACAATAACCAGGCAAAGCCCAGCAAGAGCAGAACATAAGCGATAGCGTGCGCCAGCGACGCATTGTACGGTGAACCGAACGCGGGTTCGAATACGGTATTCCACAGCCAGACCTTGATGTTGACGGCATTTCCCGACGCATCGGTCGTGTGGATCGCATTCAGTGTTCGCGCCAGCAAGCCGGACACCGCGAAGACGATCAGCGCATTCGTTCCGTAAACCATAAATGGCAGGGTCGCGCCGCGATGCCCCTTGATATCGATCCACCAGTACAAAACGCCGAAGACCAGCAAGGCCAGCCCGCTGGTATAGAGTACATAGGAGCTCGTCCAGAGCTGTTTGTTGATTGGGAACACCGTGTTCCACAGCAGGCCACCGGCAAGCAGCACCGCGCCGGCGATGAGCATGCCAGAAACTTTTTCAAAGTGATCCCGGCCGCTTCGCAGCCAGATGCCGGTCAGGATGCCACTGATGCTCGTGGCGAAGGCCGGCACGGTGCTCAGCAGTCCTTCGGGATCCCAGGTCTTCGATTGCGACCACAGGTGACCGCCGAGTAAGGATGAATCAAGCCATGCGCCGAGGTTCGTGCCCGGTTCGAGATTCGGCGGATACCCGCCCGGCACCGGGATCAAAGTCAGCATTGCCCAATAGACCAGCAGGCAGCCAGCGCCCACCCAAAACAATTGACGCGAGCCGAGCCAGAGGAACAGGAATGCTGTCACTCCATACACCAGCGCGATTCGTTGCAGCACGCCGGGTATTCGCAACTCAGACAGCTCGAAATACGGATAACCGGAGAGGAACAGCCCAATCGCGAAGATGATGAGCGAACGCCTGACAATCTTGCCAATCAAAACCCTGCGATCAGTACCCGCCTCTTTGCGCGGACCGATGGCCAGCGCGATGGAGGCGCCGACGATGAAAAGGAAGAACGGAAATATCAAGTCAGTTGGCGTAGCGCCGTGCCACTTCGCATGCTCGAGCGGCGCATAGACGTAGCCCCAGGAACCGGGATTGTTCACCAGGATCATCGCTGCAATGGTCATTCCACGAAAAACATCCAGAGAAAGGAGGCGTTTGATGGTGCCCTTGGCAAATCGCGTTTCTCTGGCGACCTCGAACATTAAAGTTCGGCAAGCATCTTCGACGCCGATTTTCCGACGTCACTGTTCGGATCGATACGCTCCGCCGTCTGTAGCGCAGACCTCGCGGCATCGGTATAGCCAATCGACCTGTTGACAAAGCCGAGCGTCAACCAGATGCGTTGATTGCCCGGATCCAGTCGTGAGCCTCTCGTCAGCACCTCCAGCGCTTCGTCTGATCGACCGACGTATTGCAGGGTGAGCCCGAGGTTATTGAGGTTGTCGACGTTTGCCGGATCCAGTGCCGCCAGCTGACCGTAAAGATCCGCGGCCTCCGCGTACTGCCGATTGTCAAAATATTGATTGGCCAGCAAGGAAATCGTTTCCGGGTCTTTTTGGGTTGCATTCATTTTGAGCAACGATTCCAGCATGGCGGTATTGACGATGAGTTGGTCAGGCGACGTCGTCGTCGCCATAGCCGTGTCGTTGCCGGCCACCGATTCGCTTACCGCTTTTCCCGCATACATTTCGCGAGTGACGGCAAACACCATCACGCCGGTAATCGCTACCAGCGCCAGGGTTTGCAACCAGGTAAGTCCCTGGGCTCGCGTTTTTGGATGTTCGTTTGTGCCTGGACCGTCGTTCACTGGCGTAGCCCCATCGATACGTTCGTAGTGCGCAGCATGATACCGAATTACACGGCCGACGGATCGAGCAGACAGATAATGGCTCCGCCCCAGAGAGCGCATCAACTAGCTGTGCTCGGGCAGAGATCAGCCGATGAATTTGTTAAAGCGCCCCTTGCCGTCCGTAATCTTCTGCTTGATGCGTCGTAACCATGCTCGGGCCCACGCGAACTCGAGCGCGAGTATGGAAAGCCCGATGGGAATCACGATAAACGCCGGACCCGGCAGGGCAATCATCACCAGGCCGACTATCAGTATCGATGATCCCAGCAACAATACGACCGTCTTTCGCGCCTGCCTGTAAGTCTGGAGCACCAGGCGTTCGAGTTCGCTGGCCAACGGGGACAGGATTGCGGCGCTATCGCGCACGGTCTTCAACGACGCGATAATTCCGACCGCCAATATGCCGCTGATGACAGCCAGCGATACCAGGTTGGGTATTGGATGGTGGTGCACCAGCAACATCTTGACGCCTATATAAGCCAGCAGGAAAACCAGGCTGGTCTTCAGGTAACGGAATTTCTCCATTAACCCGGCCAACACGAAATACATCGATCTCAGGCCAAGAATGGCGAATACGTTTGACGTAAACACGATAAAAGGATCGCGCGTGATAGCAAAAATTGCGGGTATCGAGTCGATCGCGAACATGACATCGCTGGTTTCAACCAGGATCAGGGCAAGAAACAGAGGTGTCGCCGTACGAACCCCGTCAACGTGAACAAAGAATCGACTGCCGTGCAGCTCTGTTGTTACGGGATAGAATCGCCGTACCAGTCGTATCGCGAAATTGTCTTCCAGCGCAACGTTGTCGTGGCGCAGCACCAGCATACTCGCAGCAGAGAACAGCAACATCGCACCGAGAATGTACACGACCCAGTCGAACCGCTCGATGATGGCTATGCCGCCGAGGATCATCGCGCCGCGCAGGACAACCGCCCCAAGAATTCCCCAGAACAATACCCGGTGTTGCTCGGCCAGCGGCACCTGGAAATGTGCGAACACCATCGCGATTACGAAGATGTTGTCGATGGACAACGACTTTTCCACCAGGTAACCGGTAAAAAACTGGATGGCTGCTTCCGCCCCGCTTAACTGCTGGGTGTCTACGTCCCAACCGGCCGGGTTCAGCTCGTAGAGGTAATAGACGCCGACATTGAACGCGAGCGCCAAGGTGACCCAGGTGGCCGTCCAGGCTAGCGCCTCGGGGAGGCTGATGATATGGGGCTTGCGGTGAAAAACACCGAGATCCAGGGAAACAACAATTGTGATCAGCAAAAGGAAGCTGATCCAGATAAGCGTTGTAAAGGAAATAATCAGTTTCGTTACTCGCGCCGGCTTTGACTCACGCTGTCAACAGTGTCCGCAGGCTAAGGACGATAATTAAACAGCCGACAAATATCATAAACGGCTTCACCGGTATGTGCTTGCAGGCCCAGGCACCCAAAGGGGCACCGATCGCACCACCTGCCGCAAGCCCGAGTATGATCCGCCAGTCGAATGTACCGAGAGTGAGCACAAAAGTCACAGAGGCCGAGAGCGCTACAAAAAACTCTACGGCGTTGGTGCTGCCGATCGCCGTACGTATCGCGTTGCCACGCGCAATCAGGTTCGAGGCGACTATCGGTCCCCAGCCACCGCCACCGACCGCATCAAAAAAGCCGCCAAAAAAACCCAGCGGCGCAAGATGACGAGTCACGGTTCTCGGCGGGAATGTCGTGAAGGCCTTGATGATGATGACCAAGCCCATGATGACCAGGTAGCAGGCAATGATCGGCCGGAACACTTCGCTCGGAAAACTCGACAGCAAAAACGCGCCTATCGCAGCTCCGAGCATCCCCGGTAACACCAGGGCGCGGAACAGGGTGGGACTGATGTTGCCGAAAGCGTGGTGCGAGACCCCCGAAACACCAGATGTGACGCACTCTGCAATGTGTACCGTTGCACTTGCCGCTGCAGGCGCAACCCCGACGGACAGGAGCAGGCTGGTTGCCGTGACTCCAAAGGCCATGCCTAAGGCGCCATCGATGAGTTGCGCAATGAAACCGACCGCTACGTAGATAAGGAATTCTGTCATAGGCAACCCTGTTTTCTGGCTGAGTCTATCCGCTTGCCTCTCAAGCCGCTTGCCATTCTTTGACCGAACGGGAATTGGCTCAAATTAAGGGCCTGTCAAAGGATGGCACCGCTCGTGGCAACGAGGAAAAGCGGCCCCGTCCGGGGCCGCTGGGAATTTCGGACAGAGCCTCACGCCCCCGCCGAAAGCTTGTTTTACCTGACGCTTAGGGTGATGCCGGAGCGTCTGCCGCAACAAAGTCGAGCGGCGTGTCCTCGCCGATATTTATCACGGCTTCCTTGCCATCGACGGGCACGAAATCAGTACCCGTACAGGTGAATGCCGCTGAGTAGGTGACGGCCAGCAGGTCTTCAATCAGGTACCGGTAGACATTGGTCGTCGTATCGAGGGTAACAGGACCGGTCGCGACCGGCGTGTCTGTCGTGTTGGGTGTCACGCCCCCCTCGAACACGTATACGGCCGGAACGAATTCCGCTTTACAGGACGCCGCTTCAGCGAGTGTGGTCGCAACCTCGCCGGACAATGACCCGACCGGCGGCGGCGCATCCTCGGCGAGGAAATCAACCATTGTCGCCGCACCCGGGAGGATTTCTGCGGACTTGCCGGCTGCCGGGATAAAGTCGTTCTGGTTGCAGGTAAACGCTGCATTGTAAGCGCCGGCCATAAGTGGAATCGAGTAGCCATACTGTTCGGTTGTCATGTCCATCGCGACTTCCCCTGTCGCGACAGCATCCACGACAGAACTCGGCTCCACACCATCTTCGAACACGTAGACCATAGGTGTGAATGTCCCGTCACAAAACCCGGATTCGGGCGCAGCGGAGTCGAAGAACAGACTATCGACCTGGCCGACCAGCGATCCGGGCGCGTCTTCGGCAAGAAAATCGACGGTCGTGATTTCCTCGAGCAGGATTTCGGCGGGTTTACCGGAGAGCGGCGCGAACAGGTCGCCGTTGCAGGTGTATGCGACCTCGTAGTTACCCGCCAGCAGGAAGCCGATCGAGTAACGCCAGGGCATCGAGCCATCTTCCTGGAGCTCCTGCTCGACAAGCCCCGTTGCGACCGCATCGTCTGTGGCGAACGGATCGTCGAACGGATTTGGCTCGACATTGTCATCGAACACATAGACCGATGGCGCGAACTCGGCGTCGCAGGCTTCCCACGCGATCAGTTCATCAGCGACTCCGCCAACAAGCGTGCCAACCTCGTTGTTGGCAACGAGTTTGACGACGGGCTTCATCATCACGTCCGGCAGCTGTCCCGGCGGGCCGTTGAACGATTTGCCGAGGTCCCACTCAGCGGTGTAGTCACCGGTGCGGTTGACCGCGATGATGATGTCCTTGATGAGCTGCAGGCCACGCTGCGAACCACTCGGTATGTACAGGTTGAAGACCTCACCCGAATCTCTGACGAGGTAGGAGTTCTCTGTCTCATCATCGCAAGTTGCACTGGTCGGGTCGCTATCGTTTGCACCGCCACTCAGGTCGCGCTCTGCTGCTACCTTGAGCCGGATCCACTCGTATACGCCGGCGGGCACTTCAGCGCCCGTTACAATCGGGTGCGAAGCCGAACCCTGATAATCAAGAAGGTTGACGACAACCGGCTGTTCGAAGTCGATTGTCTCTTTGTCATCGCTATCCGCATGTTTCAGCTCGGCACCATCAAAGCGGACGCAAACTTTCGCTGCATCCTTTATAGGTGAGTCACTGACGCCCAGGTTGAGAAACCCGGTGGTCGCGGTAGCCGGGGGCGTCCCTGTTGACGGTGGCGCCGGTTGCGACGAATCACCGGCTTCATTACTGGAGCCGCCGCACGCAGCCAGCGCGAAGGCGAAAATACATGCCAGCGCGATACCGCAACGTTTCGTAATAGTCTTCATTTGATCATTCCCCGTGACTCTGGTTTTGTTATTTGCCATGAAACAATAGTCAGGGCGCCAAAATAGTCCCTCTTTACATAAAATCGATTGAAAAGGCAGTTTCGATCAGGGCTTTTCTCCTCGCCAGAGTCAGGAGTTTCCGTTCATGCCCTCTAGTGAGCAGATGGCCCCTCGGGTTCCGGTCCAAGGGCGGCCGTGACGCGCTCTTTGTAAGCACGGTGACAATCGAGACAGCCTTTGACCATTTGCTGATAGCTTGAAATCGCAGCGTCACGATCTAATGCCCCGGCAGAGGCGCTAATTTCAATTGCCAGGTCGTGCACGAGGTTATCAAATTGTTTGAACGCCACCATTTCCGGTCCCAGCGCGGAAGCCACGAGTTGTACCTGCGCAGGGGCAATGTGAGGGTGCTCCGCAATTGAGGTGGCGCCTTGAATGACCCGCTCAAAGTCATCTGTCAGCAGCCCGTCGGAAATCTCGACCAGGTTATTGCGCAGCCCCTGCATGATTTCTTTCAATGAGGGTGCGTCGCCGCCTATGGCTACCGTGGGTGCAAGGGCCAACATTAGACTAACTGCCCGAATAAGCCGTTTTCTATTGATCATGGTTATACCTGCTCAGAAGTCTGTACTCCGCTTACGATTAGTCTGCGCGAGCTCGGCGATGCGCGCTTTAACTGCGTTGTTAATTTCCTGGCTTGGGCGTCCGCCCCGTCAAATCAGTCTCTCCGCGATGTTTCAGTGTTGATCTCTGGTTAGTTGCCAATCCAGGAAC
>Ga0224496_10001496_pt1 | contig 14477 bp, 17 predicted proteins | sample SF_Jul11_sed_USG_2_FD_168127 | JGI IMG/M metagenome (GOLD analysis project Ga0224496, IMG submission 168127) | Sediment microbial communities from San Francisco Bay, California, United States - SF_Jul11_sed_USGS_8_1 | ecosystem: Environmental > Aquatic > Marine > Sediment | place: USA...
GCCATCGACACGCTCAAGCAGACCGTGCCGATCTGGAAGAAAGAAGTCGCCACGGACGGCGCGTACTGGGTCGACGAACACCCGTGAGCGAGACGAGCCCCGCTTCCGCTTCGCATCACCACCGGGCCGGCGCGGCGCCGCGCGTTCCGACGGCGATCATCACCGTGAGCGATACGCGCACGCTCGAGAACGACACGGGCGGGCGCTGCGTCGCCGAGCTGCTCGAGGCAGCCGGCCATCCGGTGGTGGCGCGCGAGATCGCGGTCGACGAGCCGGCGGCGATCGTCGCGGCGCTGCGCCGGGCGCTCGCGCGGGAGGATGTGCGCGCCGTGGTGTTGACCGGCGGCACCGGCGTGGCGCCGCGCGATGTGACACCCGACAGCGTCGAGCCGCTGCTCGAGCGCATCATTCCCGGCTTCGGCGAGCTGTTTCGCATGCTCTCCTACGAGGAGATCGGCTCGGCGGCGCTGCTGTCCCGGGCGCTGGCGGGCATCGCGGCCGGCGCGGTCGTGTTCGTGCTGCCGGGATCGCGCGGCGCCGTACAGCTGGCGCTGCGCAAGCTCATCCTGCCGGAGCTCGGCCACCTGGCCGCCGAGGCGCTGAAGCGCCCTTGAGGGGGCGCCCGAGCCGCCGCGTCAAGGCAGCGCGGCGCGCCTCCGAAACGTCCGGGGTGCGCCCGGCAATGCTCCTCCCGATTCTCGGCCTGCTGCTGCTGGCCGCGGACCTGCCGGCCGAGACCTACGTGTGGATCGACGAGCAGGGCGTCACGCACCTCACGGACGACCCCGAGCGCGTGCCGCCGGGGGCCCGGGCCCTCCACGGTCGCGCGGAACGGGAGGCGTTGTGGGAGGGGCCGCTCGGACCCGTCGAGCAGCGCGCGCCCGCGGACGGGCCCACGGACCACGCCGAGGCGCGCATCCAGCGCCTGCTGCGGGGCGCCGTCGCGGACCTGGAGCGCGGCGAGAACGCCCGCGCCGCCGTGGCGCTCGAGGGGGTGCTGAGCCGGCAGCCCGGTCGCCCCGAGGCGCACTGGTATCTGGCCCTGCTCGATCGCCACCGCGGGCGCTACGAATCCGCCGAGGTGCACCTGCGCGCCTTTCTCGCCTCGGCGGGGGAGGATCTCGAGCCGTGGCGCGCCTCCGCGCGGCGGCGCCTGGCCGCGCTCGAGGACGAGCGGCGCCTGGCGGACGCCGAGGTCGCGGAGCGCGAGGCCGAGTGGATCGAGCTCGAAGGGCGACATTTTCGTGTGTATTACGACTCCGATCTCGGGCGCGCCTCGGACGGCTACGCGCCGACCGTGCTGCGCTACCTGGAGGAGGCGCGCGGCAGCGTGGGAGCGCGCCTCGGGGCGTTCCCCGCCGAGCGCATGGGCATCGTGTTCTACGGGCGCGCCGCCTACCAGCGCGCGCACGGCCACCGCTTCTCCTTCCAGACCGTCGGCTTCTACGACGGACGCATCCACGTCGTCTCCGCGGCGCATCCCGCCGGCGAGCTGCGCGCGCTGCTGTTCCACGAATACGCGCACGCGGTCTTCCGCGAGCACACCGGCGGCGATCGTCCCTACTGGCTGAACGAAGGGCTCGCCGAGCTGGCCGAGCGCGAGTCGCGCCAGCAGCCCGGCCTCACGCGCAGCGAGCGGTCGCTCCTGCGCCTGCGCATGGACGCGGGTGAGTGGATTCCCCTGCGCAGGCTCGTGCCGAGCTTCAGCGGACTCGACGACGAGGGCGCGCGCATGGCGTATCTCGAGGCGGCGGCCGCCGCCGCCTGGATCGAGGCCCACACCGATCGCGCCCAGCGCGCGCAGCTGCTCGCCGAGATCGGGACCGGGCAGGAGCTGGATCGCAGCCTCGAGGCGCTGCTCGGCCTGGATACCGACGCCCTGGACCGCGCCGTGCAGGCCTCGATCCGCTCCGAGTTCCCCGACGCCGTGCGCCGCGACGCCGTGCCTGGGGGTCGCTGAGCGCGAGGCTGGCGCCGCTGCGGACGGGGCTGGATGCGCAGGACCGGCTAGAGCAGGCCCTCGTCGATCTGACGCGAGGCCTCGAGCAGGAGCTGCGTGACCGAGGCCTGGATCGTGGCCTCGGGCGTGTCGGCCAGGGGCTCGAAGCTGAAGCGTCCGATCTTTGCGTGCACCAGCGCGAGCGCCGCGTCGAATCCGATCTGGTCCTTCGCCTCGGCGTGGATGGGATCCCCGCGTTTGAACCACAGGCGTCCGGGTGCGCCGTCGGAGTCGATCTTCAACACGCCGGTGTTGCGGCCCATCTCGAGGATCTGGATCACCGCGAAAGGCGGGATCTCCGCGAGATCCCCCTGGAAGGCTTCGCCGAGCGCCGGCCGCTCCACGATCACCGTCTTGGCATCGCCCTCGGAGAACGCCCCGCCGGCCTCGATGTCGCTGTCGAGCTGGCAGAAGACGATCAGGTTCGCGCCGATCTGGATGCGGTCGCCGGGCTCGAGACGCCGTTTCTCCACGCGCTCGCCGTTGACGAAGCTGCCGTTCGTGCTGTTCAGATCGCGCAACACGTAGCCGCTGGTGTCGCACGCGATCTCGGCGTGCTGGCGCGAGGTGTCCACGTCGTGCAGGCGCAGATGGCAGCTGCTGCTGCGCCCCAGGACCACCACCCCCTTCTCGGGCAGCGGGAAGGGCGGCAGCGGCGGTACGAAGAGCATGGGCTTGCCGACGGACGCCATGATTCTGAGGGGTCGGCAGGCCCAGCGGCGGTCTTTACCCGCATTCGGCGCGAGATGCGCTTCTGCCCCCAGGGGCCACTCTGCGCGCCTACGGGCGCCTCAGACTGCGGCAGACAGGGATGCGCCGCATCGATCGCGCTGCACTACGCGGGCGACTCCTCGCCGCCGAAGCGCACGCGGAAGTGCGCCTCGCCTCGGGGCGTCTCCTCGTGCACCTCGACGCGCGCCACGCGCGCGCCGCTCGGGCCGCGATGGACGTACTGCACCAGGCGCTCGACCGCGTCGGGCGCCCCCTCGAAGACCGCCTCGACGCTCCCGCCCGCACAGTTGCGCACCCAGCCCCCGAGACCGGCGCGCCGCGCCTCCTGTTCGGTGGACGCGCGGAACCACACGCCCTGCACGCGCCCGTGCACCACCACGCGGCGGCGCACCCGCGCCGGTTCGCGCTCGTCACTCATCGCCGCTCGATGCGACGTAATACTCGAAGTCGACCATGTTCTCCTCGAGGTAGTCGCGCAGCTTCGCCACGATGCGCGCCTCGAGCTGGCGCACGCGCTCGCGCGACACGCCGAGCTCCTTGCCGAGCTCGGCGAGCGTCTTCGGCTCGTCGGCCAGCACGCGCTCGTCGACGAGCTTGCGGTCGCGCGCGTCGAGCGTGGCGACGAAGCGCTCGACCTTCTCCATGAAGACCCGGCGCAGCTCGTCGTCGCCCACGGTCTGCTCCGCGGTCGCGCCGCGGCCCGCGATGAAATCCCCGAGCTCGGCGCCGCTCTCGTCGCGCCGCGCGGGCGCGTTCATCGACAGGTCGCTCTCCGACAGGCGCTGCTGCATGTCGACGACGTCCGACTCGCTCACGTCCAGCCGCTCGGCCAGGAGCTTCGGCTCCGCCTCGAAGCCCTGGCGCTCGAGCGCGCGCCGCTCCTTGTTCAGCCGGAAGAAGAGCTTGCGCTGGGCGCGCGTGGTGCCGAGCCGCACGATGCGGAAGTTGTCGAGGATGTACTTGAGGATGTAGGCGCGGATCCAGTAGACGGCGTAGGTCGAGAGCTTGACGCCCTGGTACGGATCGAAGCGCTGCACCGCCTCCAGCAGCCCCAGGTTGCCGTCCTGGATCAGGTCCAGCGCATTCGCCCAGGCGCGCCGGTACTCCATGGCGATCTTGACCACGAGCCGCAGATTGGCCAGCACGAGGCGACGGGCCGCCTCGACGTCGCGCTGCTCGACCCAGCGCACGGCCAGCGCGTGCTCCTCCTCGCGCGAAATCGGCGGGTACTTGGCGAGCTCCGCCAGATAGACGCCGAGCGCATCGACGGGGCCGAGGCCGCGCTCCAGCGGGGCGGGCACCGGCACCGCGGGCTTCGGGAGCGCGGGCAGGATCTCGGGCTCTTCCGGATTCTTCGGCATCGGAGCCGCACGAGACTAGCAGCCGGCGCTGCGGGGCGGGATCGGCGGCGTGCGCCGATCCCGCCCCGTGTCACCCGGCTGGGCGAGGCCGCGCGCCGCGCGCGCTACGGCTTGAGCGCGCGGATGAACGCGATGACGTTCTGGCGATCGGCCTCGGAGAGCGAGCCTCCCCAGGGCGCCATCTGCTGGGAGCCGCCGTACTTGCCGGCGCCGTTGCTGATCACGTTCATCAGATCCGCGTCGGTTCCGGTCTTGCCGTCGCCGTCGGTGTCGAACTTGAATTCGCCCTTCGCGAGGTCCCGCGGGGGCGGATTGAGCACCGCGCCGACGGGACCGTCGCCCTTGCCGGTCGCGCCGTGACAGCTGCTGCAGAACATGTTGAAGGTCTGCTTGCCCGCGGCGGCGTCGCCGGCCAGGGCGGCTCCGGGGGCGAAAAGGGCTGCGAGAGCGATCGCAGCGACGAGCTTCGCGAACTTGGAATCGGTCATGAGCTCAGGGTCTCCCTTTGTCTGTGCGGAATTCCTGCGTGACTTCCCTGCGAGATCCGGGCAGTGCGGCGCCGCGACCTTCCGTTCGCGTCTCCAGCGCAGCGCCGGAGTTGGTTCGGAAGAGGGTCCGAGGCAGCCCGGGGCGCCGCCGAGGCCCGGCGAAGCGGGCAGAGCTTAGGCAGCGCGCCGCAGCCGGGCAAGCTGGCGCGACGGCTCCCGCCCGAGGATCAGCCGAGGCCCTGCGGGTCCCAGTGGCGCAACATCTCCAGCAGCATTCGCACGCCCACGCCCGTCGCGCCGCGCGGCTGATACGGACCGGGCTTGCTCGTCCAGCCGGTGCCCGCGATGTCGAGGTGTACCCACGGTGTGTCGCCCACGAAGTGGGCGAGAAAGGCCGCCGCGGTGGAAGCGCCGGCCGCGCGCCCCCCGGTGTTCTTGATGTTGGCGACCTCGCTGCGGATCTCCTCCTTGTGGCCGTCGAGCAGCGGCATCGGCCAGGCCCGCTCTCCGGCGGCGTCCCCCGCGCTGCGCACCCGGGCGATCAGCGGCTCGTGATTGCCGAAGAGCCCCGTCGCCCACGGTCCGAGCGCGATCATGCAGGCGCCGGTCAGCGTGGCCAGATCGACGATCGCGCTCGGCTCGAACTCCGTGCGCGCGTAGTGGAGGGCGTCCGCCAGCAGCACCCGACCTTCCGCGTCGGTGTTCAGCACCTCGATCGTCTTGCCGGACATGGCGGTGACCACATCGCCCGGCCGGTAGGCGGTTCCGCTCGGCATGTTCTCGGCCGCGCCGATCACGCCCACCACCGGCATCGGCAGCTCGAGCAGTGCGCAGGCGCGCAGGATGCCCACCACCGCCGCGGCACCCGACATGTCGTGCTTCATCTCCTCCATGCCCGCCGAGGGCTTGATCGAGATTCCGCCCGAATCGAAGGTGATGCCCTTGCCCACGACGCACACCGGCCGCTGCGCGGACGCCTTGCCGCGCCCGCGCGGGCGGTACTCGAGCGCGATCAGTCGCGGCGGGTGGGCACTGCCCTGACCGACGGCCAGGATGGCCCCCATCTTCCGGCGCTTCAGCTCCGGGACGCCCAGCACGCGCGCGCGCAGACCCACCTCGCGGGCCACGCGCTGCGCGAAACGGGCCAGCTCGGCCGGAGGCAGCGCATTGGCCGGCAGGTTCGAGAGCTGGCGTGCCACGTTCTGGGAGTCTCCCAGCACCACGGCCGCGGCTGCGGCCTCCCGGGCGGCGCGCAGATCCGCGCCGCGCTCCACCAGCAGGGACAGCGCGCTCACGTGCGTGGCGCGCTCGCCGTTGCTCTCCCGGTAGTCCTCGAAGCGGTAGTCGGCCAGCACCGCGCCCTCGGCCAGCGCCTGGATGCCCTGCGGGCTCGCGGCGATCTGCGCCCGCGGAGCGAGCAGCGCGACGCGCCGGGCCTTGCGGCTCATCGCCTGGCCGACGGCCTGACCCGCGAAGCGGCGCAGCGCCTCGGCGTCGAGCGCGTCCTCCGCGCCGATTCCGAGCAGCAGGATCCGCTTGATCTTCTTGGAGCGCCCCGGATAGAGCAGCAGGGTCTCGCCGGCCTTGCCCTGAATGTCCCCGCTCGCGAGCGCGGTATGGATCGCGCCTCCGCTCGCGCGATCCAACGCGGCCAGCGGCGGCGCCAGGCGCGCGCGCTTGCCGTCCGCGCTGGCGATCGGGATCGCGATCAGATCGGCCGCGGCCTCGACGGGCGTTCGCGACGTGACTGTGACCTTCATCACTCTTCCTCGTGCATTCGGGGGTTGCTTGAACTGCTGCGCGCGCTCTCCTAGACTCGCGAGCCGACCTCATAGCGAGAACAATCATGGGGATTCTCGTCGGGACGGCATGGGGGGAACGTCTCGCGGGCATCGATGCGCTCGCGCTGGTCTACCAGGCGAGTTGGATCGTTCAGCTCGTGCTCCTGCTCCTCGTCGTGCTGTCCGTCTTCTCGTGGGCCATCATCCTCTCGAAGTGGCTGGAGCTGCGTCGCGCGCAGCAGGATAGCGAGTCGTTCCTGCAGGTCTATCACGAACGCTCGATGGAAGACGCCTACGAGGCCGCCAAGGATCTGGATCGCAGCCCGCTCGCCGCCGTCTTCCTCTCCGCGTACGGCGAGCTCAAGCGCCTCGCCCGGGCGAGCGGACGCTCGCTCACGGTGACCCACGCGCATGTCGACGCACTGAAGCGCCACGTGGGATGGACGGGCTCCCGCGAGGGCCTGCGCCTCGAGCGCGGCTTCGGCTTCCTGGCGACGACGGGCAGCGCGGCGCCGTTCGTGGGGCTGTTCGGTACGGTGATCGGCATCATCAACGCCTTCCAGAACATCGGACGCTCCGGCTCCGCCAGCCTCGCGGTGGTGGCGCCGGGCATCGCCGAGGCGCTGATCGCCACGGCGGTGGGCCTGTTCGCGGCGATTCCCGCCACCGTCTTCTACAACATCTTCGTGGGCAAGCTGCGCGGCATCACCGCGGCCATCGACCTCTTCTCCGCCGAGTACGAGGAGGATCTGCGCCGCATGGCGGGCGCCTCGTCGCAACCGGCGCCCGGGCCGCGGGAGTAGCGCGTGCCCGCGCCGCGCCCGGGATCCGCCCAGAGGCCGCTTTCCGAGATCAACGTCACGCCGTTCGTGGACGTGATGCTCGTGCTGCTCATCATCTTCATGGTCACGGCGCCCATGATGCAGCAGGGCATCGACGTCGAGCTGCCCAAGACCACGACGCAGAACATCCGCGTGCGCGAGGAGCCGCTCGTGCTCACGGTGAAGAAGGACGGAACCTTCTTCCTGGCGCGCAGGCAGGTGCCGGAGGCCGAGCTGCAGGAGAAGCTCACGGCGATCCTCCAGGGACTCGACAGCAAGGAGATCTTTCTACGCGCGGACAAGAGCGCCCAATACGGAAGCGTGGTCAAGGCGCTCGCGGCGGCACGCCTGGCCGGTGCGACGAAGCTCGGCATGGTGACGGAGCCGGAGTCCTAGCCGCAGCGGGGTGGCGACGTGACGAGCGGCTTCGCAGCGGAGCAAGGCGGCGACCGGCGGCGCGAGTTCCGCCGCATGCTGATCGCCTCGGGGATCGGCCACGGAGTGTTGCTGATGGGTCTACTCGTATCGGTGCCGGGATCGCGCAGCTTCGTGTCGCCGAGCGTGATCCACGTGGACCTGATCGCGCCGCCCGCGGCGTCGCGCGCGGCGAGACCGGCTGCGGTGGCGAAGCCCGCGCCGAAGCCGGTGCAGAAGCAGGTGGTGCTCCCCGAGAAGCCGAGCCTTCCCAAGCCCAAGCCGGCGGCAGCGAAGCGGGAGGAGGTCGTGATCGAGCCCAAGGTCGCCGAGGACAAGAGCCTGGACGACCTGCTCGCGGAGTTTCGCGCGGAGCAGGGCGAGCCGGCGCCGTCCGAAAAGGTCGCCGCGCAGCCGCCGGTTACGGTGCCGGGCGGTGCGGGCATCCCCGTCTCCGCCGAGGTCCTGGCGTGGATCCACAGGGTCAAACTCCGGGTGACCGGGGCCTGGATCGTGCCCGCGGGATTCCGGCGGCAATCGCTGCGAACGGAGGTGGTCGTCTCCATCGACGCTTCCGGTATCGTGCGAGGTGCTCCGCGCATCGTGCGCCGCTCGGGCAACCCGTGGTACGACGAGGGGGTGGTGCGCGGAATCGAGAAGGCGAGCCCGCTGCCGGCGCCCCCGGAACCTGGAGAGTGGACATTCATCTTCGCATCCGACGAGAGCTATTGATCCAGCTCGCGGCGCTGGGGGCCGCGGTGCTCGGCGTGGGCGCGGCGCGCGCGCAGACGGGCGAGCGTGTGCCGGTGCTGGTCACGCCGGGCGCGGAGCGCGCCTACCGGATCGCGGTGCAGCGCTTCTTCGACGCCGTCGCGCCGGACGACCCTAGCATCGCGTCGTTCCGCGTCGCGATCCTGGAGGCGCTGGAGTACTCGAGCGCCTTCAGCCGCATCGAGGAGGACGCCTATCTGGAGGATTCGCTCACGAGCCCGCCCTTCGAGGAGAGCGACACGATCGTCTGTTCCAATTGGGGCCAGATCGGCACCGATGTCCTGCTGCAGGGCGAGATCGTGCGCGACGCCGCGCAGATCGGCGTGGCGTTCCGGGTGTGGGACATCACGCGCTGCCGGGACCTGTTGCGCCGGCGCTACACGCAATCCTCCGACGTGAAGCCGATCGAGGTGGCCCGGCGCATCGCCGACGACGTCGTCGAGGCATTTCTCGGCGTGCGCGGCGTCTCGAGCACCGAGATCGCGTTCGTGTCGGACCGCAGCGGCAGCAAGGAGATCTTCGTGATGGACGCGGACGGCAGCCGGCAGCGCGCCGCCACCGCCAACCGCTCCATCAACGCCTTTCCCGACTGGTCGCCCGCGGGTGACGCGATCCTCTACACGTCCTACCGCTACGAGAACCGGCCCTATCTCTTCCTGTCGAGTCGCGGCCAGATCGAGCCGGGGCGACTGCTGCCGCAGCTCGGCGACGACAGGTCGCAGTTGCGCGGCGTATTCGATCCGGCCGGAGAGCGCATCGCGCTGGTGATGAGCGAGCCGGGCGGCGCCTCGGACATCTACACGGTGTTGCGCAACGGCCACCGCCTGCGCCGCCTCACCAACAGCAGCGCCATCGAGGTCTCGCCGACCTGGTCGCCGGACGGCGAGCGTCTGGCCTTCGTGTCGGATCGCTCCGGCACGCCGCAGATCTTCCTCGCGGACGCCGACGGGGGCAACCCGAGCCGCCTCACCTTCACCGGCGATTACAATACCCATCCGGTCTGGTCGCCGGACGGCATGTGGATCGCCTATGAGACGCGCGTCGACGGGCAGTTCGACATCTGGCTGATCGATCCCGACGGAAATGTGAATGTTCCCCTGGTGACCCATCCGCGCAGCGACGAGGCGCCGAGCTGGGCGCCCAACTCGCGCAAGCTCGTGTTCAGCTCGACACGGCGCGGCAATGCCGATATCTACGTGGTCGACCGGGACGGATCCAATCTGCGCAGGTTGACGCAGGGAAGCGGAAACAACACGAGCCCCGCCTGGGGACCGCTCCCGCGCTGACGGAGGGGGGGAGATGCACGAGACACGCGAGGCCATGGCGCCGCGGGAGCGGGCGCGCCCGGCGCCGGCCTGGATCCGCGCCGCGTGCGCGATCGGGCTCGCCGCGCTCTGCGCGGGCTGCGTGACGACGGCGGAGTTTCGCAAGCTCGAGCGTCGCGTGATCGACATGCAGCGCGAGCGCGGCGGCGCCGGCGGCGCCGACGGCGGTCGGGTTGCGGAGATGGGCGCACAGATCGACGCGCTGCAGCGCTCCCTGAACGAGCTGCAGGGCCGTCTGGAGGTCGTCGAGCACCGCACCGAGGAGGCGCTCGAGGAAGCGCGCAGCGCGCGCTCCCAGGCCGCGCAGGTGCAGAGCGCGCCGGCTCCCGACGGGGAGGCCGTCGCGGAAGCCGCCGAATCGGAGGAGGTGCTGGCGTATCGCGATGCCTACGGTCGCTGGCGCGCAGGAGATTCCGGGGCTTGTATTGACCGCTTTACCAAGTTCTTGCAGACTTACCCGTCCTCGGATTATGCGGACGACGCGACGTACTGGCTCGCTGACTGCTACTTCAAGCAGGGCAACTTCTCTGCGGCCGTGCTGCGCTTCGACGACGTCGCGCGTCAGTATCCGGGCGGCAATAAAGCTGCGGATGCGCTCTACCGACAAGGGGAGGCTCTGCTTCGAATGGGACACGGAAAAGCGGCGGGCAACGCGTTCGAGAGGGTCCTGCGGGACTATCCCGACTCCGCCCGCGCGCCAGAGGCGAAGAAACAACTCGATCTGCTCGGATCCGGCTGAGCGTGTGCGACGCCGTGAGCTGGGTGGCGTGGACGAGGACCACGCGCTCCGATCCCGCCGCCTGCGGCGAGCGGAACGGGTGATCGTCCTCGACGGGAGACGGCGTTGAACAAGCGGGACCTCCAGCGTTTTCGCAAGCTGCTGCTCGAGCAGCGCGAGCGCATCCAGGGCAACACGATCAAGACGCTCTCCGGGGACATCCACGTCGATCCGGACGACTTCCCGGACGAGATGGACATTGCCTCCTCGGAGGTGAATCTCCAGTTCGCGGGCCGACTGCGGGAGCGCGAGCAGGGGCTGCTCGCCAAGATCGATGCGGCGCTCCAGAAGATCGAGAACGGCGAGTATGGCGAGTGCACCATGTGCGGCGAGCAGATCGGCGTGGCCCGCCTGCGCGCGCGCCCGGTGGCCGAGCTCTGCATCGAGTGCAAATCCGAGCAGGAGAAGCTCGAGCGCCGCACCGGGTAGCCCCGTGTCGTTCCCCGAGCTCGTGCTCGGCATCGAGAGCTCGTGCGACGAGATGGCCGCCGCCGTGGTGCGCGGCGGCCGCGAGATCCTCGCGAGCACCGTGCGCGGCCAGGCGCAGGTGCACCAGCCGTACGGGGGCGTGGTGCCCGAGCTCGCCTCGCGCGACCACGTGCGCAGCGTCTCCGCGGTGGTGGAGGCCGCGCTCGCGACGGCGGGCGTCGCGCCGCAGGCGCTGCAGGGCGTGGCCGTGACCGCCGGCCCCGGCCTCGTGGGCTCGCTGCTCGTGGGGCTCTCCTTCGGCAAGGCACTCGCCTATCAGCTCGGCATTCCCGTCGTGGGCGTGCATCACCTGTCCGGCCACCTCATGTCCGCAGAGCTCGCGGACGCGCACTTCGCGCCGCCCTACGTGGGGCTGGTGATCTCCGGCGGGCACACCGCCCTCTACCGCATCTCCGAGGCGGCGCCGCCGCTGCTGCTCGGCGAGACCCGCGACGACGCGGTGGGCGAGGCCTTCGACAAGGTCGCGACGAGCCTGGGGCTGCCGTATCCGGGCGGTCCGGCCCTGGCCGCGGCCGCCGCGGGCGGGGATGACGGCGCCGTCGCCTTTCCCCGGCCGCTGCTCGGCGAGGCCGGGCTCGACTTCTCCTTCAGTGGCCTGAAGACGGCCGTGACCCTCGAGGTGGCGCGGCGCGGGGCGCTCGGCCCGGGCGACGTGGCGGACGTGGCGGCCTGCTTCGAGGCCGCCGCCGTCGACGTGCTGGTGGCGCGGGCCCGCCGCGCGCTGGCCCAGGAAGGCCTGGCGCGCCTGGCCGTGGTGGGCGGCGTCGCCGCGAACCGGCGGTTGCGGCGCGAGATGCTGGGCGCCGCGCAGCAGGACGCCTTCGCGGTGGTGTTCCCGCCGCCCGAGCTCTGCACCGACAACGCCGCCATGATCGCCGCGGCCGGCGCGCGGCTGCTCGCGCGCGGCGAAGATCACGGCATGGCGCTCAACTCCTTCTCCCGGGCTCCCCTCGAGCGGGTGCCCTGGACGGCGGCGGGGTGAGCGCCGGCGCCGTCCGAGCGTTTCTCGCGCGCCACGGTCTGGCGCCCCATCGCGACCGCGGCCAGAACTTCCTCGTCGACGAGGGTCTCGCGGATCGGCTGGTGGAGCTCGCCGGGGTGGCGCGCGGCGACACCGTGGTGGAGATCGGCACCGGTCTCGGCATCCTGACGCGCGCGCTCGCGGCGCGCGGCGCGCGCGTGGTCAGCATCGAGGTGGATGCCGGGATCGTGCGCGCGCTGCGCGCCGAGCAGGCGCTGCCCGAAGGTGTCGAGCTGCTGCACGCGGACGCGGTCCAGTTCGATCTGGCAGGGCTCGTGCGCGCCGCAGCGCCGCCGGTCCGCGTGGTCGCGAATCTGCCCTACTCGGCCTCGGCGCCGCTGCTGCGCCGCCTGCTCGACCTGCGCGACGCGCTCTGCGACTGGTCGCTCATGCTGCAGCGCGACCTGGTGGACCGCCTGCTCGCCCCGCCCGGCACGAAGCAATACGGCTCCCTCAGCGTGCTGCACCGGCTCAGCGTCACGCTCGAGCGCAAGTGCACGCTGCGCCCCGGCTGCTTCCATCCGGCGCCCCAGGTCGCGTCGGCCTTCGTGCGCTTCGTGCCGCTGGCGGAGCCCGTGCTGCGCGCCGGCGAGCTCGCCCGCGTGGAGCGGCTCGTGCGCGCGGCCTTCTCGGTGCGGCGCAAGACGCTGGCCAACGCGCTGCGCGCCGCCGGCCTCCCGCTGGCGCACGGCGAGGCGCTCGAGGCGACACTGCAGAGCGCCGGTCTCGACACGCGCGTGCGCGCCGAGCAGCTGGACCCGGCGCTCTTTCTCGCGCTGACCCGCGCGCTCGGCGTGACGCCGGACGCGGCGGCCAGCTGAGCCGTGCAGGCCGAGGCGCTGCTCGAGGCGCTGCTCGCGCTGGCCCGCGAGACGGGCCTTGCGGTGCGCCGCGTGGGGGCGGCCGCGGCAGGCGAGGGCATCGCGCCCACGGCGAGCGCGCTGTGCCGCGTGCGCGGCGAGCTGTGGGTGGTGCTGGTCGATTCGGATCCAGCTCCGCGTCGGGCGGCGGTGCTGGCGCGCGGGCTGCGCGTCCACGCGCCCCAGCAGCTCGAAGGCCGCTACCTGCCGCCCGCGGTCCGCGCCTGCCTGGAGGCGGCTCCGGAGACGTGAGCCGGGCCGGGAGATCGGCCGCGGCTGCGCAGCGGGGAAAACGCTTGACCCGCTCGGAGCGCCGGCACTATGCTCCGCCGGAGCCTGGAGGGGAATCGCAGGTTGCGATCTCCATCGACAGGTGACAGCCACCGAAGCCCTGTGCGCGCCGCGCCGGGGAAACAGAGACGACGCCTCGCAAGAGCCCAAGCAGACGCTCGGATCCCGACCGTGGGACCGAGACGGGGGCGATTCGCAGGCACGAGCGCGACGGGACGCGAAGCGTCCGGCGCGCCATCGCCGCGCCTCCGGGCTTCCGATCGAGTGACACGCGTGAAGCGGCCTCGGTGGGGAGCTGCACGGAAGGCGCGTTTTCGTTTCCAGTGCCGCGTGTGCAGGAGCGACCGGAGGACCGCGATGTCCGCCATCTCGCTCAAGCCTGCCCGTGACCAACGCGTGACCGTTCCCGCGCTGCTGCGCCGCAAGCGCGGCGCACGGCCCATCAGCATGCTGACCGCCTACGACTTCACCTTCGCGCGCATCTTCGATGCGGCGGGAATCGACGTGCTGCTGGTGGGCGATTCGCTCGGCAACGTGGTGCAGGGCATGGACACGACCCTGCCCGTGACGCTCGACGAGGTGGTCTACCACACGCGCATGGTGGCGCGCGCGGCGCGCCGCGCGCTGGTCGTGGCCGACCTGCCGTTCGGCAGCTACCAGGTTTGTGAAGAGGACGCCGTGCGCAGCGCGGTGCGCTGCGTGAAGGACGGCGGTGCCCAGGCGGTGAAGCTCGAGGGCGGCACCGCGGTGTCGTCCGCCATCGCGCGCATCGTCCGCGCCGAGATCCCGGTGCTCGGGCACGTCGGCCTCACCCCGCAGGCCATCCATCGCATGGGCGGCCACCGCGTGCAAGGGCGCAGCGAGGAGAGCGCCCGCCGCGTGCTCGAGGATGCGCGCGCCGTCGAGGCAGCCGGCGCCTTCGCCGTCGTCCTGGAGGGCATCCCCGCGCAGCTCGCGCAGAGCGTGACCGACGCCCTCGAGATTCCCACCGTCGGCATCGGCGCCGGACCGGGCTGCGACGGACAGGTGCTCGTGATGCACGACATGCTGGGCTTCTCCGACTGGACGCCCAGCTTCGTCAAGCAGTACGCGAGCCTGGGCGCCCTGGCGGCCCAGGCGGCGCGCTGCTTCGCGGACGACGTGGCCAACGGCAAGTTCCCGGGCGAGGAGCACGCGTACTCGTAGCGCTGACGGTCTGCCATGCAGCTCATCGAGACGGTCCGCGCGCTCCAGGAGCGCTCCGAGGCGGAGCGCGCGGCCGGCCGCCGCATCGCGTTGGTGCCCACCATGGGCGCGCTGCACGCCGGCCATCTCGCCCTCTTGGAGGAAGCGCGCCGACGCGCGGA
>Ga0224496_10001498_pt1 | contig 14458 bp, 11 predicted proteins | sample SF_Jul11_sed_USG_2_FD_168127 | JGI IMG/M metagenome (GOLD analysis project Ga0224496, IMG submission 168127) | Sediment microbial communities from San Francisco Bay, California, United States - SF_Jul11_sed_USGS_8_1 | ecosystem: Environmental > Aquatic > Marine > Sediment | place: USA...
GCACCCTCCAGGTATTACAATCCGGGAAACCATACCAGGTTCGCGTCGATGATCCCAATGCGAATCACAGTGAGTGTGATTTTCTACGGAAAATCAAAGCCAAGACCATATACATTTTGCCATTAGCTGCCCAAGAACGAACCATTGGTGTGATCGAGGTTTTTGATAAACAGCTATCCCGCACGTTCAGCGATGAATACGCCGCCCCGATCAAACTGCTGGCCAATCACGCCGGGATCGTGATTGAACGTGCCCAATTATTGAAGGACACCGAACAGCGCGCCGCCGAATTAGAAGCCCTGCGCTTAGCCAGCCTGAGCTTGACTGCCAGCTTGGATCTGCAGGATGTTCTTAGGGCTATCCTGGTAAGCACTATGGGGCTGCTGAAAGATGCCCTGGACACTCATATCTTCCTTTATGATGGTGCGCAGCTCACCTTTGGCGCTTCGTTATGGGCAGATGGGCGTGAAGATGAAGTTTGGGCAAATCCCAGGCCGGGAGGATTGACCTACACCGTCGCCCAAACCGGAGAAGCCATTGTAATACCCGACATCCAAACCCATCCCCTTTATGCCGAAGCGCCTAAGGAGTGGAGCGGTGCGATCATTGGTGTGCCGCTGCAAATTGGCCAACGCGTTGTCGGCGTAATGAACATTGCGTACCAACAGCCGCGTAATTTCTCCAAAGACGAATTGCGCGTGATCAGTCTATTGGCCGATCAAGCAGCCATAACCATTGAAAACGCCCGCCTGCATAATCTGGTGAGTCAACAAGCCCTCACCGACCCGCTGACTGGGCTGCCCAACCGCAGGGCATTTAACCAGTACTTGGAAGATGAGATCCGCCGTTCCATTCGCTACCAACATCGCTTTGCACTGATTATGTTGGACTTTGATGGCTTCAAACGCGTTAATGATACTTTTGGGCACCCCGTGGGTGATCGCACGCTGCGCCGTGTGGGCATTTGCATGCGCAGTGCCATCCGCGACACAGACTTTCTGGCGCGCTTGGGCGGCGACGAGTTCGCCCTGATCTTGCCCGAAACTGAAATCGAAGATGCCTCTAAAATCTGCCAGAACCTCAAACATTCGATCAGCGAATGCACCCTTGAATGGAAAATAGGCCAAGATCATTCACTATCCCTTTCTTTTGGTATCGCTAAGTTCCCTCTGGATGCAACCAACCGGGAAGACCTGATTTCCGTGGCTGATGCAAATCTATACCGCACCAAACGGGATAGTGCAAGGTAAATATGTTCTAGGGGGATGGTCAATAAACCCCATTTGGAAAACCCTGGCTGCGCGGTATAATTCACCCATTCTCATTCTTGACCCATTACAATGCACGCACTTCAAGGAAAAGTATGTCCAACCTGCCCAACATCGACACAACCTACCTAGAAAAAACTTTAGTAAACTTGCTTAATATCCCCTCTCCAACCGGGTATTCTCATCAGGCAATCACCTTCCTCGAAACGGCGCTGTCGGACCATCCTGCACTTTCACTCCGCCAAACCCGGAAAGGCGGCCTTGTGGCCGTCTGGCCCGGAAAAAACTACGATACGCCCAGAGCATTGACCGCGCACGTGGACACGTTGGGCGCAATGGTCAAAGAGATCAAACCCAATGGCCGGCTAAAACTCTCGAAGATTGGTGGCTTTGCCTGGAACACTGTGGAGGGAGAAAGCTGCACAGTGTTCACCAACTCCGGCAGCCAAGTGAGAGGTTCCCTCTTGTTGATCAAAGCTTCCGGTCACGTGCACAGCAGCCAAGTCCAAAGCGTAACACGGGAAGACAGCACTATGGAAGTCCGTCTTGATGCGCGCACCACCTCTGCAGAGGAGACCAGCGCTTTAGGGATCGAAGTGGGAGATTTTGTTGCATTTGACCCACGGGTCGAACTAAACAACGGTTTCATCCGTTCGCGCCATTTGGATGATAAAGCCTGCGTCGCCGCCTTGCTGACGGCCATTAGAAGTTTACAGCAGGCCGATTTGGTTCCTTCACAGACCACAGCATTTCTGTTCAGCAATTATGAAGAAGTGGGCCATGGCGCTTCTGCCGGCTTCCCTCCAGACACGGCAGAACTGGTCGCCTTGGATATGGCCGCGGTTGGTGAAGGTCAGACTTCGGACGAATTCCATGCCACCCTGTGTGTGAAAGATTCTGGGGGGCCGTACCATCACGGCTTGAGCCAAAAACTACGCCAAGTGGCAAAGGACCATGACATCGACTATAAAGTAGATATTTATCCCCACTACGGTTCCGATGGGGAGGCATATTGGCGCGCTGGTGGCGATGTTGCCGTGGCTTTGATCGGCCCTGGAGTGGACGCGTCTCATAATTACGAACGCACCCATATCGACGCGCTGATCGCTACGACCCAATGGACCATGGCTTATTTGTTGAGTTGATCCCATGCAGTTGGATACATTTTTCCCCCCTGCTACACGTTTACAAGACATACCCGCAATGGGCCGCGCTGCCGAGCAGCTTGGCTTTGACGGTGTTTGGATTGCTGAGACCCAACACAACCCTTTCCTGCCCTGCGCATTGCTGGCCGAACATACCCACCGGCTGCAGGTTGGCACAGCCATCGCCGTTAGCTTTGCGCGCAGTCCTGCTGTCCTGGCGCACACCGCTTGGGATCTAGCGGATGCTTCTGGGGGGCGTTTTGTGCTGGGCCTGGGTACCCAGGTAAAAGCCCATATCGAAAGGCGTTTTGGCCTGCCTTGGCCGGTTTCCCCGGTGAACAAACAGCGTGAGCAAATTGAAGCGCTGCGTGCCTTTTGGCAAACTTGGCAGACCGGCAGTAAACTCAATTACCGCGGCGAATATTATAAATTGACCCTCAGCACGCCGTTCTTCACCCCGGCGCCAATCAAAACCCCAGACATCCCGGTCTATATCGCCGGTGTGAATACCGGCTTGGCTCGTCTGGCTGGTGAGCTAGCCGATGGATTCCACGTGCATCCCTTTCACAGCCCGCGTTACCTGCGTCAGGTGATCTTACCAGCCATCTATGATGGGGCCAAAAAAGCGGGCAGGGAAAAAAATGATATCAAAATTGTCGTCCCTGTTTTTACCATCAGCTCCCCGGAAGAGCGCGCTTTCGTGCGCCAGCAGCTGGCCTTTTATGCCTCCACACCATCCTACCGGAGTGTGCTGCAGCTCCATGGGTGGCAAGCTGTTGCCGAAACACTGTCATCCTTGGCTGCGCGTAATCAATGGGACGAAATGCCCGCCTTATTCTCCGACGACATGCTGCAAGAGTTTGCCATGATCGCCCGTCCAGACGAGTTGGCCGCCGCCCTAAAAGAGCGTTATGCCGGTATCGCCGACCGCTTGATGATCTATTCGCCTTTCATCCCTGGAGAGCAGGATGCATTCTGGAAGCAAATCCGCAAAGACTTCTAAAGAACCAATGCAAAATTATTTGATCATTGACGCTCACCAGGATATCGCTTGGAATATGCTCACCTTTGGCCGGGACTATACCCGCAGTGTCGGTGAGACCCGCCAGCTTGAGCAAGGCACCAGCAGCCCCAAACACAACGGTGACACCTTGTTGGGTTGGGATGCATACCAACAAGGACATGTTGCCGTCATATTCTCCACACTGTTTGCCTCGCCGCAGCGCTGGAATGAGGGCGAGTGGGATATTTTATGCTATCAAGATATCCAGCAAGCCGACCAGCTGTATCGCGCCCAAATAGACCTTTACCACCGTCTGGTTGAAGAACACCCAGATAAATTTACCCTGATCCGCACTCGCGGAGAATTGAACGCCTTGCTGGAAATCAACACCCTGCCTGCAAACGGTGAGCCTCGTGACCAACCCATTGGTCTGGTATTATTGATGGAGTGCGCCGATGGTGTGCGCCACCCCACCGAGCTAGAAGAATGGTGGGCTTTGGGCGTCCGCTTGATCGGGCCTGCCTGGGCCGGCACGCGGTATTGCGGCGGCACCAAAGAACCCGGCCCGCTGACCAAAGAGGGCTACGCGTTGTTAGACGTCATGGCTGATCTGGGCTTTTGCCTGGATCTAAGTCATATGGATGAAAAGGCCGCCCTCCAGGCCCTCGATCATTTCCCCGGTAATTTAATGGCCACTCATGCCAATGCCAAAGCTTTGCTCAAAGGCACGGAAAGCAACCGCCATCTCTCGGACCCAGTGATCCTATCCATTATTGAACGGCAAGGCGTAATTGGTGTCGTCCCCTATAACAATTTCCTGCGTGTAGGTTGGAAGCGAGGGCATGCCCGCCAACTTGTGCCGCTGCAAATAGTTGCCGACCAAATAGACTATATCTGCCAATTGGCCGGGGATGCCCGGCACGCCGGTATTGGCAGCGATTTCGATGGGGGTTTTGGGTTACAATCAGTGCCGGAAGGCATCGATACGATTGCCGACCTGCAAAAACTGAGCAGCCTTTTGGCAAACAAAGGCTACCAATCCACAGAGATTGCCGCCGTGATGGGCGGCAACTGGGCAAACTTTTTGAAACGCGCACTGCCGGAGACTGTATGATCGAAGAAACCCCAACCAAAAAGACCAATGGGAAAACGCGCCAGAGATTTGGCGGTTTGCTTGTGTTGCTCGGTTTTGTCATATTTATGTTGGGAACCGAACCCAGCTTGTTCAACATGGACCGCAGCACTGTGATTGGCTTTTTGCAGATCGCTGTTTTTTTGTTCGGCTTGGCCCTCATCTGCCTCGGCGGCTATATCAGTCTGAACGCCTTGTGGCACGGCCGCCAACGGACCATCGCTGCCGATATTGGTATCCGTCTGGTAAGCACCGGTTATGTAATTGCCCTCGTCTCCGGGTTTGCCGATGTTTTCGGTCTGGGGACGCGGCCGTTGCCCTATGTGCCCTTTTTTGGTTACTGGCAGGCGCGCGGCGTGCTGATCGGCGAGATCATGATCGTCATAGGGTTCCTCATGATGATCCCCTACCGCCGGGCCAAAGAAAGCTAGAGGAACGTTTTCTCGGCCCGGGGGATATTTCGCTTAATCCAGCGCCATCACGGCCAGCATTTCTTCATTGGAAGCAAACTTGAATTCTTCCAGGTTTGATTCGGCCGCTTTCGCCGTCTCGGCCAGCTCAAGACGCTGCCAATCTTCCTTGCTCACCACGGGCTTTCCCAACTTATCCAAAGCTGCTTGCAGGGCTGCTACGGCATCTGTCTGGGCGCTCTTCCCCCCCAGCGTTTCCAGGTAGCTCCGCGCCGCATTGGCGCCGTTGGTGCCATCCTTGCGCGCGCTGCCGACCAATCCACTGCTGGCTTCCCGCGCCCAACCTGCCAGAAATATTCCCTCAACCCACTCATCATTTTCTGGGTTATACGCTTCATAAGATGTTTCATCCACGGGGAACTGCGGATGGGGATGCTTGGCGAATTCCTGCCATTTATCCAGCGGCAAGCCAAAGTTCTGGTCCACCCGGTCGCCAATACAGAACACCACAGTGTCAACATCGATCACTCGCGTCTTGCCCAGCCCAATCGATTTTGTGCCGCCGCCATCACGCAGTTCCAGCGTGGTTTCTTCTACCTCCAACCCGATTACCTTGCCGGTCTCGTCGCCCACAATTCGCTGTGGTGATGCCAAGAAATCAAATCGAAAAGTTGAGTCAGATATCGCCGGCTCCGCATTTTCCAGGGCCGAGAGGATGAACGCTTTTGCTGCCGAAGGGTCTTGTCCGGCTGCTTTTAAAACCGGCTTAGTGCGTTCAATTTCGGTGTCCAGTGCTTTCAGGTCCAAGTTGCTGGCAACATGTTCAAGCTCTTTCTTGGTGAACTTCACATCCGCCGGGCCTCGGCGGGCCACAGCAACCACTTCATCCACCTTGAGGTCGCGTATCGACCAATGGGCAATATCAACCATCACGTTGCCAACACCAATTAAAGCAACCCGCTTGCCGATTTCAAAAGCCTGTTGGCTGTAGGGCGGCAGTTTATTGTAATGGTAGACCAGGTCTTTAGCATGGTACACGCCGCGCAGGTCTTCCCCGGGCAGTCCCAACCATTTGGTTCCTTGGGCCCCAACTGTGACCAAAATGGCATCGAAGCCTGCCTGTTTGAGCGCTGCAATTGTGATATCGCCTTCTTCCCCAACCACCACATTACCAAAATAATGCAGGTTCTCATCCCCCAGCGCTTTTTTGAATTGCTTGCGCAGCCCAGATTTCATTTTATATTTATTGTGATAAATACCATATTCGGCCAGGCCGCCTGGCTTTATATCGCGGTTGATCAGGGCTACTTTAATTCCGGCGTTGGTCAAGGTTTTGGCGGCAAATATGCCTGCCGGACCGGCGCCAATTACAGCTACATGGGTATTCACGTTATTTCTCCTGGTATTTTCTCACCTAACGATAAGATCGCTAGGGTTATAAATATAATCGTCAACTGCTATCCGCTGGCCTTGGCGCTGCCTTAGAAACCCTCCAGGGGAGAGAGGTCTGCCGCGCCTTCAGCCAGTGCGGCGATTCGCTGCAGCAGCCCCAAGCGGTTATTCCTTACCTTTTCATCATCATCCATCACCAAGACATCTTCGAAGAACTTATCGATCGCCGGGATCATTGGCGTGAATGCGCTCAAGAAATCATCCACCGATCCTGCAGCAGGTTTTGCCGCTTCTGCCTGCTGTAGAGCAGCATACAGCTCTTTCTCGGCCGGTTGGTTGAATACCTTGGAGTCAACCGGGTATACCTCGCTTTTGTCCCGGGTGATGCGCACGCAGCGCGAATAGGCTGGCAAGATCGTATCCCAATCTTCACGTCCTATCCATGTGCTTAACTGCTGCACCGCCCGCGCGGCCCCCGCCGGGTTTTGCCCTTGGGCTGCCAGCACACTGTCAACGATATCATAGCGCCAGCCCTGCTCGAGGAATAAACCCCGCATCCGCCCGGTGATGAATTCCAGGCAATCTCTTTGGCTCTCAAGGTTTGCCTCTAGCGGCAGCCGGGCCGCCGCCGCCTTTACAGCCGCGCCCAGGTCAAAATCCAAGTCCCAAGTTATCAAATTGTGCACCAAGCCCAGGGCCGCCCGCCGCAGCGCAAAGGGGTCTTTCGTGCCCGTTGGCGCCAACCCCGCTGCAAACAATCCCGTCAAGCTGTCCAAACGGTCGGCCAAACCCACCACCAAGCCCGCCTTACTTTGCGGGGCCTCATCCCCGGCGCTGCGCGGCAGGTAATGCTCATAGATTGCCGTCGCTGCTCCTTGCGGTTCGCCAGAGGCCAGCGCATAGTGCTGACCGATGATCCCTTGCAAAGAGGTCATTTCCACAACCATCTTGGTCACCAGGTCTGCCTTGCACAACTGCGCGCCGCGTTTTGCCGCCGCAGTTTCATCTTTGCTTAATTTGATTTGCTTGGTTAGGTCATCAACCAAGCCCATGATCCGTTTGGTCTTATCCCCCATTGATCCCAGCTTCTGTTGGAAGGTCAGGGTATCCAGCCGCGGCAAAAAATCTTTCAGCGCTTGCTTCATATCATCATGCACAAAAAAGGCCGCGTCAGCAAATCGCGCCCGGATTACCGCCTCATTGCCTTGCGCAACACTGTCCAAATGCTGTGTCCCGCCGTTGCGTACCGTTATAAAATACGGCAGCAGCTTTCCATCCTTCATCACCGGGAAATAGCGCTGGTGCTTCTTCATCACGGAGACCAATACGTCCCGCGGTAGTTCCAAATGCGCCTCATCAAAGCTGCCCCGCAAGGCCGTTGGCGCTTCTACCAAATGGGTGACCTCGGCCAGCAAGGCGGCATCCTCCTGGATGCTGCCGCCGACTTCTTGCGCCAGCGCCTCCACTTGGGTCGCGATGGCCGCCCGCCGTGCTTCTATGTCCAATATAATGCCCTGCTTTTTGAGTTTGGAAAAATAATCAGCCGGCTCTTTTACCACCAGCCCATCTGCATCATTGAAGCGCAGGCCCCGCGTGGCATTCCCAGATTGCAGTCCGGCATACTCAAATGGCACCGTGTGCTCGCCGTGCAGCGCCAGCAGCCAGCGGACCGGTCGAGAAAATGCGGCATTGCTGCTGTTCCACCGCATGGAGCGGTCTACCCTAAGCCCAGCCACCAATTCTGGCAAAGCCTCGGCCAACACCTCCACCGAAGGACGGCCCTTTTCCTTTATATGGGCGACCACATATTTGCCGCCATCAATTTCCTGTACTTCTAGGTTATTAACCGAAATACCCTTGCCACGGGCGAATCCCTCTGCCGCTTTGTTCGGGCTGCCATCGGCTCCAAAAGCGCGTTCCGCTGGCGGGCCTTTTACCGTTTCCTCGCGGTCTGGCTGGCGGGCAGATAAGGCCTCCACATGGACCACCAAACGCCGCGGCGTGCCCAGCACCTTTACATCGCCGTGGTCTAAATGCTGCGCTTGCAGCATTTTGGGGAAGCGCTCTGCCAATTGGGCAATCAAAACATCCAGGTCGCCGGGCGGCAGTTCTTCTGTGCCGATCTCCAGTACAAACGCGGCCGCCTCGCTCGGGTTGGTAAGTTTCACCGCTTTCTTTCCCTTGTCCACAGCCTGCTCACCCTCATCCATCCAGGGAAATTCCTGCCGTTGGCGGTCCTCGATATACAGCTTTGAAACCTTAGCCGCCTGGGTGCGCATCCGCCGGAAGTAGGCCTGCCTCTCTGTCACGCCAATGGCGCCGCGCGTATCCAGCACATTGAAGGTGTGCGAGCACTTGATGATATGATCATAAGCTGGCAGCACCAAGCCTTGCTCAAGGGCGCTTTCGGTCTCGGCTTCAAACAAGTCATACATTTGGCGTAACCGTGCTACATCAGCAACTTCAAAATAATACTTGCTGTGTTCCTGCTCGCCTTGTAAATTTACATCACCAAAAGTATGTTTCGGACTCCACTGGATATGCTGGAAGCCATGCACACCCTGCAAGGGTGCCGCAATCCGGTCCAGCCCATAGGTGATCTCCACCGATACCGGGTCCAGCTCAGTTCCCCCCGCCTGCTGGAAATAGGTGAATTGGGTGATTTCCTGCCCATCCAGCCATACCTCCCAACCCAGCCCCCAGGCACCCAACGCCGGCGATTCCCAGTTATCCTCCACAAAACGGATATCATGTTTCGCCGGGTCTATCCCGATCGCCTGCAGGGACTGTAAATACAATTCTTGCGGGTTTCCCGGGTCTGGTTTGAGGATCACTTGCAGTTGGTAATGGCGCTGCAGCCGGTTGGGGTTATCGCCATAGCGCCCATCGTCCGGACGTACCGAGGGCTCAATATAAGCCACATTCCAGGGTTCAGGCCCCAACACGCGCAGGAATGTTGCCGGGTTCATCGTTCCCGCCCCGACCTGCGAGTAGTAGGGCTGCCAGATCAAACAGCCCTGGTCGGCCCAGTATTGCTGCAGGGCTAAAATCATGGATTGGAAATCAAGGGGTTTTGTCATTGGTCTCCGCAGTATGCATAGAATTTTTTGCTGAGTTCGAATCGTTACAATTATAACAAACCCTTATTATATCCCGCCTTGGCGATCATGGGAAAAACCTGATCCGTTTGCTGCCTCCCCATACCCCTCTGTCCAACAATTCCTATTTGGCTTCACATCCCTCCCGCACCACTGGGACGATCTCGTATTCGTACGGGGCATTATAGTGCGAGTAATAGCTGGCGTCTTCCAGCATCTCAAAATTACCCCCAAAATAGGTGTTGAAAACCAATCTGAATGAATTGACCGGCGTGATATTGGCATACAGCTGGGATTTGCCTTCACCAGGGAAATAGTACGCATTCAAGATCTGCATACGCGCATCCTTCGGCGCGCTGGTCCCGCCGTGGTCGCCCTGGATAATGATGATCGGTTCAGTCTCGGAATTTGCCAAGATTTCGGCAATGATCGCTTCGAACCGGCCGTTCAGATAAACTACCTGGTCGGCGTAAGCCTGTACTTCGTTTGCGCTGAAAATGGCTTTGCCGTCATCTGGGCCAAACACATAGGGTGGGTGCGGTGAGAGGATATGCGCAAACACAAATTTCGGTCCGGGAATTAAAGGCACTTCGGATAACTTATCCAATACATACAGCACCCGCTGGCGGTGCGATTCTTGGCTGCGGCCGCCGCCTGCCGGCATCGTTGCCGGTATCTTCTGGCCGGCATCCGTTAGCAGCACCGCCGCCGTCGATTGCGTGAACAACGTCTCGAAATCGTTCAATCCACCGCGGATACCCAGCTTTTCGAACAGCCCTTGGTTAGGGCTGAAATAATAACTGGCGTCGTTCATTTGGCTCCAGGTAAAACCGGTTTCAAAAGCCACCGTTTGGTATCCCAAATCCTCCAACATCTCCCGGGCTGCCGGGTGCAGGATATAGTTCTCAATGCCAATCCGGCTGGTATTGCCGCTTTCGGCATTATCATAAAAGGCTTCCAGATAATTCATCGTCAGCGCCGATGATAACGAAAGTTTGGTCTGGGCATAATTACTTTGGCTGCAGCGGGCGACGAAAAACCCCAGTTCCCCCAGGTGTTCCAGAAACGGCGAATTGTCCAAATGATAATCTTCCAGCAGTGAATCGTCCCGGGCATAGGCATCCAGAATGATATAGTAGATATCCGGCGGCGTTTGCCCTTCTGGCAAACTCAATGCATGCGCCTCTGCCGCGCTTTGCCCTTGATCCGCCTGGATCGCCGCAGCGCGAAATTGGAATGCAATGATTTGGTATACCGGGAAGACCAATAATATGACCGCAATTGCATTCAATCCATTTTCGAGGTTTCCGCGGTCTTTGACCCTATACAGTGTCCACCAACCCAATCCCAGCAGCAATGCCAGCCACAACGGTCCCAAAAAGCGGTGGCGGCCAACCACCGCGCCCAACGCTGCGCTGGCTTTTAACGCCCCGTATACATGCCCGTACGAAAAGAACAAAAGCAAAAATAAAGCCGCGCCCAATCCCGCTCGCTGCCAATCTTTAAACACCAGCTTGAGTACCCCGGTGAGCACGATGGCGCCCAATAGGCTGAATGCCAGCACCCTCAGCCCGGCGGTCAGCTTGATTTCTTCTAAGTTATTGGCCAGCAGCGCCAGCGCCGGGTATAGGCTCAACAGCAGTGGGTAACGCGGCAATCGATCTTTCATCATTTTTCCATTCTTCTAAATGGTTAGGGGACTTCTTTTACTTATTGGGGTTTTTGGCGCGCTTCCATCAAGAACAGATGGCGGTCTGAATCGGCGACCGCATAGTTTGCGTGCACTTTGAAATACTGCTCAAATATCTTTTGGAAGTTTTCAACGTCATAATCCGGGAAGATATCCTCGCGGGTCGCCAACAACCGTTTCACCTGCGAATCGCTTTTCGGTACAAATTCGATCACCAGCCAGCTTCCCAAGCTGCTCAAGAATTCTGCCAGCATCCCCAGCGGCACATTATTGGCGATTGCCAAGTGGTGAACCAAAGCCAGAGCAAAAACTGCATCCGCCGGTCCTCTCTGGCACAGCGCTTCACGTTCAGCATGCGCCCAGCCCATTGCCGGGCTGGGATTGGTTAGGTCAAGCAGCAGCGGCAAAATATGCTTCTCTTTATTTGCCCGGATTTGCCGGTAGTTCTTTTCAACGGCATCTGGGTCAATATCAAATGACACTGTGGCAATCCCTCTTTGGCTGGCCAGCCGGCTGAAGCGCCCGGTGTTGGCTCCCAGGTCCCACACACTGCTCGGTTGGATACGCTCGAGGTATTCGACAACCAGCGCTTCCTTGTGCTGCATCGCCGCTTCGCTGTAATTGGTATCTTCGTAGTATTCTCCCCATTCTGTCCCCGCCGGATTCCAGGTTAGTTTGCGTACGCTGGCATCCAAGCTTTGCAGCAGTCCCATAAAGGCATTCTGGTTTATTTGGCGGCTGGCCGTTTGCTTGTTTACCGTTTTATCGGAATAGCGCTGTTGGGCCGCGGCATGCAGGTGAATGTGCGACAGCAGCCCAAAATTAAAGCGCGTCCGCCGCGGCAGCAGCTTGCTGGCCAAATCAAGCGGGATCCCATCGATATACACGCGCATCATTTGGCTTAAACGCACATCGTTATGCGCCATCAACGCCAGCGGGGCCAAGAAGTGCTGGCAGAACTGGCGGTACGCGATCCACGCTTTCCCCTCCGGGTATACCTCAAATGAAAGCGTATCGATCAGGACTGGTTTCCCATCCCGGAATTGGATGTTGTAAGCGCTGCTGTCCTTTAAAGATAACCCGTGCTTCATGGCCCGCCGCTGGATCGCCAAGGTTGCCAGGGCGGCATCCTTGAGCTGGCTGAAGCTCCATTCATATGGATAAGAAATGAAACCGATCCGTTCTGGCTGGATTACCTTGTACGCCGTTCCCGGCTCTAGCGGCTTGACCTCCACCTCGCTGTGCGCCACCAGCAATCCGGCCTTTACCAAGGCATCATACAGCCCAGACTCCATCAACCGGTCATAGTTCTCTTGATAACCTTGGTTAACTTGTCGGTACAGCATCTCCCCGTCTTGGAATAGGAAACCATTGGGATCTCGGAATGAAGCCCCCAAACGAAGCTTTTTCGTCTGAAGCTTATTCGTCATTGTCGACTGTCTCGTCTGCATCCTCGTTAAAGTTGTCAGCCTTACGGAAAAGCCCAAAAAAGCGCCCGATATAGGAGCGCAGCGCGTAAAGCATCCCCAACCCGCCGGCAACCAACAGTTGGATAATTATACTTCCAGAGCCGGGGTCCAAGTATAGGGCTTCTTTATTTAGCGGGGCTAACAAGATACCCGTTAATGCGCTAGTTAGGATTGAATGCATAATTTCTCCTCAAAAAGAAGGTGTGGGGTGGATGATAGCCGTTAATGGTATCTCCGTCAATAGGTAAAAAAGACACCCTTGACATTCCAGCTGCTGGAAGGTGTAAAATACTGCAACTTCACCTTCCAGGAGAATACCATGCAGATCCAAGAATTGGTTGCGCGCACCGGGGTGTCGGCAAAAACCATCCGATATTACGAATCCATCAATCTGCTGCCGCCGCCCGGCCGTCTGGCCAATGGCTACCGCCAATATGGCGACACCGATATCGACCGCGTCAAGCTGGTCGCCGGCGCACGCCGCCTGGATATCCCCCTGGCTGAGATCAAAGAGATCCTCGATCTGCGCGACCACAATCAAGCCCCCTGCCGGGTGATGCTCGATTTGCTCCAACAAAAAGCGGCCGAGGTCCACCAGCGCATCGCTGAACTGCAAACCTTGGAAGCTGAATTAAAAGCGCTGCACGCCCTTGGTAAAACCTTCTCTCTGGATGATGTCGAAGGCAAGAACTGTATCTGCCATTTGGTCAGCCAGCACGCCTCGGCTGCATCAAATTAGATTGGTTTCACTACCAAACTAAAGGATAATAATATGGCTGACTGCTGCATTCCCCTAGATAGTGATCAAGCGGGCTTTACCCCGGTCGGCAGGCAGTCGAGTGATACCGCCACGCCCACCCTGCACTGCCCACACTGCCAGACCAAAGGCAAATCCGTGGATACCCAAACGGTCAAAGCCCAGCTTGCCGTCAGCCTCGAAACCTTGCGTTCCAACCAATATCGCTTTTGCGCAGCTGCTCGCTGTCCTGTGGTTTACTACGCCGAAGATGTCCCCCAAATTTACACCGAAAAGGATCTGCGCCAGCGCGTTTTTCAAAAAGCTGGCCGCGACCTAAATGTCACCATTTGTTATTGCTTTTCTATGACCCTGGCTGATCTCAAATCAAACAACCTTCAGCCTCCCGCCATCACCGCCATCGAGCGCGTCAATGCCGGAATCCAAGCCGGGCAGTGCGCTTGCGATATCCGCAACCCGCAGGGCAGCTGCTGCCTGGGCAACCTGCGTGCCGCCCTGACGCATATCCGGCAGGAGTAAGCGACCGGGAAATTCGCTTTAGGATTTCACCTGATCCACGAAATTCCAATAAACGTGATATAGTTTTCTGCACCTATACTCATTATTTGGAAGTGCCTAATGACCTCCCTGCAAAGCGTGAAATGTCCAGATTGCGGCGCCCAGCTGGAGTTCGAATCCCGCGACTTGCCTCACCTCGTCCGCTGCTCATACTGTGACGCCTCAATCATTATCCGCCCAGAAAATCATCTGTCCGAGCCGGAACACTCACCTCCCCATCCCGAAGTGCCAGAGCTGCCAGATTCCTTTTACTCCCTTATTGCTGCTGACAAAAAGATCGAGGCCATCAAACTCTATCGCCAGATAGCCAATGTCGGCTTAAAAGAAGCCAAGGATGCCGTGCTCAAAATTTCTCAAGGCCTGTCTATCGCGCCTTACAATCGTCAGGGGTCCTCCGCAGCCGACCTCACCCCCGTCCAAAAAACCGAGATACTAGCGCTGCTTTCTGCCGGCCGCAAGATCGATGCGATCAAGTTGTATCGGCAGTGGTGCGGCTGCGGCCTTAAAGAAGCCAAAGAGGCTGTGGACCAAATGTC
>Ga0224496_10001499_pt1 | contig 14456 bp, 16 predicted proteins | sample SF_Jul11_sed_USG_2_FD_168127 | JGI IMG/M metagenome (GOLD analysis project Ga0224496, IMG submission 168127) | Sediment microbial communities from San Francisco Bay, California, United States - SF_Jul11_sed_USGS_8_1 | ecosystem: Environmental > Aquatic > Marine > Sediment | place: USA...
TCAACAGCTTCAACAGCTTCAACAGCTTCAACAGCTTCAACAGCTTCAACAGCTTCAACAGCTTCAACAGCTTCAACAGCTTCAACAGCTTCAACAGCTGAGGGTATTATATTGGTGATGGTGGCATCATCGGTTGTTGGTATGGTTTTGAATTGATTGAGCTGGTCTCTAAGGTGTTTTGCGGGTGTAAAAACAATACGGGGATGCGCGGGAATGATAATTACATCACCGGTTTTCGGGTGTCTGCCCTTGCGTTGTTTTGACCACTTTAGCTGGTAGCTGCCAAAGTTATGCAGGCGCATGTGGCCATCCTCCAGTAAGCCTTGCTGTATGGCGCTGAAGAGGGTGGTAGAGAATTCATGCAACAACTTTTGCCTGTCGCCAGATTGCGCTGCGATGATTTTCCGCAGGGCGCCCTCATAAATATGATTTGTCACTCGGGCCTCCATGTTTTGACGGCGTCCCTGAATTTTTGAGAGGCCTTAAAACCGGCGGTATGGGTGTCCTGGGTCGAGGCTTTTCGTGAACGTGTGGGGCGTAGGCTAAATGTACCAAAGCCACGAATAATGACCTGTTTGCCCTCAGCCAGTTGTTCGGTAATGGCATTGAGCTCCTGGTGCAGCAGTCGGTGCGCTTCTTTCTGGGTGATGGCCAACTGTGTTGCGAGCTGTTTAATGAGTTCACTGGTGTTCATCTTAAAACTATAGTCCTAAAATACAGGTTCGGCAAAGGGCTAAAAATATAACTTATTGATTGGTATGTTTATTTTTTTGGTAATGAGGCTGAAGCTGGTGGCTTAATCTTGATATAATCGGTTGTTTACTGGCAGTAGAGCTATTTTGTATGGCTGAGAAATTATTATTATCGATTGTCGAAATGGGTGGTTATCCGGATTTTTCCGGGCTTTACCGTTGCAAGGGCCTGCATGTGGAAACGGCCGATAGTATGCGCAAGGCCATCAAGGTATTAAAGAAGGCGAGGCCCGATGTGGTTGTTGCAGAATTTAATTTCCAGTCGGATTTCAGGGATAGAACCAGTAGCCTTGAATCCCTGATGGCCACCGTGGCACCTATGCCCGCTACCCGAGTTATCGTGTTTTATGAGGAGCCACAAAGGTCGCAGCTTGATCGCTTACTGGCCGTGTTTGATGTATTTGAGGCCCTGGCATTTCCGATTGATGAGCAACGGTTGTCGATCGTGCTGGATCGAGCCCTGGAGAAGACGGCGTGACTTTAAAATTCAGTAACCAGCCCGGTAGCAGGGAGCGTCACCTCAAACGGAAATATCAGAATCCCCTGTTTTCTGGCTCGGAGGTCGTTGCGGAGGATGTTCTACTGGCACAAAAACAGGATGCCGAAGAAGTGGAATCATTTATGGAGGCCTTCCGTGCGCTGGTGGAGCAGGCGGCGGGGCTCGATGCTAATGCCGAAGCGGATGTGGTGTTGAAAATTAAGGAGCAGCTGGATAAGGCCTATGAGCAGTGTGCGGGGCTTGCCGGTGACCACGTGGAGATTCGTGGCATGCTGGAGCAGCTCATTAAGGCGGTGATGCAGTCCATGTGGAAGGCCATAGGGCCGGATCCTGAGGCCAGGTCGAAACTTGAGATGGAAGAAAGCGCCAGGCAGGCGCATTTTGCACTGTTGCAGGAGCCTTTAATTGTAGATTTACTCAGTCCCGATAGCTGTATAATCGAGCAGGATCTGGTGCCGGCCTTGCTGTCAGAATCGGCAGGCGCGGTGCGGTTGGCGATGCAGTTATTTGAGCCGGAACAACAGGCTCAACTGTGCAGTATGGCAAAGCAGCTGGTCGACGGTGCTGATCAATCGTTGGACATAGTGGCGCAGGCGGGGTTGAGATTGGCAGAAATGGGCGCATATTTAGAGACAGCTAATAAGATGCCCGATTAGGTCAGTTGGCAGAGAGCCCTTATTGTTGTTGTGTTGTATAGACCCCACGGAATCGTGTAAAAACACCGGTCCAGAATATAGAAGTGCAAATTTATGATTAAAGATACAGGTGTAAAACCAGAAGCAGGCGTGATTGAAAATTCAGATGCGGCTGAATCAGAGGCCTTCCTGCAGGAGCAGTTACAGCAGGCTGATGCGGCGCTTACGCAATTGGCCGCCGATAGTGATGGTGCTGAACGTGGTGCGATACTGCTTAAAAAGGCCAATGCCCTGCTCGGGCTGGAGCGCAGGGAAGAGGCATGGGATCAGGCCAAACAGGCCTTTGAATTATATATTGCCGCAGAGCTCTGGCCCGGTGCGGTGGAGGCCTGTGATATTTTGTACCAGGCCGACCAGCCGGCCTCGATTATTGCGCTAGCGCATGGCGTCTGGCTGTCAGTCACCTATCCCATCGATCCCGAGCATTCTATTGTGATGCTGAGTTACGTGGTGGATGAAACACCTAAAGATTCCGATGGCGCTGCCGTTGCTGCAGCTACTGCGCATTATCTTGTCGGCCTGCGTGCAGATGATGCGCAGCACGATAGTTTGAGTTTTTTAACCACCAACCTGATCGCCAAGGTGGCGCAGCGCCACAGTGATGTAAAAAGCCAGGAGGCACTGGACTACTGGATGGAAAAACTGGACCTGAATGACCCGGCCATTTTTCTGCCCAGGATGTCGAAGGTCGTTAATACCATTATTGGTGATAACTGGTGGTTTGATCGTGAGGCCTTGCAGAGCAAGTTGCCGCTGAATTGATTTAGGCAAAGATAAAATCCAGAAACAAAAAAGCCGGCACTGAGTCCGGCTTTTTTTATGGGGTAGCTTAAGCGACTAGTAGGCGCCAAGACCCATATTGATGTAGCCGGTAGGGCATACATCCTGGCAGATATGGCAGCCTACGCATTTTGCATAATCCGTAGCCACATAACGACCAATCGCATGCTCATCCTTGCTTACCCTGAAGATGGCATCCTGTGGGCAGAAGATAACGCAGTTGTCACACTCGAAACACATACCGCAGCTCATGCAACGATCGGCCTCTTTCTGAGCCTTTTCATCCGACAGTACCTTAAAGCGTTCTTCAAAGTTGCTTAGTACCTGTGTTGCATTGAGCTCGACTTCATCACGGTGATTGATCGGGTTGTACTCAAAGTGACCCAGGTAGAGATCCTCATGGCTGATTACTTCAGCGGAAGAACGGTCATCATAGTTATGGATCGCAAACTTGGCCTCGAAGGTGCCATGGGTGCCTGCCTTCTGTTCATATTTCTCAGGTGACAGGTTGTGGCGTGCAAGTTCCTCGGCAATTTTGAAGTGGTGCTTGTCCACTTTAGGTCGCTTGCTGATTTCCTTGCTGTTCAGGTAGTCATGAATACCTTCAACAGCAACCGAGGCCTGGCCAATCGCCGTCGTCAACAGGTGTGGGCGAATTGCATCACCCGCAGCAAACTGGCCGGGTTTTGCAACCACCTGGTAGGTTGCATCCGAGTCAATCAGGTTGCGGCCATTATTCAGCTCTTCCAGGCCGGTATAGTCACCGGTTTGTCCCGTCGCGGCAACGATCATGCTGCATTCAATTTCATAGGCCTTGTCTTCCTGGGCGACCATCTGGCCATCAACCATTTCAACTGGTGCAACTTTCAGTGCACGGGCGCGTCCATTTTCATCCAGCATAACTTCCAGCGGTGACAGGCTATCGTGAATTTCAACGCCCTCTTCGATCACGGCCTTGAGTTCGTGGGGTGTACAGGGCGCTTCTGAGATAGGACGACGGTAAATAATCCATGAGTCAGAAGGCTTGCGCTGGGCAGCCAGTGCAGGATCGTGTTCTGTCTTGCCGAGGATAACATTTTCGGGCAGGTCTTCTGCTTTTACATTGTCGAGCTGGCCAATACGTTTGGCCACGGCAACAACATCCATCGCCGAGTCGCCCGCACCGATAACCAGTATGCGGCCGGCAAGATATTGTAGCTTGCCGTTGTTAAAGGCGCGCAGGAATGACATGGCATCGGTGCAGTTGGGTGCATTTTCAGCGCCCTTCACGGGTACGCCGCGGCCATCCGGTGTGCCTATGCCCCAGAAGATGGCGTCATAGTCTTTGGTCAGTTGGTCCATGCTGATGTCACGACCAACACGGGTGCTGGCTTTAACCTCAACACCCATATCCAGGATGCGCTGGATTTCAGCATTGAGGACATCACGCGGTGTACGGTAACCGGGGATGCCATAAACCATCATGCCGCCGAGTTTATCGTATTCTTCAAACAGGGTAACGCCATGGCCGAGCAGTCGTAGGAAATAGGCGGCGGCAAGTCCCGCAGGTCCGCTGCCCACCACGGCTACTTTTTTGCCTGTGTCCGGGCCGGGGGCCGGCAGGCTGAAGTTGTGCTCGATTGCCCAGTCACCAATGTACTGTTCGATAGAATTGATGCCGACAAAGTCTTCAAGCTGGTTACGGTTACAGCCACCTTCGCAGGGTGCAGGGCAAACACGGCCCATAACCGCAGGGAAGGGGTTGGACATCACCATGCGCTGGAAGGCATATTCCTGCATGGTCAGGCCTTCGGGTGGTGTGTCTATGCCGCGAACAATGGACAACCAGCCGCGGATATCATGACCCGATGGGCAGCTGCCCTGGCAGGGAGGGGTTTTGTGTACATAGGTAGGGCAGGCGTAGGACTCACCGATACTGATAGGTTCTTCGCCCCACTTTTTGGTGATATCTCTATCGGTGGTGGTGCGATCGCTATCTTCGAAACGACGATATGTAAAATTTGTTTCGGTCACTTTATTTACCCTCTGGGCGTACCGGGAAAACGCCAGTTCTACAGTATGAATGGAAACGGGTAAATATATTAGAACATCACTACTTATTCAACCGTTAGATGCAAATAAGCCATGATAAATCACAATATCCGATGAAGTGATCTTGCCTGGGTCAGGGCAACTTGCCCAAGCCCAGTTTATGTGCGGATTAAGGGGGTTGTTGGCGTCTTTCTAATCTGTATTTCTGGTGGTCTGAGGGTGGAATTTTTCGTTATATTCTGCCGCCAGTTTTTGTGCTGCGATCAGCTCCTTTTTATCCAGTTGGCGAAGGATGTATTCACAGTTCAGGCGTGCATTTTCCAGTCCCTGTTGTGCCGCCAGGCAGGACCATGCATAGGCCTGTATTTTATTTTTTTTCGTACCGGCGCCAAGGTAGTGCATGCGTCCCAGGTTGGCCTGTGCATCTGTGGCACCCTGGTTTGCCGCCTTTTCATACCAGCGAAAGGCCTCGTTGTTGTCCCTGGCTATGCCCAGCCCCTGTTCATGCATATGCCCCAGGTTGAACTGGGCGGCAACATGCCCCTGTTCCGCGGCGCGGTAATACCAGCGCAGGGCCAGTCCGTGATCCTGCGGTAGTCCCAGTCCCTCGGCATACATCACGGCAAGGTTGTATTGCGCAGCGGCATTGTCTTTTTCTGCGGCAAGGCGAAAAAAGTGTTCGGCCTGTGCGTAATCCTGTGCCACACCCTGGCCTATGGCATAGAGTTTTCCCAGTTGCATCTGGGCGTCCGGGTCATCCTGTTTTGCGGCAAGGAAAAACCAGTGGAAGGCCTGCTTAAAGTCCTTGTCAACACCGGTGCCATCGAGATACATAATGCCCAGGTTGTATTGCACTTCGTGGTCGCCCTGGTTGGCAAGTGGTACCCAGTACTGGAGTGCCTCTGTGTAATTACCCTGCTGGAAGGCGGCCAGGCCATCTTCGCGTGCATCGGCGAGACTTAAGGTGGGCGATATAAAAAGCAGTAACAGGATGTGTGGTAGCCGTGGCATGGTCTTCATCAATTGTTATCGGTTCTATTTTTATAATAGTGCATTACCCGCTGGATAAAGTCGATGCGTTGTTGATGGCTTGCCAGTTCGGTTTCATCAGATACGGGTAGTTGAGGGAAATAGTTGCAGATAGCGCGACTGAACAGGCCCTGTGAGCGGGCTTCAATGATAGACCCCCGGTGAAAAACGGGCACATCACGCAGGCCACAACTGGGGGATCTGCTTTTAAAAATATAGCCGGCGATAGATCGCAGTTGTCCCGGTTTGCTGTGACAATAGTCGTACATCGGCAGGCTGATATCGAGTTCGGGGTTGTCGCGTCCGGTCATGGATGGGTGTTCGATCGAGCCGGTTAGCTGTACCGGTGGGCGGGGTACCGTCAGTCCGATTTCGACCTCGGGGCAGACGCTCACCAGTTCAACGTGTTGCTGGAGATCCTCCAGCAGATCGGGGAAGGCCATAATGTCGGCATCATAGCGAACCCTTTGTCCGTACAGGCAACTACTGATTGCAACGCGTGGCCTGTCTGTGTTCGCCCCGTTAATTTTTTGCGCCTTTGGCTTTTGCACGCTCCAGGGTTTTCTTCGAGGCTACGGCCAGTTTGCCCGCATCCCAGCCCGGCATGGTTTCCGGCCAGCCAAAACTGTGCTGCACAATCAGGTCACAAATCAGCTTGATGTGCTCTTCGCTATCATTGAGTGCCGGAATGTAATTGTACTCAACACCGCCGCGATCGAGGTACAGCTGGCGGTTGTGCATATTGATTTCTTCGAGTGTCTCCAGGCAGTCGGCAGAGAAACCGGGGCAAATAATATCTACGGTTTTGATGCCCTTTCTAGCCAGCTCCATCAGGGTCTGATCACAGTAGGGCTGCAGCCATTCCTCTTTACCAAAATGGGACTGGAATACAATTTTCCAGTCTGTGTCCTTGAGTAGCAGTTTTTCTGCTACCAGTCGGGCCGTTTTCAGGCAGTGGCAATAATAGGGGTCGCCGGCATCAACATAGCGTTTGGGTATGCCATGGAATGAAAAAATAAGCATGCTGGCGCGGCGGTTCATGTTATCCCAGTGATGCAGGATACTTTTTGCCAGGGTATCGATATAGCCCGGATGATCGTGGTAGCTGTTTATAAAGCGCATGTCGGGTAACCAGCGCCAGTTACGTAATTCCTGGGTAACGGCATCGAATACCGATGCGGTAGTGGTTGCTGAGTACTGTGGATAGAGCGGTAAAACCAGCAGGCGCCGTGCACCGGCCTTTCTTAATCCCCTGAGTCCGCCCGCGATGGACGGTTCGCCGTAGCGCATTGCGACATCAACCAGTACCTCGCCACGTACCGTATTGTTCAGGCGTTTTTCAACGGCCTGGGCCTGCCTGTTGGAAATGGCGATCAGTGGCGAGCCCTGATCAGTCCAGATTTTTTTATAATTTTTGGCCGAGCGAGAGGGCCTGATGCGGAGAATAACGGCGTGTAAAATAAGCCACCATAAAGGCCGGGGCATTTCTACAACACGGGGATCCCAGAGAAATTCAGCCAGGTATTTTCTAACGGCGCCAGGTGTGGCCGCCCTGGGTGAGCCCAGGTTAACCAGTAAAATACCGATCCGTTCCTTTGCGCCATGAAGATAATTATGCTTTTCGTTTGATTTTGCCATTTATGTATTTTAAGTCGGTATAAGTGTCTGGGGATAAGGCATATAATTGCTATGTTAATTTACACTAGTTTTGATGTTAGCGTATAGATAGTATTTTCGCGTAGTCTGTGAATTATTCCGTAATTAATGAACAAATAATAAACGTTGTTACCATAAGGGTTTTAACTATGCCAATACGTCTGGCCGTTCCAAACGAAATTGCACCGGGTGAGCGTCGTATTGCGCTCGAGCCAGGCGTGGCCAAACGCCTGATTGCTATGGGTGTCGAGGTCTGCATGGAAAAAGGTGCAGCACTGTCAGCGCATTTTCCTGATGAGGCCTTTGAGGGTGTAAAAATTATCAACACCGCTGAAGAGTTATACCGAGACGCCGATCTGATTTTTAAGGTGCAGCCGCCCACTATGGCCGAGCTGGATATGATCAAGGATGGTGCAACGATTGTTGGTTTTATGGAGCCTCATAAAAATAAAGACATTACGCATCGTATGTGTGAAAAACAGCTGGTGACGCTTGCGATGGAGCTGGTGCCGCGTATCAGTCGCGCCCAGTCCATGGATGCCCTGTCATCCCAGGCCGCGATTGCCGGTTACAAGGGCGTGCTCATGGGTGCCGACCTGGCCAGTGTCTTTTTCCCCATGTTAACCACTGCGGCGGGTACGATTCGTCCTGCCAAAGTTATCGTCATTGGTGCCGGGGTGGCCGGGTTGCAGGCGATCGCTACGGCCAAGCGCCTGGGTGCCGTGGTCGAGGCCTACGATGTACGTTCTGCAACGCGTGAGCAGTGCGAATCACTGGGTGCAAAATTTATCGATACCGGCGTCTCTGCCGACGGTGAAGGCGGCTATGCCCGTGAGCTCACCGAGGACGAAAAGCAGCAGCAGATGGACGTGCTGGCAAAACACATCGCACTCGCCGACGTGGTGATTACGACAGCCGCTATTCCCGGTAAGCCCTCACCAAAAATCATCTCGAAGGAGATGGTGGCCAATATGAAAATTGGCGCGGTGATTGTTGACCTGGCCTCCGAGGGTGGTGGTAACTGTGAACTGACCGAGCCGGGCCACACCATTGATTTCGAGAGTCGCGTTACGATTCATGGGCCATTGAACGTGGCCAGCCAGACGCCGGTGCACGCCAGTGAGATGTATGCAAAGAACCTGTTTAACCTGATTTCGCCCTTTATTACTGAGACGGGTGATCTTGAACTGGACTGGAATGATGAGGTGCTGGCCAAGTCGGTCCTGCTTTGTGAGGGTGTAGTGAAGTCTACCCGGATCAGGCGTGATGAGGGGATAACACAATGATCGAGGGATTTACCGCCTTATATATTTTTATGCTCTCGGCCTTTACCGGTTATGAGGTGATTAGTCGTGTGCCGGTGATCCTGCATACGCCGATGATGTCCGGCTCGAATTTTATCCACGGTATTGTACTGGTGGGTGCGATTATCGCCATGGGTCATGCGGAGACGACCCTGGAACAGGTGATTGGCTTTTTTGCCGTGGCACTGGCGGCGGGTAATGCGGTTGGTGGTTATGTGGCAACGGTTCGCATGCTCGAAATGTTCCAGAGCCGCGGTAAAGGGGCCACAAAATGAATACCTTTATAGAGATTATTTATTTTTCTGCAGCGGTGTTGTTTATCCTTGGCCTGAAAAAAATGAGTTCGCCGGTGACCGCTCACGGCGGTATCGTCTGGGCCGGTATCGGTATGATTGCGGCTTCATTAGTTGCATTTTTAGAGCCGGGCGTCCTGGACCATGTGAGTAATGTGGTGCTGATTATTGTCGCCATTGCGCTGGGTTCGGCGATTGCCTACGTCTCGGCCCGGCGCGTTGCAATGACCGACATGCCACAGATGATTGCCATCTACAACGGTATGGGCGGTGGTGCGGCGGCGGCCATTGCTGCGGTTGAGCTGGTTAAGCTGGCACGGGGTGGCGTCGAGCTGGAGCCGGTGATCCAGGTGCTGGCGGTACTGGGTGGCCTGATCGGTGCCGTCTCCTTTTCCGGTTCGGCGATTGCCTTTGCCAAACTGCAGGGGCTGATGCGTAAGACCCTGCGTTTACCCTTCAATAGCCTGCTGAACCTGGGTCTCTTTGTTGTCACCCTGGGGGCCGGTGTGATGATTGCATCGGGTGCCGAGGTGAGCAGTGGGCTGGTGTTGTCCTTCTTCGTCATGGCGCTGGTGCTGGGTATAACCCTGACGCTACCGATTGGTGGGGCTGATATGCCGGTGGTTATTTCCCTGTTCAATGCCTTTACTGGTCTTGCGGTTGCCTTTGAAGGTTTTGTGCTGGATAACGCCGCGATGATTATCGCCGGTACCGTGGTAGGCTCTTCCGGCACCCTGTTGACCCAGTTAATGGCGAAGGCGATGAATCGCCCAATTTCCAATGTGCTATTCAGTAGCTTTGGTGCCGATACCTCATCCGGTGTCGAAGAAGATATTGCCGGCTCGATGAAGGAAATCGAGGCCAATGATGCGGCGATCATGATGGCCTATGCGGAAAAGGTGGTCATTATTCCCGGTTATGGCATGGCGGTGGCGCAGGCGCAGCACAAGCTACAGGAATTGAGCCAGTTGCTGGAAGAGCGTGGTATAGAGGTGAAGTTTGCGATTCACCCCGTGGCTGGGCGTATGCCGGGGCACATGAACGTCCTGCTGGCAGAGGCCGGTGTGGATTATGACAAGATCGTTGACCTGGAAGAAATCAATCCTGAGTTCCCGACGGTGGACGTGGCGCTGGTGATTGGTGCCAATGACGTGGTCAACCCGGTCGCAAAAACCAATCCTGATAGCCCTATTTACGGCATGCCCGTGCTTAACGCTGATATGGCAAAAAACTGTATCGTCATCAAGCGTGGCCGTGGTGCCGGTTTCTCGGGCATCGAAAATCACCTCTTCTATGCCGATAACACGCGCATGCTCTATGGTGATGGCCAGAAAGCGGTGGCCAGTCTTATTGCCGGTGTGAAGCAGTTATAAGTGACCTGTAAGCCCCCGTTGTCGGTGTAAAGTCGACAATGGGTGTGTCAGCCAGCCACTGGATGTGCAAAAAAGTGGCCCCTTTCTTCGCGAAGTTCTGAATACTGTGAAAAGTCGTATTATACTTAGGAACAAATATGTCCCGAAAATACGACAAACAATAATTGAGAAATATCCGTGCAGCCGAATAGTGAAGTTTTAAAGCTCTCCAAACAGGGTAAAAGTTTAATGAAGCAGCGTCGTTATCTCGATGCTGAAAAAATCTTCCATCAGGCACTGGAGATGGAGCCTGAAAACAGTTATATCCTCGTGGGCCTGGGTGATCTTTGCCGTATTACCAAAAAATTTGGTAAGGCCATCAGTTTTTACACGCGCTTGCTGGAAGTTGATGAAAGCAATGTCTTTGCGCTTCGCGGTATTGGTGACTGTTATCGTGGCCTGCGCCAGCCAGAAAAGAGTATTGATTACTGGGCGCGTTACCTCGAGGTAAATCGTGGTGATGTCCATGTTATGGTGCGACTGGCCGATGCCTATAAAAGCATGGGTAAGGATTCCGAGTCAGAAAAGCTTTATCTCGAGTCCATAAGGATACAGGGTGAGGATCGTTATGCCCTGATGGGCCTGGGTAACCTGTATTACAAGGAGCGTGAAGATGACAAGGCGCTCAAGTATTTTGAAAAACTGTTGTCGCTTGACGGGCACTATGTTGCGGTACTGACCATGGTGGGCAATATCTACCAGCGCCGTAGTGACTATGCCAGTGCCGAAAAATATTACCGTAAGGCCGTGGAGCTGGAGCCGGATAACAGTTATGCCATTTATGGCCTGGGTAACTGTGAACGAGGCCAGGGGCATATCGATGAGGCTATCGAGCTATGGGGCAGAATTCTTGCGAATGAACCTTACAACCAGAATATTCTCAGTCGCCTGGGTGACGCCTGGTTCAGTAAGGAGGATATGGGCAGGGCACGCTATTATTATGATCAGAGCCTGGCGATAGATTTTGATGCCTTTGCCCTGATTGGACTGGCACGGCTGTTTCGGGTCGAAGGTGAGTTTGTCGAGGCCGAGGCCTGCTGTAATCGTGTACTAATGGAAAAACCGGGATTCGAGCGGGCTATTGAGGAATTATCGCTGGTACTGATTGATAAGGATCTGGCCAACAAATAACCGGCTATGGCTGTTGCTCGCTAGGGGCCTGAAACAGCCTTCTCACGCTCAGCAAAGCTACAGCCATTGGCTTCGATGTGGCCGGGGTAGTGGCTCCTGAATGATTTACACAGGCCGCGGCGATCCAGCCATTCACCGTCCTTTGCTACGCAAAAACTAATGTTCAGTTCTTTTTCATCCTGTTTAAAAATCTCAAAAATATCAACCTCGTCCGGTGCAATACCCTTACTTTGCAGGTGCTCGATCAGGGCACAAATAGTATCGGCTATGTAGGCGTTGTATTCATGCCTGTTGTCTATAATCATTACCCTGGCCTCGTAGGCGTAAGGTATGTCATCCCTGTCTTTGGATTCAGTGCCGATAAATTTTCGCAGTATTGCCATGAGTAACACCTCGCCGTTGTTGGCATTAAAAAACTACCATTATCTTAATTAATAGCTGATTACAGGGTGATTTCAGCGTAAACAGGCGGTATTTAGGTGTTTATTGTTACAGCTTCAGGCACGGGTTGTATTGATATTTATTGATAAATGCTCGCCGGGACGTAAATTGTCCAGGTTCCATTCGCCAATTGCATAGCGAATCAGGCGCAGGGTGGGAAAGCCGACGGCGGCCGTCATGCGCCGTACCTGCCGATTACGCCCTTCTTTAATGGTGAGCTCTATCCAGCAGGTCGGAATATTCTGGCGCACACGTATCGGTGGTGTGCGTGGCCATAACTGGGTGGGCTCTTCAATACGTCGTGCCTTAGCGGGTTTGGTGGGGCCGTCTTTGAGCTGCACGCCCTGGCGTAATTGTTCCAGTGCCTCATCGGTGATTTCATTATCGAGCTGCACCCAGTAGGTTTTCGCCATTTTGTTTCTGGGGTGACTGATTTTGTGTTGTAGCTTGCCGTCATCGGTTAATAACAACAGGCCTTCCGAGTCGTGGTCGAGACGGCCCGCGGGGTAGACGTCCTTAATGGTAATATATTCAGCTAGCGAGGGGTGTTTGTCATCGGGGCTGAACTGGCAGATAACCCCATAGGGTTTATTAAACAGGACCAGCTGGCTCATCAGGCGGGCTGCAGGTTTAGCCAGCGGTTACGGCGGCTATCACCGGCATTGAGCTGGTCGAATAACTGGTGGACCGCATCTTCATTGATGCCCTGCCAGCGAATGCTCTGGTCATGGTTTTCAAACTGGGCATCGGTCACGATGGTGGTGAGCTTCTTATTGGTGGGCAATAGTGCCTGGTGCTCATCCACCAGGTTCTGGATGCGTGCAGAACCACGGAATTTCATGCTTGAAATATGTTCTATATTGGCCAGGATGCTATCGATGTCGGGGAATTTCTTGAGCAGGTTTGAAGCCATTTTATAACCCACGCCAGGTATGCCGGGTATGTTGTCGACCTTGTCACCGGCCAGTGCCAGCATGTCGGCAATCTGCCCCGGTTTAACGCCAAACTGTTTTTCCACGCCCTTATGGTTGAGCACCTTGCCGCGGGCAAAGTCCCACCAGGCATCCCGTTCGCCCAGCACCAGTTGTGTCAGGTCCTTGTCTGCTGAGACCACGGTAATATCAAAGCCTTCACTGCGTAGGCGTGTTGCCAGTGTGCCAATAATGTCATCGGCTTCGTAGCGGTTGCTGCCAAATTCCGGTATGCCAATCGCACGGCAGAATTCACGGCAGTACCTGAACTGGACGATCAGTTCCTCGGGTGCCGGTGGCCGGTTGGCCTTGTATTCGGGATAAATCGAACAGCGGTAGGAGTCAGTCTGGTGAGCATCAAAGGCGCAGGCAATATACTCCGGCTGCTTCTGCTGGATCAGCTGGTAGAGGAATTCACTAAAACCATAGACCGCATTGGTCGGGTTGCCATCGATGTCGGTAATGGAGTCATCAAATACGTGCCAGGCACGGAAGATATATATACTGGAGTCGATCAGGTAGGCACGGGGATTACTCATGGGGCTATTCTACATCAAATTCCGACCGGCCATAGGGCCGGCGAGGGTATCTGCTATTCATTCGGGATGTCTGGTGTGACGGCATCGGTTCTATCCGAATAGCGGTCACTTAGGACATCATAGGTAACGACAGGGGTATGGTCATAGCCGCGCTGAAAACTGAATGTGGCACCGGCATCATTTTGCTCGTATGTGACCACCAGGTTAATGCTGTTGTATTTTGTCTTATCTGCTGCCCTGTAAAGTAGTATCTCGGGGATTGCAGGGATGTAGTCGGGTAGTAGCTTTTCCAGCGTACCCGGGAATGAGCCATGATCTTCCCTGTAGCGTAGCAGTGCCGGCCGGAGTTCGGTAAAGGCCGCTTCACGACGCGTATTCAGGGTTTCCAGGTCGGCCAGGATCATGTCCCGGGTCTGGACAATGGTGACCGATGCCCAGATGATGGGGATGATAATAACGGCGGCTACAAACCAGTAGAGTGTTTTCTGTAATCGGCTGCTCGGTTCTTCTGACATTGTTGCATTGGCCTTTAGCGGGTGAAAGTTATCAACGGGATTTTAACAGGGCTGTTCGCCTTCCTGAAATCAGCGCGGCCATTGTAAACCAAATGAGTGGGCGATTAATTGATATTGGTTCATTAAAATTGTGGGATAGGCAGGGGGCCGGCGGTGTCGCCTCCCTGCATTAGTCGTTCCCGTCGTGGAAAGCCTGGAATCGGGCTGTATTCACGGCCCGGCCTTTTTGGCATTTATAACGTAGCGAGTATGTCCAGGTCTTTCCTGACCTGTGCGACTGAGTTGTCAAAATCCACCTGTTCCTGCGCATTCAAATCCAGTTCAATAACCTTTTCCATGCCGTTCCTGCCCAGTACCGTAGGCGCGCCAATGGCGAGGTCGCTACAGCCGTATTCGTTATCGAGAATG
>Ga0224496_10001500_pt1 | contig 14449 bp, 9 predicted proteins | sample SF_Jul11_sed_USG_2_FD_168127 | JGI IMG/M metagenome (GOLD analysis project Ga0224496, IMG submission 168127) | Sediment microbial communities from San Francisco Bay, California, United States - SF_Jul11_sed_USGS_8_1 | ecosystem: Environmental > Aquatic > Marine > Sediment | place: USA...
CTCACGCTGCTCGCGATCCCCTACCTCAAGCTGGTTGGCGCCGTGCTGCTGGTGTGGATCGGCGTCAAGCTGCTGCTGCCCGAAGATCACGACTCGCACGGTGACATACAGGCCAGCGACCGGCTCTGGGCTGCGGTCAAGACGGTGATCGTGGCCGACCTGGTGATGAGCATCGACAACGTGATCGCCATTGCCGGCGCTGCCGAAGGCGCGGGTGGCGACCACAAGATGCCGCTGGTGATCTTCGGCCTGCTGGTCAGCGTGCCGATCATCGTCTGGGGCAGCCAATTGGTCATCAAGCTGATGGACCGCTTCCCGAGCATCATCCTGATTGGCGGCATGCTGCTGGGCTGGATCGCCGGCAGCATGGCCGTCACGGATCCGGCGATGGCCGGTGTCGTCCCGATGGACCCACCGGCGCGACCCGGCGGCACGCCACAAGTGGTCGACATGGTTCGCTACGGTGCAGGCCTGGCGGGTGCGCTGCTGGTGCTGGCGCTTGGAAAGTGGTTCGGCAGACGCCGTACCAGCGCGGTCGACAAGGCGTGAGGCCCGCAGGCGACGCCAATACGGGAAGACGCGTTGCGCGCCACCCACGGTGCGACGAGCGCGTGGGCACCGCATGAATGGTGAGTTTGCGCAACATCCAGATCGAGCCGTGAGCGGCGCCGACCGGCGAACCTCGAGCAGCGAAGATGCCATGCCAGACGCCGCACAGTGGGTCGGAATACGCCTCCATGGCCTTGCTTTTTCCGGTTTCACTCCCCTCGATCGAGCGTGACAGTGGCGCTCCTGTTGGTCGCCCGCCCCATTCCAAGGCACAATTCCGTCCCGTAACGGGTGCCCTGCCGGCGCCATTGCGATGCTGCACCTTTCCTGAACATGAACCATGAGTTCTTCAGCGCGACCGACACCGGGCGGGCGCGCAACAACAACGAGGACTCCGTCGCCGTGGACGAAGCCGCGGCGTTGATGATCCTGGCGGACGGCATGGGCGGCTACAACGCGGGCGAAGTGGCGAGCAGCATGGTCACCTCGTTCATCAAGACCGAACTCGGGCGTTGGCTGTCGGAGGCTTCGTCCAACGCATCCGACACCGATGTGCGTCGCGCAATGGACATCTGCCTGGACAACGCCAACCGCGCGATCTTCAACGCCGCCAATTCGAATCCGCAATACACCGGCATGGGCACGACCCTGGTCATGGGCGTGTTTCGCGATGGGCGCCTGTTGCTCGGCCATGTCGGCGACTCGCGCGCCTACCGCCTGCGCGCCGGCCGGTTGACCCAGATCACCCATGATCACTCGCTGCTGCAGGAACAGATCGACGCCGGTCTGATCACCCCCGAGCAGGCCGCGTTCTCAACCAACAAGAATCTCGTCACGCGCGCGGTTGGGGTAGAAGACACGGTCCTGCTCGAAACGCACCTGCACGACGTGTTGCCCGGTGACATCTACCTGCTATGCTCCGACGGTCTGTCTGACATGCTTGACGATGAAAGCATCCTGCAAGTGTTGTTGGGTTGCGACTCGTTGTCCGAGGGCGCAGCGGCGCTGGTCGATGCGGCTAACGATGCGGGCGGAAAGGATAATATCTCGGTGGTTCTGGCACGCACGCGCGCTCAGCCCGGGTCAACTCGATCCTGGTGGCCGTTCCGGCGCTAGAAGCAAGGTGGAGCGGGTGCGCTGTCGATGAGTGGGTTCTGCTGCGGGCCGGGCAAAAGACAAAGAGAGTAGAGGGAACAAGCATGGGCAAACTGGTCGTATCGCTCGACGGTGTGGTGATCAAGGAGGTTCAGATCACCAAGGACAAGACCACGCTCGGCCGGCGCCCCTACAACGACATCGTCATCGACAACCTCGCGGTCAGCGGCGAACACGCAGTGCTGCAGATGGTCGGGTCGGACGTCTTCATCGAAGACCTGAACAGCACGAACGGCACCTACATCAACGGCAAGGCGATCAAGAAGCAGCTGCTGACGCACAACGACACCGTCGAGATCGGCAAATACAAGATCAAGTACCTCGTCGAGGACGGTACCGACTACGAAAAGACGATGATCATGAAACCGGGCACGGCGCCGCAGACGGCCACGGCCTCCGGTTTCGGCGCCTCCGGCTTCGGCCCCCTGGGGGGCTCGACCTCGCCGGCGGCGATCAAGGTCCTCAACGGTGCGGCGGCCGGCCGCGAGGTCGCGCTGACCAAGGTCGTCACCACTGTCGGCAAGCCCGGCGTCCAGGTGGCCTCGATCACCAAACGACCCGGCGGCTACGTGCTGGCCCACGTCGAAGGCGCGTTGCGGCCAACCGTCAACGGCAGCCCGGTGGTCAGCGAGACGGTGCACCTGAAGAACGGTGACGTGATCGAACTGGCCGGCACCCAGATGCAGTTCGTGCAGCCCTGAAGCGCGGGCCGCGCCAACTGCGCGGCCAGTCCCCGCGTCGGCACCGCGCATGAACTGGCGCCGCAGGTCCGTGCAGGCGCTGCGCGCCGCGCTGCTGCTGGCCTGCCTGCTGCTGGCCCTCGCCCACGCCAGTGGCGTCTGGCCCCTGGGGTTCGTCTCGCAACTCGACCTGGTGATCGCCGACGCGCGGCTGCGTGCCTCGATGCCGCGCACGCGCGACCAGCGCATCGTCATCGTCGACGTCGACCAGAAGAGCCTGACCGAGATCGGCCGCTGGCCCTGGGGTCGCGACCGGATGGCCGCGCTGGTCGACGAACTGTTCGATCGACAGGGCGCAGCCGTGGTCGGTTTCGACATGCTGTTCTCCGAACCCGACCGTGGCACCGGCCTGGCCACGCTCGAGCGACTGGCGGGCGAAGAACCCGCGCTGCGGCCGCGCATGCCCGCGCTGCGCGCCGAACTGGACGGCGACGCCCGACTCGCGCGCGCCCTGGCAAGCCGCGCAGCCGTGTTGGGCTTCTACTTCGACACCGATCCGGCATCGATCCGCAGCGGAACGCTGCCCCCATCGTTGTTCGACCAGGCCGCCTTGCACGGGCGCCCGGTGGCGTTCACGCGCTGGCATGGCTACAGCGCCAGCCTGCCGCGCATCGCGGCGGCTGCGCCCGACGCCGGTTTCATCAATTCGTTGCCTGACGAGGACGGTGCCGTGAGGTCGCTGCCGCTGATTGCAGAACATGCGGCAAGGTTCTACCCGGCGCTCGCGCTGGCGGTGTTCCGGCGCTACGCGGGCTCGCCACAGGTCGAGCCGGGGCTGCCCGAGGGGCGCCTGCTGCCGCGCGACTACAGTGGCCTGGAGAGCATCGTTCTGCGCCAGGGCGAGCAGCAATTCGCGATCCCGGTCGACGCGCGTGTTGGCGTGCGCATCCCTTTCCGCGGGCCGAGCGGCGCAGGCGGTGGCTCCTTCGAATACCTGTCGGCCAGCGACCTGCTGCTGAGTCGCGTTGCGCCAGGGCATCTGGCCGGCAAGCTGGTGCTGGTGGGCTCCAGTGCGCCGGCGATGTTCGACCTGCGGCCCACGCCGGTGTCCGAGGTGTCGCCCGGCGTCGAGATCCACGCCAACGTGCTGTCGGGCCTGCTCGACGGCCGGTTGCCGGTGCAACCCGACTGGGCGCGTGGCGCCGAGGTGGCACAGGTCGTGCTCGTCGCGCTCGTGCTGGCCGCACTGCTGCCACGCTTGTCGGCCCTGGTGGCGCTGTTCGTCACGCTGGGCACGCTGGTTGCGCTGACATCGCTCAACGCCTGGCTCTACAGTGGGCACGGCCTGGCCCTGCCGCTGGCATCGGCGCTGCTGCTCACAGCGACGCTGTATGCCGGCACCACCATCTGGGGGCACATCAGCGAGGGGCGCAGCCGACGCTCGCTGACGCGCCTGTTCGGCTCCTACGTACCGCCTGAGCTGGTGACCGAAATGGCGCGCGACCCCGAACGTTATGACATGCACGCCGAAAACCGCGTGCTCACGATCATGTTCTGCGACATGCGCAACTTCACGCGGGTCTCCGAGGCGCTCTCGCCCGAAGACCTGCGCGCGCTGGTGAACCGGTTCTTCTCCAGCATGACGGCGGCGATACGAGAGCAGCGCGGCACGCTCGACAAGTACATCGGCGACGCCATCATGGCGTTCTGGGGCGCGCCGGTCGACGACCCGGCGCACGCCGAACACGCGGTGCGCGCGGCGCTGGCCATGACGCAGCGGCTCAGGCTGCTCAACGACGACCTGCGGGCCCGCAGGCTGCCCGAGATCGGGCTCGGCCTGGGCCTCAACACCGGCCTGGTCTGCGTCGGCGACATGGGCTCGGACATTCGCCGCAGCTACACGGTGATGGGCGACGCGGTCAACCTGGCCTCCCGCATCGAAGCGCTGACCCGCCATTACGGCGTCGATCTGTTGGTGGGCCAGGCGACCCGAGAGGCAGTACAGGACGGGGCGATGCGCTGGCTCGAGATTGACCATGTGAAGGTCAAGGGAAAGCAGCAGGCCGTGACGCTTTTCACACCGGTGGCAGAGGCCGTCGCGCGCGCTCCTGCATTTGAGGAGGAAATGCGGCTTTGGCGTCTTGCGCTGGACAGCCACCGAAAGCAACATTGGGAGATTGCCGATTCGGCTTTGTCCGAATTGCGCTGTCGATTCGGCGAATCGACATTCTCGGGCCTGTACCAGCGATACGCCGCGCGGAACACGCACTACCGCACCACACCGCCGCCACCGGACTGGGACAGCGTCCACATTTTCGACAGCAAATGAATCTCCAAGTTCTAGGTTGCTCCGGCGCCATCGCCGCCGGATGCAGGACCACCGCCTTCCTGCTCGGAGAAGACGTGCTCATCGACGCCGGCACCGGCGTGGGCGACCTGCCGCTCGACGCCCTGGCCCGCATCGACCACATCCTCGTCAGCCACTCGCACCTCGACCATGTGCTGTCCATCGGCCTGCTCGCCGACAGCGTGATGCGCCTGCGCCGGGCGCAGAACCGACCGCCGATCCAGGTGCGCGCCCTGCCCGACACGCTCGCCGCGTTGCGCACCCACATCTTCAACAGCGTGATCTGGCCCGATTTCACGCGCCTGCCCAGTGCCGAGCAACCGGTGCTCGAACTGTTGCCGCTGGCTGTTGGCGAACTGCTGCTGCTCGGCGACAAACGCATCGAGGTGCTGAGTGCATCGCACACCGTGCCGGCGGTCGGCTTCGCCGTCGATGGCGGCGAAGCCGGCTGGTGGGTCTACACCGGCGACACCGGGCCCAACAAGGCGCTGTGGGAGCGGCTCAAGGGCATGCACGTCGCCCACCTGGTGATCGAAACCGCCTTCAGCGACGAAGAACGCCAGCTGGCCCGCATCAGCCGCCACCTGTGCCCCGCCGCCCTCGGCCACGAACTGGCCCAGCTGGACGGCAGCGTGGACGTGCACATCACCCACATCAAGCCCGGTGAGATGGACGCGTTGATGGCCGAGATCGAGAAACTCGGCTCGCCGCACCGCATCCATGCGCTGGCTGCCGGGCAGGTGATGCAGATCGGTTGACAACGCCGGATTTCGAAACAGGGCGTGAGCGAAGGCAGACCTCACCGCTTTCGCCCGCCTGAATGGCCGGAGCCGAGGCAACAAGAGCTGACAATTCTTGCCACGGCGAACCAAAGCGCAGCGCCGAAGTGGCGGCGAGCAGCGAAAGAAGTGACCAAACTGGGCAGCTTGGCGGTCAAACCGCACACATCGATGCCGCCGGAGTGCTGGCACGACAACTGCAACATGAACGATGTCTTTCCCCCCACCCTCAAGGAGTGTTTGTTCATGAATCGAATTTCCAAAGCGGCCCAACAAGGCTTTACCCTGATCGAACTGATGATCGTCGTGGCGATCATCGGCATCCTGGCCGCGGTCGCCCTGCCGGCCTACCAGGACTACACGATCCGTGCGCGGGTCACGGAAGGTTTGTCGCTCGCCGGTGATGCAAAGGTCCAGATCGGTACAGGGTCAGCGACATTGGCCGACCTGACTGCGACCGCGAACACGTGGAATGCGCAGGCTGGTGGAGTGGGCGCAACATCGAAGTATGTCACCAGCGTTCTCATGGCTCCTGCGACCGGCGAAATTACCGTGACTCTGAACGCCGCCAACGTGGGTAGCATTGGCGCCCTCAACACGATCACTCTGACTCCGTACATTCGCGGCGGCGGTGCGCCTTCGCAGTTGGGGGCCTCATACGCGGTGCCCGTCACCGGCTCGATCGACTGGGGCTGTTCCTCCGCCACGAACGTGACCGCTACCGCGAGGGCAATGCCGGCCTTGACCGCAGGTACGCTGCTGGCGAAGTACGCGCCTTCAGAGTGCCGTTGATCCGTCCAGTGGCACTGTGACGTAGGCAATGAAGGGGCGCTCTGGCGCCCCTTCTGCTAGGGGCCATGGTCTAGGGACGAGAGATGAACTTCAGCCAATCCAACCAGCTTGCCAGAGGCCAGAGGGGTTTCACCTTGATCGAGTTGATGATCGTGGTGGCAATCATTGGCATCCTGGCGGCGGTCGCGCTGCCCGCGTACCAGGAGTACATGGTGCGCGCACGTGTGACTGAAGGGGTGTTGTTGGCAACGACTGCCAAACTGGAAGTCAGCAGCTCGCCTCTCACGGTCGCCGAAGTCATGGCCACCGCCAACAACTTCAATGCGCAGGCTGGAGGAGCGGGCGCAACATCCAAGTATGTACGCTCCGTGCAGATCGACCCGCCCACCGGGACGATCACGGTCACCTTCGACGAAACCAATTTGGGTGGAGCGTCGGCTGCCACCAATACCCTCACTCTGAGTCCCTATATATCGGGCGCTGGCGCACCCGTTCAGCTGGGCGCCAGCTTTGCAGCCGGTGTGACCGGCGCGATCGGGTGGGGATGCTCCTCGGCGACTGCGATCGTCGCCACGGGGCGCGGGATGCCGCCCGTGATCGCAGGCACTCTCGCGGCAAAGTACGCGCCAGGGGAGTGTCGCTAGCCAGGATGAATCGCGGACTTGCTTGCCCAGAGTAGCTGTCAAGCGCCCCATCGCCCCCGGACTGCGGTCATAAGGTCGACAAGTCGACCGGTTGAAATTTCATCACCACGAAACCACTGCAGGCTCACTCAGCGCCAGAATGTGCCGGCCGCGAGCTTCGAAACAGACAGGCGCGTGGGCCTGTCGACGCCAAGCGGCAGCTTCCTCATTGCCAAGAAGCTCCTGACTCCCTAAAACTCCGAGATCGGCACGCCAGGGAGAGCATTCCGAGCGTTGACAATCGGAGCAATGGGCAACTCAACAGGTCGAGAGTCAACGGTCGACGAATCTCCCGTTTGGAATCGGACCTGGGCGATTGCCGCTTGCGGCGCCATTGCCGTTCCCACCCTGATCGCTTACAACCTGCCGCCCTCGGTAACCTTCTTCAACCAGGCGGCGTCGGTGTTCGGTTGGGGGGTCTGGCTAGCCGCGCTGGTGCTGGCGTTGCCGCGCAGCGCCCTGTCGATGACCGACGGGCTCGGTGCCCTGCTGTGGGCACTGTGCCTCGTGCTGCTGGCCGACCTGGCGACGCCGTTGTGGACGGGGCAGCCCTGGGCCCTCAGCCTGTCCGCGGCCGGCCTGATCGTCGCCGCGGGCCTGGTCACGGTGGTCGCGTCTTCGCTGGCGCGCGCCGGCATCGCATTACCGGCATTTCGGGCCATGTGCCTTGCCCTGGTGCTGGCCGGCGTCGCCAGCAGCCTGATCGGCATCGTGCAGGTGGCGGCACCGCAGTGGGCCGATGGCGACTGGATCGCGCGCAGCGCCACCCTAGGCCGCGCCGTCGGCAACCTGCGCCAGCCCAACCACCTGTGCAGCCTGCTGCTGTGGGGCATGGTGGCGCTGGTCTGGTTGAGCGAGGTGCGGGTCGTGCATCGGCTCGTGGGCCTGGCGCTGGCGCTGCTGATGATGCTGGCGATGGTGCTCAGCGCGTCGCGCTCGGGGCTGGTCGGCGCCGCCCTGCTGGCGCTGTGGGGGCTGCTCGACCGGCGGCTGTCGGCGCGGGCGCGAGTGGCCCTGTTGCTGGCGCCGGTCGGCTACGCTGCCCTGTGGCACGGCGCCGCGGCCTGGGCGCAGCACGCGCACCAGGTGTTCGGCGGCGCGGCCCGCTTCAATGCGGCGGGCGACATCTCAAGCTCGCGGTTCGGCATCTGGTCGAATACGCTGGCGCTGATCAAGGCCAATCCGTGGTTCGGCGTCGGTTTCGGCGAATTCAATTTCGCCTGGACGCTGACGCCCTTCCCGGGCCGGCCGGTGGCGTTCTTCGACCACACGCACAACCTGCCGCTGCAATTCGCCGTCGAACTCGGCGTGCCGCTGGCGACGCTGGTGCTGGCGCTGCTGGCCTGGTCGTTGTGGCGCGCCTGGCAGCCGGGCCGCCAGGCCGACCCGGGCCGTGCGCTGATGGCGCGCGCCGCCTGGATGATGGTGCTGATGGTGCTGGTGCACAGCATGCTGGAGTACCCGCTGTGGTACGCCTACTTCCTGCTGCCCGCCGCGTTCGCATTGGGCCTGTGCCTCGGCCTGCAAGGGGCGGCTGCGCCCGCCGACAACACGTCACCGGCACGCACGGTGCGCGCCGAAGCGCGCTTGCAGACCCGCCCGCTGTTGATCGGCGCCATGCTGATGGTCGCGGGGGCCATGCTGGCGCTGGGGGACTACCTGCGCGTGGTGGCGATCTTCGCGCCGGCCGAACAGGCCGCGCCGCTGGAGCAGCGCATTGCCGATGGGCAGCGCAGCTGGCTGTTCTCGCACCACGGCGACTATGCGGCCGTCACCACGCTCGTCGACCCGTTGCTGGCGCAGCAGGGTTGGGCCGGCGCGCCGCACTACCTGCTCGACGCGCGCCTGATGACGGCCTGGGCCAAGGCGCTCGATGCGGCAGGCGACGTTCAGCGCGCGCGGCATGTCGCGCAACGCCTGAAGGAATTTCGCAACGCGCAGGCGGAAGAATTCTTTGCACCCTGCGCCATCGACCCGGCGGGCGCGGTCGAAGCGAGGCCATTTCAATGCCTGGCGCCGGAGGTCGCACTCGGTTACCGGGACTTTCGCTGAACGGTGCCGCCACGCCTGGCGGCGCGCCCGTGCCGGCGCGTATGCAGCTTGGTCCGGGCACGGGTCCGGGCAAGGCTCCGAGCCCTCAGGGCGCCACCCAGTCCCCCGACTTGCCGCCGTGTTTTTCGAGCACGCGGATCTCGCCCATCACCATGCCGCGGTCGGCCGCCTTGCACATGTCGTAGACCGTCAGCAGGCCCACCTGCACGGCGGTCAGCGCCTCCATCTCGACGCCGGTGCGGCCCAGGGTCTCGACCTGGGCCGTGCAGCGCACGCAGTTCGCCTTGGCGTCGATCTCGAAATCGACCGCCACCCGGGTGATCGGCAGCGGGTGGCACAGCGGGATCAGCTCCGAAGTCCGTTTGGCGGCCTGGATGGCGGCGATGCGCGCGACGCCGATGACGTCGCCCTTCTTCGCCGTGCCGGCCTGGATCAGCGCCAGCGTGGCCGGCTGCATGCGGATCAGGCCGGCGGCGCGTGCCACGCGGTGCGTCTGCGGCTTGGCCGAGACGTCGACCATGTGGGCCTGGCCCTGGGCATCGAAGTGGGTCAATTCGCTCATCGAAGGGAAACGCTTGCGAAACGGTTGTGCGGCATCATAGCGACGCGCCACCCCCGCGCGGCTGAACTCTGCGCCAGCGCCCCGCTCCAACGCCTGCCACTGCCCCGGACCTGCCCTTGACGCCTTCGATGCCCCCCGCGCACGCCAGCCCGCGTGTCCGACCGCGTGCCCGCACCCGCGTGTGCGCGCTGCTGTGCGCGCTGGCCATGCTGGCCCCCCCGGCGTCGCTGCCGGCACGGGCGCAAATCAACCTGCCGGCGCTGGGCGACTCGGCCACCGATGATTTCAACGTCGGCACCGAACGCAAGGTCGGTGACCAGATCATGCGCGAGGTCCGGCGCGACCCGGACTACCTCGACGACCCGCTGCTGCTCGAGTACCTGCAATCACTGTGGCAGCCGCTGCTGTCGCAAGCGCGTGCCAGTGGCAACATCGCCGCCGACATCGACCAGCGCTTCGCCTGGGAGGCGTTTCTGGTGCGCGACCGCAGCGTCAATGCCTTTGCGCTGCCCGGCGGCTTCGTCGGCGTGCACCTGGGCCTGATGGCAATGACCGCCACGCGCGACGAGCTGGCCTCGGTGCTGGCGCACGAGCTGTCGCATGTGACGCAGCGCCACATCGCACGCAGCATCACCAACAGCCAGCGCCAGTCGCTGGCCAGTGCCGTGGCGCTGGTGCTCGGCGTGCTGGCGGCCAGCCGCGCGCGCAATGCCGACATGGCCAACGCGGCGATTGCCGGCAGCCAGGCCGCGGCCATCCAGGGCCAGCTCAACTTTTCGCGCGACATGGAGCGCGAGGCCGATCGCATCGGCCTGGCCATGTTGTCGAGCGCCGGCTTCGCACCGGGCGGCATGGCGGCGATGTTCGAAAAGCTCGACCAGTCTTCGCGGCTCAACGACAGCGGCGGCTACCCCTACCTGCGCAGCCACCCGTTGAACACCGAGCGCATCGGCGAGGCCCGTTCGCGTGTGGACCCGTCGCGTGCCGGCGCCACCGGCAACCTTCACGAGCATCGCCTGGCGCAGGCGCGTGCGCGCGTGCTGATGGACACGCGGGCCGACGCTTTGCGGCGCTGGCAGGCGCTCGACGGCGACCGCACTTCCAGCCAGCTTGGCGATCAGCTGGCCTCGGCCTACAGCAGCGCACTGGCATCGACGCTGCTGCGCGACTGGGCGCGCGCCGACGCATCGCTGGTTCACGCGCAGGAACTGCTGCGCGGCAAGGAGCGCGCCGAGTTGCGTGCCGCGCGTGCCCTGCAATTGCTCGCGGTGCAATCGATGCTGGCGCGCGGCGACGCCCAGCGGGCCGCAAACCTGCTCCGGCCGCTTGCCGACGACGCCTCGCGTCCGGTCATGGTGCTCGGTGCGCAGGTGGCGGTCGCAGCGGCCTCGGGCAACGCGGCCGAGCGTGATGGGCTCGGCAGGCTGCTCAAGCACAGCGCCGACGAACTGCAGACCTGGGTCGCGACGCAGCCGCGCGACGCACTGGCCTGGGCACTGCTGGGCCAGACCTGGGCCGCCCTGAACCAGCCGCTGCGCTCGCTGCGCGCCGATGCCGAATCGCGCCTCGCGCTGGGCGACATGAACGGTGCGATCGACCGCCTGATCGCCGCCCAGCGCCAATCGCGCAGCGCCGCGTCGCCCGACTTCATCGAAGCCTCGGTGGTCGACTCGCGCCTGCGCGACCTCGAGGGCATGCGCCGGCGACAGTACGAAGAAGAGCGCGCCGCGCGTTGAGGCCGCCGAACCGGTGCGGTCGAGGGCGCGCGCGAATCTGCCTGGCCCGCAACGCAGCCGGCACTGTCGCCGCTGGCCCTAGACTTGCCCCCGACAGGTTCGGAGAGGGCGGGATGCGGCGATTCTTAACGGGTGTGGTGTGCGCAATGGCGACGGCAGGGTCTGCCCAGGCGGCCAGCATCGTCAGCGTCAGCCCGCAGGGCGAGGTCGCGCAACTGCGGCAAGTGACGGTCAAGTTCTCCGAAGCCGTGGTCCCTTTTGGCGACCTGCGCCTGCCCGACCCGGCGCGGTTGGCCTGCGAGGGTGCAGCGCCAGCGGGAAAGGGCCGCTGGATCGACGACCGGGTCTGGGTCTACGACTTCTCGCAGGCCGTGCCGCCCGGCGTTCGCTGCACACTGCAGATCGACCCGGTCTGGAAGCCGCTCGGCGGCGGCGCACTGGCCGGGCGCAGCGAGTTCTCTTTCGGCACCGGTGGTCCGGCGGTGGTCTCGATCCAGCCGTACGAAGGCAGCGCCATCGAGGAGGAGCAGTATTTCCTGTTGCGCCTGAGCGGCCCCGCCGTCGAAGCCAGCGTGGTGGCCAATGCCTGGTGCGAGGTGCAGGGCATCGGCGAGCGCTTGCCGGTGCGCGTGGTCGGTGGGCAGGCGCGCGACGATCTGCTGAAGGCACGCCGGCTGCAGAAGCACTCCGCCAACACGCTCGTGCTGGCCTGCCGGCGGCCGTTGCCGGCGCAGGCCGCGATGCGCCTGGTGTGGGGCAAGGGCATTGCCGCGGCAGTCAATCCCAAGGTGCTGACCAGCGTGGCGCAGTTGTTCCGGTACGAAGTGCGCAAACCCTTCCTCGCCGAGTTTTCGTGCGAACGTGAACGCGCCGGCGCGCCCTGCCTGCCGATCCTGCCGATGAACCTGGTGTTCACCGCGCCGGTGCCGCGCGCGCTGGCAGCGCAGGTGCGGCTCAGGGGGCCGGGCGGCAGCGCGATGGCGCCAGTGTTCGACAAGGACGACAAGGCCGAGGAACTGCAGTCGCTGCGCTTTGCCACCCCGCTGCCCGAGAACGCCAGCTTCACCATCGAGCTGCCGCCCGCGCTGAAGGACAACGCCGGCCGCCTGCTCGCCAATGCGTCGGTCTTTCCGCTCACGGTGCGCACCGGCGCCGCGCCGCCGATCGCCAAGTTCGCCAGCGCGCCGTTCGGTATCGTCGAGTGGACCGCCGAGTCGATGCTGCCGCTGACCTTGCGCCATCTGCAAGGCGAATTGCGGCCCGGTGGTGCCGGCGGGCAGGTGCGCGTGCTGCGGCTGGCCAGCGACGCCGACATCTTGAGCTGGTATGGCCAGGTCAGGAAGCTCGACGGCGTTTACGACGAGCGCGGCCGCTCGTTGCTGAAGGACCAGGCGCGGGCGCGCCGACTCGAGTTGCCGCAACTGTCGGGCGGCGACCCGCGACCGTTCGAGGTCATCGGCATCCCGCTGCCCGAGCCGGGTTACCACGTGGTCGAAGTCGAGTCGCAGCGCCTCGGCGAATCGCTGCTCGATAAGAGAGCGTCGATGTTCGTGCGCACCGGTGTGCTGGTCACCAACCTCGGCGTGCACTTCAAGCGCGGCCGCGAGAACAGCCTGGTCTGGGTCACCACGCTCGACCGCGCGCGCCCGGTGCCCGATGCCGAGGTGGCGGTCAGCGACTGCAAGGGCCAGCCGCTGTGGAGCGGCCGCACCGATGCGCAGGGCCTGGCCGCGGTGCCCCGGCCGCTCGACAGCCGCGCGGTCTGCGAAGACGACACTGCGCTGTTCGTCAGCGCGCGCAAGACCGATGCCAAGGGCTTGACCGACACCGCCTTTGTCTTCAGCCATTGGCAGAAGGGCATCGAGCCTTGGCGCTTCAACGTGGCGATCAACAGCGAACCCGAACTCGACGGCCGCGCCCACAGCGTGCTCGACCGCAGCCTGCTGCGGGCCGGCGAGACGGTGTCGATGAAACACTTCATCCGCAGCGAAACCTCGGCAGGGCTGGTCGAGTTCAAGCCCGCAGACCTGCCGACCCGCGTCAAGCTCGTGCACCAGGGCAGCGGCCAGGAATTTGCGCAGCCGCTGCAATGGCAGGGTGTGCGCAGCGCGGTGTCGAGCTGGAACATCCCGGCGTCGGCCAAGCTCGGTGTCTACGACGTGCTGCTCGAGCGCGGCCAGCCGGGTGCCGAGCAGGACCGCCACCGCAGTTGGCACAGCGGCGAATTGCGCGTCGAGGAATTCCGCCTGCCGCTGGTCGACGCGCGCCTGGCCGGGCCGAAGAGCGTGCCGATCGCTGCGACGGAAGTTCCAGTCACGCTGCAGTTGAACTACCTCTCCGGCGGCGCAATGGCACAGGCGCCGGTGCGTGCCTCGGCCTTGTGGCGCGATCGATCGGTGCGTTTCGCGAACCATGACGGGTTTTCGTTTGCGCCGCCGCGCCAGCCGCAGCCTCGCGACGAGGCTGAAGAGAGCGATGGCCGCGTCGGCGACGGGGGTCGCCTGATCGCCGACAAGCTGCCGCTGACCACCGACGCCAATGGCGCGGCCACGCTGATGCTCAAAGACCTGCCACCGATCGACAAGCCGATCGAGTTGATGGCCGAAGCGACATTCAACGACCCGAATGGCGAAGTGCAGACCGTCGCCACACGCATCGACCTGTGGCCCAGCGCCGTGGTCGCCGGCATCAAGGCGGGCTCGTGGGCCAGCAACCGCGGCAAGGTGAAGTTCACCGCGCTCGCGCTCGACACGCAGGGCCGGCCGCTGCAGGGCCAGGCGCTCGAAGTGCGCGGCCGCCAGAGCCAGGTCATCAGCAGTCGCAAGCGCATGGTGGGCGGCTTCTACGCCTATGACAACCGCACCGAGGTGAAAGAGATCGGCGTGTTGTGCAGCGGCAGCAGCGACGCGCGTGGTTTGCTCGACTGCGTCGCCACGCTGGACACGCCGGGCCAGGTCGAGCTGATCGCCAGCGCGAAGGATTCGCAGGGTCGCACCTCGCAGGCCGCCACCAGCGTCTGGATCACGCGCCAGGGCGAACTCTGGTTCGCGCAGGACAACGACGACCGCATCGACGTGCTGCCCGAGAAGAAGCGCTACGAACCCGGCGAGACAG
>Ga0224496_10001501_pt1 | contig 14448 bp, 6 predicted proteins | sample SF_Jul11_sed_USG_2_FD_168127 | JGI IMG/M metagenome (GOLD analysis project Ga0224496, IMG submission 168127) | Sediment microbial communities from San Francisco Bay, California, United States - SF_Jul11_sed_USGS_8_1 | ecosystem: Environmental > Aquatic > Marine > Sediment | place: USA...
CCGACCGTCGGTTATGTCTGAACCGGTTTCCTTGTGGCAGGCCACGCACAGGCTGGATTGTTTGGTTTTGCTGAATGGTTCGTGACACTTGCCGCATTCGGTTTCGATCTTTGCATGGCCCTCGATCACCGGGCCGGGCATTACCAGTTCCTCAAGCGTGGTGGCATGGCTCGCCAACGGCCAGAATAGTACCAGCGCAAGTAACCAGATCTGTCTATATGCGGGTTTTTCTCTCAAACATTCGCCTCGGGGTCATTGGGCTTCGTCAGTACATATGCACCGCAAAAACATGCGCCACGCTGGTGATCACCAGAACGATGAACAGGGGCACATGCAGCACATGCCACAGTGCGAACAACTGTTCGTAAAAATGGAAACCCACTACCTTGCGAAGCGCGTTGAAGTAGGCGGAAAGGTATTGGCGGCCTTCCTTCGCATGGAGCCGTTTTTCGCGTCGGCTCCAGCCAGCTTCCGCGGCCTGTATTTTAAGTGCGCGTTTCAGCTTTCGCCGCGTCGTCGTATGCGTCAAGCGGGTCCAGATTCCCGTGAAAATGATTCGGACGGCGCTGTGCAGAACCGTACGCGGGGGTTTGATGACCGACTGTTCGTATGCGCGAAGGCGTTCCTGCAACTCGGGCGCGGATGACAGGATGGACCCCAGTCGACTGCCGCTGTCTTCCGCGATTTCGCGCAACTCGGCCAGGTTCATTCGGCGGCCGTACAGGCCATGGTGAATCTTTGAGTAGATATACCGTCCGACAAGGCCACTTCCCGCAACCAGCAGCATGGAAATCAGCGCTATCCTGCTGTTAAGGGATCCCAGGCTGAAATTCGCATGGAACAGAATGAGGGCCGGTCCGATGACGCCGAGTATCATGTGAACCCGAAACCAGTGTTTGGCGGCGCCCATGCGTCGCATGAAGCTTATCCGCTTGCGGAGCGGGTAAAGCAGGAGCAATAGCATCAGCACGCCACCCACGATCCCGAGAAGATAGCCCAGTCCGGATTCGGCGGTGAGATGCTGCTCAACCCTGTTCCGCCAACCTAAATAGAGCACCGCGCAAAGCACCAGCATGGACAGGGTGGCCCCCCGCTGGCGTTTAGGTGCGGCATAAAGTCCGGCTGCGGGAGAGGGGCGTCGGGGAGCCGTTTCCCGATTTCGTTCTGCATGCCCCGCAGTCGGCACTTGCGTGATCTGGGCGCCAAATCCACTCATCGTTTGTCCGTCACTCAATCTTGTCTCCAATCATGCCCGACAAGACCCGGTTCCAACGTAACCCGGTCAGCTTTGAAATCATTTATGTGCAATGCGCTTGGCTCTAATTACAGCGTCCGCCGCACGGAAAACCCACTGCCCGCCCATTTTAAAGGACAGTCTAGTTTCCGTTGGCTGATGCGCCTATGCGTAGAACTACCCATATCACGGGCACAATTGCCTGATATTGCTCAGTCGAAACGCTTTGCACGCGGCCGACATTATTCAGCCGTTTTCTTGTCCCGCGCAGGCCTGTCGCCGGTATGTCGCGGGCGATAATGTTTTTTGCATTTTCTGCATCGATGGGCAGGGCGATTACCATGTCTGCAAACCAGCCAAAACCTCTCCATACTTTTTAAGTACGGGCTCTTTACCTGAAAGCCATAATTTCTCCATAAAATATATGGAAATTGAAACATGGCCAAAATTCTGTCCATACTTATGTAGTACAAAAACTTAACGAAATACTAATGGCTGATTTTTATTCCGTGAATCGGCTGCAATACAATATTGTTTTGTTGATAATTTAATCTACAAATCAATTTTTTATAAAATTATATTAATATCGGCAAAATTTTATACTTACAGTTAGCTGTCAAACTACGTTGAAATTCCATGCAAAAATCGACTTCGATGAATTCCATCCGGCTAACCATACTCTCCAAAACCGAGCTTTTTTAGGGTGGGTTGCGCCTTACTTTCTGCACAATTTATCGACATAAATTTTAGATAGAATTTAGCGCCGTTTAATATATTGCGGCGATACTCGGCGTATTGACCGAATACCGGCTTGTCTCAAACTTGAGGCTGGCGATGGTAGTCGCGGCGCGTTTTGACGATTGATCTGTACGTGGAGTCGAGAACAGGAATGTGGATACGTGAATATTTTGCCCTGTTGATTTATTCCCTTCCGTTTCTGGCGGCCGGTGTTTCGTATATGATTGTTCGCGGCAGACGGCACCGTCGCCTCCTTGCGATCCGCGACGCGGCCATCAAGGCCGGCTTGAACGAACCCGCCTCGTTGCATCCGGTTATCAATCCGAACCGCTGTATTGGATGCAGCTTGTGCGCCAATGCTTGCCCGGAAAACATGGTGTTGGGTGTGATTTCCGGAAAGTCGGAGCTGATCGATCCGTCTCATTGCATCGGACATGGGGCCTGCAAGACGGCTTGCCCGGTAAACGCTATTTCGCTTGTATTCGGAACAGAGACGCGGGGAGTGGATATCCCGTTTGTGAAGCCGAATTTCGAAACCAATATCCCGGGGATATTCATTGCCGGAGAATTGGGCGGCATGGGGCTTATCCGCAATGCCGTTGCCCAGGGCCGACAGGCGGTTGATATGATTGCAAAGCTCGACGGTATCGGCCGCGGCGAGGATCTTGATCTTGTGATCGTCGGGGCGGGCCCGGCCGGTTTTGCCGCGACACTGGCCGCTAAACAGCTTGGGCTCCGGTTCGTAACGGTCGAGCAGGAAACACTGGGGGGAACAGTCGCCCATTACCCCCGCGGCAAGGTCGTGATGACCGCGCCGATGGAACTTCCGCTGGTTGGCAAGGTCAATTTCACGGAAACAACCAAGGAAGCCTTGCTCCAATTCTGGCAATCGGTGGAACGCAAAGCCGACCTGGACATCTTCTATCAGGAACGCGTCGAGGAAGTCACCCGCGCGGACAAGGGGTTTGTTGTGCAAACCAGCAGAAATAGCTACCGGACGCGCGCCGTATTGCTGGCCATCGGCCGGCGCGGAACGCCACGCAAGCTGGAAGTTCCCGGCGAGCATCTCAACAAAGTAGTCTATCGCCTTATTGATTCCGAACAATACCGGGGCAAGAATGTCCTGGTGGTTGGCGGAGGCGATAGCGCGATCGAGGCCGCCGTCAGTATTGCCGCGGAACGCGATGCGGCGGTTACACTGTCTTACCGCGGAGATGGCTTTGCGCGTGCCAAGGAAAAGAACCGCATAAGCGTAGAACAGAGCATGGCGGCCGGCAGGTTGAATCTGTTGCTGCGATCGAACGTCAAGGAAATCGGTGAAGACCGCGTTCACATAAGCCAGGAAGACAGGCTTATCGAAGTTCCCAATGAAGCGGTAATCGTCGCCGCGGGCGGGATTCTGCCGACACCGTTTCTCCGGAAGATCGGCATTGAAGTGGAGACTAAGTATGGGACGCTCTGATCGGTTTACAGTTTGCTGTTCAGCCTTCGAACACAGAATCGGGGTTGCCCTGGTTTTTTGCGCGTTTCTGTTGTTTGCGTTTGGCGCGCCCGCATCGGCCGCCAGCCTGGACGAGGCCGAGGCCGCCATAAGGGTCAGGGATTATGCGAAAGCGGCCAGCATTCTGCAGCCGCTGACCGAACGCGGCGACGCCGAAGCGCAGTATCAGCTGGCCGGCCTCTATCGTTCGGGGCGTGGGGTTTCGAAGGATCACAAGATAGCCTTCGAACTGCTTCGGAAGGCCGCGTCGCAGGGGCATGTCAAGGCTCAGTTCAATCTCGGCATCATGTATGAAAACGGCTGGGGCGTGGCCGCGCAGCTTGCAGAGGCGCGCCGGTGGTACGAGGCTGCCGCCGCTCAGGGCTATGAAATGGCCAAATCGCGGATGGCGGAACTAAAGGAAGTAGCCAAACCTGTCGGCAATGATGCGTCCTCGCTGGACGAGACGTTGCGTCGGGCTGTCGTCAAGGGAGAGACGGACGAGGTGCGCCGGCTATTGTCTTCGGGCGTCAACCCAAACAAACCCGACAAGTTCGGTCGAACCGTTCTAATCGAGGCCGTGCTGCGCGGGCATCAAACCATTGTGCGCGCGCTGCTGGATCACCGGGCCGACGTTCGTGCGGTGGACCGCTATGGCGACAGCGCCCTCATTATCGCGGTACGCGAGAAACAGAACGTGATCGTCGACATGCTTTTGAAAGCGGGCGCCAACGTGAATATTCGAGACGCGAATGGTAATACACCACTCGTTATCGCGGCGGGGAAGGGCCATGATCGTTTGGTTGCCCGGCTGATCAATGGAGGTGCCGACATCAATGCCACAAACAAGAATGGCCGATCCGCGCTCGAGGCCGCCAACGTAAACGGGTATCCGGCGATAGCCAGTTTCTTGACTGACCGGGGCGCCCGGCTGGCAGTTGCATCCGCGGGTGGCATGCAGCCAGCGACCGTAGATGCCTTGCTTGCCGCCGATGACAAGGGTGCTAGCGCCTCATCCCGGAAAGCCGGCCAGCAGTTGATCTCAGCCGCTGGACGTGGACAAAAGGATGTGGTGTCGGCCCTGTTACGACGGAAAGTCGATGTCAACGCGCGGGATGCCGAGGGCCATACGGCCCTGAGCAGGGCCGCCTGGCAGGGCCATGAGGATATAGTCGCGCTGCTGCTCAAGGGCGGTGCTGATGTGCGCATGGGGCAAGCTGGAGGGAAAACGCCGCTGATGTGGGCCGCGGAACAGGGGCGGGGCGGGATCGTTCGCCGGCTTGTGTCGGTCGGCGCGCCTGTCAATCTACGCAATGACGATGGTAGCACAGCATTGTTGCTTGCCGCTGCCGGCGGCCATTCGGAAATCGTCGCGGCACTTCTGGGGGCCCGTGCCGATCCAAACCTGGCCGACCGCAGTGGCGTGACGCCATTGATGTACGCTGCCGAACAGGGCAGGCAGCGCATGGCAAGCCGATTGATTGAAAAGGGTGCCGAGGCCAATGCGGTTGATGCCGAAGGGCGCTCCGCATTGTGGTATGCCGCCGGCAAGGGCGGGGCTGAAATGATTGCCTTGCTACTAAAGAGCCGTGCCAAGGTCGATGCGCGAGATAAAACGGGCACAACAGCATTGATGCGCGCGGCGACACAGGGAAACGAGCCTGCAGTGCAAGCGCTGATCGCGGCGGGCGCCAATGTGCGTTCGACCAGCGGCCTTGGCAATACCCCCTTGATGTTTGCGGCGGACCGGGGGCATGCTCGTATTGTGGCACGCCTGTTAAAGGCCGGTTCGGATATCGATGCCAGGAACAAGAATGGAAATTCGGCGCTGATGCTGGCGGCTGAAGGCGGGTTTCGCGAGGCTACCGAGACACTGTTGAAGAACGGCGCAAACCCCAACCTGCGCAACAAACAACGGGAGCAGGCCCACACTCTCGCCGCGGCCGCGGGGCATGATGACATTGCCAAATTTATTGAAACCCAAAGCGGCGGCAGTTGGCTAAAGGGTTTGTTCTGAGCCAGACTTTGCTTCCGACGCAGTAGCGGGGATCAGCCCGGAATCCATGAAACAGGCTGGTGCGGGTGTTCCTGAACAGGATTTCGGCCAACGACTTATTGCCGGTTTTCTGGACTGAATAGCTGCAAAACTGCTTGATTTTTGACGGCATGAATTTTGTGATGTCGGTATCGAAATTTTAGAGAATATGGGCATAACAGCAGCTTTTGATTGCTGGTCATGCTGCTCAAGTCTATCTCTATCTTATTGCATTTAAATATTTTTTCCGAGTAATTGAATTTAAATCCATAACATGGTTAATAATACATTAAATCTAGTATTGTCTAAATGAGTATTTTGAATATAATTAGTATAGGCTATTCGTAAGTATGCTTTCGAATCCCGGGCTGGGTGGCTTGGCTATAACGATAACAGGGATCAGTGCCATGGGGGCGAGATGGGGACGAAATGGGGACGAGGTGGAATCGAGTAAAACACGATATCCGCGGGCGTAATAAAGAAAATAGCGGCCTCTTGGCCAGCGACGAAAATGAACCGACAAGCCAGCGCGCGCGTGTTGATATCCTGGAAGACGAACGTGTTCCGATGTTTCGTCTGCTGCGGTTTTATGGCATTGCCAGTGCTGCCGCATTTATCGTTATTTCGGTATTTGTGGTTGTCCTGGACAGATACCATGAATTTGAAAGTCTTATCGAAGCGGTCGAGCGTCAGGATGTAGGCTTGGCCCACTCTTTCGCCAACACTGTTTGGCCATCTTATTCCAGCTATGTGATGACTGTCGCCGGTTCCACGGACGAAACCTTGCGTGAACGTAGCGAGACCAGGGAATTGCACAATGCTGTTGTGACTCTGACGGCGGGGCTGCCGATATTGCGGATCAAGGTTTATGATCGCAAGGGCAGAACGATCTATTCGTCGGAAAGGAGTCAGATTGGCGCGATCAAGAAGAACCACGCTTCATTCCTTGCCGCCGCGAATGACGGGTTGCCGCAAAGTATGTATGCCCATAATCATGAATTTGCCTCTCTGACCGGACCGGTCGCACACCGTGATATGGTCGAGAGCTACCTGCCGATATGGGGCCATGATGGCGGTATAGAAGGCGTCCTGGAAATATATACCGACATCACGGCGGACATGCTTCTGCTCGATCATGGAACGCTTGAGTTGACGATGATCGTCGCTGTCGTTTTCGGGCTGCTATATGCAATCCTGTTTCTGATCGTCAGGCGCGCAAACATTGTTGTTGAACGGCAATATGGCAATCTTGTGCAAAGCCGCGCCAACCTGAACGAAAAAAATACCGTACTGTTGCGGGAGATTTCGGAGCGCGAGAGATTGACGCTTGATCTGAAATCATCCGAGCATCGTCTGCGGCAACTTTCCGACCGGCTGATCAACGCGCAGGAGGAGGAACGGACACGAATTTCGCGGGAACTTCATGACGGCCTTGGCCAGGGACTGACGGAAATCAGAATACGTGTCGAGCGCGCTATCGATCAATTATGGACGCGCAGCCGGAACGATGTACAGGAATATCTGCAAATTGTTGCCGGCGCCATCACAACCAATATGGAAGAGGTCCGGCGAATCTCGATGGGTATGCGCCCTTCCATTCTGGACGATCTGGGAATTGTCGCGACGCTGAAGTGGGCCTGCAGGTCATTTCGGGACAATCACCCAGAGGTCGCGGTTCTGGAGAGTTTTTGTATCGCAGAGCAGGATCTGTCGGATTCTGTAAAAACATCAATTTACAGAACCTTCCAGGAAGGCCTGACCAACATTGTCAGGCATTCCCAGGCCAACCGTGTGCGGATCAGCCTGAAAAAGAGGGGCACGCGGGTACTGTTCACGATCAGTGATAATGGCAGGGGATTTATAAAGAGCCGTGCAGAGACGTCATATTCGGGGCGTCCGGGATTGGGTCTGTGCAGTCTTCGCGAACGCGCGGTAAATTCGGGTGGAATCTTCCGGCTGCGTTCCATTCCAGGCGTCGGCACAACGATCCGCGTGAGTTGGTCGGTCGAGCCCCGGGATGTGGAATTTACCGGTCCAGCAGACCTCGGGTTACCGCAAACGCCGTCAGAGAAGATGCGTTATGAAGGTCTAATTTTTTCATGAGATTGGCGCGGTGTTTCGCTACTGTCTTAACGCTGATGCTTAGGTAATTGGCCATGTCGTTGCTGGTGCTTCCCTCGGCGATCAGCTTCAGAACCTGGCGTTCCCGGTGCGTCAGCATCTCCCAGCTTTCCTTGGGCTTTTCCCCTTTGCCACCGCCCAGATAGGCCGCGACCATCTTGGACTGGATTTCCGGGCTGAGATATTTTTTCCCGCTCATGACATAGCGCATGGCGCGGATCAGTTCGTTTCGGGACGAATCCTTCAATACATATCCATTTGCGCCGGCTTCCAGCGCTTCCAGGAAATACTCCTCGGCCTTGTGTATTGTGAGGATAAGAACCTTGGTTTCCGGGTAACGCCGGTTTAACTCCCGCAATGTTTCGAGGCCGCTGAAGCCCGGCATTGATAGATCCAACAGCGCTAGATCCGGCCGCAACTTGCCGATCAGGGTGATCGCCGACCTTCCGTCTTCTGCTTCGCCGATCACTTCGAATTCGGATTCCGTTGAGATAGATTCGCCTAGGCATTCCCTCAGAATACGGTGATCGTCGACCACCACGATTGTTGTTTTTGCTGTCATGCTTTTCCCCTTACCCTGTATGGGTAAAGACCCGACCGCGGTGCGGTCAATGCCACCACCCATCGTTTGTCAAGTTGCCATGCTCAAACCCGACGGCGGAAAAATCAGGGTCCCCAATCCACTGATTTCCACACTCATTCCGCTCTGGCAACGAATATTATCATGGTTTTGGGCGCGCGTCACTGTTGACGCGAAGGAGGCCACTCGGGATCGATCTAATGGTGCCGATGCGTGGGACCGGGGCTGCAGCGTAAATTAATAGTAGTCGTATATTCGTTCCATATGGGTACTTCGCTGCACTGACTGGACGGCGGGTAAATTCTAAGTTGTCACGTCTGGATGGGATGATGAGTCGCCTGTTTCCTGGAGTCTGGCGATCATGTGCGGCAGTGGTGCCCCGCCTGTTTCGGTTTGCGTAAATCGTTCAGTATCCCGGAATTTTCTCTGTATTCGTGCACCAACCTGCAGAAAGGCTACGAGCGCCATCATGTATAGCCCGGTTTCCGCTTTGCGCTTGGAATCTTCGGTCCGGTTACAGGCCGCGGTCGCTAATCTGGCATATAGAATTGCGCAAAAAATGAACCTGTCGGACGATCAGGTCGAAACCATTTACGCGGCGGGGCGGCTCCACGATATCGGCGAGTTGAGTTTGCCGGCAACCATGCTGATGAAACAATCCAGACTTACCAAACCGGAATATATGCGCGTGCGCGACCATTGCCGGGTGGGTTATGACATGATCAGAGATGTTTCCTGCCCCTGGCCAATTGGTGAGGTCGTGCTTCAGCACCACGAACGGCTGGACGGTTCGGGTTATCCCGAAGGCCTCAAGGGTTCTGAAATCAGCATTGCGACGCGTGTGGTCGCCGTGGCTGATGTCGTTGTCGCGATTTGTTCGGACCGGCCGCACAAGAAGGCACGGAGCGTAGAGTTTGCCCTCGGTGAGTTGGAGCGCGGCCGAACGACGTTATATGACGGCGACGTGGTCGATGCCTGCAACGACCTCTTTGTTCAGGATGGCCTGGGCTGGCCGCTTGGGGAGCAACCGCAACCGCCTGTATTCTCGGAATGGGTCAATCAATTATAAAGGGTTACTGGATGCTGGTCGGATAACCGGCCGTCTTTTGGTGCCCCGATCCCGGCGCCCGTCGAGTATGCCTGGCGTCATCAAGTGCAACGGATTGCCTTCCGGCACCGATCTCCAAAATTCAAAATTTTCCAGAGATTGCGCAATAGCTTGGGACTGCTTGCGTCGGATCGTCGCGGGTTTTGGTGGGAGGCAAATTCACATGGTTTTGCCCCCGCATTTCTACTCACCTTTACCCGGTCCTACTACTCTGGCGATACCCATTCATAAGGGCTGTGCGCCCTATGAAACATACGAATATCGGCTACCTGACGGCCGATCCGCAATTCGCTACACCTAAAGTAGTACGAATTATAGCTCGGCGATCTTGACTGAATTAAGGCCGAAAGATGTCGGATTTAGGGTGAGCGATGTCCATGCGGCTTTCAGGAAAAGGTTGTCAGGTGAACATATTGACATTGCAGGGACAGGAAGATGAAAACGCACGTAATCGTAAGGCAGTTCATTCTGGCTATTCTGGTCACGCTGGGTATCTTTGGACCAATAGCTGCGGCGCATGCGTTGACCGTCGAGGTCGTGGGACACGACAGAAGCGCGGATGAAATCTCCAACGGCACAACGCCGGTTACGGGGTTCCGGTGGGTTCTACAGGAAGACTGGACCTATGATGTAACGCCGGGCGTGCCGCCAACGGGGGCCGCCGCGCCCAGCCTGTCTGGGCGGTTTCATACCAGCCACAATCCGGTGGTCGGATCCGGAACGTCCGATGAACTCGCGCGTTTGAGTTCTCTTATCGATCCTGCGAAACGTTACTATATCTCGGTTCTTCCCTATGCCGACTACGGCATGGGCGGTGCACAGATCGCGGCAGGCCAGGCCAGCGTCACTGTTGGTGTAAGCGCCTATCCCTATCCCACCGCGCAGATCAGCGTGATGGCATTCCTGGACAGCCAGATCAACGGCGCTCCGGATTTGGGGTTCGAGGAACCCCTGGCGAACTTCGCCGTTCAGTTGTGGGAAGCGGCCGGCCAGTATGGCATGGCTGGTGGCCGGGTTTTGAAGGACGCCTACGATAACCCGCTCGGTACGACCTATCAGTTCGATATGGCGGGGAATCCTCTTTACGATGCAGATGGGGCTCCCGTAGTAGCGGTGGCGGGCGACGGAATTATCAAGACCGGCGCCGACGGGACCGTAACGATCAAGAACCTGCCGCCAGGCAAATACGGCGTCAAGATTGTGCCGCCCGCTGGCCAGGGCTGGTCTCAGACCTCGACGATCGAGGGCAGCAAGACGATCGACGCATGGGTAAAGGCCAACGAGCCCTCGCTCTTTACGGAATTTGGCCCTCCGGGCCCGCATGTCTTCGTTGGCTTCGTTAAGGCGCCAGGCGGGGAATACAAGGATCTCTACCGTCTGTCGGGAACCACGAACGTCAGTGGCAGGGTCGTTAATCTCCATAATTCGCGGCCGCCCGCGGTTGCCTTCTACTCTGGCGTGCCGCTGGATCACACGACCTGCTGGGTCGGGGTGAACGATCTGGGCGTTACCGCCAACAAGTATATCTATGCGGCGCGCTGTGATGCGGATAACGGCTTCGTGGTCCCGAATCTTGCTCCGGGCGAATATCAACTGGTCATCTGGGACGAGTTCCTGATGCAGATAATCGCCTTTTATAATATCTCCGTGCTTGCGGACGGTTCCTGCAGCACGCCGGACGGAAGTTGCGCCCTTGGCGATGTTCCGGTGTTCAACTGGTTCTCCCGGCTTGAAAACACCGTATTCCTGGATATGGACGAAGACGGTTTCCGCGATCCGGGCGAGGTGGGTATTCCCGAGCAGAACGTCAATATCCGGTTCCGGGACGGTCGGATCAATCTGGCTTTCCCGACCGACTTGACGGGCTATGTGCCATTTGACGAGGTGTTTCCTTTCTTCTCGTGGCTGGTGGCCGAGGTTGACTACGGACGCTTCAAGGCGACTGGCGTTACTTATGTCGTGGATGCGGGTGGCGAAATTCCGCCGGGTGATTTGGCGCATGGCGTCCTTAACCCGCAGCCGCAGATCGATCTAGCCGGCAATCCGATCATCAATCCAAATACCGGCGATAATCTGTCCACCACGATCGCGACGAACGTTGCGGGCGCGCCGCCGCTGTCGCTCGGTTTCCAGGGTTTCATGGGCCAGACCAGTGTCATGGAATGGGGCAAGAAGCCCTATGGCACTGACTCGCTGGGCAGGCCCGAAAACGGAGGCATCTCCGGTGTCGTTCTCTATGCGATTACCCGGGCCGAAGACGACCCGCGCTACGCCGCGGGCGAGGAGTGGGAACCCGGAATTCCGCGCGTACAGGTCAATCTGTACGAGGATTTCAACATTGACGGCGTGATCGACGACAAGAACGGCGTCGCGGGCTTCCAGTTGGCTGATTCAGACAATTATCCGCAGGGTAATTTCCCCGGTCCGGAAGACGTCAACCATACGGACGCATCGCTTGGTTATACGGCGGGCTTCGACATGGGCGACGCAATTCGGGTCACCTATACCGACAGTTGGGACGACAGCCAGCCGTCCGATTGCGTGGGCCGGTACGATCCCAATCCTTTCGTAAGCGAAATCTTTGAGTTGAACGGCGTCTTACTCGACTGTTACGACAATTTGCGTAACTTCAACCAGATTCGCCCGGCCGTGTTCGATGGCGGGTACGCCTTCGGCAGCGTTGCGGACATCGAAGATTATTTGCGCGCCGGCACCTATATCGTCGAGGCGGTGACCCCGCCAGGCTACGAGTTGGTGAAGGAAGAGGACCGCAACGTCGATTTCGGCGACGATCTGAAGCCGATTCCTGCGCTGCTGCCGCCGGCCTGTGTTGGCGATACTCACATCGTTCCCGATTTCATGAGCTTCCAGACCCATCCGGGATACGATCCTCTCGATCCGGCGCTCATTCCGGCGCCTTATGCCGGGCAGGAGCGGCGGCTTTGCGATCGCAAGCAGGTCAGGCTTGCGGCCCGTACCAACGCCGCGGCGGACTTCTTCCTGTTCACCCAGGCGCCGGTTGCGGCCCATGGCTTCGGCTTTATCCTGGACGACACGGCTAACGAGTTCGACCCGCTCAAGCCGCAGTTCGGTGAAAAGTGGGCGCCCCCGTTCATGCCGGTGTCGGTCCGCGACTGGACGGGCCGGGAAGTATCCCGGACCTACTCGGACCAATTCGGCCGTTACAATACCCTGATGCCGTCCACCTTTGCGGTGAACGCACCCATGCCCAGCGGCATGGCTCCGAACATGCTGTTGACCTGCATGAACGACGCCATGAAGAAGAACCCCGCATACACTGCCGGGTCCGGGCTGCCGGAATTCATTATCGACCCGTTCTTCAACCCGCAATATTCGCAGTTCTGTTACACGCTGATGTTTATGCCGGGGGCGACGACCTATCTCGACACGCCGGTATTGCCTGTTGCAGCCTTTGCGGGCCCAGACCAGTTCCCGGTCGACTGTGAATGCAACGACGGTACCCCTGAAATCTTTTCAGTCACGAACACCGACGGCCTGCCGGCCAGCGGTCCGGTGGCGGAAAGTTCTGGTCTCGATAGCCTGACAATCGTTTCGCGAGGGGCGACGAGTGTTTTGAACCCCCTTTACGAGGGTCTCGACGGCACGACACCGAAACTGGTTACCCGTGACTACGGGTTCGGCGACATGCCGGGCACGGTGATGCTGGGGGCGACCCCGCTTGCGGTTACAAGCTGGGATGCCAATACCATCGTAGCGACAGTGCCCGCGGGTGCGGTAACCGGTCAGCTTTCGGTCACGCGTGGCGATAATGGCAAGACATCCGTCATGGGCGTCACCGTCACCGTGGATTCAACGGCAACGGTTCACCAGGTGGTGCCGGGTGCCCGCGCTATCCAGGAAGCCATCGACGCGGCCAATGACGGCGATATTGTCATGGTGTCGCCAGGTGTTTACCCGGAAACGCTGGTCATGTGGAAGCAGGTCCAGCTGCAGGGCTGGGGCGCCAACTCGGTATTCATCAACGCCCTCAATTCGCCGGGTGAAAAGCGCGACGCCCTGCAGGCCAAGGTCGACGGGTTAGTCGCCAGCGGTGCGGTTTCTTTGCTGGCCGGCCAGGTCAATCTGGACACCGAAATCGGCGCCGGCATTCTGGTGTTGAAGCAGAACAATAACGGCAATCCGCCTTCGCGGATCGACGGCCTCACCATCTTTGGCTCGGACAATTCCGGCGGCATCGTCGTCAATGGATTGGTCCGCGACCTTCAGATCAGCAACAATCTGATCAAGAACAATGGTGGCGCGTATGGCGGCGGTATCCGGTCGGGTCATCCGCTGCTTCCGGCGGCCGTCAACGGCAATAATAACGCGGTCATGTCGTATGTGGATGCCGAGAACGATCGACTGAAAATCCACCACAACAAGATCGTTCAGAATGGCAATCTCAGCGCGGTCGGCGCGGGTGGGGGCATAGCGCTCTATACCGGCTCCAACCATTACCAGGTGACCGACAACTTTATCTGTGGCAACCGCTCCAACGGTGTTGGCGGTGGTGTCAGCCATCTCGGTCTGAATGACGGCGGAAAAGTAGCCGGTGTAAAGACACCCAATCTGATCGCCCGCAATACCATCGTCTTCAACCAGTCCTTCAATCAGGGGCAAGATGTGTCGGGCGGCGGCATCGCCGTCGGGGGCAAGGCGCCCGGAGGCCTGAACCAGTATGGTCCTGGCGCGGGATCGACCACGATCGACGGAAACCTGATCCAGGGCAACAACGCGGCGACCGGTGACGGTGGCGGTATCTACGTTGCCCGGTTCAATGGCGGGGATTTCGATCGGCCCAATCCCGATGGCTGGTACGAGTTGAACATCTCCAACAACATGATCGTGAACAATGTCGCGGGCGTGGCCGGTGGCGGCGTCTCGATGCAGGATGCCTTGCGTGTCACGCTCCACAACAACACGATCGCCAATAACGACAGCACGGCGACGGCCGGTGCGGCAATCATCCCGCAAAATCCGGATGAATCGCTGCCGCAACCCGCCGGTATCGTTTCGCACGCTCACAGCGATGAGCTCAACCTGGCTCTGTTCACGTTACATGGGCCCAGCGTGCCTTTGCTGGAGCGGGATTATTCGAAGCCGGCGATGTCGAACAACATCATCTGGGAAA
>Ga0224496_10001505_pt1 | contig 14433 bp, 14 predicted proteins | sample SF_Jul11_sed_USG_2_FD_168127 | JGI IMG/M metagenome (GOLD analysis project Ga0224496, IMG submission 168127) | Sediment microbial communities from San Francisco Bay, California, United States - SF_Jul11_sed_USGS_8_1 | ecosystem: Environmental > Aquatic > Marine > Sediment | place: USA...
ACCTGGTCGGAATATACGATGGAAAAACTCTCCCCATCCGGCTCGGCTACAAGAATACGGACTGTGTTGGCTCCCAGGTCTATTGCCGCGATTCTGCTCATGGCGCGCTCTCCGATAATTCCCTCAGTGACATCGATCCATTATAGCAAATGGGCCCTCCTCTTTTGCGCTCCATAACAATGGACTGCTGAAACAGGCCAGGATGGCATATAATATGGCCACCACATGCGAAAAACTTCATTCAGGGGGGATGATCATGGTGACCCTTGGCAAGCTTTCATTGGGACTATTCGAATACCTGGACGCGGCTGCAGTAAAGGACTATTGCCCAAACGGCCTGCAGGTGGAGGGTAAAAAAGAAATCAGCAAGGTGATAACCGGCGTTTCCGCCTGCATGGAGCTCTTCACCGCCGCCAGGGATATGGGCGCCGACGCCATTGTTGTCCATCACGGCATCCTTTGGGACTCAGGGGACAAGGCTATCCGGGGCAGCATGAGGGAGCGGGTGAAGTTTTTACTGGACCATGATATCAGCCTGCTGGCGTATCACCTCCCCCTGGATCGGCATCCGGAAGTGGGTAACAACGTCCAGATCGCCAAGGCCCTGGGTCTTGTGGATTTAAAGCCCTTTGGCGAATATAACGGCAAGTCCATAGGCAGGTCTGGCCAACTGGCCGAGGCGGTCTCCATCGAGCAGTTCATGGACCTTGTTCGCTCCACCATAAACGGCGCCGCCCGTTGCCACGCCTTCGGCCCAGTTGAAGCGCGGCATGTGGCGATATGTTCCGGCGGGTGCCAGCAGTTGTTTCACCAGGCGATAAAGGACGGAGCCGATGTGTTCATCACCGGCGAGGATAGCGAATGGATTTATCACCTGGCCAGGGAGGAAAATATCCACTACGTCGCCGCCGGGCACCACGCTTCGGAGCGTTTTGGCCCCATGGCCCTGGGGGAATGGATCGGCGAAAACATGGATGTGGAAGTGGAGTTCGTGGATATCCCAAATCCGCTATGATCCCCGGCTCCTGGCCGTCCATGGGAAAAGCCTGACCAGAAGCAGAACCCCGATGACCGCGGCGTAAATCAGCGGCCGGGTCTTATCCCCTTTCACCAGCCACACGAAATGAGCCGCCGCGAATATGGAAGCCGGGTACACCATGCGGTGAAGCTTTCTCCATGCGGCTCCCAACCGGCCCACCATATACTTTGGCGACGTGAGAGCCAGCGAGAGTAGAATGACATACGCCGCCAGCCCCGCCACGATGAACCTTTTTTTCGGCGATTCCAGCCAGATCAGCTCCCAGTCGAACCCGAAATCCAGACCGATAAAGATCATCAAATGTATGGAAGCGTAGAAAAAGGAATATAACCCTAGCGGGCGGCGGAGCCTGACGAAGAAAGACCACCCGGTAAGCCGACGCGCCGGTGTGGCGGCCAGACTGGCGGTTAGCAACACAATCGCCGCGTGGCCTGTCCGTCTGGTGATATCTTCTATTGGATTGGCAGAAAGCCCGCCCGTGTGGTAATCCCATATTGCATGAGCCAGCGGATAGAGGGCCGACAGATGAAGCGCCACCAGGAGAGCGGTCCTGCCTGTCGGTTTCATCAGAAATTCCTGACCAGGTCCATCCCTTTGTACATGCCGGCCACTTCTTTTTCATATCCATTGTACATCAGCGTCCTCACCCGGCGCAGATCCCCTATCCTTCTTTCGGTTCTCTGGCTCCATCGGGGGTGGTCCACATTCGGATTCACATTGGCGTAGAAACCGTATTCTGCCGACGAGGTGTTCATCCACAGCGAAACCGGCTGCTTGGCCACCAGTTCGATCTTCACTATCGATTTGATCCCCTTGAATCCGTATTTCCACGGAACCACCAACCGCACCGGAGCGCCATTCTGGGGCAGCAACTCTTTTCCATATATCCCGGTGGCCAGGAGTGTCAGCGAGTTCATCGCCTCGTCGAGTCGCAGACCTTCCACGTAGGGCCATGCGAAGTAGGACTTACGCTGGCCAGGCATCTGTTTTGGATCAAGCAAGGTTGTGAACTTCACATATTTGGCCTCAGGTAGCGGATCCACCTCGGTGATCAACCTGCCCAGCTCGAACCCGTCCCACGGTATCACCATCGACCATCCCTCCACGCACCGCATCCTGTAGATGCGCTGCTCTGCGCCAAACGATTTTTTCAGGTCGTCAATGTCATACTTGCGTGGTTTTTTCACCAGCCCCTCCACAGACACGCTCCAGGGGTCGGTGACAAGGTCATGGGACAGCGCTGCAACGGCGGTCTTCTCCTGGGAAAACTCGTAGTAGTTGTTATAGGAGATGATTTCCGAGTATAAGGTGGGGTCTTCCACGGCCCTGGCCTTGGCGGCGGCCGCCTCGCCTGCGGCGCCCAGGGCCAGTCCCGGCGCGGCCATGGCCAGCCCCGCGCTCTTGATAAAGCTCCGGCGGGTGAGGTACGCGTTCTCCGGGGTGATTTGCGATGATGGTATTATATATCGCGCCGATCGCTTCATGACCTTAACCTCCAATTACTTGCAGATGCTGTTTAGATTTATTCTAACAGCAGCCTGCTCCAGATCAAAGTTGTTTTTCGGTCACCTGACCGCCGGAGATTTTATCGTACCTCCAACTCTTATGATTGTTTTGCCATCAGCGCCTGGCTGCGGAAGGAACAAGGCGGCAGTCCCCAAGGCCTTTTTTGCGGGCTCGGCCATGGCAAGAGTAATAATAATATTCAATATTGAGTTGTTCAATTCGTTTGCCATGGTAATTCCACCGGAGACAGTGGCGCTGAAATGGGGGCCTGAAACGCTCCCCTTGACCACGGTGAGCTTTCCTTTTTCCAGATTCAACTCCAGGTCCCCCATGGCTATCTCTACGACACCTCCATCTGGATTCAGATTTTTCCCGACATCCAGCCTGGTTTCCCGGGTCTGGGCTTTTAACCATCCGTGCGCTTTCTTCACATCGCCATGCCTTACCTTCAGCTCCCCCTCACCGCCCAGGTTCCCTTCCACTTTGAACCATGGGAATCTGTCCCACCATTGCGCCTTGCCAGGATTAATCCCGTGAAATGTCAGACTCAGCTCCGAATCTCCATCTCCCATTTTTTCCGTTTCCACCAGGGCTTCCACGATTCCATCGAGGGTCTGCGCCCTTATGTTCGCCTTCAGGCCTCCCATCAGCGCCGCCAGATAGTATGGCTTTATCTTCATGGTGGAAATGGCGGCGAGGTTATTCTGGGGCTGTTGTTTTAGCGCCACGGAAACGTTTCGCAAAATCAAGCCTGGAGGGAAGGAGAACTCCGCGGTTTGGGTTTCCATATGTACAGGCGCCTGCCGCATCGCGTGGTTCACCATGGGCGTCAGTTTTTCGCTGGGGAAACGAATGGTTGCAAAGACCAAGGTGGCGAAAACAAGCAAGATCAGATAGAGAGCGGATCGCCAAAACCAGGGCCTCTGCTCAAGCGACTTGAGAATTTTCTCTTGTGTCGAAATGGCTCTGCTCTCCTTGGTGGTATCGTTACTCACTTCAACCCCTTTCGTACCATGATACGGTTAGTTTCACCTCCAGCAGATCAGGGTCTTCGTACAGCGGCTTTATGGACAACCTCTTCACTCTGATATACGATTTGCGCCTTCCCACCTCATTTAAAAAGCCCACTAGTTCCTTAAGCCTTATCTTCTCCATTCTCATGGCCACGGAGTTTTCTGAATAGCCTTCCACTTCCACCTGCGGTTGTGGTTCCATGGAGGCCACGCCATCCTTGATCCCGCTTTCTGTCGCGATAGTCTCCATCGTTGACAGCAGCGACGACCCACCCGGCTCCGGCATGCGCCTCTCCAGAGCGCCGAACTTTATTCTGGACAGGGAGATTTTCCTGGCAAGCTCCCGGACCTCCACTATCTCCTTTTTTTTCGTCTCGATGCGCGACGCCAGTTCCGACCGTCCTTTCACTGTGGGATCGATAACCATCGCCCAGAAAAGGATCACTAACGCCAGGGCGCCTCCCCCCACCACCATCGCCCGTTCGCGGGAGTTCATATTATCTAATGCAGACACGATTCCATACCTCCATGGATTGCTCTACAAGGCCACATCGACTTCTATCCTAAATGATACGCTCTCCTTGGAGACTGTGGTCTTTGCCTTGTCCAGCCTGGCTTTTGCCACCCAGGGTAGCTTTTCCAGGTTGTTTTTAAATTGATCAACCTTGTCGAAGGAATCGGTTCTTCCGACCAGGATCAACCGTCCCGGCTCATAAGTGAAGTCTTCCATATCCAGCCTGGCGCCCTCTGGCCCGGCGCCGCTGACGTCCAGAAAAATGTCCAGCAATGGATCCCGCCCCTGGGATACGCCCAACGCTTTCACCGCGTTTTCCAGGCGTTTCTGCTCCGCCAGCATTTGCTGTCGCTCAGACACTATGGTGGTCACGCCTGGCATGGCAGCCTTGAAGGTCTCCCGGATTTCCGATTTAAGCGCGGAATACTCCCGGTTCATTCCGATCCCCTCGCTGACGAAGGAGACGATCCACATGACGAATACCAGCGCCAGCAGGGCCGCGGACACCAGTTTTTCCTTGTTCATGCCGATGCGCTTATCCATTTTTTTAAGCAGGCCTGTCCGCAGGTTGACTGGCTGTGCCGCTTCCACAGCCATGAACGCGGCGCCCAACGCGGCCAGGAACAGCGCCTTTTTTTCCGCAGGATTCGCTTCCGGGCATTCCTGACTCTCCGCTTCCGGGGCGTCGTCTATCGGCGCCGGGCCCACCTGGACCATAAACCTTTTCCCCAGCCCTTGGGAGAGGCTGTCTATATCTGGAAACCGCCCTCCCAATACGATGGAATGCAGTTCCAGGCCAGGCGTATCCTGGCCTAATCCGAGAACCACCTTGTCGACCTCCCTTGCCAGCTCTTCGTAATCGTCCCCTCTTGCGCTGGATGTGTGAAAGGTCAAGGGCGCCCTGTCCTCCCCCAGGATCGCCAGGTATGTTCCATCCGTGGTGGCGTGAGACACCGCCACCGCTCCGATGGGAAGGCTGGGCCCGCCCATAAGGCCGGCGGCGGCGGCCAGGGGCCCTGGCGCCAGCAGATCCGGATCCAGACCCGCTTCCTGGAAAATGGATATGAAGGATTCCACATCCTCGTTCCTGGCCAGAGTCACCAGTATTTTGCTACCCGTCGCCCCCTTGCCAGCAAAGAGGAAATCGCACACGAACTCATCGGCGTCCAGGGGGACCGTGGACTCCAGCTCGAATGGAAGCGTTTCGGAAATCTGGGAGCGTTTGGCAAGGGGCGTGGTCATGGCGCGCAACGTCACCTTATCTCCGGGAAACACCGCGGCCAGGACATCCTTGTGTGGATTGTAATCAAGCTGGGCCAGGAAATCCCGCAAGGAGGAGCTATTCCGCCCATCGGGGCCCAGGCTTACATCCACAAGTCTGGTTATCTTCGTCCCCCGAAGTTGCTTCTCCACCACTGCGGCCCGGATATATCCAGGCCCCGCTTCCACTCCAAATGCTTTCATTCTCTTTTATCCTTGCGCCGCCCGTTTATGCTCACAGAGTTTTATAGTAAAGTGTATTGGCTGAGGACGCAGTGGCCATGTACACGGCGATAACAGTCTTGGAAGTTTCGTTGATCATGGCGGAGGATTTTACCATGTAATGCTGGGAGGATACTCCAATCAAGAGGGCGATCCTGGGGAAAACATCGGAGAATCCCGGAACCCTGGTTATCTCGTTAATCGCTTTGAACGGTTTTTCTTTCCTGGTCAGTATCAGCTCCTGGACCATTCCCTCTGTGATGGCGTCGTCCAGGGCCATCAGGGCCATAGGGGTGGCGGAGTTTATGTTCAACTTGCCGGAGGACCATACTGTCACGTGTTCGCGGATCCTGGCCATCACTTTCGGCTCGAACCCCTTAATCAACGCCAGCTCATCCACGGAATCAAACAGGGCGTTCTTCGCTCTGTATGGAGGCTTAAGGCTGGAGTAGTATGAAGTCTCCGCGCCGCCATACCTGGGTTCGGAATCGGAATCCATCCAGTCCATCACGGCTCCGGCCAGGTTCGGGTCCAATTCCAGGTGGATCAACAGACGGCGAAAGTATTCATTCCACCTCTCATCCGGATACCCCCTGTCGGTAATAAGCCTGTTCAGGTCCATCTTTCCGGATTCATCTATAATACTGAAAAAGGCGTAGTCGTCCCCCACCGGCAACGGTATCCCGGTGGCGGCCATTTCAGGAGTGAATCCTTCCATTTGTCCGCCACGCTCTTTTATCATCAGCAGCAGTTTGGCCGCTTCCAGGCCACTGCGGGCGGCGTACAGGGCTTTTGTCTCGTCTCTATAGCTTGCCGCTGTGGCCGTTTCCACCCATGCCCGGCTCAGAAAGTCCACCACCATAATCGCCAGAAGCGCCACCACCGTCACTGTCAACACAAGGGCCATCCCTTCCTGTCTGGCCACTCTTCTTCTCACAGCCTTGCTCCCAATGGCAGGATGGTGGACCCGTTGACCTGGGATCCTTTGTCGTCCCGCAATGTGAATTTCAGTTGTACCATCTCCGGCAGTTTCCCTTCGGTCTTGCTATCGAATTCATCCACCCATTTGGCGCCTGCTCCGGATATCTTCAAGTAAGATATCTGGAAAGACCTCAACGTATCGGTGATGTCAAATCCCCCTCCCGCCAGTTGTTCCCGATCCACTTCGTCAAGGGTATTAAAGCTCTCACTCCTCATCAGAGTGAAAGTATCCTTATCGGGGTTCTTGTGGACATACCACATTATCACCGCCTGGTCCGATGCCGTGCCGGGGGATACCAGCCTGCGACCGAATCCGGTGAACGATATTCTATCCATCCTCACCTTATCTTCCACGCCCAGTTTACTTTCGGCGCCAAGTTTGCCATTGGTGTTCATATTCTCTCCCAGCATGAATCCGCGCTGGTTGTTCGGCAGCATGGAGGCGGAGGCCAGGTCGTCGGCCAGGCGGCTGATTATGAAGAGGGAGACATGATTGAGGTCCATGTAGCTTTCCATGCGGACGGTGACTGCGGACGCCCTAGCGAAGGCGCCGTAGACTATACCCATCATTATCCCCAGCACCGCCACCGCCACCAGCATCTCCACCAGGGTAAAGCCGACCCGGCTCCCGGAGCTAGCCGCGCGGACTCTGCGCCGGTTCTTTTCCAATGACCACATACTGCCTCAATTCAAATAACAGCCACGCGTCCTCTTCCTCACCTTGGTAGACGCTAACTATCAGCTCATACGCTCCGGGTATGGCGGTAACTTCCATTTCCTTTTCCACCCTTAACTCGGAATCTTCCAGCTCCTCCTTCTTGTTGTCGGACCCGTTCTCCAATTCGATTTCCGACATCGATATACCGCTTGCCAACTCCCAGTGGTATCGCTCCATCTCCTCCCTGGCCAGGCCGACGGCCCTGGTGAGCTGTGATGAACTGGTGACGCCATGGATCGCATGGTTCATGGTGGACAGCAAGGTGGCCAGGGAGACCGCCAGGATCGCCAGCGCCACCACTATCTCCAGCAGGGTGAATCCGCCCCGCCGGGTCTTCAGTCCTCTTCCGCATCGCCCCATTTTCTAGCCCCGTCCGCCGCCGGGGGGGATGGAGGCTGTTTCCACCCCGATCTCGTGGTATCCCTCTTTTATCTTCACACGCCCTGTGAGCGGATGGACCAGCAGGGTCATCACCGCCTCATCCTTGTCGATTATATGTATGGCGGAAAACTCCACAAAACCCGTGGGAAAAAAATGGATGTGGGCCAGGCCCCTATCCACCTTTTCTCTACCGGGGACCTGTACACTCAGGAAAGCCAATCCATCCGGCAGCCGCCCCTCGCCGGCGAACTGGACCTCTCGTTTTTCAAACTCACCATCGGTGTTGAGCAGGGAGACGAAATAGCGGCCCTCCTCCAGGTCAAACGTCATCCTGTAGACAAGCTTGCTTGTGGCCGCCTTGTCGTAGACTACGCTTATGGAACGGGATAACTTTCTGACTGCGGACTTTAAGCGCCATCCTCCCACATCCGGCAATCGGGGGATCAACAGCGCAGCCATAACCCCGATTATTAGGATCACCACGATAATCTCCACCAGCGTGAAACCCGCCAACCGATTCATACAGGAACGTCGGCCCGATCCTAAACGTCGTCCCCCGAAAATAGGGCCTGAGCAAGGTTTGATCGGCAAGCGCACTCCACTCATGGCCTGTTAGTCAAGGTCCCAGCTGAATATATCCGCGTTGAAATCCTGCCCGCCCATTTCTCCATCGGCGCCCAGGCAAACAATGTCGAAATCCCCATGGCTCCCCGGAGAAAGGTAGATATATTCGTTGTCCCATGGATCTTTCGGGACTTTTGTCAGGTAGCCATCCGGGTTCCATCTTTTGGGGATCTTGCCGCTGGAAGGCTTTGACACCAGCGCGCTTAGCCCCTGCTCGGTGGAGGGGTATGCGCTGTTGTCCAGCTTGTACATCGCCAGAGCCCCCTTGATGGCGCTGATGTCCATCTTCGCTTTGGTAACCCTCGCCATATCCGGCTTGTCCATTATCCTGGGGATTATCACCGTGGCCAGGATACCCAGGATCATCACCACCACGAGTATCTCGATAAGGGTGAATCCGCTTCTCCCACTCTTGTTAAACAGTTTCATCTTCATATGACTCCATTATTTATTTCACCAGTTGGCTAATCTCAAAAATCGGCAATAGAATCGCCAGTACAACAAATAGCACCACCGCGCCCATCACCAGGATAAGGATAGGCTCCAGGGCGCGGGTCATGATGTTGAGTTTGCTTTCCATTTCAAATTCATAGGCTTCCGCCATCTTTGAAAGCATCTTTTCCAGCTCGCCGGAGCGCTCGCCCGCCGCCACCATCTGGGTGGTCACGGGGGGGAAGAGACCGGAGCGCTTCAACGCGTCAGCCACGTTCTGCCCCTCGGTCACTCCCACTATGGCGTCATCCATAACCTTGCTGTAGGTCTTGTTTCCCAGTGAATCACGGGTGATGGCCAGAGCCTCCAACATGTCCACACCCGAAGCGAGCAAAAGGCCCAGGGAACCTGCGAACCGGCCAATCATGGAGGCCTGGACCACCGGGCCGATCACCGGCAGTTTCAGGATAGTCCTGTCGTACCACTCACCCCCGTCCGATGTGCCGATATATTTTATAAATCCTGCGATCCCCGCTATCGCTCCTACGATCACGGCGGCCCACCACTTGGCCAGAAACCCGGAAACCGCCAGCAATACCACTGTGGGTAACGGCAGCGCCTTGTCCATGTCCTCAAATATTCCCTGGGTTTTTGGCACCACGTATCCCAGGAGGAATATCAGGACTCCCGCACAGAGTACAGAAACGATGACCGGATAAATGGTTGCCATGAGCACCGCCGAACGCCGACGCATACTGCTCTCGTTAAAGTCGGCCAGGCTGCCTAGCGTGTGGCCCAGCGCTCCGGACGCTTCGCCAGCGCGGACCAGGCTTATGTAGGTCTGGTCGAAATGGGCGCCATGCTCCGCAATGGCGTCCCCCAGCGAGGCGCCGGAGGAGACATTCTCTCTGATTTCTGTTATAACTTTTTTAAACCGGTGGTTGTCCGCCTGCTCTATCAGGCTGTCCAGCGACTCCACCAGCGGCAGGCCCGCGCCTTGCAAAGTCTCCAGCTGGCGTGTGAAAGCGGATATTTCCCTGACTCCAATCCGGTTGAACAGCGCTGTAAGGGGTCGGCGCTTGATCTCCCCCTGGGTGGTGTCCAGGTTCACACTCACCGCCAGGATTCCCTTGCGGCGCAGCTTCACGCGCGCTTCCTTCGGATTTTCCGCGTCTATGCTGCCCGAGGCGTTTTGCCCGGCGTTGCTGTATCCGTTGTACTCGAAAACCGGCATGAGCAGGCTCTCCTAGACTATGTCAGAGGTTTCGCGGACCACTTCCTCAATCGAAGTGATTCCCTGGGTCACCAGGCCCAGACCATATCGGCGCATTCCAATAAAGCCCTTCTTTTCCGCCACGCGTTTAATTTCAGAAGAGTTGGCTTTATGGACTATCAGGGTCCGGATATCGTCATCGACAATCATCAGCTCGTATACCCCCGTCCTGCCGGAATAGCCGGACATCTGGCATGCCGGGCATCCCACCGCCTTGTAAAACGGAACACCCGCTTGTATGTCGGATTCCTTCGCTCCCATTTCCTGGTAATGCTCCGGTCCCGGTGTGTATTCCTCCCGGCAGTGGACGCAGAGAACGCGAACAAGCCTTTGTGCCAGCGCCGCCAACAGGGACGAGGATATGAGGAACGGCTCCACTCCCATGTCCAGCATACGGGCCACAGCTCCCGCCGCATCGTTTGTGTGGACGGTGGAGAACACCAGGTGGCCGGTCAGTGATGCCTGGACGGCAATCTGGGCAGTCTCCGCATCACGAATCTCCCCCACCATTATCACGTCCGGGTCCTGCCGGAGTATGGAGCGCAGTCCGGCGGCGAAATCGAGCCCTATCTTGGGATTCACCTGCATCTGCCCAACCCCGGCCAGTTCATATTCTATGGGGTCCTCCACGGTGATTATATTTTTCTCCATGGTGTTTATCCGGCTGAGGGCGGCGTAGAGGGTGGTGGTTTTTCCAGAGCCGGTCTTTCCGCATACCAGGATGATGCCGTGAGGTGTATTGACCAGGCGCTTCATGGTCTCCAGGGTTTTGCCTCGCAGGCCGATGGTCTCCATGTCGTACAGTTTTCGCGACTTGTCCAAAAGTCTCATCACGATACGCTCACCGTTGACCGTGGGGATGGCGCTGACCCGGATGTCCACGTCTTTGCCGGCGATTATGATCCTGATCCTGCCGTCCTGGGGAAGTCTTTTTTCCGCTATATTCAGCTTGGCCATGATTTTTATCCGGGAGGCCACCAGCGCCTGAAGCCTGCGGGGGGGCTTTATAACATTGCGCAGGGCCCCGTCCACACGATACCGAACCACTAGCTCCCGCTCGTAGGGCTCTATATGGATGTCGGAGACGTTCTCCTTTACCGCCTGGACCAGAAGCGAGTTAACCAGCCGAATGACCGGGGCCTCCGCGCTGGCCTCCAGAAGATCTTGCGGCATGGCATGGATCAGCGTGTCCAGGTCCTCTTCTCCTTCGATATCCCCCATCACCTCGTCGGCGGAGTGGGCGGACAGGTCGAAGGCCTTGTTGATCGCCTCGATCACGGTTTGCTCGCTGGCCACGGCAGCTTCCACGGGCATGCTGTACAATATCCGCAGATCCTCCATCGACTGGATATCCAGGGGACGGGCGGTGGCCACCAGCAGTCTATCTTCCGCTATGCGGAGAGGCAGAACCAGGTTTGATTTGCAGAAGGGGAACGTGGCGCGGGTGGCCAGCTCCGGGTTCATATCCTCCAGGCTTATTGAGTCGAGCCAGGGCATGCCCAGGCGTTGAGCCAGGGTCTTTGCATCGTTCTGCTCCCGGGGCGCTTCGGCTGTGGAAGTTTTTTGATCACCTGCCATGGAATAGCTCTCCACGCATCATTGTTGGGACCCGCCGGAGGTGTCCTTTATACTCTGCCCATCCCCCATATCGGTGACAGCCGGGCCGAATTCTCCAGCATCCTCGTTCAATCTGAGTTTGCCTTTCTTATTTTCAATAAGCTCCTGCATCTGGGCATCGTCATAGATGATATGCGGGGTCAGGAATACCAGAAGATTGGTCTTTTGTTTCTGTTTGCTCCTGTACTTGAATAGCCATCCGAGGAGGGGAATGTCTCCTAGCAATGGCACCTTGCTCTCCACGTCGTTGAGGTCTTCCCGAATTAATCCGCCGATCACCACGTTTTGCCCATCGGAGACCACAACGGTGGTCTCCACAGACCTGGTGAAGGTAATCAGGTCCTTCGCCTTTTCGAGTTGGGTTGGGGAAATGGAGGAAATCTCCTGGTAGACCTCCAGCTTCACCACTTCCGATTCGGAAATCTGCGGCTTGATCTTCAGGGTTATACCGATATTCTTTCGCTCGATTGTGGTCAGCGTGGTACCGCCGGTGTTCTGGGACTCGCCGGTGACGAATGGCACGTTCTGGGCCACCACTATCTCCGCCTTTTCGTTGTCGGTAGTAAGAATGTTCGGGGTGGAGAGTATGTTTATCCCAGATTCCGTCTGCAACGCGTGCATAAGCGCGCCGATGTTTAAAAAATCCACCCCACCCCAGCTCAGGATGCCATCCACCACTCCAATGACCAGTCCCTGGGGGGAGTCGAGCGGATTCTCCGCCACTTTGTTGATGTTACCGAAGTTGGTGCCACCGATTCCCTTGGCGCCCGGTTCGGTGAAATTGGATGTGGTTCTCCATTCGATCCCGAATTTACGCGTCTTATCCGTTGTGACCTCCATGATGAGAGCTTCAACAAACACCTGCCGACGTCTTTTGTCCAGTTTATCGATCACTTCCTTTAAAGTGGTGAAGTCCTCTTTGGATGCGGTGATTACCAGAGAGTTGGTTGCCTTGTCCGGCGTTACGGAGATATCTCCCATTAGTGAAAGGGTTCCTGAGGTTCCCGGAACGGGCAACGGCCCACGCGGGACACCAGGCGCATTGGGTCTCTTTCCGCCCTGAGTGGTCTTGCCACCGGAATCGTTGACGACATTGGTGAGCACTTTGGCCAATTCCTCCGCGTCAGCATTTCTTAGGTAATAGACGTTTATCCTTCCTTGACCCAAGGGGGCGGGCACATCCAACGCGTCGATGAGAGTCGTCAGCTTTTCTGTAGCCGGTTTGCTGGCCACGATGATAATGGCGTTTATTCTTTCGTCAGAGATGATCTGCGGTTCGCTCTGGTTTGTGTACTGTATTGTGGGGCTCATTGGCTGCCCTGGCATGCCGGGAACGGGCCTGTTCTGCCCCATAATGGTTCGACCGCCCGCCCCACCTTTTCTGAAAAGCTGTGATATCTTGTCAGCCATTTCCTTGGCTCCGGCGAATGAGAGGCGACGCACGGTTATGATCTCTTCCTGCCCCGGGACATCTAGCTTTTCCATGATATTCCGCAGTTTTTCCACATTGGCGGCAAAATCTACGATCAGGATTGTATTAGTGTCCTGGTGGTATGTGATAAAGCTTGTGACCGGCAACAGGGGGCGAAGGGTGTTTATCATCATATCACCCTTGGAGTAGGTCAACGGGATAAGCATGGTGACCACCTTGTCGCTGACATCAGGCGCACCGCTACGAAAAGGGCCCAGTTGCTTTGCCTCCACCAGGGGCATCACTTTTATCACCTCACCAGACTCGACCAGGGAGTAGCCATACACGGCCAGGGTGGACTCGAACACCTTCATCGCCTCGGAGGGAAGAACCTTTTTGGGCGAGATGATTGTGACTTTGCCTCTCACCTGCTCATCCACCACGAAGTTGCGCCCTGTAAAATCGGACATCGCTTTTATAAACAGCTTTATGTCCACATCGTTAAAGTCCAGGCTCACCAGGCCATTATCCTTTTCCTGAGATTTCTCTACAGATTTACCTTTGGCTTTTTTCCCGGATTTACTAGCAGCCTTGGGCTCTTGCCCTCTACCCGCCACAACCTCGCCCATAGCATCGGCCTGCTCTTCCTGCATTTTCGTCTGCGCGGCCGTTGGTGTGGCCGAACATAAAGTGACCATGGCTCCAACCGCCAGCCATGTCAATATGGCAAATCCCCCTGTTCTCATTTGGTGCTAAACCTCAAAGTTGTTTTATTCCCGCCCCTAAGAACGTCCACGTTAAAATTAGATTCGTTTCTTAGCACTTGAAAAAGCTCCAATCCCTTTTCCGCGGAATTGAGCTCCACTCCGTTTATACTTTGCACAACATCCTGTTCAGAGAGGCCGATTTTCTCGAATATAGAGCCTTTTTGGATGGCGAACAGCTTGAATCCATTTGTGTTCCCCGAGTTGTCAAGATTAGGCACCGCCCGCACCTGTGTGAGAAGCTGGTTCATGTTTTTAAGTTGGCCCTCCAGATATCTTTTGGAAATCATGGCGCCATCACCTGTGGGCACCACGTCGCTGGCCATGGAGGAGACGTTGGAAACCGGTGAAAAACGGCTTGTGGCCGCGGATTCCTTCGCGTCGTATTCCAGCGACAAGGCTTCCAGCCTGCCGTTATTCAGAAGGCCCACCCGGCTCGGCTCTATGCTCACTATCTCGGCGCCGCTAACATAATCGTGGAGCCGGTATGTGTTCTCATTGTTGGACTGGTCGAGGATCACCGCCATACGCAGCTCATCCCAAACCATGGTTCCCATCAGCTTCAGGTTAAGCGATGTATGGGGCGCATTTAGACTGCCATCTGCGGCAAGGTCTCGAGAGACACTCGACATCTCCGCATCGGCCCCATCCTCCACCGATTCTGAATTGAAAATATTC
>Ga0224496_10001506_pt1 | contig 14426 bp, 12 predicted proteins | sample SF_Jul11_sed_USG_2_FD_168127 | JGI IMG/M metagenome (GOLD analysis project Ga0224496, IMG submission 168127) | Sediment microbial communities from San Francisco Bay, California, United States - SF_Jul11_sed_USGS_8_1 | ecosystem: Environmental > Aquatic > Marine > Sediment | place: USA...
TTGATTGGTGTAAGGGGTGTTTGACAGGATTGCTCGGCTCATCCCTGAGCCTCGGCCTTCGGCCCATGGAGCAAAAGGCGCTCCATGTCTAAATTTTCTCCTGGAAAATTTATCGAACACCGGTTCGAACCAGGGCCGTCGGGCACCCCATATTAAAAAAGCCCACTAAAAAGATAGCGGGCTTTTTTAATATGGCGCGCCCGACAGGATTCGAACCTGTGACCTTCGGTGTCGGAGACCGATATTCTATCCAGCTGAACTACGGGCGCGTGTTACTGCCGCGCATAATACCTCTTTATCTAGCGCCTCGCTAGTTACTGATGAGACGATCCAGGCTGCGATAGGAAATGGCCTCGGTGAGATGCTGCTGATTAATATCAGTAGAGTCGTCCAGATCGGCTATGGTGCGTGCCAGTTTGAGGATGCGGTGATAGGCGCGTGCAGAGAGTTTGAGCTTTTCGAGTACCTGTTCCAGCAGCTGGGATTCTGCCTTCCCCAGTTTGCAGTAGCGTTCGACCTGTTTGCTGCTGAGATCGGCATTGGACAGCCCGCAGCGGTGGAGCTGGATTTGATGTGCCATGACGACGCGTTGACGAATCTGCGCAGACGTTTCACTGTGCTGGCCAGATTCCCGGAGTGCCTCAAGTGCGATGCGTGGTACATCGATGTGCATGTCAATGCGATCCAGCAAGGGGGCAGAGATACGTGCGCGGTGTTTTTTCTGTTGCTCAGATGTGCACTGGCACTGGCTCTTGCCATCGCAGCTATAGCCCTGTGGGCAGGGGTTCATTGCAGCAATCAGCTGGAAGCGTGCAGGAAAGTCTGCCTGCCGAGCGGCTCTCGAAATCGTGATGGTGCCCGTTTCAAGGGGTTCACGTAAAACATCCAGTACGCGGCGATCAAATTCCGTGAGTTCGTCAAGAAACAGGACACCGCGGTGGGCCAGTGATATTTCACCCGGTTTCGGTGTTGATCCACCACCCACCAGTGCTACGCCGGAAGCCGTATGGTGTGGTGTACGGAAGGGGCGGATTTTCCAGTGCTGGATATTAAAGCCATGGTTGCTGATCGAGTTGATGGATGCAGATTCCAGTGCCTCTGCTTCATCCATCGGTGGCAGGATACCGGGAAGGCGACTGGCAAGCATGGTTTTACCTGTGCCGGGTGGTCCAATCATCAATACATTGTGTTTGCCAGCCGCGGCAATTTCGAGTGCGCGCCTGGCGTGATGCTGTCCCCTGACGTCGGCCATATCCAGGGGGTGTGATATTTCGTGTTGCGGGGTGATTTCGGGAGATGACAATTCCCCCTGTTTTTGCAGGTAGCGGCATATTTCCAGAAGGTGCTCGGCCTGGTAGATCTTTACATCCTTGACCAGTGCGGCTTGCTGCGCACTTTTTAGCGGCATAACCAGGGTGCGTCCCTGGTTCCTGGCGCTGATGGCAATGGGTAATGCGCCACTAACGGGCCTGAGCTCGCCGCCCAGTGCCAGTTCACCATGGAACTCGAGGCCATTGAGGCTTTCCACAGGGATTTGCCCGGATGCGGCGAGTATGCCGAGTGCGATAGGCAGGTCGTAGCGGCCACCGTCTTTGGGCAGATCGGCCGGTGCCAGATTAACCGTAATACGTCGTGCCGGGAATTCAAAGTAGGAGTTGATAATGGCTGCGCGTACACGATCTTTGCTTTCACGCACGGCGGCCTCAGGTAGTCCCACCATGGATAGAGCGGGTAAGCCGCTGGATATATGTACTTCGACGGTGACGGGCAGCGCATTAATGCCGGACAAGGCCTGTGTGGTTACTTTGGCTAGATTCATGGCATCCATTCCATAATGAATAATTAATCAGTTGAGCTGTTTTTCGAGCTCCAGTAGCTGCTGTTCCAGCTGCTTAAGGCGTTGCTGCGTTTTCGCCAGCAGTGCAGCCTGCACATCAAACTCTTCCCGGCTCACCAGGTTCATTTTACTAAAGGCGGCCTCTGCTGCAGCGCGTAAGTTATGTTCCAGGTCAGACTGTAAGCTTTTAAGTCCATCCGGTAAAGCTGCGCTGAACTTACGGGTGATGTCATCGAGTACTTGTTTATCAATCATGTTTATTTCCTGTTCTTTGTTTTTAGTCTACCTGAAAACACTGCGCGCGCCTTGTGCCATTTTACGCACAAAATTAGTGCGCACAATCAGTCAGTGATCACTATTGGTGCGGTAAAAAAAGTGAAATATTCCCGATAAAACAAAAAAATAAGAATAAGTTCATGAAAACTATATGAAATATTGATTTGGCACATCAAGTGCAGAAACTAAGTGACATTATTAAATTGCCATTAAATTAAACCTATTTAATGACCAACTTCTAGGGTGAAAAACATGAAAAAAACTAAAGCTTTAGCATTGACTGCAACCATTGCCGGTTCGCTTGTCAGCGGTGCAAGTTTTGCCGAGTTGAGTGCAAATGCAACATTGACCTCTAATTATATCTGGCGTGGTATGACCTTATCAGATGATGGCCTTGCTTTGCATGGTGGCGCAGATTGGGCGCATGAGAAAGGTGTTTATGCTGGCGTCTGGGGTTCAACAACCGATGATGGCGTTGATACGGATTTTGAATATGATTTGTATGCAGGTTATAGCGCAGAAGTGGGTAAGGGTTCAATTGATATTGGTGTGATCCGTTATGACCTGGTGGATGCGGATGGCGCGGATGTTACAGAGTTTTACCTGGGTGGTTCCATGGGGCCTGTTAGCGCGACTTATTATGTTGATAGTGATAACGACACAACTTATGTCACTGCGGCTTACGGTGCTGAAGTCCAGGAATATGGCATCAACCTTTATATCGGAAGCTGGGGCGATACGGCCGATGGCAGTCACTATGGTGTAACGGTAAGCCGTGAGGTGTCTGGTTTTGATATCAGTGCAACGCTGGATATGGTCGATGATGATTTAGGTGATGAAACCTTTTTCTTCGTGATGGCCAGTAAATCCTGGGACCTGTAATTTAAAAAATCACATCCCAAAACTACGCCAGTCTGCTGAGTAATGCAGGCTGGCGTTCAGGAGACAGTCATGAAATTAGTATCTGCAATTATTAAACCCTTCAAGCTTGATGATGTCCGTGAAGCATTATCGGATATCGGTGTACAGGGTATTACGGTGACAGAAGTGAAAGGCTTCGGTCGCCAGAAGGGGCACACAGAATTATACCGTGGCGCCGAATACGTAGTGGATTTTTTGCCCAAGGTAAAAATCGAAGTTGCTGTTGATAATGGCATTGTCGACCAGGTTATAGATGCTGTTCGCAATGCGGCCAATACCGGCAAGATCGGCGATGGCAAGATATTTGTCTATCCAGTCGAGCAAGTCGTTCGTATTCGTACGGGTGAAAGCGGCGTTGATGCACTTTAATTAGCGAGGGTACAAAAGTGGAAAATCAAATATTAGAACTTCAATATGCCATGGATACCTTTTACTTCCTGGTGTGTGGCGCATTGGTCATGTGGATGGCGGCCGGTTTTTCTATGCTGGAAGCGGGACTGGTCCGTTCAAAAAATACGACTGAAATTTTAACCAAGAATGTCGCTTTATTTTCTATCTCCTGCATTATGTACCTGATCTCAGGTTATGCCATTATGTACGGTGGTACGGCTTTTCTTATCGGTATCGAACTGGATGGTGCGGCCAGTGCCGATTTAGTTACATCGGCTGTTTTAGCTGAATCGAAAGAGGCCGGTTTTGCTGGTGGTTCAGTCTATTCTAATGCATCGGACTTTTTCTTCCAGGTCGTGTTTGTTGCAACGGCGATGTCGATTGTTTCAGGCGCGGTTGCTGAGCGAATGAAGCTATGGGCATTCCTCGCATTTGCAGTGGTTATGACCGGTTTTATTTACCCAATGGAAGGTGCATGGACATGGGGCGGTAACGCTGTGTTTGGCATGTACACACTGGGTGATCTTGGATTCTCCGATTTTGCGGGCTCAGGTATAGTGCATATGGCCGGTGCAGCAGCAGCATTAGCTGGTGTCCTGTTATTAGGTGCACGTAAAGGCAAGTACGGTCCAGATGGACAGGTCAATGCGATACCGGGTGCTAATTTACCTATGGCAACCTTAGGTACGTTCATCCTGTGGATGGGGTGGTTTGGATTCAATGGCGGCTCCGTGTTAAAACTGGGTGATATTGCCAGTGCCAATTCTGTAGCTATGGTATTTCTCAATACGAATACTGCGGCAGCGGGTGGCGCAATGGCCGCGGTAATTACTGCACGCTTATTATTTGGTAAGGCTGATTTGACGATGTTGTTAAATGGCGCGCTTGCCGGTCTTGTGGTCATAACAGCTGAACCATCAACCCCTACTGCACTACAGGCAACATTATTTGGTGCGATTGGAGGTGTGCTCGTTGTATTTAGTATTATTACACTGGATAAACTGAAAATAGATGACCCGGTGGGCGCAATATCAGTACATGGTGTTTGTGGTTTGTTGGGCCTGTTACTGGTTCCATTGACCAATGCTGATTCAAGCTTTTCGGGTCAGTTAATTGGCGCGGCTACTATCTTTGCATGGGTATTCGGCGCAAGTTTTGTAGTGTGGATGGTGATCAAGGCAGTAATGGGTATTCGTGTGAGTGAAGAAGATGAGTATGAAGGAATGGATCTGGTTGATTGTGGTATGGAGGCCTACCCAGAGTTTACCGGTAAGTAATATTTATTGGTAAAACAGCAGCTTAAGACTCCTGCTGTGTGTGTAAGGCCGGGCATGTAAATGCCCGGCCTTTTTTGCCTGCTGACGAATTATTCCTGAAGTTTTGAACAGTTGTTATCTCTATGGTTAAATGGCATGTAGTGATTATGGAAGGAAATCCTCATGACCGGTCGGGCCCAGATATTATTGGTTGCATGTTTTCTAGTCAGCAGTGTTACGCATGCTGAGATTTATAAGTGGGTTGATGATCGTGGCAATGTTCATTATGGCGATAAGCCGGTGGATAATAGTCAACAGCTTGAAATAAAAACAGAAACTAGTGATGTCACAGCTGAAACGAAGGACTCACGGGATGAGCGACGACGTCGATTGTTGGATGCGATGCAGGAAGACAGGAACGAAAAAGAGAAGCAGGATGCTGATCGTAAAAAAAAGAAAAAGAATTTAAATCGTCAATGTGCCTATGCTAAAGACAGGTTGAAAAGGTATCAACAGTCCAGTGGCTTGTATGATCTGGATAAAGATGGCAATCGTGTATTGTTGTCTGATGAAGAGCGCAAGCGTGCAACCGATGGCTTGCGCTCACAGATTAAAAAACACTGCAAATGACTATCTATTGGCAGCGATAGATGTAATTACACGTGATAGTGCCTGGTCGAATATAGAATGATCCGCAAGAACGCGTGACTGGTTATTGATGAGTTCGGCAGTAAATTCAGCGGCGTCTTTTTCCATGACCTTGACACCCAGACGATCAACAAATATCAACTGTGCTTCTTCAAGAATAATGACTGATAGTTTCAGGCGTCTTACGGGTTTGTCGTTGCAGTCGAAAATCTCGAACCATACGCCGGGTCTAACCTCTGCGGGTAATTGCGATATTTTTCGTCTTGACGATTCAATTCGAGCATCCATTGGACTAATTTCATTAATTTCTGTGTCTATTGATGTGGTCTCAGGTTCTGCTTCAATGCTGATGTCGTGATAAGGCGACTCTTCAAGCATTCTTTCTAGTGTTCTCGAGAGCGCATTAGTCGCAGTAAATAACTGTTCTTTATTTTGTTTTGTTTCATTAAGCAGGTCTTTGATCACTTCAACCATGTCTTTATAGTTATCGTTGAGCTGGTTCCATTGCGCATGGTTTTTAATGGGTTTGAGTGAATCAACCAGTTGCTTTAATAGTGCAGTTGTTTCAAGCCATTGCTCGCTGGTATTGCCAAAGCGGATATAACGATGAAACATTAATGTTGACCAATGCTTTAAAATCAATGGCTGGACTGATTTCGGTAATGGCTGCTTTCTTATATAAAACTGGAGCTCGGTCAGTACCAGTTGGCGAGCATGCTCCTGTAGTATTTGTTTTTGAGTCAGTTTTTCATTTTGTAGTTGTTTTTGCTGCTCAATTTTAGTGAGTCGGTTTAACGAGCTTAGAGATGTCTGGAAGCTGACAATATTCTGGTCAAAACTACGCAGTAACTGTTCAATAATCAGCCCCATGGTCTGATAGACGGTATTGTCCCTGTCTTCAATACCTATACCGATATGGGCAATTGTATCTAGCATCAGTCGTGCAGAATGTTTGTCATTATGAAAAAATTTCATATCCAGTAATGCGGTTTTTATGACAGGGATCTGTAGCCTTAGTAGCAGGGATTTAATGGCATCTGAAATATTTTTATCCCGGAGAAATGCACCAAAAATCATTTCAACAAAATCAATGGTCCTGCCATCGAGTTGAGTCATGGATTTAGGTGTTTTACTTGAGCTAATTTGTGCCATGCTGTTTAGCAGGGCCTTTTTGAAATCGACGGTATTAATATTGACCTGTTGTCCCGGCGTGTATTCTGATTTGTATGATAGTTGTAGTTTTGATAATGCCTTAATGACATCATCTTTGTTGTACATCATTTTTTTGCCGCTGGACTGCAGTGATGGTGACGCATCCTTACCATCGTCATTATGAATAAACTGCTTGATAGCCTCAGAAATAGATCCGCGATCTATGGACGGGTCAGTCGTTTGTGGTTTGTTTGTCGCTTTGCTGGTAACAAACGTATGAATCTTTGCACTCATGTATAAGTCCTGTAATTTTGGGACAAAAAATTACAAGATGAGCACTTTGCTATGGGTGGTTGTTCCTGAACGCTGCGTTTGCAGATCAGGTAAAAAACCAGGGAGCTTTACGGTGCGCATCTTCTATGCAGTCGTTGCTGCTGGATGCTTTTAACATTTGGTTTAAATCACTATTTTAATCAGGGGGGTACTTTCCTGATATGTTTTAAATGATACTACTTCGAATGGGTGACTAATGTGAGTGTGGTCACAAATACGGTTAAACCCATGCAGGATGAAAACAAGTGGGTTTTGTGATTATTTTATTTGCAATCAATTAGTTATGATCATGCAAGTGGTGCTGCCAGGGTCTTTTTCTGTGATCCTGAGACGTTTGTTTTATATCCTGGGGCAGATAATGTCCAGAACCTCGGCAGCCTGCTCCCATGCACTGTCCATGAGATCGGGCAGTATACGTAGATCCAGGCCGGTCAGCTCCAGTGTTTTTGGTTCAAATGCTGGATAGTCATCGAGTAAATGTTCGTCAACGATTGTATCGGGGCCAATAGAGTTTACGATGCAGTTGGCAATATGCACGATCGCGGTTTCCATGGGGTATTTTTTGGCCTGCAGTGGGTTGTGGTGGTAAGCGACCACGTCCCTGAGTGTATCGGCCAGTTGCCACGACTCAATAAGTGCAGCACCGACATCGGCATGGGTGAAACCAATGATGTCCTTTTCGGCATGAAACAGTATGCCGTCATCATCACCGGCCTGTAGTAATACCTGTTGAGAGAGTTCTGGCTCCTTGAAGTACATCACCAATTTGCCAATATCGTGTAGCATGCCAGCTACGAATAGCCTTTCCCCATGCAGGATGTTGCATTGTTTTGATATCAGGCGCGAGATAATGCCGGTATGTACGCTGTGTCGCCAGAATATATCGATATCGACCAGCTGATTGGGTATGCGTTTGAATGTGTCTATGGCTGAGGTTGCGAGCACAAGGTTTCTAAGGTCATCTTCGCCTATAACTGAAACGGCACGGCTAACAAGCTCAACTTTCACAACAAGCGAGTAATAGGCGCTATTCACAATACGTAATATGCGTGCAGTAAGCGATGGATCATGGCCAATTACATCGCCCAGTTGTTTGGCGTTGTGATTTGGGTCCTCGAGTACCTGGTTAATGCGAATGAAAATCTCGGGTAGAGAAATAAGTTTTATGACGCCTTTAACAAGATCTTCGGGTGTTTTTGCCATCGTGTTCTATTCCTGGTGACTGTGCGCATTTTTATATGAGGCATTTCGTCCTTCTGCCATCATGATTATGGGGAATTTTAGGTTTTTATCGGGTTATAGGCAATAGTGCGATAATTTAAATGGAGGGTTGGGGTGGTCATTGGCGCTTGATGATTCGAATATTAAATCTCTGCTCGCGATATCAGCTCTCTAACTGAGCAGATGTGGCGACCGAAGGATAGGGTCTGATTCAGTGAGACATAGCCTTCCTTGAATGGTTTGAGCTCGTCGCCATCAACAATAAAGGTGCCGTTGGTTGAATTCAGGTCAGTTAGATACATGGTGTCGTTCAAAACGACAAGTTCCGCATGACGTGAACTGGCTGATTTATCCGCAAGGAAAATGTTGCCCTTACGACCAATAATGTATGTTTTATCCTGCATAACGCGGTGCCAGCCTGCCCTTTAAATTTGTTAATTCATTTTATAGTTAAGCCTGAATTTAAAGTTGTGATGGGGTTCTAAGAGTCGTGTTTTTAGTGAAAAGAGTCCTTGTTACTGATTGCGCATAAAATCTGCTGTCTTATAAAAGGCGGCGCCCAGTTCGGCTTTTAGGTCGCTATCCAGTCCAGTATCATCCATCGCCTGATACATGCAGAGCATCCATTGATCACGCTCCTTTTCGCCTATGCTGAATGGCAGGTGGCGCTGGCGTAGTTTCGGGTGGCCGTATTTTTCAATGTACAGGGATGGCCCGCCCAGCCAGCCAGAAAGGAACATATAGAGTTTATTGGCTGCATTTGTCAGGTCACTGGCGTGTTGTTGGCGGATATCGCTGGCCTGGTCCAGTTGATCCATGAGTTCGTAGAACCTGGTGACCAGTTTGAGCAGGCTTTCAGCACCGCCGATACGGTCAAAAAGGGTATTTTGCATGCCTGATTCTCCTCCAGGGGTTTAGAAAGCGTGTGGTTGGCCTGAAAATTGATGATTTCACGCGAAAAAGGCGATTTTACACTGATCAACCGCTATTAATATGCTGTATACTACGCGCCCCTTAATCTTGATCTGGAATACAGTTTCCCATGAAATTACGGAATGTTGCCATTATTGCGCACGTTGACCACGGCAAAACAACGCTGGTTGATGAACTTTTAAAACAATCTGGAACGGTAGATACCCGTGTTGATATGGAAACCTGTGTGATGGATTCCAACGATCAGGAAAAAGAGCGTGGTATTACCATCCTCTCCAAAAATACCGCGATCAAGTGGAACGATTATCGTATCAACATCGTTGACACACCGGGCCATGCTGACTTTGGCGGTGAGGTCGAACGCGTCCTGTCCATGGTCGATAGCGTATTGCTGCTGGTTGATGCGCAGGAAGGCCCTATGCCGCAAACACGATTCGTTACCCAGAAGGCCTTCAATATGGGCTTTAAACCTATCGTGGTTATTAACAAGATCGATAAGCCTGCGGCACGTGCACACTGGGCCCTGGATCAGACCTTTGACCTGTTTGACAAGCTCGGTGCGACCGATGAGCAGCTGGACTTTCCCGTTATCTATGCCTCGGGCATAGGCGGTTATGCGGGACTGGAAGACACCATTCGAGAAGGTGATATGACACCCCTGCTGGAAGCAATTGTCGAGTATGTGCCAGAGCCGGATGTGGATGTGGATGCGCCATTCCAGATGCAGGTGAGCTCGCTGGACTACAACAGCTATGTGGGTGTTATCGGTATTGGACGCATCAAAAAGGGTAAAATCAAACGTAATCAGCCACTGAGCCTGATTGACCATGAAGGTAAGGTCCGCACGGGTCTGCGTATGCAGCAGATACTGGGTTTCCATGGCCTGGAGCGTATCGAGGTTGAAGAGGCACAGGCCGGTGACATCATCTGCTTTAACGGCATTGATAAGCTGAATATTTCTGACACTATCTGTGATCCGGAAAATGTCGAGGCGATGCCGCCACTATCAGTGGATGAGCCAACCCTGACCATGACTTTCCAGGTTAATAATGGTCCTTTTGCCGGCAAAGACGGTAAATATGTTACCTCGCGTAATATCAGTGATCGACTGGATCAGGAGCTGATCCATAATGTGGCACTGCGTGTTGAGCAGGGTGAGTCAGGCGATAAATTCAAGGTTTCAGGTCGTGGCGAGTTACATTTGTCCGTTTTGATCGAGAATATGCGTCGTGAAGGCTTTGAGCTGTGTGTCGGTCGTCCCGAAGTGGTTATCAAGGAAATCGATGGCAAGCTGTGTGAGCCCTATGAGCAGTTGACGGTTGATGTGCCAGAGGAGTCCCAGGGTTCTATCATGGAGAAGTTAGGCATACGCAAGGGCGAGCTGAAGAATATGGTGCCCGATGGAAAAGGTCGTGTTCGCCTGGATTATATTATCCCTACGCGTGGCCTTATCGGCTTCCGTACTGAGTTTTTAACTGCAACGGCGGGTAACGGCCTGTTGTATAACGTATTCGATAGCTATGGACCGAAATTAAATGTAGAAATCGGTCAGCGTAGCAAGGGTGTATTGATTTCTAACGGTTCAGGCAAGGCCTTATCCTATTCGATATATAATCTCCAGGAGCGAGGCAGTATGTTCCTGTCCCATGGCGATGAAGTTTATGAGGGCATGCTGGTCGGCATTCACTCCCGTGATAATGACCTGGTGGTTAACCCGCTTAAGGGCAAGCAATTGACCAATGTCCGTGCATCAGGCACCGATGAGGCGCTGACCCTGACGACCCCGATCAAAATGACACTAGAGCAGGCGCTTGAGTTTATTGATGATGATGAGCTTGTCGAGGTGACACCAAACTTTATTCGTATGCGTAAGAAGCTGCTTACAGAAAATGAGCGTAAGCGCGGATCACGCGCCGCCAAATAAGTCCCTTTCCCGGTTATAAAAAGGCCCTGGTCGATTGCATATATGCAGCAATCGACTAGGCTTATAGCAGGGAGTCCCAGAACGTATCATAATGTGATTATTTTGAGAAAATACAGTCGCCCTGTATTTAGATTTTGCTATGCTAATGAATCATATCTTGTAAAATAATGGTTAAGCATTTGTTAACACGTCAATTAAGTGTATTCAGTTCTTCCCCAGGAATCGGTTGCAATAACTACAGGTATTAATACCTGCTTTTTTTAGAGGTTTTCGTGACAGAGGAAAATAACAATTCTCAGGTCCTGATCGTAGATGACTCAAGGGTGATTCGTCGTGCGGCTGTAAAAATACTGGAGAAGGAGTTCGATGTTGTTGAGGCTGAAGATGGAGAAGATGCCTGGGAGGAATTACAGCAAAATAAACAAATTTCAGTTGTTTTTACAGATCTTGGTATGCCCAATATGGATGGCTATGAACTGCTTGAAAAAATCAGGTCAGCGGATGATCCTGCAATAGCAAATTTACCTGTCATTATTATTACCGGTGCCGAAGAGTCTGAAGGTGCCAGGGAAGAAGTACTGGAGCTGGGAGCAACGGATTTCATTGGGAAGCCCTTTGATTCGCTGTCATTGAAGTCCAGGGCCAAGGCGCATATAAACTATCGCAACGAAGTTCAGTCGCTGGAGAAAAGGGCGGCAACAGACAGGCTCACAGGGCTTGCAACTGAACCTGTCTTTAATGAACAGGGAGAAAAAGCACTAGCCTATGCGATTCGTCACAGTGCGGAGATGAGTGTAGTACGCTTTGATATTGATTGTTTTGCCGAGTTGTTTGTGAAGCACGGTAAGGATGTAGCGGAGCAGGTACTGGCAAAGGTTGCATCCTACATCCGCGAAGGAATGCGTAAAGAGGATACAGCTGCCAGGATGGGGGTATCGAAGTTTGCACTATTGTTGCCTTCAACATCACCAGAGGGTGCGATACCTGTCGTCAGGCGTATTTGTGAGAGGGTGGAGCGGCTTAAATTAAAGTTAGGGAATGAGTCATTCCATATACGTTTTAGCGCCGGTATTACATCACCAGAAATAACAGACAGCCTGGCATTTAAAGATTTGTTAGCCGAGGCAGACCTGGCTCTGGAAGAGGCCGTCGCTGAAGGGGGGGGCAGGTATGTCCACTTCCAGAAAAAGACAACGACACCTGATGCGCCCAGGATGGAGCAGGTCGATGTTAATCTGGATAATTTACTATCCCAGTTAAGCGCTAATCAATCAGTATCGCCACAGGAGCTGGCATCTGCAATGAGAAAAATTATGCCGCTTATCGGCGAGGCAGACAAACAACTAAGACTGGGATTAAGTAAGGTTATTTTACATCTCCAAAATAAATTAAAGCCCTGAAACGCCTCATTAAGCAGGATTTACCCTACCTAATTCGATACAATAGCCTTTTTATTTAAGTTGTAAAAAAGGTTTATTGTTTAATGAAATCAATCCCCCAGCGTATCGCAGAAGAACTATCGGTTAAAGACTCCCAGGTTGTAGCAGCCATTGGTTTGCTGGATGAGGGTGCAACCGTGCCATTCATTTCCCGTTATAGAAAAGAGATAACCGGTGGACTCGATGACATCCAGTTAAGGAGTCTCGAGGAGCGTTTGCGTTATTTAAGGGAGATGGATGAGCGGCGTGAGACCATTCTAAAAAGTATTGATGAGCAGGGTAAGCTTACAGATGATCTAAAGTTATCTATTTTCGAGGCTGATACAAAAAACAGGTTGGAAGATTTATATCTGCCTTATAAACCAAAACGTAGAACCAAGGCGCAAATTGCACGTGAAGCAGGGCTGGAGCCATTGGCTAACGCGCTATTTGAAAACCCTGATTTAAATCCTGAGAAACTGGCCGAGTCGTATATTGATAAAGAAAATAATATCAATGACTGCAAGGAAGCACTGGATGGAGCAAGACAGATATTAATGGAGCAGTTCTCTGAAGATGCAGATCTGCTGAAAAAACTCAGGGATGTGTTATGGCAGGATGGTGTCATAGAATCGAGAGTTGTAGAAGGTAAAGAAAACGAGGGTGAAAAATTTACAGATTATTTTGATTATCAGGAAGCTATAAGCAAGATACCTTCGCACAGGGCATTAGCCTTGTTTAGAGGGCGAAATGAAAATGTCCTGCAGATCACTTTAAAAGTAGCCAATGAGGAAACATTGGTGTCACATCCCTGCGAGCAGATCATAAAACAACATTACGGGATTGAGGACAAAAACAGGGAGGGTGATAAATGGATGTCAGACACTGTACGATGGGCATGGAAAATAAAAATCTTTACCCACCTGGATGTTGAGTTAAAGATGAAGTTAAAGGCAGCCGCAGAAGATGAGGCAATAAAGGTATTTGCTTCGAATTTAAATGACTTATTGCTGGCGGCACCGGCTGGGCCCAAAGCAACCATCGGGCTTGATCCGGGTTTGCGTACAGGCGTGAAAGTGGCCGTGGTAGATGCAACGGGTAAGTTTGTTGATCATGCCACAATCTATCCGCACGTCCCCAAGAATCAATGGGATCAGTCAATAGCAGTCATTGCGGCTTTAGCGAAAAAACATGGTGCCAGGCTCATCAGCATAGGAAATGGTACGGCCTCGCGTGAAACTGACAAGTTGGCAAAGGAAGTTATTAAAAAATATCCGGAACTGAATTTAAATGCACTGGTAGTTTCAGAAGCAGGGGCATCGGTCTATTCGGCATCTGAATTCGCGTCGAAAGAATTTCCCAACCTGGATGTGTCGATCAGGGGCGCTGTGTCTATTGCAAGGCGTTTACAGGATCCGCTGGCAGAGCTGGTTAAAATAGAGCCAAAGGCCATTGGTGTTGGGCAGTACCAGCATGATGTGAGCCAGACACAGCTCGCGCGTTCACTTGATGCGGTGGTTGAGGACTGTGTAAACGCAGTAGGTGTTGATGTGAATATGGCATCAACGCCCCTGTTAATGCAGGTGTCCGGTCTAACCCAGGTTATGGCGGAAAATATCGTTGACTACAGGGATATTAATGGTGCTTTTTTGAACAGAAAGGAACTGTTAAAAGTATCGCGTCTTGGTCCAAAGGCATTCGAGCAGGCAGCCGGCTTTTTGCGCATAATGGATGGTGATAATCCACTGGATCGATCTGCGGTACATCCAGAAGCATATCCTCTAGTAGAGAATATCCTTAAAAGAAATAAAAAAGAAATACAGTCATTGATTGGTGATAGTGCCTTTCTCAAAAAAATCAATGCCAATGATTACACCGACGAGAAATTTGGTCTGCCAACAGTGCAGGATATATTGAAGGAACTGGATAAGCCGGGGCGTGATCCAAGACCCGAGTTTAAAACAGCGGAATTTAAAGAAGGTGTAGAGGGTCTCAAGGATCTTCGCCAGGATATGATTCTTGAAGGTGTGGTTACTAATGTGACAAATTTTGGAGCCTTTATTGATGTCGGTGTGCATCAGGATGGCCTGGTTCATATTTCTGCACTATCAGATAAA
>Ga0224496_10001508_pt1 | contig 14420 bp, 12 predicted proteins | sample SF_Jul11_sed_USG_2_FD_168127 | JGI IMG/M metagenome (GOLD analysis project Ga0224496, IMG submission 168127) | Sediment microbial communities from San Francisco Bay, California, United States - SF_Jul11_sed_USGS_8_1 | ecosystem: Environmental > Aquatic > Marine > Sediment | place: USA...
TCCCTGGATTCGCCCACCGGTTGAAGTCTATTACCTGAATAATCCGCTGAATACCGTCAACGGTATCGAGTTCCTGTTCCAGTTCCCGGTTGGCCCGGGTGTACTTTCATTGCAACCCTACTTCGGTTCAAACAGGGATGACGTGCCAAATACCGGTGGCGCTGGATTTTTTGAGGCAGAAAGAATTCGTGGTATCGATATCAAATATTCAGGTAATGGTTATACTGCCCATGCCAGCAGTTTTGCCTGTGATGTGAAGATATATGGTGGTTTTGCTGCTCAGGCAAATTTTGGCGCACCAACATTAAGTAATGTAAATGTTGATCTGAGTGGTGAAGGTAAGTGTGAAGTTAATTCAGCCGGTTTTAACCTGGAGATGCGAAATGTGGTGGTCTATGCCGAATGGCAGAATCGCCTGACTAACAAGACATTGGCCAGACCATTTGGTGATCAGGAGGCCTGGTATACCACCGTCGGTTATCGCTATGGTAAATGGTTGCCACATATTACTTTTGCAGCGATTGATGGTAGATCTTCCGATGCCGTGGATGCAAATGGTAACAAGGCTGTAACATGTGCTGATGCAACGTGTGGTGGACCAGGCTTCAGCTTAATGAACTTCCCAGTGGCGCTTCAGCATTCGACCACCTATGGTCTTCGTTATGAGCTTAATGACAGTGCTGCGCTCAAGATCGAGCACAGTATCGTCTATGTGGAACAGGATGCTAACGAGCTGGCTGGTGCAAATCAGCAATTCAACTTCGGTTTATTTGATACCAGTTTCACCAGTGCGCCACCCATGGATAGTGTGGGTGTAACCAGTATCGCGCTGGATGTGGTTTTCTAGGTAACCAGTAGTTGTCAGGAAATAAGCAGGGATGCGCAGGTTAGTGTATAAAATATGAACGTACAAAAATCCGGCATGAGCCGGGCGGGTTCGATGCTTATGTTATTAGACGGTTCATTATCACTTGATAAAAATAACTCAATATTACGAGTTAATATAGTGCAAAAACTATGCAATTTTTCGTTGTCGATTATCTTGCTGGTGTGTTCTTCATGGGCTTATGCAGACGGTCTATTCGACTTTCAGATGACACTAGCCAAAAAAGGCAATGCAGAAGCTGAATTTAAAGTCGGTGAAATGTACGAGACAGGCTTCGGTGTTAAGAAAGATATGAATGAAGCACGAAACTGGATCAATAAAGCAGCAGCTCAGGGACATGAAACGGCCAATTTTAAACTTTTATACTGGGATGTGGAGAAAAATGGTCTGAAAGGCGATAACAAGAGCAAGTTTACCGAATTAAGAACTAAGGCTGAAGACGGTAATGCTCAGGCCATGTACTATTTGGGCAAGATGTATGCAAATGGCGTAGGTGTTAAACAGAACTATGACACATCGCTGGACTGGTTGAATAAAGCCACTTTTGTTGGTGTGCTTGAAGCGGAAAGAGAGTCTCTTTTGGTTAGGGAAAGAAAACAAAAGGCGCTTGAAGAAGATCGTAAAGCTGAAGAAAGCCGTAAAGCAAAAGAAAAAGCTCAGCAGGAAGAAATTAAAAAGGCCGAAGCTAAGAAAAAACTGGAAGAAGAAAAGCGATTAAAAGCTGAAGCTGATAGAGAAAAGAGACAGCAGGAAAGCAGGAGTCAATCGGCTCAGAAAAAGGAATTAGAAGAACAGAATAGAAAGAAAGCTGAGGCAGCAGCTAAACAGGCAGAGGAAGAAAAGCAGGAAGCAGAAAAACAGGCATTGTTGAAACGTGAAGCTGAAAAGAGAAAGGAGAAAGCTAAGTCAAAAGATTCGAAGTTTACATCGGATCCCTGTAGTGGAAAGTCAGCACGTTTTCTTTCAACCTGTCGCTAATAGTTAACAGACAGCCTTAAGGATAAGGCTGTATAATTAGTCATACTAGATGTAAATATTATGACTCCCCTCCATGCAAAAAGACAGAAATCAGACCAGAAAAAAAACCAAACAGAAAACAGTAGCCGGTCGCCCTCGTTCTAGAAAGACAAAGTCACAAATTCAACATTACTCTCTACGATTATTTTTAATCATAATTGTTGTCAGTGTCGGGTATCTGTTTTATCTCGACATAAAAATAATCAGTAAATTTGAAGGGAGAATCTGGCAATTACCTGCACGGGTCTATGCACGACCATTAGAATTATATGAGGGTATGACTTTATCACCAGCACAGTTACAGATTGAACTGGATATGCTGAATTATTCATATGATGATAATGCAGTATTGGAACAAGGCCAGTATCAACGATCTGGGAACCATTTTGATATCGTAACGCGTGGTTTTGAGTATTGGGATGGCGAAGAAGTCAGCCGATCAATGCGTGTCGAATTTGAAGATAATAAAATTATTGATCTTGAAGATTTAATCACTAACGAGTCACTGGCATTAGTCAGATTTGACCCAGCCTATCTAGCTGGAATATTTCCCTCTCACGGTGAAGACAGAGAGCTGGTGAGAATTGAGGAAGTGCCTGAAGAATTAATTGCGATGCTTATTCTGATAGAAGATCGACGCTTTTATGACCACCCAGGTGTGGACGTAAGATCGATTGCCAGAGCATTTATGGCTAATATTAAAGCAGGCCGAACGGTGCAAGGTGGCAGTACTATAACGCAACAGTTGGTGAAAAACCTGTTTTTGACACCTACACAGAGTCTATGGCGAAAAGCAAATGAAGCGGTCATGGCAATATTGCTGGATTTACAGTACAGCAAACAAAAAATTCTTGAAACTTACCTTAATGAAATTTATCTGGGACAGGACCAGGATCGAGCTATTCATGGATTTGGTCTCGCCAGTTTGTATTATTTTGGCAAACCACTGCATCAATTAGCTCTGGATGAAATGGCCTGTCTTGTTGGTCTAGTTAAGGGAGCCTCTTATTACAATCCTGTCAGGCATCCAGAGCGTGCTAAAGAAAGAAGAAATGTGGTGCTTTCAGCCTTAAATAATAGTGGCTTGATCACGGATGAACAATTTATAAATTTATCCAATAAAAAAATAAAAATTGCCCGACATGTTAAACGTGAGCGCTATCCTGCTTATCTCGATCTTGTTAAGAGACAATTGAAAAGCACTTATGATTCTGATGACCTGAAGTCAGAAGGTTTACGTATTTTTACGGCTTTTAATCCTTACGTGCAGTATCAGGCAGAAAAAGCTATCACGACAGTAACACCCCAACTGAGTAGCGATGCAAGTTTACAAGCAGCTGTGATTGTGGCTTCCCCAAACAATGGTGAAGTGCTGGCTGTAGTTGGAGATCGCCAGCCTGACTATGCTGGTTTTAACCGTGCTCTGGATATCCAACGTCATATCGGTTCGTTGATTAAACCTGCTATTTATTTGTCGGCATTGAAACAGAGCAATAAATATACGCTCGCCAGTCTTGTTGAAGACACTCGCTTGCGTGTTATTGGTGAGGACAAAAAAATATGGGAGCCTGAGAACTACGATCATCAGTATCATGGCAATGTTACCATGTATGAGGCGCTACTTAAGTCCTACAATATTCCAGCGGCACGATTGGGTCTGGATGTGGGGCTTGGTGAAATTAGTAAGACCATTCAACAATTAGGTAATCATAGTCAGTTACCTCCTTACCCTTCGATGACTTTGGGGGCGGTGGATATGTCTCCTTTTGATGTGGCGTCAATTTACCAGACTTTTGCAGCCAGTGGTTTCCATAGCCCACTGAGAACCGTGATTGCGGTTCTCGATAAGGAAGGCCGACCTTTGAAACGCTACCCGATAGATGTCGCGCGTGAAGTCGCTCCTGATGTCGTTGCCCTGATTAATCACACTATGCTGGGCATTGCTGAGGAGGGCACGGCAAAAAGACTGGCGACTGATTTAACTATAAAGGTGGCGGGTAAAACCGGAACTTCTGATGACTTAAAAGATAGCTGGTTTGCCGGTTTTTCTGGTGATACCGTGGCCGTGGTCTGGACCGGTTTTGATGATAATCGCAGTACTGATTTAACTGGGGCATCAGGTGCATTACGGATCTGGTCAAAATTAATGAGCTCAATTTCATCAACTTCTTTTGAGGTTTTGATGCCTGATAATATTACGATGCAGTGGATTGATCGAGAATCGGGACTTCTATCGGCGAAAGACTGTGAAAATGCGATAGAATTGCCCTTCATTTTGGGCTCAGAGCCCACGGTAGACGCTGAATGTACAGAAGGTTCGTCATCTGGCTGGTTTCATAAATTGTTTGGTGACTAAGATTGTCTAGATTTCAATACCTTTTTATTTTCATTGTTGTTCAGTTACTGAGCTCATGTTCGGTGATCGAGGAAAAACCAGTTGGTCCTCCAACATTGCTTGAGACGAATCAATTAGAGGCGTGGCGCTTATCGGACAGTGAAAAACGTATAACTTCTTCAAATCGTGCGATCAGTCAGCTCCTGCAACAGGCGGATGAGCTAATGGCTGCGGCCAATTTTGAACAGGCGAGTGATAAGTTAGAGCGTCTGGTACGTATCGAGCCACAGTTTGCACAGGCATGGAGTCGTCTTTCATGGATGGCACTTAAAAATGGTGACGCACAACGCTCACAACAATTAGCACAACGTAGCAATAGTTATAGCCGTGACAATAATAAACTGAAAATACTAAACTGGAATTTTATAAAACAAGCTGGTGAGCTACTGCAAAGTGTAGAGCTCGTCGAGCAGGCAGAGCAGATGATTAAAGCGCTAGGTGGCGAATAATGAAAGCCTCTGAGTATTTAGCTGAAGATGGTGTTTTCAGCACCTATGTTGACGGTTACAAAGTCAGGCATAGTCAGCTTGCGCTGAGTGATGCTATCGAGGATGCCATAAAAAATAAAAAAGTTCTGGTGGCCGAGGCGGGTACGGGTATTGGCAAAACTTTTGCCTATCTGGTGCCTGCAATTAACTCCGGTAAGAAAGTTATCATTTCCACCGGCACCAAACATCTTCAGGATCAACTTTTCCGCACCGATATTCCGCGCGTATTAAAGGCACTGGATGTGCCCATTAAAATAGCCTTATTGAAGGGACGTGCCAACTATCTCTGTCTGCATCGATTACAGATTGCGCCCCATCTTGGTTTCATGAGTAAAGTGACGCAGAGTCAACTGGTTGAGATTGGCCAATGGGCGGGTAAAAGCGTAGCTGGAGATATTTCTGAGCTCAGCGCCATTGAAGAAGATGCTTTTGTCTGGCCGATGGTGACGTCGACGGCAGATAACTGTCTGGGCAGTGAGTGTGCCTCATGGAATGACTGCTTTATCGTCAAGGCGCGTAAAAAAGCGCAGGAAGCGGATTTGCTAGTGATTAACCATCATCTTTTACTCGCCGACATGACCTTGAAAGAAGAAGGCTTTGCCGAGCTATTGCCGGGCGCGGATGCGTTTGTGATTGATGAGGCGCATCAGCTGCATGAAGTCGCTTCCCGGTATTTTGGTGACACATTGTCGAGCCGGCAATTAACGCTGCTGGCGAGTGATGCGATTGCAGAGCAGGTGAATGACGCACCTGATATGACAGAGATCAGGGATTGTGCGAATCAGCTGGAGAAAGCCACGCAGGATTTTCGTCTGGCCCTGGGTGATTCGGCTGAAAAGCAGGCATGGGCATCTATCAAATACAAACCGAGTGTGGTGACGTGTTTGTCAGAACTGATTTCTGCACTGTCTGATTTGTCAGAAAATCTGGAAGTGGCTTCTGAGCGTAGTCGTGGTTTAGATCAATGTTATCAGCGCTGTTTGTTGTTGAGTCAACGTGCAGAGTTATTTAAACGCGATAACGAGCTCGCCGACGCGGCTAATGCGATTCTCTGGTATGAAACTTACAGCAAAAGTTTTATGCTGCATTCGACGCCCATTGAAGTTTCAAATCTGTTCAGAAAATATACCAATAATTTTTCAGCTGCCTGGATTTTTACCTCGGCCACTTTGCAGGTCAATAAAAATTTCAATCATTTCTCTGATGCAATGGGGCTTGAAGAATTTGACAGTGGTATCTGGTTAAGTCCATTTGATTATCAGCGACAAAGTATGCTCTATTTGCCTGAAAACATGCCTGATCCATCCAGTTATTCTTACACTCACACTTTGCTTGAAAAAGTTTTGCCTGTGTTGAGTGCGAGTAAGGGCGGGGCGTTTTTATTGTTTACCAGTTACCGTGCTATGAACGAAGCAAAAGAATTTTTACAGGATAAACTGGAGTTCCCGATTTTTATTCAGGGTGAATTACCCAAGCATCAGCTGCTAGCCCGGTTTAGAGAAGCGGGCAATGCTATCCTGCTAGGTACATCCAGTTTCTGGGAAGGAGTTGATGTGCGTGGTGGAGCTTTATCCTGCGTGGTGATTGATAAACTGCCGTTTGCTTCACCCGGTGAACCTGTGATGCAGGCGCGCATTGATGCGATTAAAAATAATGGTGGCCAGCCGTTTATGGAATATCAAATACCGCGTGCGGTGATTGCTCTGAATCAGGGCGTTGGTAGATTGATTCGTGATATTAATGATCATGGTGTTGTTGTCATAGGTGATCCACGTTTAACCAGTAAAGCTTATGGACGTGTTTTTTTGAATGGTCTACCGCCGATGACAAGAACCACACAAATTAAAGATGTAGAAAATTTTTTTAAAGAAAAGATGACAGAGACAGAAGGTGAACATGAAGCTGCTGGCGCTTGATACCTCGACCGAAGCTTGCTCCGCCGCTTTGTCTATTGATGGTGAAATAAAACAGCATTATCAGGTCGCGCCGCGTGAGCACACGCATTTGATACTCGGCATGATTGAATCGCTGCTGCAGGACGCAGGCCTGAAGTCGAGCGATATTGATGTCATGGCCTTTGGCCGTGGTCCCGGTTCCTTCATGGGCGTGCGGGTCGCTGCGGGCGTGGTGCAGGGCATCGCGTTTGCACATTCCATTCCGGTGGTGCCGGTGTCTACCCTCGCAGCCATGGCCAGTGTCGCCATGCAGGAAACAGGTCAGACGCAGGTGCTGGCTGCGATTGATGCCCGCATGAAAGAAGTTTACTGGGGCGCCTATTGTCAGGACGAAGCGGGGCAGATCGTCCTGCAAGGTGAGGAGTGTGTGGTTGCGCCCGAGCAGGCACCGGTTCCTGCTCAAGGCGAGTGGCTGACCGCCGGCACCGGCTGGGCCAGTTATGGCGCCATAATGAGATCCGCTTTGGGCGAGCGCTGTGTCGGCTCGCTGCCTGACTGTTTTCCCTCTGCTGAAGCGATCGCCCGGCTGGCGATCAGCGCCTACCAGAACGGCGGCGCCGTCACGGCAGCAGAAGCTGTACCTGTCTATTTGAGGGATAATGTCGCCAGCAAGCCAAAGTCAGCCCTTTAATGTGCTTCAAATACAGATTGATTGTCCGTCGGGACTGCCAATCAGGGCGGTCATAAGGTAAGATTTGCGCCTCGTAATTTTGCCCATATAAGAAGCTAAAACCTAAGATGGAAGTCAATCATATATTTAATCTAATCAATGACCTCAAGCAACGCTCGCTGTCGCTTAGGGGGTATCTTTGACTTCGATAATCGCAAAGAAGAGCTGGAAGAAGTCTGCCGTGAACTCGAGCAGTCCGATGTCTGGGATAATCCCGAGCGCGCGCAACAGCTAGGTCAGGATCGATCCCGCCTGGAAAAAATAGTATTAACGCTGGAAGAGCTGGAGTCCGGCCTCAACGATGCCAGTGAGCTGCTTGAAATGGCAGTGGATGATGACGACGAGGCCAGCGCCGAGGCGGTCAATGAAGATCTTCAGCAGTATGTCAAACAGATCGAGGAACTGGAATTTCGTCGTATGTTTTCAGGCGAAATGGATGCCTGTAATGCGTTTCTGGATATCCAGTCCGGCTCAGGCGGCACCGAAGCACAGGACTGGGCTGAAATGCTGTTGCGCATGTATTTGCGCTGGGGTGAAGCACACGGTTACAAGACCGAGCTCATGGAAGCGTCGCCGGGTGATGTCGCAGGTATCAAGAGTGCAACCATCCGTTTTGAAGGCGACTATGTATTTGGCCGCTTGCGCACCGAAACCGGCGTGCATCGTCTGGTGAGAAAATCGCCCTTTGATTCGGGTAATCGCCGGCATACTTCTTTTGCCTCGGTGTTTGTTTCACCCGAGATTGATGATGATATCGAAATAGATATTAATCCGGCCGATTTACGTATCGACGTTTATCGTGCCAGCGGTGCCGGTGGTCAGCACGTCAACAGAACTGAATCGGCAGTGCGAATTACGCATAACCCGACAGGCGTTGTGGTGCAGTGTCAGAATGACCGCTCACAGCACAAAAATAAGGCCTCAGCCATGAAGCAGCTGAAAGCCAAATTGTATGAACTGGAAATGCAAAAACGCAACGCCGATCAGCAGGCAGTTGAAGAAACAAAATCAGATATAGGTTGGGGCAGTCAGATTCGTTCTTATGTACTCGATCAGTCAAGAATTAAAGACCTTAGAACTAACGTCGAGACCGGGAATACCCAGGCTGTTCTCGACGGAGACATAGACCAATTTATCGAAGCTAGCTTAAAGAGCGGTTTGTAATATTATGAATGACAAAATAGAAGATCAGGCAGAAGAACTGTCGCCGGAAGAAGAAAACAAACTGATCGCACAGCGTCGCGAGAAACTCGATGCGCTGCGTGAAAATGGTAATGCTTTTCCGAATGACTTCAGGCGCGATTCAATGGCGGCTGATCTGCATGCTTATTATGGCGAAAAAACCGCAGAAGAATTAGACGCTCTCGGTCAGCGCGTGTCGATTGCCGGCCGCATGATGGCAAAACGTGTGATGGGTAAAGCGAGCTTTACCAAGTTGCAGGATATGTCGGGCCAGATCCAGTTGTTTCTACAACGCGACAGCTTGCCCGAAGGTGTTTATAACGAAGGCTTCAAGAAATGGGATGTTGGTGATGTTATTGGTGCCGAAGGCGTTATTTTTAAAACCCAAACCGGTGAGCTGTCTATCAAAGTTGACGAGGTTAAACTGCTAACCAAATCACTGCGACCACTGCCGGGCAAGTTTCATGGCTTAACCGATACTGAAACACGTTACCGCCAGCGTTATCTTGACCTGATCATGAATCAGGAAGTTAAAGATACCTTCAAGATGCGCACAAAAATTATTGCGTTTATCCGCCATTATTTTGACAGCCATGATTTCATGGAAGTTGAAACACCGATGATGCAGGTTATTCCCGGTGGTGCCGCGGCGAAACCGTTCGAGACTTTTCATAATGCACTCGGCCTGCCCATGTTTATGCGTATTGCCCCTGAGTTATATCTGAAGCGTCTGGTGGTCGGTGGTTTTGAACGCGTTTATGAAATTAATCGCAACTTCAGAAACGAAGGTGTCTCAACCCGACACAATCCAGAATTCACCATGATTGAGTTTTATCAGGCTTATGCGGATTATAAAGACCTGATGAATTTGACTGAAGATTTACTGCGTAGTTTAACCGAGCAGGTATTAGGCACAAGTGTAGTTAATTATCAGGGTGATGAGTATCACTTTGGTAAACCGTTTGCGCGCATGTCTGTATTTGATTCGATCCTGCACTACAACCCTGAGCTTAAAGCTGAAGATATTTCTGATATAGAAAGTGCACGCAAAGTTGCCAAGTCGATGAAGCTGCATATCAAAGACGGTTTTGGTTTAGGAAAAATCCAGATCGAAATTTTCGAAGCCACGGTTGAGCATCGTTTGATGGATCCGACATTTATCACCGAGTATCCAACCGAAGTGTCACCGCTGGCACGACGCAATGATCATAATCCGTTTGTTACCGACCGTTTTGAATTCTTCATCGGTGGTCGCGAAATCGCCAATGGTTTCTCGGAATTAAATGATGCCGAAGATCAGGCAGCACGCTTCCAAAAACAGGTAGAAGAAAAAGACGCGGGTGATGAAGAAGCCATGCATTACGATGCCGATTATGTCCGTGCTCTGGAATATGGTTTACCACCGACAGCGGGTGAAGGTATCGGCATTGATCGTCTGGTTATGTTGCTAACCGATTCACCATCGATTCGTGATGTGATTTTGTTTCCACATATGAAGCAGGAACATTAATTTATTTGTTTCGTGTAGGTTGGGTTAGGCGTTTTTTGCCGTAGCCCAACATCTCAAAATCAATCAACTTGTTGGGTTTATCCGGTGCCCACGCGTTACTTCTAAGTAATTCAAATCTTTTGTGGTAGCGGGTGTTATGCAGCGCATCCATGCGCCTTACCCTTCGGGCTCGCTGCGCTCATGAAAATTTGATCCATTCAAATTTTTCGCACCCACGGGTGAATCATTCTTTATTATTCTGCACATCCATGTACTACACCCTTTGGGTTGTGTATGCGGCCTTGTATGCATATATATCCAGTTTTGAGTTAGCCGATATTCATCAGTCATTTGCTGTATGATGAACGGGCTTTCCTTTAGCTTTCCTTGGGCCGTTCTCTGGCTTTTCTTTTGCTTTCCTTTAGCGAACCTTGAGTTCTTGTCTACTTTGTAGCTGGCCTTTTTGGGCTGTTATATCTTTTAGAGAAGATTACAGGTTTTGAACGATGGCTCACCGATGGTGAGTTAGCTGTGTATTTGTAACACAGCTGATGCCTTGCTCGTGATGAATTAACGCGTAGATGGTCAGTTATAAGCCGTGTTGATGGTATCTATGGCAATAGAATGCCTTTCTACAGATATTTTCTTTGTCGGTGTGTAGTACGTAGGTACTGGCGATTTCCCCGACTTGTATCTCTTAAATGAGCAGCATCTTTCCCCAGACAACAAAATTCTAAGGAGAATTTATTATCAATAATCGTATAACGACTGCACTACTTTTAGCCGCCGGCACTGGATCCCGTCTGCACCCAATAACCCTTGATGCACCAAAATGCCTTACAGAAGTGAGTGGTGAGCCCATCCTCGGACGTTTGATCGATAATCTCCGCGTACAGGGCATTACTCGCCTGATAGTGGTTACTGGCTACCTTGACCATTGTATTAAGGCATTTCTTGAAGAAAACGCGGCTGATATGCAGCTTGATTACGTGTTTAACCCTGTATTCAAAACAACCAATAATATCTATTCACTCTGGTTGGCGAGAAAAGTGATCGAAGAGCCATTTGTGCTAGTAGAAAGCGATCTGGTTTTTGAAGAGTCAATGTTAGCGCCGATGCTGATGCCTGACAAAATTGCAGTTTCAAACACCCTGCCATGGATGAATGGAACCGTGGTTGAACTTAATGCTGACAAAAGAGTAAAAGCCTTTCATGTTAGTCATAATGTCAATGATGCGCGCCAGTATAAAACCGTGAATATCACCAGCCTGTCTTTGCACAGTTGGCAAAAAGTGGTTGAACGATTGGGTCGCTATATAGAAGAGGGCCGTGTTGATGAATATTATGAAACCGCATTTGCTGCTATGGTGGCGGATGGCTCACTTGAATTAGAGGCGGTTTTCTTTGATCAAAACAAATGGTATGAAATTGATTGTGTGAAGGACCTGCATCAGGCCGAGTTAATGTTTCCTCGTGTTTCACCACTGGGTCTGCCCGAAACACTTCGCACCAGCCGTGTTACCAGTCGCTCTGTCGATAATGTTGTTTCCCTTAATAAATTATTACTAGAGAAAAATTCATGACAGCTATTATCGAACCAGAAAATGATTCAGTGGCAACGCCACCAAGCATTCTTTCCTATGTCAACGATCTGGCAAACCTGTGTTCCCTGGCCGGGCTTTTGTCTGCGGTATTGGCGATTTATTTTGCAATACTAGGTAACTTTCCTGCAGCCATGATCGGGCTGGTGTGGGCCGTATTCTTCGACTGGAGCGATGGCAATATCGCACGGCGCATGAAAGGCCGAACTGATAAGCAGAGATTGTTCGGTGGTCAGATGGACTCATTAATTGATATTGTCAGCTTTGGTGTTTGTCCTGCAGTGGTTTTACTCAGCTACGGTGATTTTAGCCCCTGGTTTTTGCCGGGTGCTTTTATGATTGTGGCAGCGGGTGTACTTCGATTAAGTTATTTTAATGTCTATGGCCTGGTCGACAAAACAACCTTTAATGGTTTGGCTATTGATAATAATGGCATATTCCTGGTGCTGTTTTTTGCTTTTAGCAGTCTTATCAGTGACTCGGCTTTCAGCGTATTGCTCTATATTTTGGTAGTGACATTGGCAGCGCTAAATGTTGCGCCGATCAAAACGCCAAAACTGAGTGGTGGTATCTGGTATTACGTTATTGTTAGCTACACGCTTATAGCCACCTTGTTTTATGCTTGGCAATTGCAGATGTAAATCAAAGCAAGCAACCGCAAGTCGTTTCAATTAATGATCTTTAAAAGGGAAGTTCCCCTTTTAACCTAAGCTGTTCTGGATGATCTACATGGTTAACCTAAAGCAGTCCACTAATAATCAGGAGAACGACATGAGTAAAGAAAAGAAATCGAATAAGGAAAGTAAGAAGAAAGCCTTATTGACGCCAAAAGAAAAGAAAGCCGCAAAGAAAAACAAAAAGGAAGCGACGGGGCTTTTTGTGAATGATCATTAGGTTTGTGTTTTGTAGTAATTCATAGCATTGGTTGGTGGGTAGTATGCGGCGCATCTGTCGAGGTTTTTAGGGTGTTGTGGTTATTACGCGAACGATGCGGTTCATAAAAAAGCATTCACCGCATCCTACCGTGCTAATTATCTAATAACTAGCACGAACCTCACTCTCCACCAATGCCTGTAACTGCTCATAGCCAAACTCAACCAGCGGTTTCCCATTAACAAAAAACCCGGGTGTTTTGTCTACCTGCAACTGTCTGGCATCAGCCATGTCCTGCTGTACGTTCAGTGCGACGGCGGGATCCAGTATGTCCTGTTTTGCTTTTTCAATATCAATCCCGGAATAAGGTAGTATTGCCCATAGTTTGTCAGGGTAGGCGACGTGATTTTTTACCCAGGCAGACTGAGTGGCGTAAGTTTCTTCAAGAACTTCCCAGAATTTATTTTGCAGTCGGGCAGTCTCAAGTATTTTCACTACTTCATCAGAGCCGGGATGCAGTGGGGTGTAGCGCATCACCAGTTTTATCTTGCCCGGATTAGCTTTCATTAAATCTTTAACGAAGGGATGAAAGTTCCTGCAGGTTCCGCAGGCCGGGTCGAAGAATTCGACGATGGTGACTTTGGCGTTTGCATCGCCCATGGTGGGTGAATGTTCGCGTACCAGTGATGCGCTATTTTGCTGTGCGGTGGCACTGATCTCATCGGCCTTCTGTGTGTTGTATAACCATGTAGCGATAGCGAAGATGGCGATGAGTAGTACGCTCGCAGCGGCGACCAGATGTTGTGTTTTCATGCGCGTGTCCTGTTCCTGAAAATTAACAGCAATACGATGATTGCCGTGTATGAAAGTATTGATAACATGGGAATGGTGATAAAGCCAAATAGTTCCAGATTTATTTCAGCGCAGGAAGCATCCTTGTCACAGGGCTGAAGGTTTTCGGGGATGTAGCCGGAGTAGACAAGGTAGTGGTAGACAGCAAAACCCAGGCCGATCAGCGCGATGGGGAAGGCATAGCGAAACACAGAGCGGTCAAGCGGAAACAAACCCACCAGAAAAATCACCACCAATGGGTACATAAAAATACGCTGATACCAGCAAAGCACGCAGGGCTTAAGCCCCATGACTTCACTAAAAAACAGGCTGCCTAGAGTGGCGGTGGTGGCTATTAGCCAGCAGGTGAAGATTAGTGGTTGGGTGGTGTTTGGGGGTGTTGTTGGGGTTGGGATGGTCATTGTTGGGGAGTTTAGCTTGTTTTGGGTTTTGTGTAATTACTGAATCTTCGTAGTAATTTGTAATATTGGTTGGTGGGTAGTCGCACCCACGGGCGAGGTACTCTTTTGTCAGCAGCAACAAAAGAGTACCCAGAAAAATGCCGCCCATAACACCTTGCCCTAACGGGTTCCCGAGCCAAGCAACTTTGCCAACGCGCCCGTTTCGACGCGCTAATCCCTGCGCGCGAAACTAAATCAGGCGTCCTGCCTGATTTGCCCTACCAAAGTTACGTGGCTCGGCAAGGTGTGAGGAGGAGGGTGAAGCTGAAAGGCAAAACATTTTCTAAAATGGTATATCGTCATTTGTTTTTCGCAAAACCCGGGTCAGAGAGCAATTGTTTCTAATATACTAATTTAAGTTTTTCTCTGCGTCTCCGCGCCTTTGCGGTGAAAGCTTTTCAAGTTTTTGCTTTTAATTAGTCACTAGTCGCAAACGTATAAGGCAATTCCAACAACTTAACCACCGGCCCATTAGCATCATGCAACTTTAAAGTCTGACTCTCTGCATCAGCAATCTGTATCACCGCCAGTGCTTCATAAATACCATCCGCATTTAGTTCTGCACTGACAAT
>Ga0224496_10001510_pt1 | contig 14414 bp, 9 predicted proteins | sample SF_Jul11_sed_USG_2_FD_168127 | JGI IMG/M metagenome (GOLD analysis project Ga0224496, IMG submission 168127) | Sediment microbial communities from San Francisco Bay, California, United States - SF_Jul11_sed_USGS_8_1 | ecosystem: Environmental > Aquatic > Marine > Sediment | place: USA...
AAACGGCCTCCGAAGAAAAACAAGCAGCTGCGAAACGCAATAAAGCCTACAAGGTTCTAACCGGACAACACTGAGTTCGGATAGTAATTTTTTTTAACTGTGCCGTTTTGGCCGCAAAATTATAACTGCTTCCGCAGGCGTGCCTGGTCAGACGCTGCTCGGAAAGACATGACAACTGAAGATTTATCCAAACAACTCCTCGCAAAAGAAGCCGACGACGATCTGGTCAAGGCGGTGCGTCTCGCCGGGCCGCGCTCTCTGGGGGAAAGTGAACGGGAGACATTGGCAATCGACCCCGCGTCGGTTGACGATCTGCCGGATCGGATGGTGGTGGAGTTCGCCAAGGCCTTCAAGACACTCCGTATCGGCAATGGCCTTGATCCCGGTGGTGGCGTCGTCGATCCCCTCCATGAAGTTCGGGAGCTGACCCGGGCGTTGCTGGCCAGGGGGCGGCGTGGCGACGAGGAGGCGGTGAGCCGTTTTGAGTTCATTGTGGCGGACAAGCTCCCCAAACAGCGGAAGGTCACCGTGGTCATGTCCCTTGACACCGCCGCTATTCGCGTGGCGGGGGTGCCGGCCCGCCACGGGATCAACGGCATCGTCCGGGAGGTGGGTGATTACTTCAAGTACGGCCGGGGGGGCGCCCGGCGAGATGGCAGGGTCAATCATTACCTCACCGGCAAGTTTGCGCCGGCCCGGGAAAGTGAAGTGCTGGTAATCATCGACAACAGCCGGGTGCGGGGCGACAACGGTATCGACTGCCAGGGGCGGGCCATCCGCGCTCGCAACGGCACCCCCGGTTTTGTCGCCGTGGGCAACGGGGTGCGGAAGAGCGTTTCGGAAGATGGCAGCAAAATCCAGCTCATCGCCGCGCGGACCGGGGTGGTGGTGCCGGTTTATGATGAAAAGGACATCCTGCGCTCCATCGACGTGCGCGAGTCGGTCAGTGTCGGTGAAGTGGGCCACCGCGAGGGCGGCCATATCGCGGCCCGGGGCGCGGGGGGGCGGGCCGCGGAGCTCGACGTGGAAGAGACCTCGGTGGAATCCGTTCCCCCGGCCTTTGTCATCCGCACCACCGGTACGGTGAACGTCCAGCAGACCATTTTCGGCGAGGTTCTGGCCAGTGCCATCAACGCCGAGATGATCAACGCCGCCGGCAAAACCGTGGCCGCCCGCGAAGCCCTCACCGTTCGGCGCGTCGTGCAGGCGACTGTCCTCCATGCCCGGGCCATCCTGGTCGGCCAGGGTCGCGTGAGCGGCTCAATAATCAATTCGACCTTTCATGTCCGCAACTCCTTTACCGCCGTCAATCTCAAGCTGCTGGGCAACAATACCCTGCGGCTCGGCAGCGACCTGTTGGACGGCAAAACGCCGGCAACCGGCGCCGCCCATATTAAAAGTGATGCGCGGGCGTGGCGCGGCGAGGATTTGTTTGCCGGGCGGGTGGGGATCTCCCAGGAGCGGGAGGCGGCAAAACGGGAGTATAACCAGGTGTTGGCGGCCATCCGCGATGGGCTGCAGGGGCAGATGAAAAAGCAGATCAGTATCGGCAGAGGCGGGCTGGATTTCCGGACGCTGCTGGCGGCCATTGCCGCCGCCGACCAGGAGTACAGCCGCTGTCCGGTTGAAGAAGAGGAGGCAAAGTCGCAGGTATTGGTCAACGCCTTGATGGATCTTGGCGTGCAGGATACCCTGACCTTCATGCGGCGGTTCATGGCCAAGAAGAAGCTGCAGGGTGACCTGGTGGGCGTTGCCGGCCAGCTGGCCGCCATTTCGCCGCCCTTGACGGTGGAGTTGAATAAAATAGTTATCAACGACAGCGCCCGGTTGACCATCCGGTGCTGGGATGATGTCGTGATCCTGCAGCGAATCGGCAGTGAGATTATTGTTGGCCGGGAAGAACCCGCCGAAGAACTCTTCCGCGGCACCCAGAGTCTCTTGTCCCTCACCGTGTCCTTTGATTACGAGGCAGGCAGGCTCGTCTGTTCCGTCCCCCCCCCCTGATGTCCGGTTGTCCTTCTGGGCAGCGTCCCCCTTCCCGTTGAGACAGGATTTGTTCCCCGTCAGATGGTGACGGGATGGATAGTTACTGTCTCGCCGACGGCGATCCGTCGCCGGTGCGGCGGGATGAGGATCACGGCACTGATTGGTTCGGCCCTGGCGGCCGGCCGCACCGTTAAGCCGTTCCGACTCCACGCCAGAACTCCTCCCTTGAGATTGAGCATTCCGGCCTTGCGCAGGAAGAGCGGCGCGGTGAGCCGGGCCCGCAGTGGCTTGGGCAGCGGCCGGGTGAGTCCTTGCGCCTTGGCGAGCGCCGGGGCCACGGTTTCGTTGAACAGGATTCGGACCGCCGGCGGTGGGCCTGGCAGGGCAAAAAGCGGCGTCGGTCCCAGCAGCGCGAAGACCGTGGCCTTGCCGGGCCGCACCCGGAGCGCCCGGTAGAAAACGCGGGCCTCGCGGCGGGCCAGCACCGTTTCCATGAGATCATACTTGCCCGGCCCCATGCCGCCGGTGGTGATGAGAAGATCAAGGCCGGCCAGGTCTGCTTCGGCCAAGGCGGCCAGGGTGGCGTCCCTCCGGTCGGCCACCAGGCCGAGATCCACCGTTTCGCCGCCGGCCCGGCGAATGAGGGCGGCGAGCAGAAAACGGTTGCCGCCGATGATCTGGCCGTCCAGGGGGGTGGCGCCCGGCGCGAGCAGTTCGCTGCCGGTGCAGAGGATGCCGACCCGGGGCGGCCGATGGGTGGGGATCTGGTCGAGGCCGGCCTCGGCCAGCAGTGGCAGGTGTTCGGGCGCGATGCGGCGGCCGGCGCGGACGATGGCCTGGCCCTTGGCGCAGTCGGTGCCCTTGGCCCGGATGTGGAGGCCCGGCCGGCCGGGGTTGGGGATGAAGAGGATGCCCCCTTCCTCGCGGCACCGTTCCTGCGGCACCACCTGGTCGGCGCCGGGCGGGATGGCGCCGCCGGTCATGATTCGCCGGGCCTGGCCGGGATCAAGGCGGCGGATGTCGGTGGTGCCGGCGGCGATTTCGCCCTTCACCGGCAGCTGGGCCGGGGCGGCCGGGGTGGCGCCGGCGAGGTCGCGGCTGCGTACCGCGAAGCCGTCCATGGCCGAGCGGGCAAAGGCCGGCACCGGCAGGGGGGCGGCGAGGGTGGTGGCGGCGATTCGGCCCTCGGCCTGGTCGAGGGGCTGGGTTTGGCTTTCCGTGGCATGGATATGGGCGAGGATCAACCGTTGTGCCTCGGCAAGGGTCGGGTGGTCGCTCTTTGGGCTCGATTCGCTCACCGGCGCGCTTCCTTCTCTCCCGCGCCGGGCAGGTCGGCGGGGCGGTTGACGTTGAGGAAGGTGGTGAGATCCGGCACCACCGCGAGGAGTTCCGCCTCCTCCACCTGCCGGACCCGCAGCTGCTGATAGATCCGGCCGATCTTGTGGTCGCCGGCGGCGAGGGCGGCGGCGATCACCGGCAGGGCGCGCTGGTGGTAGAGGGCGTAGAGCGGTTCGGGGCGGCCGCCCGGCCAGGGGACCACCGCGTCCCAGTCATCGGCAAGCTCGCAGAGGAAGCGAACCAGCGGTCCGCTCACAAAGGGCATGTCGCAGCCGATGATAAAGGCGTGGGGCACCGTGATTGACGCCAGGGCGGCATGGATGCCGGCCAGGGGGCCGGCCCCCGGAAAGCGGTCGGCGGCGGTGGGCCAGTCGAGGAAGCGGTAGGCGTCGGGGTGGTTGGCGACCAGCAGGCGGTGACGGAAGATTTCCGCCAGGGTCGCGGCAGCGTGGCCGATCAGCGGCCGGCCCTGGTAGAGGGCCAGGGCCTTGTTGCTGCCGAAGCGGCTGCTGGCGCCGCCGGCCAGGATCACCCCGGCGATGTGGTCAGTCGGCGTCGGGATCATTGCGGATGGTGACGGTAATCTCCCTGGGGGCGCGGCAGCCTTTGAGAGCGCCGATCATCCCCACCACCGACTGGCGGAGGAAGGTTTCCACGAAGGAGTTCAGGGGAATGTGCTGGCCGTCGACCATCAGGGTGGCCAGGGGGCGTTCGGCCGGTTTGATGAATGTATTGATCAGGAAACGGGCCAGGCCCGCCACGTCGTCGAGTCCAAACCAGGGCAGGTCGCCGGTTGGGGGCGCGTCGCTCACCATGGCCGTCCAGGTGGCGTCTCGCCCCGCAAGCGGCTCGGCGTGGAGAGCGGTTCGGTAAACCTCGATCTTGGGCAGATCAAGTCGTTTGTAGCCCTCGGTGATCACCAGGTCGACATCGGTGAAGGCGTGGGCGGCCAGGCGCCGCACGTCGGGGTCGCCATCGGTGTCGCGGATGATGCCAAGCCCGGTGGGCGAAGCCAGCGCCACCACCCGGGCGCCGGCCTGCTTGTGGCGCCAGGTGTCCTTGCCCGGCTTGTCCATCTCGAAGCGGTGGACGTGATGCTTGATGGTACCCACCCGATACCCCTGGCGGTTGAGCTCGGGGATCAGTTTTTCGAGCAGGGTGGTTTTGCCGCTGTCGGGCTTGCCGATCAGGGAGACAATGGGCGGCGTCACGGGGTCAACCCGGCGGCCAGGCCATGGCGCGGCCGCCCAGCACATGCAGGTGGAAGTGGAACACGGTCTGGCCCGCCTCGGCGCCTTCGTTGGCCACCAGGCGGAAGCTGGCGGCGCCGTTTTTGGCGGCGAGTTCGGCGCCGACGCGCAGCACCTTGCCGATCAGGGCCTCGTCGCCGGCGCCGATCGCGGCCGGGCCGGCGAGATGTTTGCGCGGAATGACGAGAAAATGAAGCGGTGCCTGGGGAGCGATGTCGCGGAAGGCGATCACCTCGTCGTCCTCGTAGAGCTTTTCCGCCGGGATATCGCCATTGGCGATTTTACAGAAGAGACAGTCGTTGGCCATGCCGTGCACCTTGGAAGTAGAGGGTGGTGGTGGGGTTGCCGTGGCAACAGTGCCAGGATAATGGCCGGGGAAATGGTTGTCAAACCCTAACCGTGGCGCATCGGGCAACGGGATGAAAAAAACCTCGCCTTGCCGCCGGCTTTTGGGTAGGCTGGCGGCGGATTACGGCTGCTTTGCAGCGAAATAAAAAGGGAACTGGCCAGCGCGGGACGAAACGCGGTCCGAATCGCCCTCGGGCGGCGCGATAGTTACCGGAAAAGCGTGGCCGGCAACGGCTGAACAGCAGGGGAGAACGACAAGCGATGCGACAGTTTGTGATCGACGACCTGACCAAGGAAGAGTGCGACAATATTGATAACTACTTGAAGCGGCATGCCCGCCCCGGGGGAATCGAGGGCATGTATTGGCTCTTTCTGGCCGATGATCTCCTGGGGGAGGCGCAGCAGGGGCACCAGGAATGCGGCCCCTTTTACCTGGCCCTGGAGCTGGTACGGGATCCGGGTCGGGAACGGCTTGCCATCGAACTGCTGGTGCGCAGTCAGTCCAACCTGCACTGTTCCTGCATCAGCTACGCTACCCCGGCGCAGCGGGATTTCCTGCTCCGCTTCCTTGACCGGATGCTTGCCGAGGAACAGATCCGCGCCTGACAAATTCTGCGGGTTTCGCCCCGCCTCTTGACGCTGGCAAACAAAAAAGCCCCTCCATGGCGAGGGGTTTTTTGTTTGGTGCGCCCGGCAGGACGCAGGTGGACAGCAGTGGTCAAGTTGTTGTCGTTGCCGCTTGTTGTTGGGAGCACAGGGAAATTGCGTGCATACCGGTTGTGCGGCGCCTGGCGGCGCAAGGAATGCGGCGTTTTGCAGGGAAGCACCAAAAAAATTGCAGCCGCAACGGAAAAGCAATATGGTGGTAATAGTATTTGGTAATCTTACCAACTGGTTCTCGCGGGCAGTTTTCCCTCGGCGCTGTATCCGGGCCGGGCCGCCGTCCCCCATGCCGGTGCAGCTTTTCTTTGGATGGTTGATCGAATGCGTATTCGCAACAGCATCAGAAAGCGATTGACTCTGACCTTTGTGCTGCTGACCGTCTGTCCCCTGGTGGTTGCGGGCATTCTTCTCTCCTGGCTTATTTTCTCCACGCAACAGAAACAGCTTCTCCGCCTGGAGCAGGAGGTGCTGGCAACCGCCGCGAGCCAGATTCTCATGACCTGCCGAGAGCACGAGGTGCGTCTGCATCTGGCCCTTGCCGCCACCGACCTTCTCGATCTCGATCAGCGGCACCAGGCCTTGGTGCTGGCGCAGGTGCGGAGTTTCAAGGATGCCGACCATGAGGATGTTCTCAGCGAGCTGGCCTTGCTTGCCAGCGACGGGCAGGAACTTGCCTGGGTTTCCCGGACCAAAATCTATGGCGCCGGTGATCTTGCGTCGCGTGCCGGGGAAGAGGTGTTTGCGATGCCGGTCGCTACCGGCACCTCATACTACAGTCCGGTATTTCGTGAATCGATCACTGCCGAGCCCCTCATCGATCTCGGTATGCCCATCATTGATCTCCGCAGCCGGGAGGTGCGCGGCGTGCTGGTGGCTCGGATTCGGCTGCACAGGATCTGGGATGAAATCGTCGCGCGACCCTTTGCCGAGGCCGGGACAATTTTTATTGTCGATCAGATCGGCAATATTGTTGCCCATCCCAATCCGTCGGTTCTTTTTCGGGGCAGTGATTTTGTCCCGGACGTTGACAACGGCATCCAGACGGGAGGCGATGGGCGGAGGGTCCTTCGTTCCTCTCGGGGGTTCTGTCTGGGGGCGCGGCGGTTTTTCGTGGTGGCGGAAATGCCGTTCAACGCGGCCATGGCGCTCACCTATCACGCTTTTTTTGTTTTGGCTTTTGCCCTTGCCCTGGCCCTTGCCTGCAGTCTGCTCATCGGGCTTATTGCCGTGCGGCGGGTGGTCACTCCCATCGAGTCGCTGGCTGAAACTGCCCAGGCGATCAGCGCTGGCGATTTGACCCGGAAGGCCCCGGCCTGCGGCGATGACGAGATTGGCGCCCTGGCCGTTGCCTTTAACGGCATGGTTGGCCGGCTGCTCAGTGATATCGAAGAACGCAAAAAGGCCGAGGCGGCGTTGCAGGCCAGTGAGCAGCGTTACCGCACCATCACCACCACCGCCCAGGACGCCATTGTGGTGATCGGCGGCGCCGGTGAGGTCTCCTTTGCCAATCCCGCCGCCGAAAATATCTTCGGCTACCGCGCCGACGAGTTGCTGGGGCGGGAACTCAAGGATCTGCTCGCCGAATCGAGCTATCATTCATTTTTGCGGAAATGGCTGGAGAATTTTGGCCGTGGCGGCAAGATCCCCGGCGGCGGCCGGACCATTGAGCTGGAAGCGGTGCGCAAGGACGGCGGTCGTTTCCCCATCGAGCTTTCCCTGGCGGCCATTGCGGTGGACGGGGGCTGGAACGCCATCGGCATTGCCCGGGATATAAGTCGTCGGAAGGAGGACGAGAGGGCGCTGGAAAGGGCTCGCGATGAGCTGGAGCGGCGGGTTGAGGAGCGGACGGCCGATCTCGCCGTGGTCAACAAGGAGTTGCAGGTGGAAATCGAGGAGCGCCGGCAGGCCGAGGCGGAGGCAGCCCAGGCAAGTAAGGCAAAGAGCGAGTTTCTCGCCAACATGAGTCATGAGATCCGCACGCCGATGAACGGCATCATCGGCTACACCGATCTCATTCTCGGCATGGAACTGCCCGATGCGCCGCGTTCCTATCTGGGCATGGTGAAGACTGCCTCGCTGCGGTTGCTGGCCATCATCAACGACATCCTCGATTTTTCAAAGATCGAGGCGGGTAAGCTTGATCTGGATCCCACCCCCTTCAGCCTCCGGGAGATGCTCGATGAATCCCTGAAGATCCTGGCCGTCAACTCCAACGAAAAGGGGTTGGAATTGATCTATCATGTTCAGGATGATGTGCCGGACGGCCTGATCGGTGATGCGGGGCGGCTGCGGCAGGTCTTTGTCAATCTGGTGGGCAATGCCCTCAAGTTTACCCCCTGCGGCGAGGTGGTGGCCACGGTGGCGGTGTTGGAAAAACGGGCCGACAGCACCGTGAAGCTGCAGTTCTCGGTCCGCGATACCGGGGTGGGGATTGACGAGGAGAAGATGGAGTTGATTTTTGAATCCTTTGTCCAGGCCGACGCCTCCATGGCCCGCAGGTTCGGTGGCACCGGCCTGGGGCTTGCCATTTCCTCGCAGCTGGTGCGGATGATGGAGGGCAAGATATGGGTGGAGAGCCTGCCCAACGAGGGCTCCACCTTCCACTTTACCGCCGTTTTCATGCAGCAGCCGGCGGCGGCGAAGAAGCTGGCTGCCGTCTCGGTGGAGAAGTTTCTGGAGCTTTCTGCCCTTATCGTGGTGGAGAATGATACCTGTCGCTCTGTCCTTGCCGAGATGCTGGCAGGATGGCTGGGCGCGGTGGAAACCGTCGCGGATGCCGAGGAGGCGCTGCCCGTTCTGCGGGACGGCCATTTTGACATTGTTTTCCTTGATCGGCAATTGGGCGGCGGTGGCGGCGGCGTTGCCTTGGCCGAGAAAATCGGCAGGGAGTTGCAGGCTCCGCCGCCGCACCTCATCATGCTGACCCAGGCGGGGGTCCGCAATGAGCCCAGGGGCAACCGGGAGCGAGCCAGAGCCCTGGTCTCCTGTTATTTGATGAAACCGGTCAGCCAGTCGGACCTGCTCCGGGCCATTCAGGAGTCGGTGGGGGATGTCGCCCCGGGTGAATGCACGCCGGCGGCAATGGTCCGTTACCTGCCGACTGGGAACCGGCGCAGCCGTCACATCCTGCTTGCCGAGGACGAGCGGATAAACCAGACCCTGGCGGTGATTCTCCTTGAGCAGGAGGGGTGGCGGGTGACGGTGGCGGAAAATGGCCGTGAGGTTCTGCAGGCCATGGCGAACATCAAGTTCGACCTGATCCTGATGGACGTGCAGATGCCAGAGATGGATGGCATCGAGGCGACCCGTCAGATTCGTGCAAAGGAACGGCGTACCGGGCTGCATGTCCCCATCGTCGCCATGACCGCCCATGCCATGAAGGACGACCGGGAGCGTTGCCTGGCCGCCGGCATGGATGATTATCTTTCAAAGCCCGTGGTGCCGGCGGCGCTCTTTGCGGTTCTGGGTCGGCTGCTGAACCAGGAGGGCGTTGCCGAGGGCCTTGGGGGCGGGACAGCCGGCCCCGACCATGTCGGAGGCTGACAAGGCCGGGGGGTACGGGTAAGGCGGTTTTGTGGCGCTGGTCCCCCCCTCATGGGTTCCGAATCACACAATGGGCATCACCTGGCCGGGTGATGCCCATTGCTGTTGTGGACAAGGCCCCTGCTCAATCGTTTTTGGGTGGTGGCGGTGAATGCACAGGTGGGTCTTTTTTCGGGCTGGGCCTGGTTAATAGATGGCCAGGTAGTTGTCGATCTCCCAATTGGTGACGGCGATGCGGAACTGGTCCCACTCGATCTCCTTGCCCTCGATGTATTTGGCCAGGATATGGGAACCCAGGGTTTCCATGGCAATGGGGTTGGCCCTGAGGGCCTCAATGGCTTCGTGGAGGTTGGCGGGCATGCTGGCAATCCCGGCCTGGTCCTTTTCCTCCGGGGACATGCGGAAGATGTTGACGTCGGTGGAGGGGGGTGGGGTCAATTTGTTTTTGACCCCGTCAAGGCCCGAGTTGAGCATCATCGCCAGGGCGAGATAGGGGTTGCAGGTGGGGTCGGGGCAGCGGATTTCCACCCGGGTGCCCATGCCCCGCGAGGCAGGGATCCGGACCAGGGCGCTGCGGTTGGATGCCGACCAGGCCACATAGACCGGCGCCTCGTAGCCCGGCACCAGCCGTTTGTAGGAGTTGACCAGCGGATTGGTCACCGCTGCGAACCCCCGGGCATTCTTGATGACGCCGGCAATGTAGTGGTAGGCGGTTTCGCTCAGTTCCAGGGGGGCATCCGGATCGAAAAAGGCGTTGTCCCCTTTGAGGGTGAAGAGCGACTGGTTGGTGTGCATGCCCGAGCCGTTGATGCCGAATACCGGTTTGGGCATGAAGGTGGCGTGCAGGCCGTACTTTTTGGCGATGGTTTTCACCACCCACTTGAAGGTGATGGTGTTGTCGGCCGAGCGGAGGGCGTCCTCGAACTTGAAGTTGATCTCGTGCTGGCCCTCGGCAACCTCGTGGTGGGAGGCCTCGATCTCGAAGTCCATGCTTTCCAGCGTTTCGATGATCTCCCGCCGGCAGTCGATGCCGTGATCGTCCGGGTCGACGCTGAAGTAGCCGGCGGTATCGTGGGTGTGGGTGGTGGGCGCGCCGCCATCGTCGCGATTGAAGAGGAAAAATTCGCACTCGGTGCCCACCTTCATGGTGTACCCCTGTTCCCGTGCCTCGGCCAGCACCCGTTTGAGGTTGTTGCGGGGGCAGCCGGCAAAGGGTTCGCCGCTGGGCAGGGCGATGTCGCAGATGATTCGGGCCGCCGCCACCCCCTGCTTGTTGCGCCAGGGCAGGATGGTGAAGGTATCGTAGTCGGGTTTGAGGTACATGTCCGACTCCTGGATGCGGGTGAATCCCTCGATGGAGGATCCGTCGAACATCATCTGGCCGTCCAGCGCCTTGTCGAGCTGGCTGCGGGGAATGGCAATGTTTTTCATCATCCCGTAGATGTCCACGAACTGCAGGCGGATGAAATGGATATTTTCCTTGTCGACGATGTGCAGGAGGTCGTTTCTGGTCATGCCGGGGGTCTCCGGGAGTTTGCGGGTTTGGGGGCGGGATGGCGGAATTCCTCCCCCCAGTTTTATAGCATACTCGGCCAGGCCTTGACAATTTTTCGCGCCGCCCGGCAAAGGGGCTGGCGGGCGCGGGCACGGTCGTTTTTATAAAAAAAAAGGGAGCCCCCAACGGGACTCCCTTTTTTATGGCTGCCGTGCTGTTGTGGCGGCGGTTCGGGATTACAGCTTGAAGAGCAGGTCGCTGTAGGCGGGAACCGGCCAGAGATCACGCGGGGTGATTTCTTCGAGGGCGTCAATGTCCTCGCGCAGGCTGACCAGGCAGGAGAGCACCTTTTCACGATAGGCCGTGGCCCGTTTGCCGGCATCGCCAATGGCCTGTGCCTTGGCGGTTTCGTCCTCCAGCTTGGCGAGCTTCTTGGCGGCCGAATCGGTAAGCTTGCCCACCCGGGCGAGCAGGTTCTTCTGCACCGAGCAGGCCTTGCCGGCGGCGGCAGCGGAGTTGCCGAGCTCTGCCATGAAGCGGATCGCGGCCGGGATGTAGAGCCGTTTGGTCATGTTCTTGGCGGTCTGGGCCTCGATGTTGATGTCCATGGCGTACTGCTCGGAGTAGATCTCGAAGCGGGACTCCAGTTCCTCCTTGGTGAGGACGTTGTACTTGCCGAACAGTTTGACCGCCTTGGCGGTGACAAAGCTCTTGATCGCCTCGGGGGTGGAGGTGAGGTTGGGCAGGCCGCGTTTTTTAGCTTCCTTGACCCACTCCTCGGAGTAGTTGTTGCCGTTGAAGATGATCCGGCCATGGTTCTTCATGGTGTCCTTGACGATTGCCAGGATCTCCTTGTTGACATCCGTGGCTTTTTCAAGCCGGGTGGCGATCTCGTCCAGGGCCTCGGCGGCGATGGTGTTCAGCGCCACGTTGGGGCCGGCGATGGACTGCGAGGAGCCCAGCATCCGGAACTCGAACTTGTTGCCGGTGAAGGCGAAGGGCGAGGTGCGGTTGCGATCGGTGTTGTCCTTGGGCAGCTCGGGCAGCGAGTCGACGCCGATCTTGAGGTACTCGCAGACGTCCTTCTTGCAGATCTTCTTGCCGGCGGCCAGGTTTTCGAGCACGTCGGAGAGTTCCTTGCCGAGGAAGGAGGAGATGATGGCCGGCGGCGCCTCGTTGGCGCCCAGGCGATGGTCGTTGCCGGAGCTGGCGCAGGTGCCGCGCAGGATGTCGGCATGGGTGTCCACCGCTTTCAGAAGCGCGCAGAGGAAGACCAGGAACTGGGCGTTATCCTCGGGGGTGGCGCCCGGCTCAAGCAGGTTGATGCCGTCGTCGGTGCCCAGCGAAAAGTTGTTGTGCTTGCCAGAGCCGTTAACACCGGCGTAGGGCTTCTCGTGCAGCATGCAGACCATGCCCTGGCGGAGTGCCACTTTTTGCATGGTCTCCATGACCAGCTGATTCTGGTCGGTGGCGATGTTGGTGGTGGAGAAGACCGGCGCCATCTCGAACTGGGCCGGGGCCACCTCGTTGTGTTTGGTTTTGGAGGTGATGCCCATCTTCCACAGCTCGTTGTCCAGTTCCTTCATGTAGGCGGAGACGCGGTCCTTGATGGCGCCGAAGTACTGGTCGTCGAGCTCCTGGCCCTTGGGGGGCGCGGCGCCGAACAGGGTGCGGCCGCAGGAGATCATGTCGAGGCGCTGCAGGTAATATTCCTTGTCGACCAGGAAGTACTCCTGCTCGGCGCCGACGTTGGAGATGACCCGGCTGGAGGTGGTGTTGCCCAGAGCCTTGAGTACCCGCATGGCCTGTTTGGAGACGGCGTTCATCGAGCGGAGCAGGGGCGTTTTTTTGTCCAGCGCCTGGCCGTTGTAAGAGCAGAAGGCGGTGGGGATGCAGAGGGTGACGTCACCGGCGGCGTCGGTCTTCAGGAAGGCCGGGGAGGTGCAGTCCCAGGCGGTGTAACCGCGGGCCTCGAAGGTGACGCGCAGGCCGCCGCTGGGGAAGGAGGAGGCATCGGGCTCACCCTGGATGAGCTGCTTGCCGGAGAACTCCATGATCACGCCGCCGTCGGCGGTGGGATTGATGAAGGAGTCATGTTTTTCGGCGGTGGAGCCGGTGAGCGGCTGAAACCAGTGGGTGTAGTGGGTGGCGCCTTTTTCGATGGCCCAGTCTTTCATGGCGTTGGCCACCACGGCGGCCACCTCGGGCTGGAGCGACGAGCCGGTGTCGATGGTTTTCTTGAGAGCCTTGTAGGTTTCCTTGGGCAGCCGCTCCTTCATGACCTTGTCGTTGAAGACGTTGCCGCCGAACAGTTTGGGCAGGACAGGGGTCTCCTGGGCCTTGTTGCCGCATCCGCAGGTGCACTTCTTGTTCATTTGTGTTGCCTCCTTTGTGTTCAGTGGTGCTGAAGTGTAAAGTAACCATCCCCCCACGCCATCAGCAGAAAGAGGGAAATGGTAATCTGTCAGACCCGGCCGCCACGGCACGGGCGCTGATGTGTCACTATGGATTACGGCCGCCGGCGATCGGCGGTCGTAATCCGCAATTTTTCAGGCTGCAGCCCCCATGCCGGTGCCGGCCACATGGAGGAGCGCCTTGGCGATTTCGTCTTGAAACGGCGCATCTTCGATCTTCTCGCCGTCAATGTCAAGAACGTAAAAAACATCCACCAGCCGTTCTTTTTCGGTGGCGATTTTTGCCCGGTAAATGTTGACATCCAGTTCGGCCAGGCAGCGGGTAATGCCGTAAAGCAGGCCGGGGCGGTCGTCGGTGAAGACCTCGATCACCGTGTAGGTGTCCGAGGCGGTGTTGTTCAATTCCACCCGCGGTTCGGGACGCACCCCCATCCGGTGATTTCGGGAGATGACCGGCAGCCGTTTGTCCACCAGGCGATGGGCCAGGGCCAACCGATTGGCCAGGGCGCGGTTGAGGTCGTTTTCAAGCGCCGCCCAGTCCTGGTCCGCGTAGGGGATCGCCGGCACTGGCCGGACATTGATGACGTCGACGGCGGTGCCGTCGGGCCAGGTCCAGATCTTGGCCGCCATCACCGCCAGGTTGTGCAGGGCGAGCACGCCGCAGATCTTGGCCAGCAGTCCGGTCCGGTCCTTGGCCATGATCCGGACCGTCCAGAAATCCTTGCCTTCGGCGGCGGCAACCAGCGCTTTTCGTCCCTTGAGCATCTTGCGCATGGCCAGATGTTCCACCACCTCCTCGGGGGTGAAGCTCAATAAGTATTCGCCGGGCAAGTCATCGATATCGTTTTCGCCGGGATCGATGAGGTCGCAGACCCGGGTCCGCATCCAGGAGATGCCGTGTTTCTGGCTTTGCGGGGCGCTGAGGTCGGTGCCTTCCAGGAGGTTGGCGATTCTCAGGAACAGCTCGAGGAGCAGGGCCGCTTTCCAGTCGGTCCAGGCCGTGGGGCCGGTGGCCCGGGCATCGGCAATGGAGAGCAGGTAGAGCATGCTGAGCCGGTCCGGGTCTTCGATCTGCCGGGCGCAGCGGATGATGAATTGTTCGTCTTCCAGGTCGCGGCGCAGGGCGGTGTCGGTGAGAAAGAGATGGTTGCGGACCAGGAAGCGCAGGCAATTGGTGTCGGCGGCCGGCAGCCCCAGCCGTTTGCCGATTTGTTCGATCATTGCGGCGCCGCGTTCGGCGTGATGGCCGCCCTGGCCCTTGCCGATATCGTGGAGGAGGGCGGCGAGGAAGAGCACCGCCGGCGAGGCGATGGTCATGAAGATGGACGCTTCCTCTTCCCGCAGGCGGGTCATCTCGGCCACGGTCTGCAGCAGGTG